>Ga0074044_10002193_pt1 | contig 17133 bp, 9 predicted proteins | sample BogForMeECP23OM1_FD_94443 | JGI IMG/M metagenome (GOLD analysis project Ga0074044, IMG submission 94443) | Bog forest soil microbial communities from Calvert Island, British Columbia, Canada - Bog Forest MetaG ECP23OM1 | ecosystem: Environmental > Terrestrial > Soil > Wetlands ...
GCAGCGCCCGCACCCAAGTGGCCTTGGCTTCCATCATTGTCGGCAGCCAGTCTGGCACCGCATGCGCCGTCAACTCCTCATCGCTGAAGCTATCAGGGCGGGTTGCGAAGCGTTCAGCCAAGACCAAGGCTCGTGCGATCTGCTCCCGGATCGGACTCGCCTTATCCAGCCAACCACGCCATCGGAAATAGGCGAAGACGGCCCTGCTAATCTGACCGCCTGCCTCCCGGGAGAGGCCGCGCTGCGCTCGTAATTCCGACCTCAACACTTCATCCGCGGGGTGCTCTCGGTTGGCGGCCTTTATAACCCGCTCGGCCAGACCCAAGACACTGGTTTGAGTTCGCGAGGCTGAACCCCCATTCTCCGCCTTGGCTAGTGTCATAGTCTTGCCGCGAGCCGTGTCCCTGGCTTTTGTGTCCACCCCGCGCCTCCCCTGAGCGCTGGTTGCTTACGCTTTCGCAATGGATGCGTGCCCGGCACCCGGCGCTCCTGCCAACTGCCGCAGGACATAAGGCAAAATCCCGCCGTGCTGGTAATATTCAACCTCGATAGGCGTATCAATGCGGCAGGTCACGGACACCGTCTCCACGTGCCCGTCGGCACGCGTGATGCGCAAGCTCAGGTCCTGCTGCGGCTTCAGGTTCGGGCCCAGACCTACCACGTCGAACGTTTCTGTGCCATCGAGTCTGAGCGTTTGCGCATTAGCGCCATCTTTGAATTGCAACGGCAGGACCCCCATACCGACCAAGTTCGACCGATGGATGCGCTCGAAGCTTTGTGCAACCACGGCTTTCACTCCCAGCAGGGCCGTCCCCTTGGCGGCCCAATCGCGCGAGCTGCCGGTGCCGTATTCCTGCCCCGCCACCACCACCAGCGGCGTCCCTTCCTTCTGGTAGGCCATCGCGGCTTCATAAATAGGGACCGTTTCGCCGGGCGCGCATTCGCACCCTTTGCTGGCGAAGCACCGTGTCACCCCCCCCTCCGTGCCGGGGACCATAAGGTTCTTGATCCGCACGTTGGCAAAGGTCCCACGTGTCATCACTCGGTCGTTGCCACGCCGCGAGCCGTAGCTGTTGAAGTCCTCGACCGTAACCCCCTTTTCAGTGAGGTACCTGCCAGCCGGCGAAGCCTGCTTGATGCTGCCGGCGGGCGAGATGTGATCGGTCGTCACGCTGTCGCCAAAGATGGCGAGTGCGCGGGCTCCCGTAATCTCCCGGATCTCGCCGGGCTGGAGCCCAAACCCCTGGAAGAAGGGCGGCTCCTGGATATACGTGCTGTTGCCGTCCCATTGATAGACGCTGCCGGACTTGGCCGGGATCTCGTTCCACTTCGGATTCTGCTTGGCGAAATCCCGATAGAGCTGGCGAAATACTTCCGGCTTGAGAGCGGTATGCAGCAGGCTGCGCACCTCCTGCAAGGATGGCCAGATGTCCTTAAGGAAGACGTCGTGGCCGCCCTTCCCCTGGCCGATTGGCTCCCGGCTCAGGTCAATGTCCACACGCCCCGCGAGCGCAAACGCCACAACCAGCGGCGGCGACATCAGGAAGTTAGCCTTGATATTCTGGTGAATCCGCGCCTCGAAGTTGCGGTTGCCTGACAGAACTGAGGCGGCAACCAAATCGTACTTGCCGATGGCTTCGTCCACCGGGGCCGGCAGCGGTCCGGAATTGCCGATGCACGTCGTGCAGCCATAGCCGACCAGGTTGAAGCCCAACTGGTCGAGATACTCTTGCAGTCCGGTCTGGCTCAGGTAATCGGTCACCACTCGTGAGCCGGGCGCGAGGGACGCTTTGACGAGCGGATTGACTTGGAGCCCGCGCTCCACCGCTTTCTTCGCCAGCAAACCCGCCGCTAGCATCACGGATGGGTTGCTGGTGTTCGTGCAACTGGTAATCGCCGCGATGAGCACGCTCCCGTGGCGGATTTGCCCGCCGTGCACGGCGCCCGGCGCCAGCCTCGAGTCCGGCGTGGGCCGGTTGTTCGCCATCTCCAGTTCAGTCAACGGGTTTGTGTTGTGCGCCTGGGCTTCGAGCGACGAGACCGGTTCCTGGCTTCCGCCGCCCGAGCGAATGCCTGCCTTTGTCGAGACAGTGAAGGTCTTGCCCACTTCTGCAGCCGTCCGGCCAAATCCGCTCTCGGCGATCGGCTTGGCCAGAGCGGCGAGGAACTCCCGCTTCAGGTTGGGCAGTTCTATTCGGTCCTGCGGGCGCTTGGGCCCCGCCACGCTGGGCACGACCGTGGCCAGGTCCAGTTCGAGTTGGCTGGAATAGTCAATCGTGCCCTTCTTCGGAATGCCAAACAAGCCTTGGGCGCGATAATAATTTTCGTAAATCCGGCAGTGTTCCTCGCTGCGGCCAGTAGCGCGCAGGTAGTTTACGCATTCGTCGTCAACGGGGAAGAAGCCCATTGTCGCCCCATATTCGGGTGCCATGTTGGCGATGGTTGCCCGATCCACTACCGGCAACGCAGCCGCCCCGGGCCCGAAGTACTCTACAAACTTCCCTACCACCTTCGCCTTCCGGAGCATCTGGGTCACCGTCAGCGCCAGGTCGGTCGCTGTGACGCCTTCCCCGAGGGCGCCCGTCAGGTGCACGCCCACTACATCCGGCGTCAGGAAGTAAACCGGTTGCCCCAGCATCCCTGCTTCCGCCTCGATGCCGCCCACCCCCCAGCCCACGATGCCCAGCCCATTGATCATCGTGGTGTGCGAATCCGTGCCCACTAGTGTGTCGGGATAGAAGAGAGTTGAGGGTTGAGGGTTGAGGGTTGAGGGCGAAGACAAGACGCCCTTGGCGAGGTATTCGAGGTTCACCTGGTGCACGATGCCGATGCCCGGGGGCACCACTTTGAACGTATCGAAGGCTTGCATGCCCCATTTGAGGAACTCGTACCGCTCGCGGTTGCGCTTGAACTCCAGTTCCAGGTTCCGGCTCAAGGCATCGGGCGAGCCGTAATAATCCACCTGAACCGAGTGATCTACGACCAGGTCCACGGGCACCAACGGTTCGATGAGTTTGGGGTTTTTACCCAAGCGGGCGAGGGCCGACCGCATGGCGGCCAGGTCCACCAGCAGCGGGACGCCGGTGAAGTCCTGCAATCCAATGCGCGCCACCACAAACGGGATTTCTTCCTTGCGCGGCGCTGTCGGCTTCCAGTTTGCCAACGCCCGGACATTTTGTTCCAAGACCCGCTTGCCATCGCAATTGCGCAACACCGATTCCAGCACCAGTCGGATGGATACGGGTAGCCGTGATACCGGGCCGACGCCAGCTCTCTCCAGGTGGGGCAGCGAATACAGCTCGCCGTGCCGGCCACTACCCAGGTCGAAGCTCTGCCGTGCGGCAAACAGATCCTGTGCTTTGCTCATAAGATGCACCTAATCAGAATATAACCGATTCCGCAAGAAAAGCTCAGAACAGGTAGCTCACACCGAAGAGGTGCATGTTCAGGCCCGGATTCTTGGAGGCCAGCCCGGCGTTGGACATGTGCTGGAACCGGTAGCTCAGCCGCCAGTGCGGGGCGAGGTCCCAGTTCAAACCGACATGGCTGGTAAACTGAAACTCCGTGCCGAAGTTTTTCGCCCCAAACTCGTAATGGCTCAGCAGGGTCGGGCTGACGCCCCCCTCGAGCGACACCGGCAGGCGCTCACGCCCCAGGACGAGGCTTGGCCCCACTGTACCGATGGCGGCGTCGTGGCCGCTATTCCCCAGCCAGCCGAGGGAAAGGTCCAGCCGGGACTGCAGGCGCCATTCCTTGCCCAAATCCCAGCCCCACGCCAGATTCCAATTTGCAAACGCTTCTGCCTGGTTGAATTGTTCGCCGCCGCTGGTGGCTGACAGCCCCCCGCGCGCCCCGATAGATTCCAGGCGAAAATCCTCCGCCCTGACTGCGGCCGACCACAGCAAGAGGGCGGCCATGATCCAACGGGCTACGGCAATCTTACGACATAGTCTGTTTGGAGAATCCATTGCCGTGGATCATGTTGGACTTTCCTGGCCTGCGCAAGCCCAGACCGCCACCTCCACCTTTGGCTGCAGGCTGGCCAAGGGGCATCTGGCTCCAGGATCCGCGGTTCGGGTGCCAGAAAGCCCGCTTGGAAATGGCAGCGACTCTCGGTCCAGCCCTTTCGGAGATGATCGAGGCAAAGTGGGTGCATCGGCGCTGTCAGGCTAGGCGCCGGCAATTCGCTGCTGGCGGTAAGGCTCAAGGTTCAGGGATACCTCCATTGTCTCCTCGTCGCCTCGCCGGAGCCTCGCCGTAGTACCCTCGTTAGCTAACGGAGGTACTACGGTGAGGCTCCGGCGACACTCCGGCGGGGTTATGACGGTAGCAACGGCAATGGGTCCGCCAGAGGCGCGAGGGGAGCGGGAGGAGTGGCTGGGCTGGGTGCGGTGCCCGGCTGGGTGCGGGAGGGGACCGGCCATGGAAGTCTCAAACCGGTGGGCTGAGCTGGCCTGCCGTTCAGCAAACAGGAAGCCGGCGTGTCAGAAAATGGTCTTTCCCTTACTGCTTCAAGGCCTTACACGTTAGTTTGCCAGCCACCCTGACGGCGAAGGCACAATACTTCTCGTGAGGTTTTCGCGATGGTTTCGCTATGGCTTACGGGGTAGTTGCGTCACCAGATCCTGGATTTGCACTGCTGAACAACCGCCCCACATTGGGCGGAAATCCCCAGCCTCGCCGCGGCCCCCAATCGAGCCTAGCCTTTGTGCGGAAATAGATGCTCATCAAGTATTCCGGGGGCGAGGCATTTGCCTGTCACTGCACGCCGACGCGGTAGAAGTAAGGCCCGGCGTTCGTGGCGGTGGTGTCGGTATAGGTGGTGTTGCTGGACTGGCCGACCAGATTGCTTTGGAGGGCGGAAAAGGCGGGGAACCTGGTGAGGTTCGTGGCGCGCTGGAGAAAATACATTCGCGTGTTCACGCTTTCCCAACTGATGACGGGCGAGCCGGTGGCAGTATTGGAAGGGGAGAACATCTTCAAGACGGACAATACGTTGGTGGGATTGGTGCCGCAAATCCACTCCTGCCAGTTGTTCATGCCGTCGCGGTCGGAATCAATGAAATCCGCCGAGCCATCAGTCGGGAGGCCGTAGTACTGCAGCCAGGCGTAGGAAATCACTGAGCCGATGCCTTGGTATTCGTAAGCCCCGATGTCCACCGTGCCGCTGACGATGCGCGGGTTGCCGTCAAAGTCGGTGGTGGTGGTCACGTAAGCGTTGTTGCCTGCGTTGATGCAGGGGGAGTTGGATTGCAGGCGTAGATTGCCATTGGCGTAATCCACGAAGAGTGGGGCATTTGTTATGTTGCCAGCCCCACAGGCTGGGAGCGGCGTTATACAGCAGTTGCTCAGGGTGCAGAATCGGGCGTAGCAATTCGCATCAATGGGAGCCGTGTTGAAATAGACGATGCAGTTGTACAGCATACACGGAGTACCGGGGTCGCCATCAGACGCACCGCCGCCTACCGACCCAGCCGAATTGCCGACCAGCGTGCAGTTGTAAAGGGCGCACCCGTACGTCCCACCGCCGACGAGAGCCGAATTGCCGCTTACCACGCAGTTGTAAAGCGTGGCATATAGCGCCCCACCGCCGTCCTCCCGAGCCGAGTTGGCGCTCAGCGTACAGTTGTACAGCATGCTGTCAAGTGCCCCACCGCCGTCAAGTTGAGCCGAGTTACTGCTCAGCGTGCAGTTGCAGAGCGTTCCTTGAATTGCCCCGCCGCCAGTGTAGGCCAAATTGCCCACGATTACACAATTGGTGAGAAAGCCGTTTGTGGTTGCGCAGAACACGCCGCCCGCACTACCCGCCGACCCGTTGGTTAGGGTGAACCCGGTCAGGCTCGCCCCGTCGGCCAGACAGGCGCAGCGGTTGCTACCGCCACCGTCAACTACCGTGAACTGCGGACCGTTGACGCTCTGTAAGGTGACAGCGTTAGTGACGGCCACCCGGCTAATCCCCAGAGACTGGCCGTAGCTGTCAAAGGTCTCCGCCCCGCTCACCGCATACACCCCATCGGTGACGATGACCGTGTCCCCCGCACTGGCGGCGTCCACCGCCTGCTGGATGTTCGTCGCGGCGGTGCCCCAGGCGATGAAGGGCGGCGTGGCGTTGGTGCTGTTCACATCCACGTAATGAGTCGCTCCAGGTGCAGAGATAGCCCAAGCGAGCGCCAGGACAAAGCCAGGCAATAACAAATGCATCTTCATAATTGTTGCTTTAAGTGTAGCCATTCGAAGCTTTTAGCGGATCGGTTCATCCTAAAGGTTTTCTCTATTCTTCACGGGCAAGCGGCCGGACCGAGGCCGATCATGGCACGTGGAAGTCCGGTCCGTTGATCAAGGCCGTGGTTTTTACGGACATCCACCAGATGTCATTATTGCCCGGCTGGGTCGCTACGGTTGCTGCGTTGCTGTTCAAATACGTGCGGCTGTCCCTCCACTTGTGGATTTCGGCGTGGCCGTCGCCAAAGGCGACGCCGCAGGCGCCGCCATGCGCGATTGACGGCCAATCCACCATTTCATAGGTCGGGAGTCGCTTTGGCCCAACGGTGGCGAAGCAGCCGTCGTTGATGCTGAACTTGTTTTCATCCATAATCACAAGCGTATTCGCCGGACCGGGGCGCAACATGTCAGTGGTCTTGCCGAAGGTGTACCACGTTCTGCTCGGTGCTTCGTTATGGCTCCCGCTTAGCCACGGGCCATAGACGGCCAACCTGCCTCCACCCGGGGAGTAATAGCCGAGAGTCCCCACGGCGGAGCTCATCGAGACGCTGCGCGCGTTGGAAATCTTGTTGCCTTTGAGGGCAGGGTCATTGGCCGATTCGCCGTCGGGATATCCGGCTGGTCGGTTGTCCGCCGGACAGTGGTAAATGGAGACGTTCGCACCTTGGTACGGCGCCAGCAGTGACCGGGTCGGGTCCTTCAGGATGTCCGGGTCGTACTCGTTGGCGTCCCCAATTCCCGCTGTGCCGCCAACCCAGTTGCCATACGGAGTGGTGTTCCCATCATCGGGATTGGGGGGAAGCCAGTCGTGGTAGTCGTGCGTGTACATGAGCATGGCGGCCATGAGCCGTCTGAGGTTATGCAGGCATTGGAAGCCCTGGTCCCTGACCCGCGTGCGGGCCAAGGCGGGCGTGAGGAGCAGGGCCAACAGGACGAACAGGCCGAGCAGAGCCAGCAAGTCGGCCAACGTGAAGGCCGCACTTGTCTTTTGGGGTGCGCCGGCTTTGGTGAGACCGGTCGCAAAAGGTTTAAGGCAATGTATGTTCATAAGAGTAGTTTGGGATGAATGGTTTATTGGGCGACGACGCGATGAAACTTTTGGCTGCCGGGCGCGTCGAGGTTGTTCAGGTAGGCGTGCGCGCCCACGAGACTCACGCTGCCCGGAAGGTCCTGCCAGGCGGGATCGGCGAGGGTGTTCTTGAATTGCACATGGTAGGACATGCCTGGAACAGCGGGCCAGGAAATCCAAATGCCGGGGCTGGGGCCCGGCGCAATCGCCGCGCGGAACAGCGGGATGGTCCCGGAGGACAGAAGGCTGACCGCGAAGATGTCGCTCCAGTCGTTGAAGTCAGACGGGACCAGGTCTGAGGCCCAGCTTTCAAAGAAGACGGTGGTCCCGTCGCCACTGAAGACCGGCGTCAGGGAACGGTTGTTTGCGCTCGAATCGCTCCAGCAACTGACGCTTAGCAGCATGGTGGCGCCGGTGAGCCGATCCCAAAGGAACACGTCCGGCACGCCGTTGAAATCCCCGGGGACAAGATTGGAGGCGGCACTCCGATAGGCGACGAAGCGGCCATCCGGGCTAATGTCTGGGGAATCGGAGTCACCATTGGCCGAGGCAGCGGGATTATAGGGCTGGCTGACGAGGGTGTTGGAAGCGGTCAGGCAATCGTAGAGATAAACGTCATTTAACCCATTCGTGTCGGAGCTGATGTTGGCGCTGCTGGTGACATAGGCCAGATAGCGGCCATCCGCACTGAACTGGGGCACGGCGTGCGTCACCGAGCGGACGGAACCTAGCGACTTAAGGGTGCCGGCTGCGCGATCCACGAGGTAGAGATTGGTGAGACTGGACGCGGAGGCGTAAGCAATGCGGTTGCCATCCGGGCTGATGGCCAAAGCGAGGATGGCACTTCCATCGGGAACCGTAGTGGAGTAGGCATTGGTGTGGAGTTGCGAATCCCACACATACCAATCGGCCCGCTGGCCGCCGTAGGCCACGAAATGGCCGTCGGAGGTAACCGCGACCGGCAGCGTGCGCGAGTAGATTGAGTTGTTGAAAGCGCTCACGGCATAGGTCGTGGCCGTCCCCAAGTCGCGCCAGAAGAGATTTTCTACTGAAGTACCAAACGAGCCGGCCACCAGGTCGTTGGCCTGGCTGTGAAAGAGCACGGCGCTACCATCGGACGTGATAATCGGGGTGTAGGAGGCGCCGTTACCGCTGAATCCGTTGCCGGTGACGCTGACCAGCGCAGTGGTACCGGCCCACAAATCGCGCACAAACACGTCGGATACATTGTTTGTGTCCCCGGCGACGAGGTTGGTGGCGCTGCTGCTAAAGGCGACGAAGCGGCCGTCGGCGCTGATGGTGGGCTCGCCGGAGGCGCTATTTCCCGACGTCGTCCCCGAAGCGCCCACGCTCACGAGGAGCGTGGTGTCGTACGCCAAGTCACGCACGAACACGTCGGGGAGGCCGTTCGTGTCCCCGGGCACGAGATCATCGGCGGAGCTAGTAAACGCGACCAGGCTGCCTTCAGCGCTCACCGACAGAGGGGCCAAGGTGCTTGGGCCGTCCGGGGTGTGGCACGAGAGCGCCGGATCGTGCTTTGAGGTGAGCTCGGTCGCGTCCGCGATTAAATCACGCATGAAGGCGTCAACGAACTGGCTGGCATCACTCGGCACAAGGCTGCCGTCAACGGCCTCGAACGCGACATATCGGCCGTCATCCGTTATTTGCGGCGCGGTGATGGCGGTGACGCCGGAGCCGATACCATCGGGGTCCACGTCCGCTAGCTGGGTGATACCAGCCTGCAAATCGCGGACATAGACGTGGAAATCGCCGTTGAGTGAGTTGGTGACGAGAGTGGTGGCGGTGCTCTGGAAAGTGACGAACCTCCCGTCAGGCGTAATGACGGGCCAAATGCTCGTGTCGTTGACCGGCACGGCGCCGCTCAAATCGCCGCTCACCAGCGTGGTCGAGTTCGAGAGGGCGTCCCAAACATAGATGCAGGCCGCCAGGCCGGGACTGGAGGTCGTGTTAGCCGTGAAAGCGATGAACCGCCCGTCCGGGGTCATCGCCAGCGTCTGGACGTCCTCCGGTTGACCGAATAAGACGGCGGCGTTGGTGCTGATGATGTCAGTGTGGCCGGTGCCGAGGTTGTAACGCAGGACGATTCCGGTGGTGGGCCAGGAGGAAGGGCTGACTTCGTAGGCGACGAATTGTCCATCAGCGCTGATGACGTGACCGAAGGAAGCCAGGTTGCTTGCGTTTGGGGACAATTGGAGAGCCTGCCGCGCATAGGTGCTGGCCCAAACCGTGGTATTGCCCGCCAGATCGCGCACATAGATCTCTCCCCCGCTTTGGGGAACGCCCGGCACCAGATTCATCGCAGTGCTGAAGAACGCCACATAGCGGGCGTCAGGCGTTATTAGTGGTGCCTCCGATCTGCCCTGCGACAACTGGGCGCCGACGCTGGCCAAGGTCGTCGTCCCGCTCACCAAGTCTCGGACAAACACGTCCCGAATGCCATTGGTATCTCCGGCGACCAGGTTGCTGGCGGCGCTGACAAAGGCGACATACCGTCCATCCGGGGTCATGACGGCACTATCTGAGGCGCCATTGCCCGGGAGGCCGTTCGTGGCGGCACTGACCAGAATGTTCGTCCCGGCGCACAGATCGCGCTCCACCACGTCCGAGGTGCCGTTGGTGTCGCCCGCGATCAGGTCGCTCGCGCTGGTTTCGAAAAGCACGTAGCGTCCATTGGTGGAAATACCTACCGCATAGGAATCTCCGTTGCCGCCGTTGGTTCCGGCCAAGTTCACGGTTATGAGGGTAGTTACTGCATTGCTGCGGTCGCGGAGATAGGCATTGAGCGGCGGCAGGAGCCCGGAGACGGCCGGGGCGGCGTTGTTACTTGCGACCACGAGGTTATTCGCATCGCTGGTAAACAGTCACACTTTAATTCAATCTGTCACCATTGTTTTTCAAGCATACGGACTTCCCTTTTAAGCAGCGCCAGGATCCGGTGTTTGGCGAGGTACACCTGCGCGACACTGACTTCCAGCGTGTTGGCGACTCGGGTTGCCGGCCATTGTCTGACCACGTTCAAATCGAACATTTGATAATGCTCTTCTTTGACGCGGCGCTTCACGCGTTCCAGCGCGGCCTCCATCAAATTGGATTGCCACTCGGCTTCCCAGATATGTTCGAGGTCGGCGTCCACTGGGTCGGGCAGTTCAGCGGGGTCCATCAAACTGGTGCTCCCGTTTGACGAAGCCTCCTCTCCGACCGCGTTCGGGTTGCGCTTTCGCAATTGGTCGGCAATCCGCCAGCGAGTGAGATTGCGCAACCAGCCTTTGAACGAACCGAGCTTGGGGTCGCGTTTGAACTTGCCGATGTCTCTTGCCACGCAGATGACCGTCTCCTGAACGACATCCTGTGCCTCGGCGTCGGTCAAACCGGACTTGAGCGCAATAGAATAGATCAACCGCCAGTAAGTATCGAAGAAATCCTTCCAACTCTCCTGATCGTCCCAGTCCTGTAGCCGGCTCAGCAGGCTGTAACGGGTCGGAATAAACTCTTCCGTTTGCGAGTTCACTATATCGTTCATACCTGAATTGCTCGTAAAAGACGACTGGCTTCTTGCAAGAGTTTTGCGCACCACAGCAGGAAAGGACCGACTCCAAGCGGCCACGGCTGACAGCACTTAAGACGGAACGGCGATCGGGGCTACAGGGTTCTATTCCCGGCGGAGGAACTTGGCAACGGCCTCGGTGCGCGTGCGGACCTGGAGCTTTTCGTAAATGCGGCGGATGTAGGTGTGCACCGTCTCGTAGCTGATGTTCAGCTTGTCGGCGATTTCCTTGTAAAGGAAGCCCTGGCTCAGGCAGTCGAGCACTTCCTGTTCGCGCTGGGAGAGGTTTTCCGTCGGCTGGGGAGAAGGTGCCGCCTTCTGGAAGGACTGCGTCACCTTGCGCGCGATATGGGTCGTCATCGGCGAGCCGCCCCGATGCACCTCACGGATGGCCTCCAGCAGTTCGGCGCTCTTGCTGCGCTTAAGCAGGTAACCGGAGGCGCCGGCCGCCAGGGCGTTGAAGATGTTGTCCGTGTCTTCATAGACAGTGAGCATGACGGCTTGAATCTTCGGGGCGAGCTGCTTCAATTGCCGGACGCATTCAACTCCGTTCATGCCCGGCAGGTTGATGTCCATGAGCACTACTTCCGGATTATCTTTCGGCAGGCCGGCCAGGGCGGCCTCGGCATTCGCGTAATGGCTCACGCACTTGAATCCCTCGGCCCGGCTGATGACGCGCGCCAGCGTGCCGCGCAACTGGTCGTTGTCTTCTACGATGGAAACGGCGATGGGCATGTGGTCCTCCTGGGCACAGTTAAGTCGTATTCAATGGCGCGGTCAGGCGGACCACGGTGCCGCGTTCGGGGGCCGGGCCCATAGAGAAAGTGCCGCCGATGTCCTCCATGCGTTTGCGCATGTTGCGCAAGCCATTTCTGGTCTGGACCGCCTTTGGGTCCAGGCCGCCCAGGCCCCTCCCGTCGTCTTGGATCTCGAGGGTGAAGCTGGCAGGCTCGAGGCGCAGGCGGAGCGAAACGGCCGTGGCCTGGGCGTGACGCACGACGTTGGTAATCGCTTCCTTTGAGGCGAGGAAGACGTTGTGCCGCACCTCCGGCGTAATCGGCGTCCCGGGCAACTGCGGGGGCGCCTCCAGCCGGTAGCGCAAGCCGGCCACGGCCAAGTAGTCCTGGGCGTATTTGCACACGTAGGTAATCAGGCCATCCAAGGTGTCGTTCGAGGGATTGACCGTCCAGACGATCTCATCGAGCGCGCGCGTGGTCTCCAGGGCGGTCTGCTCGATTTGTCGCGCATGACCCTCGACTTCTTCCGGCTGGTCCTTGTCGCCCTCCACCAACTCGCCGAGCAAGGAAAGCTGCGTCAGGCTGGCGCCGACCTGGTCGTGGATGTCGCGCGCGATGCGGGCACGCTCCCTTTCCAGGGCCTCCTTCTGCCGCAAGGCGGCCAGTTGGCGTTGCAACCTCTGCGTGGAGACGTAATGCACCGACCCGACGATCATGCCAAGGAGCGACACCGTGGTCAGGCTCAGGAACCACCACGTCCACCAGAACGGCGGCAGCACGGTTACCCCCAGCGTGGCAAAGGATGGGTTCCACACGTCATCCTCGTTGCAGGCGGTGACCTTAAAGTGATATTCACCCGGCGGCAGCTTGCCATAAAATGCCTTGCGGTCATTGCCGGGCCGCTCCTTCGGAGTGGTCTCATACCCCTCCAACTGGTATTTGAAGCGCCCTTTATCCGGGGCGGCCAAATTCAGACTTGCGAACTGGATCTCCAGGCCTTCCTTGCGGGGGGGAACGGTGACCGCCTGCGGCGGTGCGGCCCGGAGCGCCTCCGAATTCTGCACCTGTCCGTCAACCAACACGGCTTCGATGACCACCGGGGGCGGACTCGTGTTGAGGTTGAGCCGGGCGGGGTTCAGCCAGGCCAGGCCCCGAATGGTAGGGAACCACAAGGTTCCATCCGTGCTGCGACACGGCCCCGGCTGGGAGCCGGTTGTGCATTCTGTCGCCGGCAGGCCGTCCGTTTCACCATAGACGCGACACGAAACAAGCGTGCTGCTGTCCTCGGCGAGCCGGTTCAGTTCGTCCTTGTTCAGGCGCATAAGACCAGCGTTAGAACCCACCCACAGGTGGCCGCGTCCATCCTCCAGCAGGTAACCGAGGCGGTTGCTGGCCAGGCCTTGCTTCTTCGAATAGCGCGTCCACTTGCCGCCCTGGTATCGCGCCAGACCGCCCGAGGTCGCCACCCACAGCACCCCGTCCGCATCCACCTCGGCCGCCGAAACGCTGTTGCCTGGCAGACCGTTCGCCTTGGTAAAACACGTAAAGCGAGCATCGCTCAGCCGGCTCAGCCCTCCCCCTTCCGTGCCGATCCACAGGTTTCCTTCGCGGTCCTCACCGATCGCTCGCACGTCATCGGCCGGAAGCCCATCGCGGGTGGTAAAGAGCTTCAAGTCATCCAGCCGCAACAACCCGCCTTGGGTGCCCAGCCAAAGCCGGCCAGCCCGGTCCTGGAAGATGGCCGAGACTCTCCAGTCCAGCGCTTGCGGCAGGGCGAGCGGCGCAAACTGGCCATATTCCAGTTGATAAAGGTGCGGCCCCTTTGCACCCCAGGTGCCGCTGACCACCCAGTTGCCGCCCAGCGCGCCCTGCTTGCGCCCCACGAAGACCGACTTCACATCCAGCAACAAGTCCGGATTGACATCTACTGGCAAGGAGCCGGGGATGAGCCGGAAGCGCTCCGTGCCACTCCCTGTGTAGTGGTCCACCCGGTTGCCCGTGTACCCGATCCATAGGCCATCCCGGCCATCCTCGCAGACCGATTGCACCACGGACCCGCTCGACCGTCCCAGCACATCAAAGAGCTTGCGCCTCACTCGGTTCAGACCGCCTCCGCTGGTACCCACCCACAGGCAGCCCTCGCGATCCATGGTCAGCGCCAACACCGAATTGTGCGACAAGCCGTCCTCCTGGGAAATCCGTTTGGAATTGCCTTCGGCATCAAACCAGTAAACGCCGTCGCCGAAGGTGCCGACCACCAGGTTGCCGTCCCGGTCCTCGCACGCCGCTCCAATCGGCAGCGTGTTGGTCCACGGATACGCGCCCCAATCGCGTTCCACGCGGTCCCCGTTGCACTTCTGGACCCGGCCATTGGCCAGGAGCCAATAACCACCCCGCATGCTGGCCAGGAGAAAGTTCAGTCGGATAGCGCTCGCCTTTTCCGGCACCAGCGAGTCGGGGTTGAGGGCAAGCAGTTGCGTATCCGTGCCGGCCCACAGGCGGCCGGAATCGTCCGCAATCAGAGCCCAGCACAGGCTGGCCGCACCTGAGCCGACAGGTCGGGCCTCAACCTTCCCATCCCGATACCGAGCCAGCAGCCCGCTGTCCGTGTAAAGCAGCACCGCACCGTTGGTGTCCTCGCAAATCGCCATTAGACGACCGGTATAACTCCCTTGCCCGATATCCACGTTGGTCACCTTGCCCGCTTTAACCATCACGACGCCCCCGTTCTCGGTGCCAATCCACAGGTTGGTCTGCCGGTCCTCATACAGGCATCTGATCTGGCTGGTATTCAGCCCGGGCGTGTTGTTCTCATCAAACACCTCGAACTGGACCCCGTCGAACCGTGCCAGGCCGGCTAACGTCCCGGCCCACAGAAAGCCATCCCGCGTCTGCGTCACCGCCAGCACCGCGCTGGAGGGGAGTCCCTGGGCCGTGCCGAAGACGTCCACGGTGAAACGCGTGTCGGGGGCGGCCCGGACACCGGAGCAGCACGCCCACGATAACAGGAGCGCGGCTGCGAGTGTCCAACTGTGCTTCGGCATGGCGGCTTCGTGCCCTGGGTCGGCCGGGACCGTCAGATCTGCGAATACGCCGTCGGGACCAGGAACCGGTTATAGATCTTGGACACCGTATCCGCGTATTGCGGATCGTTCTTGAGCTTGTCCCACGTGGGGTGGCCGCCGAACGCGCTCCAGTGTTTCTTATGCGCATCCTGATTCTCAGCCGAGACCATATAAGTCAGGTGTGGCAAATTACTGCCGATGAGCGCCTGGCCGTAAAAGATCGGCCCCAGCCCCACCTCGTGCATGACGTCAATCTCGCCCGCGTTGAACATCTCCACCTTCTTGATCGCCTTGAGCTCGCTGTGGCTCTCGTAGGTGCGGAGCTCGAACATGCGCGGGTTCTTGTCCCGGCAATAGGCCGGCAGTTCCAGCTTCGGGAGCCCGGCAAAGGCGAGCAGCAGCCAACTGTCTATGCGCTCGAACGCCGGGTTGCTCTTGGGGGAGTTCAGATACTCCGCCCCCGCCTTCTGATACTCCGGGTCGGCGCTCATCCGCGCGGCAGCCTGGGCAAACACCTCCAGTGACGGATAGGTCCGCAGCACCCAAACCGTTGACCAATCCCTGATCTCAGTAGGGTCCGGCGCCCCGGCCCGATCCTGTTGCACAAAGACGCCCACCGGCTTGACGCCCCGCCGATTCAAGGCCGGAATCGCCGCCTTCTCGATATAGGCATCCAGCAGATCATGTTTGGCGCCGGCTTTGAGGCGGTAACCCCTGAGTTCGTAATACTCCCTGTCCCCGAATCCGGTGGCGGCCGACTCAGCCGCTGAGGTAGTGAGGGTGGCCGTTCCCAAGCTCGCGAGGGTGGAAGCCGCCATAGAAGTCTTTATGAAGTCACGTCGTTTCATTTGTTCCTATTGGTTATGGACAGCCGTTGCTGTCCGTTGTTAACGGTGGGGATTGAAGCCCCTTTGGGCGACTGAGACCACAAAAATCGAGCGGGCCGCCCCAATCGTTGTTTTCTACCATCGGCCTTCGGCTTTGGGCTTCTCCGCTGTGTCAGTTTGTGCCGGGGCGAACAGGGGCGGTGGCGGGCTCGTGGTACGGTTTGCCGGCGCGGTAGAGGTTCAGCAGTTGCTGGCCAACGGCAGCGAGTTGGGCGTTGGCGCCGGCCCGCGCGGCGTCAATGGCTTTCTGCGCTGTCTCTACTGCCTCCGGGAACCGTCCGGCCTCGGCATAGGCTGCCGCCAGCGCGCCGAGTTCCCGGGCCTGGCTGTCGCTAAGGCGGCAGGCGCGTTCAGCGAGGCGGACGGCCTCTGCGCCATTCCGCACAGTCGGGTCTGAGCAGGTCGCCAAGAGCCACGCCAGGTTGTTGAGGGCCTCCGATTGGTCGGGCTTGGTGGCCAGCAACTGGCGGTATTCCGCCACTGCCTCTGGGAGCTTGCGTGATTGGTACAGGAGCGCGGCCAACTGCAAACGGGCATCGGTGTCCGGGCGCAGTCGGAGTGCGTCGCGAAGCTGTGTCACTGCTTCCTGTAGCCTCCCCTGCTCTGCCAAGGCCGAGGCGTACGACTTACGGATATCGGCGTCGTTGGGCTTGAGCCTGAGGGCGGTCTGGAACTGAGGTTCCGACTCGGCGTACTGCCCTTGGAGCGACAAGAGGCGCCCGAGGTTGCAGTGCGCCTGAGCGTTGTCCGGGTTTATCGTCAGGGACGCCAGCAACTGCTCACGCGCTTCGGCATACTTCCGCTGCTCGGCGAGAATCCAGCCGAGGTTGGCGTGGGCGCACCAGGCGGCGGGGTTCTTGGCCAGAGTGTCCCGCCACAGCGCCTCTTCGCTTTGGAACACGTGCGCGCGCACCGTTGTCAGCACGGCCAGGCCCACCACCAATGCGCCGCCCGCGAACCACAACACCCTGCCCTTCAGCGCGCAAGCAAGGCCTCCTGCCGCCAGCGCTACCAGGGCCGTCAACGGCAGGTAGTCGAAGTGGTCCGAGACGCGGGAGAGCGTCAGGAAGAACATGTTAAAGAAGCCGAGGACCGGGAATAGCGTCACGGTGAAGCACCCCAAGCCGAACAGCAGGTGCCGGCCCCAGGTCCGCCGCCAGGCCCAGCACGCGGCCAGCGCGCCGCACCACAGGAGCAACGGCAGATAGGACATCGCGGCAGTGGCATCAATCTCCCACCGCGGGTAGATCATGCACAGATTCAGCGGCAGCAGCGCTTTGCCCAGGTAGAACCACAGGGCCATGCCGGCTCCGGCCAACCGTCCCCAGAAGTTCTCACTCTGAACGGTTGCGCCGGTGATGGCCCCATGCGCCTGAAACCAGATGGTCATAAGCCCGAAGGCCAGCGCCAAGGCGAAGAAGGGACTGGTGCGCAGCCAATCCCGCCACGTGATGCGCCCCCGTTGCCACCAGGCGCAGGCCAGCAGCACGAACGGCAGCATTACGGTGGAGGTTTTGCTTAGGAGGGCGAGAAGGAAGGCAAGGAGGGAGAGTGAGTAATTGAGGGAAGTCCGAAGTCCGAAGTCAGA
>Ga0074044_10002194_pt1 | contig 17130 bp, 18 predicted proteins | sample BogForMeECP23OM1_FD_94443 | JGI IMG/M metagenome (GOLD analysis project Ga0074044, IMG submission 94443) | Bog forest soil microbial communities from Calvert Island, British Columbia, Canada - Bog Forest MetaG ECP23OM1 | ecosystem: Environmental > Terrestrial > Soil > Wetlands ...
TCAAGACCGGCGGTGACGAGGACCCGGCACGTGGTGCAGCGCGCCCTGCCGCCGCACACCGAGGCGTGCGGGATGCCGCGTTCGCGCAGTGTTTCGAGCACCGTGGCGCCGGACGGAATCGGCACGCTGCGCCCGCCGGCATGCGTCAGCATCGGCGGCTTGCGGCGGCGAAAGTGCCAAGCGCGGACGCCGCGACCGGCAAACGGCAGCAGCACCAGGCCGAATAAGACGCCCCAGCCGATCCGCGTCATGCGGTCGATCTCCGCCACGGCCTGATCCGTCAGATTCGAATCGTCGAGCGAGGAACTTGCGAAACCGGGATCGTTCTTGGCCTCGCGCAGCACCTGATTGCCGCCGGTGACAAAGCCGGCGAGCGCCAAGGTCGGCAGCAACAGGCCGAAGCCGAAAAACAACGGCCGCCAGTCCGCATACCAGGGCTTGGTGCGCAGCCAATAATGGATGCCGATGCAGGCATGGGTCCACACCGTGATCACCGCGAGCATCTGGACTGCGCCGAGCCACGGGAACATCAACCACTGAACGATAAACACCGTGTTGTAGTACGAGGTGACGTCGAGCACGCTTTCGGCGATGCGGGTTGCCACCACATGGAACGTCAGCAGCAAAGGAATGCACAGGCCGAGCGAAAGCTGGGCCCATTCCCAGCGCGTGAGCCGCAGCGAGCGCCGAATGTAGATCGACCATAAGGCGTTGCTGTAATGGACCAGAAATGCCGTTATCAGGATCGCCGTGCCGATATAGGTCCGCCACGGATACATGAGAATGTTGCGCGTCGCCTCCGCATCCTCGAAAGACACCAGCAGGAGACAATGCGCGGTCAAATGACAGACGACGAAGGCGAGCATGACGAGCGCGCTCGCGAGCCGCAGCGTGCCCCGCCATTGCCGAAAATCCCAGGTCATCCGCATGGTCCCCAGCCGCACTTCCGCAAACCAACGCGTTTTGAATATGACCGCTTTGCAGGGCGAAAAATTCCCCGGCGAAAGTGATTATATGCGGCTTTCGCCGGAGCCAGTCCATCGCCTATCGGCCTGCCGCAAAGCAGGCGCCGCCTCGTCACGCGCAACGCCGACATTGTCAGCGAGACGAGAATTGCCGTCCCCACTTCCGAGCAATATGGGCTTGCCTAAGTTTATCTCGGCTATCGGGGTGCGCGGCTCGCGCAAGATGAATTACAAGAGCCGCTTTCTGCCGCAAGAGCGTCTAATGCCGGATGGCTGGGTAAGGGTGAAGTAGCAGGAAGATGCGAATGGCGAATGGTGAGTAGCGAATAAAAAAACCATTAGCTATTCGCCACTCGCTATTCGCTCTTTTCTGCCTCCTTCCCGTTCACAGCCGGCCCGTTGTCGAACTTGTTGCTCTTGGGAAAGCCCTTGGGCGCGAGTCGGCCGGCATCGGCGCGGTTGCCGCGCCAGTCGGCGAGTTCTTTGAGCGATAGCGTGAAGACGCGACCGGCGGAGTCGACCCATGTGAGACGCTCCTGCGCCTTGAAGGTCTTGATGTCGGAGAGCCCGCCATCCTTGTGGCGCTGCAGGCGCACGCCGCGGCCGCGCGCCATGTCCGGCACTTGGTCGAGCGGGAAGATGATCAGCTTCCGGTTGTCGCCGATAGCGGCCACGAGTTCGCCCTCGACCGGCACAATGGCGCACGCCTCATCGGGCGGCCTGACGTTGAGCACCTGCTTGCCCTTGCGCGTATTGCCGAGGCAGTCGTCCTCGGCCGCGACAAAGCCCCTGCCCGCTTTGCTGGCGACGAGGAGCTTGCGGCCGCCCTGATAGCGGAACACCGCGACGACATCCGCCTCCTGTTCGAGCTCGATGAACAGGCGGATCGGCTCGCCGTGTCCGCGCCCGCCGGGCAGCTTCGCCGCTTCGATGGTGTAGCAGCGGCCGTTGCTGGCGAAGACCAAAAGCTTCGAGGTGGTTTCGGCAAAAAAGGCGAACTTGAAACCGTCGTCGGCTTTGAAGGCCAAGCTCGAGAGGTCGGCGACCTGGCCGCGCAGCGCGCGAATCCATCCCTTTTCGGAAACCACGATGGTAACCGGCTCGCGCTCGATCAGCGCCTCTTCGATCGCAGCCTGGTCATGCTCGGGCGCCGCGGCGAAGGAGGTGCGGCGCTTGCCGAGCGGCGTTTTCGGCCCAAATGTGTTGCGCACCTCGCGGATTTGGCCGGCAATGGTCTTCCATTGCGCCTTCTCCGAGCGCAATAAATCCTCGATCGATCTCTTTTCGCCGCGCAGCGCCTTGTCCTCCTCGCGGATCTCGATCTCTTCGAGCCGGCGCAGATTGCGCAGTCTCATATTGAGGATCGCGTCGGCCTGGACTTCAGAGAGCTTGAAGGTCTTCATCAGCACGGGCCGCGGCTCATCTTCGTTGCGGATGATTTTTATGACCTTGTCGATGTTGAGATAGGCGACGAGATAGCCGCCCAATACTTCGAGCCGATGCTCGATTTGCGCGAGCCGATGGCGCGAGCGGCGCAGCAAAACTTCGCGGCGGTGGGCGAGCCATTCCGTCAGCGCTTCGGCAAGCCCGACGACCTTTGGAATGCGGCCGCGCACCAGCACGTTCATGTTGAGCGGCACGCGGCTTTCGAGCTCGGTGAGCTTGAACAGGCTTTCCATCAGCAGCGCGGGATCGACGGTGCGCGAGCGCGGCTCGAACACGATGCGCACGTCCTCCGCCGATTCATCGCGCATGTCGGCAAGCAGCGGCAGCTTCTTGTCGTTGATCAGCTCGGCGATGCGCTCGACAAGCCGCATTTTTTGGACCTGCCACGGGATTTCCGTGACCACCACCTGGTATGTGCCGCGCCCGGTATCCTCGGTTTTCCAGCGCGCCCGCACGCGGAACGAACCGCGCCCGGTCGCGTAGGCCTCGGCGATGGTCGCGGGCGGATCGACGATGAGCCCGCCGGTCGGGAAATCGGGGCCCGGCACGAACTTGAGCAGGGTGCCGGTGCGCGCCTTCGGCTGCTCGATGAGATGCAGCGCCGCATCGCACAGCTCGGCCATGTTGTGCGGCGGGATCGCCGTCGCCATGCCGACGGCGATGCCTTGCGAGCCGTTGGCCAGCAGATTCGGGATCGCCGCCGGCAACACCACCGGCTCCTCCTCGCTGCCGTCATAGGTGGGTCGGAAGTCGACGGCGTCTTCGTCGATGCCGTCGAGCAGGAGGCGGGCGACCTCGGTCAGCCGCGCTTCGGTGTAGCGCATGGCGGCGGGGTTATCGCCGTCGATGTTGCCGAAATTGCCCTGGCCGTCGACCAGCGGATAGCGCTGCGCAAAATCCTGAGCGAGCCGCACCAGCGCGTCGTACACCGCCTGATCGCCATGCGGATGAAATTTGCCGATCACGTCGCCGACCACACGCGCGCATTTCTTGAATGCCGCGCCGGGATCGAGATGTAATTGCCGCATTGCATAGAGCAGCCGCCGGTGCACCGGCTTCAATCCATCGCGCGCGTCCGGCAATGCGCGATGCATGATGGTGGAAAGCGCATAGGCGAGGTAGCGCTCCTCGAGCGCCTCGCGCAGCGCAATTTCCTGCACGCCGTCCGGCTCGGGGGGAATCACTTTCTTGTTCATGACAAGCAGCAGCTAGCGCGGTTGTGGCTCCTGAACAAGGGATGAATGGGAGCGCCCGCGCGAGACTCTTTGTTCGATGCGCAACGCGCCGAAACGTGCACGCGGCACGGCATTGGGATAACATGCTTCAGGTGCGCTCACGCGCGGATCGCCGGCGGGAGGATACAATGATGCGTGCAGTCTTGACGGCATCGCTCGCGATGGCCGCGCTCGGTCTGTGCACGACTTCGCTGCCGGCGGCGCCCGCCGGCGGCGCGGTCGGGCGCAATGCCACTCCGCTTACCCAATTGGCGCAGGGCGACTACTACGGCGGCTATACGTATGGCTTTGGCTTCGGCTATGGCTACGACTACAAACCCGCCTGCCCTTACAACTATCACTATTCCTGCTGGCACGACCCGTACGGCTATAGGCATTGCGGCTGTTTGCCCAACCGGTGGTGACCGGCGCGGCTGAGCCGATGCGGATCAGGCGAAGCGGCCTTCGGCGCCGGCCAACGAGCGCGTGATGGCCGCGACGAAATGTGCGCGCGCGTCCGGCACGGCGAGACCGCGCGGCGCAAAGGCGCGACGGTCGAGAAAAAATCCCGTCAGCGCGAATGCGTCGGCGAGATCGGCGGCGGACGCCGTCGCATCTTCGTCGCGCAGGAAAGCGGGAAGCGGCATGAGCTTGTCGCGATAGGCTTCGCCCGCTCCGCGCGACACCGCGCGGCCCGAGCGCGGCGACACATAGACGAGGTCGGCCGTCGCACCGGTCGCGGCGCAGGAGGCAAGATCGAGACCGAAGCCAAGTTCAGCGAGAAAGGCGAGCTCAAAACGCGCGATCAAGGGTGCGGCCGCGAGCGGATCGTCGAGGCTGTCGAGGATCGCTTCGAGCGCGCCATAGATGGCCGCATGCCGCTCACGCTCGGCGAGCAGATGGCACAGCGCCGCAAGATGCGTCACGCCATGGACGGCGTGCGCGGCGTCGAGAAATCCGGCGGCGCGCAGATTGACGCCCTCGACCGCGAAATGGCCGAGATGCTCGTCGAGCCGCGCCCGCCAAGTGGCGCGCAGTGAATTGCCGGGTTGGAGTACCCCGCGAAGCCGCGTGCCGGCGCCGCCGCGAACGAGGCCGAGATGTCGGCCGCGTGCCTGGGTCAACAATTCGAGTATGACGCTGGTTTCGCCATGGCGCTTGACGCCGAGCACGATGGCTTCATCGGTCCATTGCATGGGATGTTATATATGTACGCCTTTATCGTCATTCCGGGGCCGAGCAAAGCGAGGAGCCCGAAATCCATAATCACGATTCGTGGATATGGATTCCGGACTTGCCGCTTCGCGGCAATCCGGAATGACAGTCACTCCTTCGGGAATTCCAACCCCATCTCGCGATAGCGTTCGGGATCGTCGCCCCAGCCTTCCCGCACCTTGACGAACAGGAACAGGTGCACCGGTTGCTCGATCGCCGCGGCGATATCGCTGCGCGCCGCGGCGCCGATCGCTTTGATCGCCTGGCCGGCTTTGCCGAGAACGATTTTGCGCTGACTCTCGCGCTCGACATAGATCGTCTGCTCGATGCGCACAGAGCCGTCCTTGAGCTCTTTCCAGACGTCGGTTTCGACCGTCGACTGATAGGGCAGTTCCTGATGCAGCCGCAGATAAAGTTTTTCGCGGGTGATCTCGGCCGCAAGCTGGCGCAGCGGCGCAGCGGAGATTTGATCCTCGGGATAAAGCCACGGTCCCGGAGGCACATGCGCGGCGAACCAGCTCCTGAGATCGGCGACGCCGTCGCCGGACAGCGCCGAGACCATGAAGGTCGCGGCGAATGCCGTTCGCTCGTTGAGCGCCTGGGTCAACGCCAAGAGCGCGGGCTTGGCGACCAGATCGACCTTGTTGAGCACCAGCACCTTGGCCGGGCGGACCTCGCCGAGCGCGTCGAGGATCGCTGCGTCGTCGTCCTTGATGCCTTTGCGGGAATCGACCAAGAGCGCGACGATGTCGGCGTCTTGCGCGCTGCCCCAGGCCGTGCCGACCATGGCGCGGTCGAGCCGGCGGCGCGGCGCGAATATGCCCGGCGTATCCACGAAGATGAGCTGCGCGCAGCCCTCGATGGCGATACCGCGGATCAGCGCACGGGTGGTCTGCACCTTGGGCGTGACAATCGAAACCTTGGAGCCGACGAGTGCATTGGTCAGCGTCGATTTCCCGACATTCGGCGCGCCGATCAGCGCCACGAACCCGCAGCGGGTCGCCTGCTCCGCCGGCTCAGCCATCGCGCCGTTCGGGTTTTACGCGTTCGCGCGCCAGCATGGCGGCGGCGGCAGCCTGTTCCGCGGCGCGCTTGGAGCGTCCGGAGCCTTCGGCAGGATCGAAGTTCGGAAGCAGCACGGCAACGCGAAATTCCGGGTCGTGGTCGGGGCCTGAGCGCGCCACTTCGCGATAGGCCGGGGTCGAAAAGCCGCGCGCCTGAGCCCATTCCTGCAGCACGGTCTTGGGATCGCGTTGCGGCTGCGCCGTCGCCTGCATGCGGACCTGCCACAGCCGTTCGACGAGGGCGTCCGCCGCCGGATAGCCGCCGTCGAGATAGACGGCGCCGATCAGCGCCTCGCAGACATCGGCAAGGATGGCAGGGCGCTTGCGGCCGCCGGCATTGGCTTCCGATGAGCCGAGCCGTATCGCCGCGCCAAGCTCGATCGTGCGGGCGATCTCGGCGCAGGTTTCCTTGCGCACAAGATCGGCGAGCCGCCGCGACAATTCGCCTTCGTCGGCTTTTGGAAAGCCGCGAAATAGAACGTCGGAAATCACCAGGCCGAGCACATGGTCGCCGAGAAATTCGAGCCGCTGATAAGAGCCCGCGCGATTTCGCGCACCCTTGAGGGCGGAAATGTGCGTGAGCGCGCAATCGAGCAGCGCGCCGTCCTTGAATCGATAGCCAATGCGCTCCTCGAGCGCGGTGCCGCGGCGACGGCGGCGGGGCGCCTTTGGTCCGTCGACCGGCGCTGCTTCGGCGGCCGCGGCGGCGAGCTCTCCGGCGGGCGGGTCTCGGCGCCCCCCTCCCTTCCCTCCCCCGCTCGCGTGGGAGGGAAGGGAGGGGGGCGTGCCTTTGCCGCGGCGGCTCATCTGACCAGAGTGAACAACCGGTCCCAGCGCACGTCCCATGGCCAGCGCCAGATCTCCCAGGCGTGCGTGCCGTCCTTGATCGAGAAGAAGATAATCTGCGCCTTGCCGATCAGGTTTTCGTACCGCACGTAGCCAACTTGACTGAGAACGCGGCTGTCGGTCGAGTTGTCGCGGTTGTCGCCCATCATGAAATAGTGATCCGGCGGCACGGTGTAGACCGGCGTATTGTCGTAAAAGCCGTTATCCGTGAGATCGAGCGTGTTGTAGCTCACCCCGCTCGACATCATTTCCCGATACTGCTTGACGCGCTGGACGACACCATCGTCGTCGGTGATGAAGTCGTGGATGCGCTCGCGCTTGACCGGTTCGCCGTTGATGTTGAGGACGCCGTCGATCATCTGAATGTGATCGCCCGGCAGCCCGACGACGCGCTTGATATAGTCGATCGAGTCGTCCTTCGGCAGGCGGAACACCACGACATCGCCGCGATGCGGCTGTGAACCGATAATGCGGCCGTTGAAAATCGGCGGCGAAAACGGAATCGAGTAGTGGGTGTAGCCATAGGAATATTTCGACACGAATAGATAGTCGCCGACGAGCAGCGTCGGGATCATCGAGCCCGAAGGGATGTTGAAGGGCTGAAATAGAAAGGTGCGGATGACGAGCGCGATGATCAGGGCATGGAACACCACGCGCACCGTCTCGGCGAAGCCACCCTCTTTCTTTTTGGTTCCAGTCTGCACGCTCATCGGCCTATCGTCCTGCGGTTCGCGTCCGCCCCGCGACCTTGTAGCCTTTGAGACCCCTACGCGCAATTGCACGCGGGATTTCGTCGCGGGGGCAATGCATCGGCGTTTTACTTAGGGATTCCATATGCTTGCCGCCAGCCCCCTGGACCCGACGAATTTTTCAGCGCCGCGATCGCCGGCGCCCGTTCCAGGACGCAGCCAAGCCGACGGCGCAGCGCCCATTCAAACATCCGCGGCGGCGACTGCCGAGATGACGACGAAGGCCTGCGCCATGGGTCCCTCGTCGGTCATCGTGACGTCGATGCGCGCCTCGTAGCCCGCGGGCGTAATCGCCTCCAGGCGTCGCTTGGCGCCCCCCGTGAGCGCGATGGTCGGCCGCCCCGACGCCAGGTTGATCACGCCGATGTCGCGCCACCACACGCCGGCGCGCAGACCGGTGCCCAGCGCTTTGGCGCAGGCCTCTTTGGCCGCGAAGCGCTTGGCGTAGCTCTCGATTCGGTTTCGCCTGTTTTCGGCGCGGGCGCGTTCGGTCGGGGTAAAAACCCGATCGATGAAGCGGTCGCCGTGCCGCTCGATCACTTTGGCAATGCGGCGCACGTCGGTGATATCGGATCCGATCCCGAGGATCATCCCTCGGTCCCGCTTTTGCGCCTGCCGCGATCTATCGCCGCGCGCATCCTGCACACCACCGCGCCGAGTCCGTCGAAAATGGCCTCACCGATCAGAAAATGGCCGATATTAAGTTCGACGATCTCGGTCAAAGCGGCGATCTTTTCGACGGTGATAAAATCGAGGCCGTGGCCGGCATGCACTTCGAGGCCCACACTCTTCGCAAAAGCCGCGCCGCGCCGGATGCGCTCAAACTCGGCGGCGCCTGCTGCGGCATCGCCTTTCGCCAAAGCATCGCACCAAGCTCCGGTGTGAATCTCGATGACCGGGGCGCCGATCACGGCGGCGGCCTCGATCTGCGCCGGCTCGGCGGCAATGAACAGCGACACGCGGATGCCGGCTTCGGCAAGGTTGCCGATCGCCGCGCGCAAAATCTCGGGCTGCCCGGCGGCGTCGAGCCCGCCTTCGGTGGTGCGCTCCTGCCGTCGCTCGGGAACGATGCAGGCGGCATGTGGGCGCACTTTTTGGGCGATGCCCACCATCTCCGGTGTCGCCGCCATTTCGAGATTAATTGGCTTTACGATGCGCTCCTTGAGCCGCACGATGTCGTCATCGACGATGTGGCGGCGATCCTCACGCAAGTGCGCGGTGATGCCGTCGGCGCCGGCCGCAATCGCGACCTCGGCAGCCTTGACCGGATCGGGATGGCGCCCGCCGCGCGCGTTGCGAACCGTCGCGACGTGGTCGATGTTGACGCCGAGGCGAATGGGGGGGTTCGCGGGCATACTAAGCAATCAGGCCAATGGCAGAGTCGCGCCGCTCTGGCGCCTTCGCGGCTTCTGCAGTGCTCGCTTCCTCCTTTTTGATTTCTCGCGCAATATCACCGCATCGCCATTCCGGAAGCCTTCAATTTCATTGCTGCGAAAGCGGAATCCAATCGGCAGGCGGACCGCTTGGCAATTTCGCACCGTATAAATCCGCGCATTCGCCATGTAGGTTCTCCTGAAATGCCTTCGGCATGAACGCCCGACTCACCCATATGCGCCGCGAAGTGAGCTCTACCCGTTCACGCGCTCGGCGTTGGCGACCACCTTCTTGGCCCGCAATTGCGAGATGATCGAAGTGAGGTGCTTGAGGTTGTAGACTGCGAGGTCGATCGTCAGTTCGGTGAAATCCGGCGACTGGCGTATCATCCGAATATTGTCGATATTGCCGTCGTGCTCGGCGATCACCTGGGCGATCTGCGCCAGCGTGCCGGGCTCGTTTACCGACTGCACCGCAAGCTGGGCCGGGAACCGCTGCGGTACCTTGTCGTCGACGTCCCAGCGCACGTCGAGCCAGCGTTCCGGCTCGTCCTCGAATTGCTGCAGCGCCGGCGACTGGATCGGGTAAATCGTGATCCCCTCGCCCGGCGTCATGATGCCGACGATGCGATCGCCCGGAACCGCGCCGCCATTGGGCGCGAAGCGCACCGGCAGATCGGTGTTGATGCCGCGGATCGGAACCGCGGCGCCGTTCTCGCCGTCACCGGGAAGCTTGAACTTCACCGCCTTGGTCCATTTCAGGCCGAACCAGCCGCTCTCCGCCTTCGGAGCGAGCGGAGTGACGCGCTCGTCCTTGTAATCGGGATACATGGCGCGCACGACGTCGGCGGCCTTCATCTCGCCGCGGCCGACGGCCGACATCACGTCGTCGATCGAAGCCCGGGCAAGCCGCGGCAACGCGCCTTCGAGCTGCTCGTCCGAATAAGCGATCTTGGCGCGCTGACAGAGCCGCTCGACGATGCGCCGGCCGAGCCCCGAATATTGGCTGCGCACGGCCGCGCGGGTCGCCCGGCGGATGGCGGCGCGCGCTTTGCCGGTCACCACGATCGATTCCCAGGCGGTGGGCGGGGCGGTCTGCGCCTTCGAGGTCAGGATCTGCACCTCGTCGCCGTTCTTCAGCGGCGAACTGAGCGGGCCGATCTTGCCGTTGATCTTGGCGCCGATCGCCATATTGCCGACATCGGTGTGCACGGCGTAGGCAAAATCGATCGGCGTAGCGCCGCGCGGCAGCGCGATCAGCTTGCCCTTAGGCGTGAAGCAGAACACCTGGTCTTGGAACAATTCGAGCTTGGTGTGCTCCAAAAATTCTTCGGGGTTGGAGCCTTCGGCCAGAAGCTCGATGGTGCGGCGCAGCCAGGCGTAGGCGTTTGACTCGCGCGACAGCATCTCCGTCGCCGAGCCGAGGCCATCCTTGTAGAGCGCGTGCGCGGCGATGCCGTATTCGGCGATCTGTTGCATCTCACGGGTGCGAATCTGCAGCTCGACGCGTTGCTTGCCCGGCCCGATCACCGTGGTGTGGATCGAGCGGTAATCATTTTGCTTAGGCGTCGAGATGTAGTCCTTGAAGCGGCCCGGAACGACCGGCCAACTGATATGAACGATGCCGAGCGCCTGGTAACACTCGGCAACATTACCCACCATGACGCGAAAGCCAAAAATATCCGAGAGCTGCTCGAAGCCGACAGCCTTGCGCTCCATCTTGCGCCAGATCGAATAGGCCCGCTTGCGCCGGCCGAAAACCTCGGCGGTGATGCCGCGGTCGCCGAGTTTCTTGGCCAGCTGCTGCTCGATCTCGCTGATCCAGCCGCTGCTGCGCGCGGCCAACGCTTCGAGCCGTTCGGTGATGACTTTGTGGGCTTCGGGATTGAGTTCGCGAAACGACAGATCCTCGAGTTCCTCGCGCATTTCGTGCATGCCCATCCGGGCGGCAAGCGGGCCATAGATGTCGAGGGTCTCCTCCGCCGTGCGGCGGCGCGCCTCGGGCGGCCGATGGGCAAGCGTGCGCATGTTGTGCAGCCGATCGGCCAGCTTGATGAGCAACACCCGCACGTCGTCGGCGATGGCGAGCAAGAGCTTGCGCAGGTTTTCCGCCTGCTTGGCCTCCTTGGAGACCAGGTCGAGCTTCTTCAGCTTGGTCAGGCCTTCGACCAGCCGGCCGATGTCCTGGCCGAACAGACGGTCGATCTCGGCACGGGTGGCGTCGGTATCTTCGATCGTATCGTGCAGCAGCGCCGCCGCGATGGTGGCGTCATCGAGTTTGAGATCGGTGAGAATCGCGGCCACTTCCAAGGGGTGCGAAAAATACGGGTCGCCGGATTCCCGCCGCTGCTCGCCATGCGCCCGCATGGCGTAGACATAAGCGCGGTTGAGCAGGTCCTCGTTGGTGGCGGGGTTGTACTGTTTGACCCGGTCGATCAGCTCGTATTGCCGCATCATCTGCGGCTTGCGAGGCCGCGGCGAGGCGTCTTCGCCGGCCTTCGGTACCAGATTAGGGCGGCGCGCGGCCGGCACCCGGGGGCGGGGCTGGTTCTGCATCCGCGGCAGATCGATCGGCGAGCGCGCCATGGCGGTCCTTTGGCGGTCCTTTGGCGATCCTTCGGCGATCCTACGGTTTTGCCCGTAGAGTCGGCGAAAGCCGATCACAAGGATATCACAAGAATATCATGGAGCTGCGCAGACGCCACAAGACGCGCGAGGCGGCAGACCCCGCAAATGGCAATTTTCGTTAAGAAACCGCGTTTCGTTAAGAAACCGCGCCGGGCACTGCCGCAAGCGTGCGAACTTCGGAATCGGGGCACTAGCCCGTGAGGGGCAGAACCCTACTCCTCCTCATCGCCGACGTCGGGCTCGGGCTGACTTTCGGGGGGCGTGAGACCCTCCAGGCCCTTGAGCAGCTCTTCCTCGGTCATGCGGTCGGTGGTGACGTCGGTGTCATCGGCATCGACCCCGGTCCCGGGGGCACCGATCAGCGGAACCGTCTCGGGCTCAGGCTCATCCACCTCGACGTATTTCTGCAGCGAATGGACGAGTTCCTCCTTGAGGTCCTCGGGCGAGATAGCCTTCTCGGCGATCTCGCGCAACGCCACGACCGGATTCTTGTCGTTGTCCCGTTCGACGGTGATCTGGCTGCCGGACGAGATCGTGCGCGCACGGTGGCTCGCGAGCAGGACCAGGTCGAACCGGTTCTCGACCTTGTCGATGCAATCTTCAACGGTGACACGGGCCATGGATCGGGGCTCCTGGGGGAGGTTCCGGGCGGGGTTCCCTGCAACGGGACCTTGCTCATAAATATGGCGTTTACCTATAGTTACCGACCGGCGAGTGCAAGTGCAAATTTATGCGAGTGATTTTTAACTTGGCGGGCGCGCCACGCTCTGTTACCCAAAATCGGGAAACGGACTCGCGGAGCTCCGGATCATACTTTCGGAGTTGCCGCGACGGCGTGCCGCAGTGCTCCCGCCACGGTGCTCGCGCAACTGTGCGCTAGCAATATTGCACTCGCCACCGTGCGATAGTACTTCGCGCGTCGAACGTTCCCGATGGCGACCAAGCTGTTTTAAGAATACCGGAACTGTCGAAAATCCATTGCGGCCGATCCGGTTTCATCACGAGAGACGCTCACGAGAGACACCATGTCGGCACAGATCGAGAAAATCGCGCTTTTCATTGACGGCGCCAATCTTTACGCCACGGCAAAATCGCTCGGCTTCGATATCGACTACAAACGGCTGCTCCGCGAGTTCCAATCGCGGGGCTATCTGGTACGCGCGTTCTATTACACCGCGGTGATCGAGGATCAGGAATATTCCTCGATCCGGCCGCTGATCGATTGGCTCGACTACAACGGCTACACCGTCGTCACCAAAGCAACGAAGGAGTTCGTCGATCAGACCGGCCGGCGCAAGGTCAAGGGCAATATGGACATCGAGCTCGCGGTCGATGCCATGGAGATCGCGCCGCACATCGACCAAATGGTTCTGTTCTCCGGCGACGGCGATTTCCGCTCGCTGGTAGAGGCGGTGCAGCGGCGCGGCGTGCGCGTCGTCGTGGTTTCGACGATTTCGACGCAACCGCCTATGGTCGCCGACGAGCTTCGCCGCCAGGCCGACCAGTTCGTCGACATCATCGAGCTGCAGTCCAAGATCGGCCGCGATCCGACGGAGCGACCCATCCGCGAGCCCAGAGCGGAACCGCGCGAGGCGCGGGAGCCGCGACATACGCCGCAGTTCTTGCAGCGCAGCGCCACCGCCCCGCGCGTCGAAGTCGACGACGAGTTCGAAGACGACTGACGGCCGAGGATCGCTGCAATGCCGCGCTTAAGCGGCACGCCCGGCCGCAATTGTCCGCGCTGCCTCCGCCTTGTCGCCTTTCGCGAGACCTGGCGCAAGCGTGAACCGGATTGGTTCAACGCGCCGGTTCCCTCATTCGGCCCGATCGATGCGCGTCTGCTCATTATCGGTCTCGCGCCGGGGCTGCGCGGCGCCAACCGCACCGGACGGCCATTCACCGGGGATTATGCCGGGGATCTGCTCTACGGAACGCTGCACCAATTCGGATTTGCCCGCGGACACTATCAGGCACGTGCCGATGACGGCCTCGAACTGGTCGATTGCCGCATCACCAACGCGGTGCGCTGCGTGCCGCCGGAGAACAAGCCAACACCGCGGGAGATCGCGACCTGCCGGGCTTTCCTTACTGCGACGATCGAGGAAATGCCGCGGCTCTGCGCCGCGCTTGCGCTTGGGCGGGTCGCGCACGAAACATTTATCGCGGCGCGAGACTCGCGGCGATCGACATATCCCTTTACGCACGGCCGCGCCCACCCGATGGGCGCTATCACGCTGTTCGACAGTTACCACTGCTCGCGCTACAACACCAATACGGGCGTGCTGACGCCGCAAATGTTCCGTGCCGTCGTCGCGCAGGTGCGCAAGCACCTCGACGCGACGCCGCCGTCCTCGAGCGCCGGCGTCAAGGTCGACGCTTCATAGTCAGGTCCGACCGCGCAACCAGGCGATCACTTCCTCGGCGTTCTTATCGGGCGGGAAGACCGGATAGAACACTTTCACGATGACACCGTCCGCGATGACGAGCGCCATGCGCGCGAGCAAGGTCATCCCCGCAGTCATGAACATCGGCAGATGCAGACTGCGCGCAAAACTCAATTCGGCGTCGGAGAGCATTGCGAACGGCAGATGCAATCGCTCCGCCGCCTCGCGCTGATAGCCGGTGGCTTGCGTCGACAGGCCGAACACGTGGGAAACTCCGAGCGCCTCGAGCTCGGCGAAATGGTCGCGAAAACCGCACGATTGCGGCGTGCAGCCGCGCGCCCCGGGGATTTGATCCCAGCCCGGCGGCAGATCGACGCCGGGCACGCCGGTGCGCGGATAGACATAGAGGACCGTGCGGCCCTTGAGCTTCGACAGATTCACCGCGCCCCCGCTGGTCGCCGGCAGTTCGATATCGGGCAGTCTCAAGCCCGTCAGATGCCGTGCCCTGCCGTCGTCCTGCGGCGCAGGGATATCGGGCGGAAGGTAGGACGGATCGTGCGTGCCGGGGGCCTCGGTCATTTTTTCTCTAGTTTGCGCATGATCTTACCCGAAAACCGGTGCCCATCGTGGATCAAGTCCGGGACGGGCGTTTTCGGGATCATGCCGGGATCATGCCGGGATCATGCGCTGTACGACATGAATTCCATCAGCGAACCATCGGGATCGCGGAAATAAACGCTGGTGCCTGCGCCCTTGGCGCCAAAGCGCTGCATCGGCCCGCTCTCGATGCGCACGGCGCAGCATTCGAGATGGGCGATGGCGTCGGCGATCGGCCCCATCCATTCGAAGCAGAGATCGCTGTTGCCGGGCTTAACCGGAAGCCGTGCCACCTCGGCAGGTTTTACGCCGGGGCCATGCACGTTGAGCTGCTTATCGCCGAAGCGGTAGGCGTAGCCCGCCGGCCGCGCAATCAGCTCGGCTCCCAGCACCGTCGTGTAGAACGCATTGGAGCGCTCCCAGTCGGTGACATGGATGACACAATGATCGAGCTTGGTGGGCAGCATTCTGTCATCCCTTCTGCCGCAGCAGCCGGCCGCGCTCGCGTTCCCATGAGCGCTTCTTCTCGGTCTCGCGCTTGTCATAGAGCTTCTTGCCGCGCGCCAAAGCCAGCTCGATCTTGGCGCGACCTTTTTCGTTGAAATAAAGCTTGAGCGGAACGAGCGTCATGCCCTCGCGCTCGACCGCGCCGATGAGCTTGTTGATCTGACGTTTGTGCAGCAGCAGCTTGCGCGGCCGCTTCGGCGCGTGATTGAAACGGTTCGCCTGCTGGTATTCCGGTATATTGGAATTGATCAGCCAGATTTCTCCGCCGCGGGCGTCGGCGTATGATTCGGCGATCGTGGCCTTGCCCTGGCGCAGCGACTTCACCTCCGTGCCGGTGAGCGCGACACCCGCCTCCATGGTCTCGTCGATGAAATAATTGAAGCGCGCCTTGCGATTGTCGGCGACAACCCGGAGCTTCCTTTCAGCCTTCGCCGCCATGCCGCAGCCCCGCCCCCGCGCTCAACGGCTCTTGAGCAGATCGCGGATCTCGGTCAGCAACTGCACGTCCTTGGACGGTGCCGCCGGCGCCGGCGCCGGCGCTTCCGTCTTCAGCCGATTGATGCCCTTGATGCACAGAAACAGAACCCAGGCGATGATCAAAAAGTTGATGATAAGGGTGAGGAAGTTGCCCCACGCGAGGACCGCGCCCTGCTTCTTGGCATCGACCAGCGCCGTCGCCGTCACCTTCGACGACAGCGCAATGAAATAGTTGGAGAAATCGAGCCCGCCGGTCACCGCACCGATGACCGGCATGATGATGTCGCTCACCAGCGAATTGACGATGCCGCCAAAAGCTGCGCCGATGATCACGCCGACGGCGAGATCGACGACATTGCCCCGCATCGCGAATTTTTTGAATTCCTCAAGCATCGACGCCTCCCTGGCGTGATCGACGAGGTAACCTCGTTACGGCAAATGCAGCGCAGAAATCCGTCCGCCGAGCGGCTGTCTCAGTTGATCAGCCCGGCATGAACCATGGCGTCGCGCACCGCGGCGCGCGTCTTGTCGGCAACCGGCACCATGGGAAGCCGCACGGTCTCGGCGCACTTGCCGAGCAGCGACAGGGCAAATTTCGCCGGCGCCGGATTGGTCTCGATGAACAGCGCCGTGTGCAGCGGCATCAGCTTGTCCTGGAGCTTGAGCGCGCCAGCGTAATCGTCCTTGAGGCAGCAGGCCTGGAATTCCGCGCACAGCCGCGGCGCCACGTTCGCCGTGACCGAAATGCAGCCGTGGCCGCCGTGGGCCATGAAGCCCAAGGCGGTCGCGTCCTCGCCCGAGAGCTGGTTGAATTCGCCGCCCATCGCGGCGCGCTGCTGCGATACGCGCACGACGTTGGCGGTCGCGTCCTTGACGCCCGCGATATTCTTGAGCTCGAACAGGCGCTTCATGGTGTCGACCGACATGTCGATCACCGAGCGCGCGGGAATGTTGTAGATGATGATCGGGATGCCGATCGCATCGTTGATCGCCTTGAAGTGCTGATAGAGGCCTTCCTGAGTCGGCTTGTTGTAATAGGGGGTGACCACGAGCACGGCGTCGGCGCCGGCCTGTTCGGCATGCCGGGCAAGATCGATCGCCTCCTTGGTGGAGTTGGAGCCCGCGCCGGCCACGATCGGAACCCGGCCGCTCGCTTGGTCGATACACCACTCGACGACGTCCCGGTGCTCCTCGTGAGACAGCGTCGGGCTTTCGCCGGTGGTGCCGACCGGAACGAGCCCTTTGGTGCCCTCGGCGATCTGCCAGTCGACCAAGGCACGGAATGCTTTTTCGTCAACGGAGCCGTTCTTGAACGGGGTGACAAGCGCGGTGAACGAGCCTCGGAAGTTTGTCCTGGCAGCCATGACACGATCCTTGGCACGGCCCTGCTGGCAAGCGCAGCGCCTGCGGCAATTGGGGCCCGGCCGTGACTCATAGATATCGGGTCACGGCAGGCCTTGAAAGGCCCTTGCGTATAGTAAAGTGGACACGACTCGGGAGGCCGGTGCACAATGCCCCGCTTTCGCCGCGAAATTCGTGAATTGTCGGGCCGGCTTCCAAGAGCTTAGGATTTCCTCAATCTTACCAGCCAAAGAGGTTCTCCGGAACCGCTGGCGGTGAGTGCCGCGGCAGGAGGGTCGCTGCTGGTGACGGCTATTCGCCTCA
>Ga0074044_10002196_pt1 | contig 17129 bp, 7 predicted proteins | sample BogForMeECP23OM1_FD_94443 | JGI IMG/M metagenome (GOLD analysis project Ga0074044, IMG submission 94443) | Bog forest soil microbial communities from Calvert Island, British Columbia, Canada - Bog Forest MetaG ECP23OM1 | ecosystem: Environmental > Terrestrial > Soil > Wetlands ...
CTGGCGGGGACAAATCCCGAGAACCGATAGGCATCTGCCAGTCGAGGCCGATGCGGTAATTTTGACATTCACCAACCGTAACGGATTTTGAGCACCATCAAACCCTCATTTCCGCCCGTCAAAGGGCCTGAAACTGCCCTCCGCTCCCCAAATTCACCCACTCGACTCCGTGAAGACCCACAAATTGAAGTGTCGGTCCGTTAGTGAGGACGGTCAACGGCAGATTCGTCCCTCCCGTCCAGTTAATGAACGCAAAACCCGTTCCCGGGGTCGCCGTGATGGCATAGCTGCTGCCCACTTGCAGTAATGCTCCGTTGTAATTCGGACTCAATGTGCCCACACCATTGGTGCGGACGGTCAGGATGGCTATAATGGGAACGTAAGTTGCGCTTGCCTTCGTAGTTTGGTTGGGGATAATCATCACGGTCTGGCTGGCCGGCGTTGTCCAGCCGCTGATTGTCGTGGAACTCACCGTGTAGCTGCCGGCGGACAGGTTAGTAACCACAGCGCCGCTGTTCTGCCAGGAGCCACCGTCGATGCGCCATTTTGCGCCCGCCGAAACAGCAGTGGCCGGTAAAAGGGCGACGGTCAGTGAACCCGGGGGTGAGGTATAGAGGCCAGTGGCGGCCGTAGTCTGTCCGTTCGCGATTGTAACGGTCTGAGGAGCGGGCGGCACCCATCCGAAAACGGGCGTGAACCAGATCGTGTGGACACCAACGGAGAGGTTCGAAACCGTGGCGCCACTGTCCTGATAGGCGCTGGCGTCCACCTGCCATTGCGCACCGCTGCGGACGGCCTCGGCGGGAGAAATGCTGACCTGCAACGAGCCTTGTTGGAAGCTCACCGGCCCCAGCGAGAAACTGAACACCGTGCCGTCCCCCGCGCTTCCGCCGCTGGCGGTCGTTCCATAGAGCATGTCCCCGGATAAAATCAGCGCGCCTTGCGGGTTGGCGCCGTCATTACCGCTGAAGCTGTACAAATTCGTGAAGCCGCCGCCGTCCGTGCCGAGTTGGAAGAGCGTACCGTAGCCGCCGTCGCCGATCCCCGAGGCGCCCCCATAATAAGTCGTTCCGTACAGGGTATTACCCGCGAGCAGCAGCGGCGCGGACGGCTGGGCGCCCTCGTTGGTGGCGCTATAGACAGCGGCATTGGGGCCACCCAGGCTATGCAGGTTTGTAAAGCCCGTGCCGTCAGTATTGACAGCAAAGATGGAGCCGTTGCCAAAGCTGCCGCCCTGGCGCGCCGTGCCGTACAATCTGCCGCCCGACAGAATCAACCCGGCTGAGGGTTCAGCCCCATCGCTGTTGGTGGCATACGATTCGTAGGCGTTTACGTACACATTGCTGAGTGCCGAAAAGCTATAGAGGTTAGTGAGTTTCGTTCCGTCGATCTTCAACGCGAACACCGATCCATTGCCATTGGCGCCGCCGTCCTTTGTCGTTCCATACAAGGTGTCACCTGAGAGAACCAAACCTGCCGCCGGCCCGCTTCCGTCGTCGCCTCCACTGTAGTTATGGAGATTGGTGAAACCGCCGCCATTGGTCTGGAGAGCGAACACCGTGCCGAGACCGTTGGCGCCGCCGTCCTGCGTTGTTCCATAAAGGATGTTGCCGGCCACGAACACTCCGCTCGAGGGCGCCGCGCCGTCCTGATTCCACCCGAAGGTTGCCGACGTGAAGCTATACAGGTTGGTGAAACCGGTGCCATCGTCGTTCAGGGCAAAGACCGCCCCGGAGCCATAATCGCCGCCGCCGGCCGTCACCCCAAAGAAGACGCTGCCTGACAGGCCCATGTTGATCCACTCATTGAAACCGTTGGTGCCCGGAGGAAACTGGAAGAGATTGGCAAACCCGCTGCCGTCGGTGTTTAGGGCGAAGACCGTGCCGTTGCTCCAGACGCCGCCCCCGCCGGTCGCGCCGTAGAGTGTATTGCCCAAAAGAGACAGGCCGTTCTGCAAGGCTGGTTGGCTGAAGCCGCCTTGGACATACATGCCGTCGATAAGCCCGGTGAAATCGTGCAACACCGTCAGGGTATGTGGCGCGACCGGGCTGTATATGCCGTTGGCGGCCACAAGCCCGTTGTTTGGAACCGCGAGCGTCTGCACGGCGGGGGTGTTCCAACCGGACAGCGGTGTGAAAGTCACGACGTGGGGGGTCGCCAACAAATTGCTGACCGTCGCTCCGCTGTTTTGCGGCGGGCCGCCATCAATTTGCCACTGGGCGCCTGCCGCGATGATGGCGGCGGGACCGAGGGAAACGGTGAGCGCCCCCAATTGCGCAAGGTAAGTTCCATTGGCGAGCGTGTTGGAGCCGGAGGCAATAACGACGGTCTGATCGGCCGGGGTTGTCCAGCCGCTGACCGGGAGAAAGCTCAGCGTGTGAGTGCCGGGCGCCAGGCCCGAAACGCTGGCGCCGCTGGGTTGAGGAGTCCCTCCATCCACTCGCCAGAAATCGGCGGACGTTACCACCGCCGGCGGATTGATGGTCACCCGCAAGGAACCGCCGACGGGCGCGTACGAATTAGACCCGCCGAGCATCACCGCATAGAGACTGGCGTAAGTGGAAGCCCAGCCGCTCGCGCCCGCGGGATAATAGACTGTAGCGGTTGTATTGAAGAACGGGTCTCCCGAAAACGCCGGGGCATCCGCACCAAAATAAACAGCGGTAAGCCCAAAGCAATCACCGAATGCGGCGTTTCCGATGTTCGTTACACTGGGGGAGATCGTCATTGTGCTAAGACCGGCACAACCCTCAAATGCGCCCGCACCAATGTTGGCTACTTGGTTGGGGATGGTAATGCTGGTTAGCGGATCGCCACCGTCGTAAGCAACGCCAAACTCATTCAGGCCGGCAAAAGCGTAATCGCCGATGCTGATAACGCCGGCGCCGAGCCACACGCTGCTCAGGTTATGGCAATCATAAAATGCGTAGTCGCCAATATCGGTGACGCCGTCGCCGATGACGACACTGCTCAGCGCCGAGCCGTTGAAGGCACTGTTGCCGATGCTCTTCACGTTAAAGGGGATGGTGACGCTGTTCAGGCTGGAGTTCGCAAAGGTGGAATCCGCGATGGTGGCGAGACCGCTGCCGATCCCCACGCTGGTTAAAGAGGAGCCGCTAAACGCCGCGGACCCGAGGCTGGTGACGCTGTCGGGGATCCTTATGGTGGTCAAGCCGGAATCAGCGAAGGCAGAGTCCCCGATGCTGATGATATTGTCCCCGAGCCTGATGCTGGCACCGTCCGACGAGGACGCGGCGTACCCAAACTGCTCAAACGCCGAGGCTCCGATATTCGTCACGCTGTTGGGAAGCGTGAGGCTGGTCAGACTCGCACACAACTCGAAGGCTTCATCTCCGATGCTGGCGACATTGGTGCCAAAGGTGACGCTGGTCAACCCCTGGCAGAACTCGAATGCCCCGGCCTCAATGCGCGTGACGCTGTCGGGGATGCTCACGCTGGTCAAGCTGCTGGCGTTGTAAAAGGCGTACATGCCGATGGTGGTGACCGGCAGCCCGTTGATTGCCGGCGGGATCGCGACGGCGGCGGCGCTGCCAGTATAGCCGGTGATGGTGGCCGTCCGATTATCGGCGTTGGTGACATACTCAAATAGGCCGGAAACGGAAATCGTTTGCTGGACATAAGTGCCCAGAGCGGCCACCAGCGCCCCCGGACCGATATAGACCGTTTGGTCCGGCGGCGTTGTCCAGCCGCGAACTTCAAGGAAGCTGACGTCGTGGTTGCCGGTCAAAAGGTCCGTCACAACCGCCCCGCTGGTTTGCCAGGCGCCGCCATCGACCTGCCAGCAGGCACCGCCCGCATTCGCCGGGGCGAGGGTGACCTCGAGTGCGCCAACCGGCGAGAGCAGAATGTAACTGGCGGTCGCAAACGCAGCCTGGTTCGAGACGATGACCACGGTCTGGTTCATAGGCGTTTGCCAGCCGACGAGATTGCTGAAGCCGAGCGTGTGGGCGCCAATCGTCACGTTTGTCAGCACGGCCCCGCTGTTTTGCCAGGCGCCCCCGTCGATCTGCCACTGCGCGCCCGCGCTGACCGCCGGACCGGGTTGGAGTGTCACCTGCAGAAAGCTGGTGGCCTGCCCATAGGTCGCGGTGACATTTGCAAATGAACTCGAGCTCACAAAAGCAGTTTGACTGGCTGGCGTTGTCCAGCCGTCAATGCTCCGAAAGCTGACCGTATGAGCGCCCGGCGACAGATTGCTCACGATGGTGCCGCTCGCCTGCCAATTGCCGCCATCGACCTGCCATTGAGCGCCGGCCGCAACCACCGCCGGCGGGCTGATCCCGACTTCCAACCCGTTGGGCACCCAAGGCGCAATCTGAAGCCACGTGCCGTTGAATTGGTTGTTGTCAGCGAACGCCCCCCAACCGGAGCTGCCGGGCAAGTAATAAACGGTGCATGGGTCGTCGTTGAAGGGCAAATAAATCGCGTTGGGCGCGTTGCCGAGGCAATAAACCGCTGTCAATCCACAGGAATTGAACGCATAGTCCCCAAGGCTGGTCACGCTGGCGGGAAGCAACAGGGAGGATAGCGCGGTGTCCTCGAATGCCTCTTGCCCGATGCTGGCAACATTGGCGCCCAGGGTCAGATTGGTCAGGTTCCAGCAGTTCTGGAAGGCGCTTTGGCCGATACTGGTCACGCTGTCCGGGATGGTGACGCTCGTCAGATTGCCGTCCCAAATGAACGCGGGATAGACAATGCTGGTCACGGCCCGATGAGTAATGTTGGAGGGAATGGTCACCGCGCCGGGTGGTCCCTGGTAGCCGGTGATGCTGATGGTGCCGTCGCCATTGGTCGTAAAGATGAACTCGTCCTTTGCGGGCAGGCCGGCGAAGAGGCTGGTCCATCCAGCGGTCGCAGGCGAATAAAAAACCGTGGCGTTGGTGTCACCATCAAACGCATCCGTCCCGCAAAAAGGCTTGTTACCCTCAATATATACGTTGGCCAGGCAAAAGCAGCCGGAAAACGCCCCGGTCCCAATGTTGGTCACGCTGCCCGGGATAATAAGATTGCAGACATTAGTCAGGTCCTCCAACTCGCCACTGGCGATGTTCGAGACCCCGTCGGCGTAAATGACCGTGAACGGCTGAACACCGGCAAACGCACCCATGCCGATGCTCAGGTCGCCACGGCCAATCGTGAGGCTGGCCAGACTGTAGCAATTGGAGAACACTCCTGTCCCGAGGCTGGCGACGTTGCCGGGAAGCGTCACACCGGTGAGCGAGCCGCAGTCGGAAAACGCCCCGTCTCCGATGCTGTCAAGCGTGGCGGGGAGCAAGACGCTGGCCAGGTTGGCGCAACCGAAGAAGGCTTGCGGCGCGATGCTCGTGACGCCGCCGGGAACCGTATAGGAGATGTCCGCCTTGCTCTCGGGGTAGGCGATGAGGGTGGTTTGGTCCTTGTCGAAGAGCACTCCGTCGGCACTCGAGAAGGCCGTGTTGCTGGCATCCACGTTAATGGCGGACAGGCTGTCACAGCCGGTAAACGCCCCCAGACCGATGGCGCTCACGCTGGCGGGAATGAACACGCTGCCGCTGAGGCTGGTGTTCCAGAAGGCCGATTCCCCGAGGGTGGTCACCCCATTCGGGAGGGCGATGGTGGTCAGACCAGAGCCGGAAAACGCGGAGTTTCCGATGTTGGTAAGGCCGGCGGGGAGGGCCACGCTTTCCAGGCTGGTGGTGTCCAGGAACGCCGAGTCTTCGATGCTGGTGACGGTGTCGGGCAGGCTGACGCTGCTCAACCGCGAGCAGTTCTCGAATGCGGCATAGCCGATGGCGGCAACACCGTAAGAGATGATGACGTTCGTGAGGCCCGAGCACTCGCCGAAAACGGCCTGCCCCATGTTCGTAACGCTGCCGGGCAAGGTAAGGCTCAACAGGCCGGTGCAACTGTTGAAGGCAAAGTCGCCCAGAGTGGTAAGGCCGTTGCCAAACGAGATGTTGGTCAGGTTCGAGCAGCCGTAGAAGGCCTCCGCTCCGATGGCGGTTACGCTATTGGGGATCGTTACCTCGGTGAGGCTGAGGTTGGCGAACGCACTGTTCGCGATGGTCGTGACCGGACGCCCTGAGATCACGGCGGGGATGGTTACCGGTCCGGCGCCGCCGGTGTAACCAGTGATGGTGATGGCGCCGGCGTTGGTTGCGTAGAGCAACTGGCCGTGAGCCGCCGGAGCCGCTATGAGAAGGAAACCGAGAACTGGCAGTGCGAGGTTCTTCATGTGCACATCTAATAGACGTTGTCAATTCGCAACCATCAAGGTGCTTTCTGGACTGACGAAATGGAGGATGAGCCCTTTCCGCGCGAAAAGCAAAACGAAAAGTCAACTTCGGTCTGCTCTCTGTCGTGTGTCGCCTTTTGTTGTTCTTGCTTTTTTCATAGCACCGTATTTGACTGGCCGTGTACGTGTGACAGGATTCTCGCGCCCTTGCACCCATTTCATGTCGGCCCAAAATCATCGCTGCGCGGCGCATTCGAGCCGCAGGAGGATACCCAGCGCCCAATGCTGCCAGCAAGCCGGTACAAGATGGGAAGGCGAGCGAAAGACTGGCGCGACTGCTTAGCGCAGTTTGGATCGCGCCAGCCCCTTCAGCATCGTCTTCAACTGCTCCGGCAGCAGCCGCTGGCCCTCCGCCTCCAGGTGCTCGAAGTTCGGATACCCCGCAATGGGTGCTTCTACCATGCCTGAGCCGGGCGCTTGACCCATTGCGTCCTTCAACACGCCGAGGAAGCCAGCCAGCATCGCGCTCTGGTCGCCAATCTCTTTGGCCAACCGCTCCAGACTGCGCGTTTCCCAGAAATCGCCTTCGTCGCTCACGCTGGCCAGAATTTGTGAGGGGGGAGGGTTGGGCTTTCTGTGGGGTAAGCCGAAAAAAGATTGGGGGCCTGATTGAGGACACGACGATCGAAGACGCGCCAGTTGACGAAGCGGACCAGGCCAATTCAAATGCCCAGTGGTCTCCGGGCTCTCTTTTTAGCTGCGGGCGAGGGGATGTTCGAGGGTGATCAGGAGCCACAGCACATTTCCTCTCGGTGTGCCTTGCTCGAAAAGAGGGTGAATCTGCAATGGGCTGAACTGGACCACGCTGAACCAGAACTTCGAGATGGATTGCCCAGCCCGAGCCCAAGTCCAACCCACCTTCCACCATCCACTTCACCATCCGTTTTCCCATCGAAGCAGCGGTGGAATTCGTTGCAAGAGGGGCTTCGATTTGGGGGCTTGATGCTGGGGATTGGGGAGGAAAAGGGGCACCGAAAGGCGGAGGGGTGGTGGATTTTCTTGTTGCAGATCCAGACGGCCGAAGGGTGAGCAGCACCTGTCTCACCAATTGGAGAGACCCTTTCCGAGCAGAGCATTATCGCCCGGTTATACGCGTACTTGGCAGAGAGCTGCGCCCGCTGGTTGTCGCTGGCCTTTGCGCGAGGTTCCTCAGCCCTGATGAATTCCTCGACCGCTCCCGCAACGTCCTTCCGCTTCACACTGGCGACGGCTCCGAGATAGCCATCCACGGCTTCGCCAACGGTCCGCCCGTGCAGTTTGGAGGCAGCCTCGCAATACTCAGATATGCCACGGGGCAGGGACACCCGCCGCCCAGTGGACACGTAAAAGCCCTGCAGCCGTTCGAGAGCAGCCAAGGCATCGCGGGCCTGTGCTGCGGTCAGGGCTGCCACTTGCGACCCCTTGGCCAAATCCTTCACCAACTTCTTCCCCTCCCGGTTGGCTTCGCTGTAGGTGCGAAAGTGCCTCATTAGGCGCTGTCCATTAATGCGATAGGCAAGCCGGTAAAAGGGATAATTCTTCTTCTTGGCGTAAACCGTGGCCAAAACATACCCCCGGCGCTTGATTTTCTTCGGGAACTTCACTTTTCTGTCGTTCTCAGTTTCAGGCGAATTCTGTGCGGGAGTCAAGAAATCCACCACTTTCCAGAGGAAAGTTGGCTCCAGAGGCAGGGCTCGAACCTGCAACCCGCCGGTTAACAGCCGGCTGCTCTACCATTGAGCTACTCTGGATGCCAGAGAGGGGCACAATCTACAAACCGCCACCCGCCGAGTCAAACGGATTTCAGCCGCCCGTTATCCTTGCGCGCCGCAGCCGGCGGTGGCCGACGCCATTGGAGCCGGCCGGAATCCTTGGCGCGGCGCGAGCGAGGCTGGCGGCGGGCATTTGCAAAAGGTCGAATGATGCATTACATTCCAATAGGTTATATGGTTAAGGATCCTGGACACGAGATACAACCAGTGCCGCACATGAACGCTGCGGTGCAGATTCGGGAAGCGCGGCAAGACAGATTGCTTGCGGGAACCGGGATCCTCGGAATGAACGAACCCCGTGGCCAAAGCAAAACGGACGCGAGGTTGCATCAACAGGAAACAGAAACGGAGGAAACACAGTTATGAAATACGCAAATATATTCGCAGCAGTCGGGGCCGTGGTTTGGCTCGTTGGGTGCGCGTCGGCGCCGAGGGTGGTCGTGGACGAACCGCTTGGACCTGCGCCGGCGGGAGTCACACCGGCCATGGGGGATGGAGCAATAGTGGTCTATTCGGCCCGAACGCCAGCGGACGTGGATTTGAACATGGAGGAGTGGCGCTGGAACAATGATTTCGGGAAGAACGAATTCCTGTACGAACCCGCTCATACCGACTACACCATCTACACGCAGAGCGGCGAAGTCTTCAGACACGTGCGCAACGCCCGCGACCCGAACGATAACACGCCGACGGTGGTGACGCTCCCGCCCGGCTCGTACAAAGTCGAGGCTGAGGCCGTCAATTGCGATGCCAATCGAGTGAAGGTGCTGATGACCGTGGTGGTTAAGCCCGGCCAAACGACACTGGCTCACTTGGAGGGCGATTGGAACCCGATGAGCCAGTACAAGGAAACCCAGGTGGCCAAGTTGCCTTGCGGACGGATTATTGGCTGGCGGGCGCCGGAGAGCGGGTATGCCGGCATTCCCCCAAGCCATTGAGCATTAACGTCCTCTCTATTTCTTGTCCCAAAAGCCGGCCTGTGCACCTTGAATCGAGGCGGTGCTTGCGCCCCAGGCCTGGCCGGTCACAGTGTCAACGATCGTAAAAGAACCAGCGCCGCCGGCCACCTGGTATCTGCCGACTGGATTTGATGATTCTGCCGCTGCGATGACAAGCAGGCCCAGAACACCGATTGCCAGCCCGCACAGGGCACTTTTCAAGTCTATCTTCGTATTCATAATCTTGTTGTATATGGGAGCCGTACCCACGATTGCAATAGAGATGCGGATGAGCCATGTCGGGGCGGGCGGCGGCAAGCCTGGCACTTCTGCTGCGGCGAGAGAGTAAAGCGGACAGGACCCTGGCCATCCACGAATGCCGACAACCCTCTGCCCCTTCAACATCTGGGCCGTTGCCTCAAAAGGCTGGCGACCAGAGCTCAAGCGCCCTTATATTCTCTGTCCTGATGAGTCCGACTGGCACGAGCCGCTGCGGAATGCGCCGAATTCCAACGCTCGGGGTCTGCGTTTCCGCTGCGGGACTGGGTCTGGCTTTCCTCCTGGTTGGTCGGACCCCATCTCCCGCGGCTCCCCCTGTGGTGCAGTTGGCGTCCGATCCTTCAAGTGTGGCTGGTCCGTTGGCCTGGTGGCGGTTCAACGAAGGCACAGGCAGTAATGTCCATGATGCGACCGGACACGGTTACAACGGAGCGATTCACGGCGCGGCCAGATGGGTCGAGGCGCCTTCAGGAAAAGCACTGGCCTTTGACGGGAGTTCGTTTGTCGAGGTGCCGTTCCCAGCGGCTGGGCGGCTTGAAGGACCCGTAACCATTCAGGCCCTGATTCGCCCTGCCGACGAGAAGCCCGACACTTACAAGCACATCTTCGAGCTTCCGGGCGGCTATCTCCTCCGTCTGGATAACCCGCCGGAGGGAGGAAGGCTCTCTTTCTTCGTCTTCCTCGACGGCAACCCAGAACCGCGCGTTCAAGTGGCTGTGCCGGAACCGGCTAAGTGGCACCAGGTCGTCGCTGTTTGGGACCAGACCAGCCTGCATCTCTGGCTGGACGGCAGAAAGGCCGACCAAGCCAGGGCAGGGGCGCCGGCGCTCAAGACCCAGCAGCTCCGAATTGGCGAGAGTTTCATCGGCGCTATCGCGGACGTCAAACTCTACGATCGGGCCTTGAGCGAGGACGAGATCCAGGACTTGTTCCCGCCCAAATTGTCGCTCTCCCTGCGGGTGCCGCGGCCCGTGCTCGAGCTTGGGAAATCCTTCATCCTTACGTGCGAGTTGTCCAACAAAGGCGGCCGGCCGCTGCCCGCAGGTACGGCCGAACTGGAGCTGCCGCAAGGCTTGAGCCTGGTCGCAGGCGAGCGGGTGATCAGCTTGCCCGCGGTCGTGCGAAACAGGCCAAGACTCCTGGAATGGAAACTCCTGGCCAAAACCGCGCTGGCCGCGGAAATCAGAGTGCGGGCCGACTTGCCCGGCATTGAGACCGTGTCCACACTCGCCAAGGTGGTCGTGGCCAGGCCCATCCCGATGGACCGGGCTACTTTTGATCGGCCGGGATTCAAGGGCGCCGGCGATGCCCTCGTCATCGGGAACAAGCATCTGCGCCTGGTCTTCCCAACCAATGACTTTGGTTACGGTGTGTTAGCGGTGGACGTCAACCAGTCCAACCGTTGGACGCGGATGGCCGTGGCGAGCGACCTAAGCTTCCTGGTTGTGAAGAAAGGCGCCGAGTTGTCGCGCCGATTCATCTATGCCGACCATTTCAAACCGGTGGACCTGGGGGACGGCGGGTGCGGTCTCGAGTTCACTCGCTCGCTGGATGACGGAGCCGGCACACGGTGGGATTGCCGGTTTTCTTTTGTGCTCTCCAATGACGACCGGGTGAGGGTTGTTTATGAGGCTACGCCCGACAAAGACGGCTCGCTCGTGCACTTTCAGGGGCCGACTCTGCATGTCGGCGAGGGAACCTTCGGCACCGCGAAAGACGACGGCCTCTTCTGCGGTTTGGAATGGCTGGTAGGCGACGAGGTGTCGTCCTCCAACCTCGATATGCACGATCCGGACTACTATGTCCGGTTCGTGCCGCACCCGAACAAAATCACCGTGCCGCTGATGGCCATTTCCCGGAGCGACGCCGCTATTGCGCTTTATTGGGATTGCCTGCAGAAGTGGGACGGAACCAGTGACCGCCCGGCGGCGGTCTTCGCCTCGCCGAATTTCATCGAGGGGCAGGAGAACCATTTGATGGGATTGTTTCTGCCGTCCGTGCCCGGCTGGGTAAGGTCGAATTCGCTCGAAGCCGCCGTTGCGCCGTACCCTTTCAAGCGGCAGACGCCCTTGCGCTTGGAGGCCTGGATTACCGTTGTGACCCCGGCCCGCCAGTCCGTCGCCTGCCTGCCGCGCTGGTTCGAGACCTTCGGTGTTCCGGACCCGGCGCCTATCCCGCGTGGAAGTTACTTGAAAGAACTCCAGTTCAGCACCCGGGCTTTCCTCGAGTCACTCTGGGTGGACAAGGAGCGCCAATGGTTGACCTCGAAAGGCGCGGGCGAGCTGTTAAGTCCCAAAGGGCGGCCGGCGCATTTTTCCTTCCAGTTGCGCATGGCCGCGCTCATGACGCAGGATGAGGACCTGCGCCAGCGGTGCAACGAGCGAGCGGCGCTGGCAGAGAAACTGGGCGGGTGCGCACCCCAGTGGGACGACCTGGGCCTGACTTGGGCCGACCCCGTTCCGCACCTGGCGGGTTTGGGTCAGACTGCCGTCCAGCTCCTGGACTCGATGGAGACGGACGGTTCATGGCGGTTCAGGACGCGAATCGAGACAAACGGAGTGTTCAAGGGAATGGATTATGCGTTGCTGGGTCCGGACCGGGCGGTAGAGGTCGGCACCTGCGCCCACGATCTTTATGAAGTCCTCCATTTCGCTCGTGTGACCGGCGACGCGGGTGTGTTCAAGGAGGCGGAAGGGCCGTTGGCCTTTATCGAGCGGTTTTCGGTGCCGCGCGCTGCCCAGGTCTGGGAATGTCCCGTCCACGCGCCGGATATTCTCGCCGCAGCGGACGCTATCGAGGCCGAGCTCGAGGCGTATCGTTGTTCCGGCAACGGCCACTACCTCGAAGAAGCCGTCCGGTGGGCCTGGGCAGGTTTGCCGTTTGTGTATGTGTGGAATCCCCCGGGACAGCCTGTCCTTCGTTATGCCTCGATTGCCATCTTCGGGGGCTCATGGTACGGCGGCTCCTGGATCGGGCAGCCTGTGCAGTGGAACGGGCTGCGCTATGCCTACGCCCTGTTGAAGCTGGCGGACTACGACCATTCTTTTCCCTGGCGGCGCATTGCCGAGGGGATCACGATCAGCGCCCTTTATCAGCAGGACGCCGATGGTCCCAACGCGGCCCTTTGGCCCGACAACTTCAGCGCGCTGGATTGGTCAAAATGCTCGTGGGTCTTCGAGCCGGGGCTTATATCAAAGAACATCTGTAAGATCCTCGGCCACGACATTGAGCCGGCTACCACCACTGTCGGAAGCGGCGAGGAGCGCTTGTGCATTACCACGCGCGCCCGGGTTAGCACGGCGACGTGGAAGGACGGCCTGCTGAGCTTTCAAGCGCAATTCCCGGAGGGAGAAGGCGGTTGCGCGGTAGTGGCCGGCCTTCAAAAACCCAGTCAGATCCGGCTCAACGGTTCGAGCCTGGCCCAATCGCGGACCAACGGCTGGCAGTATATGGACGAACGAGGATTGCTAATCGTTCGCCTGGCTGGGCCCGGCCCGCATCTGCTGGAAATCACGGGCGCGCGGCATGGAGCCGGCAGCCTCTTTCCAAACCGCCTGAACGCGATTGCCTTTGATTTTGCCCGTGGTCTCGAAGGCTGGACGGCTGCCAACGAGGTGGAAGACCTGCGCGCCGAGGGCGGGCGGCTCAAGGGTCTGGCAACCGGGTCCAACCCTTACCTGCACCGCACCCGGCTGCGAGTTAGTGGCCGCCCAGAAAACCGACTCATTGTCAAAGCCCAGTCAGCCACCGGTACTTCGATTGGCCTCTACTGGATCACGCAGGACAGCCCGGATTGGGGTGAAGACAAAGCGATTCATGTTACTTTTAAGCCCGGACTCGACTTCAGCGATTATGTTTTCGAGGTCGGCCAGCATTCTCTTTGGGCCGGCAAGACCGTTATCGGTGTGCGCCTCGACCCGGCAGACGGCGGCAACGGCGGCGGATTTGCCGTTGAGAGCATTCGCACCGATTCGCTCAGGTAAGCATCGAGAGGACGGTGGCTACTTCCTTCTCTTCAACTCGTTGATCACTGTGATGCCCTCAACCTTCACATCCTTCTTGCCGTCCAGGTCAATTCCTCTCTCGCGCACGACGTTTTCCAAGAGGTGCAGCCTGGGGTCGCCGGTCTTCACCACGACCCGCCTGGCAGCCCGGTCATAAGTGAACTGCGTCCACGGTTTCCCCTCGCGTAGAATCTGCTTCGGCTCAGACGATAGTGGCGCGGACCAGCTTCCATCGGCCTCCCGCTTCCACCCCTCAATCAGGTCCGCTCCGCTGATGATGACCTTCTCGCCCTTCATGGCGCGAACCGTTATGCCGTCGCTCTTAGGCCGCAGCGTCTCCCGATAGACGCCTCCGCGCAGGACAATCGTCTCGCCCTGCTCCGCCACTGCACACGCCTTGGCCAGGCTGGCGAGCGGCACTGCGGGATAGCCCCAGGGCGGCTCGTCCGCCGCCGCCGGATGGCGAGGGTCCACGTAGTACACGTTGGGATTCTCCAAGGCCCCGATGGTCGCTCCTTCCAGACCGGCGCCGATCGCCGGGCTGCCCTTCCGCAGACGGAAATTGCGCCCGGCTGCATCCACAAAGAGCGGGTCCTGACCGTTGAAGTTATGCGCGCCGGAAACGGGCGCAGTCTTAAACGTCAGATTGTACTCGATCAGCGGCTTTGCCGGGGTGAAATCCATGGTGTCGTCCACGGCGCGCTCGGCGTCGCAGAGGATGTTGTTGCGGATCTGCCCGTTGGTGGATTCCTTGCCCCGTAAGCCGATGGCCGCCCAACGCACCGTCGAGATGGTGTTGTTGGCGATCGTCACGTCCAGCGTCTGAATGATGTCGGGGCCCCAGCCCCCGCTCATCGTCGGGGAGTTGGCGGACACAATGTTGCCCCGGAACGTCCAGTTGCTGACGCTGCCGATGTGGGGGGCGCTTTCCACCATGCACATCTGGTGGAAGTCGAAGCAGGTATTATATTCGAACGCCAGGTCCTGCGCGATCTCGCCATTGGCGGTGAAGGTCTGGAGGCAGTCAACATGGGCGACCCGAATCTCCGAGGAGGTGCTTCCATGAAAGTAGTTGTACCGCTCGACGCAGCCCTTGCCGAAGAACCGCGAGTAATCGCAGTCGTCGTACTTGTTGCCCGGAGTGTACATGAACAGCCGGTTCACCTCGTTGTTCTCCACCAGCCAGTCCTCCCCGCCCAACATAAAGCCGTATTGGCTGTGATAGACCCGGTTGTAAGCAACCCGGTTGTGCGCCACCGAAGAGTAGTCCCGCGTGTTGCCGTCGGGACTTGGGTTTCCGACCGTCCCGGCAACCCCCACCATCATGTCGTGGATATCGTTGTCGAGCACCTCGCAATGGCTGCCGCCCAACTGGACCGCCACGGCTGGCTTCTCGGCTGTAATCTCGAAGCCCTCGACGCGGATATAACTGGCTTGGAGGTCGAATCCGCCCACGACGGCCGACCGCCGAGGCATCGCCCGCAACGTGATCGGCTGGCCCTCCGCGCCGCTCGTCGCGACTTTGATCCGCTCGGCGTAACGGCCCGCCATGACGAAGACCGTGTCGCCCGGCCTGGTCAAGTCAACCGCATGTTGGACCGTCTTAAAGGGCTGCTCCTCCGTTCCGGTGTTGGTGTCCGCTGCGCCGGGCGCTGCCTGGTCAACGACGTAGTTGGCGGCAGGTGTCCGCACGGTTACACACACTGTCCAGGCCACAAGTGCCGGGAGCAACCGCACAGGTATGATCAATTGTTTCATGTGAAAACCTTTGGCGCCTCGAACTGCAAAGTTGGCGCGCCGGCCAGCGGCGGGAGTTGGATGCCGAACAGCACGACCAGGATGATTCCGAGCAGTCGTTTCGTCACGTCGCTTAGTTTAGCGGCCCCCGTTCAACAGTCCAGACCGCCAATGGCTCTATTTTTGGTGCACATTCTGGCGGACTCCTGCCATGATGGCGTCCGTGAAACCATTCATCGCAAGGCAAGCCTTCGTTCACGCAATCTTCCTGGTGTGCCTCGGGCGCCTTATCGCCGGTGCCGGTGACGCAACCGCTCGGTGGTCCTGGCAGGAACCGCAGTCCAAGGTGTTGCCGAGCGGCGACCTCCAATGGGCGCCGCAACCTTTCGAGTTCAGGGCGGGCCCGTCCATCCGCTATATTGACTTCGATTCCGGCCACGACAGCAATGACGGCCTCTCCAGGCAAACGCCCTGGAAGCATCATCCCTGGGACCCCAATGCCACGGGCCAGGCGAAGGCGTGCAAGGGCCCGCAAACCTACGTCTTCAAGCAAGGCGTGGTCTATCGCGGTGAGATGGACGCAAACGAGTCGGGCACCCTAGCGGCCCCAATCATCCTGACCCGGGATCCGACCTGGGGCAGCGGGCAAGCTGTCATTTGCGGTTCGGAGGCGGTGGCGGGCTGGAAACAGGGTGCCGAGAACACACTGATCCCGGAGCCGGAGAAGGTCTGGTATGTGGACCTCGAGTGGGCGCCGCGGAACGTCTGGATGGTGGGCAAAGACGGCGCCGTGACGCGCATCGCCCTGGCCCGGACGCCGAACTGGAACATCACCGACGCGGACGACATCAAGAGCGGGTGGTGGACGTGGAAGAACCCCGACCAGCCGTTCGACAACTACGCCACCATTAACGGTCAGCGGCGGCACCTGGCGTTTGACAGAGAGCAGATCAACACCAACAAGCCGCAGGATTACTACCTGGGCGCCATCGTATGGACCACCAAGGGCTGGGTGATGGGCAACCCATTTCCGGCCAGGGTCCTGGCGGTGGACCGCGAGCAGGGCTCGCTGACCTTCGCCGGGCAGTGGGGCGGCGAACCGAGCTACAAGATCATCCGGGGCTGCCAGTATTACCTGGAAGACAAGCCGCAGTACCTGGACAGCCCGGGCGAGTTCTGGTTCGACAAGAATGGAGACGGCGGCCGGCTCTACATCCGCCTACCCGGCGACCAGGATCCAAACACCGCTCGGGTCGAAGTGGCGAAGCGCATCCGCATGATCCATAGCCGGGGCATGAGCCACGTGCATATCAGCGGGCTCACTTTCCGCTTCAGCAACGTCTTCTGGAACCTCACCGCCGCGCCTTACTGGGTCTCCCATGAGAGCCTGGACGTGGAACCCGGCTGCGTGTGCCTGCTGGGCAGTGGCACGGACATCGAGGTCGCCAACAGCACCTTCGAGCACGTTCACCGAGGCGTGCGCCTGAAGGCCATGGACGCCCAGGACGCCATTGACAAGGTGGTGGTGGACGACAACGTATTCACCGATAACGACTACGGGGCCGTGGATCTGGAGGACGGCACGGTTTACAGCGCCTTGGAGCCCCCGATGGGCCGGCTCTACGACGTGCGCGTCCTGCGCAACAAGTTCGACCACATCGGCATTCGCCCTGACCTCTTTAGCCAAGGCTCGGCCCTGGAAGTGGAATACGCTGAGACGGCCGAGGTGGCCGGCAACATGTTCGACCGTGTCTGCGCCCAGGGCGTTGACGTCCATGGCGCCAAGCAGGACCGCGCCGCCACCGACCGCCCTTTCTGCCGCATCCTCATACACCACAACAAAGTGGTAGATTCACTGCTGAACGTGGACGATTTCGGCGGCATCGAGACCTGGCAGGGCGGCCCGGCCTACGTCTATGACAACATCTCGGGCAACCCCGGCGGCTACCGCAATTGGGATCATGCGCTCAACCCCAATTCCGAGAACCGCTTTGGTCACGCCTATTACCTGGACGGGGCGTTCAAGAACTACCATTTCAACAACATCGCCTGGGGCAAGTCCAAAGGCCCGGCCGGCAAGCTGGCCAACACGTCGGCCTTCCAGGAGATCATCAGTTACCAGAAC
>Ga0074044_10002197_pt1 | contig 17119 bp, 12 predicted proteins | sample BogForMeECP23OM1_FD_94443 | JGI IMG/M metagenome (GOLD analysis project Ga0074044, IMG submission 94443) | Bog forest soil microbial communities from Calvert Island, British Columbia, Canada - Bog Forest MetaG ECP23OM1 | ecosystem: Environmental > Terrestrial > Soil > Wetlands ...
GGACTTCAGAACAGTCAGAAATTGCCCAGAACCTTTATCAATGCGGCGGCGAACGGCATTCCTCCGCCAAGGTTGCCGCATACTATATATAGTAGGTGTCTGCGTTAACCGGATAGGCACGGTATCATCAAAGATAACGCTTGCCCTGCGTTCGTCAGAGACGCATAGACCAACCGTTCCCAAAGCAAAAACCGGATATTCGACGGCGGCAGGACGCGGTAATTCGAATTTTACTTCTAACTCGTCGCCGCCATCGCGCAGTTCTCCAACCGTAACGTTGCGAACGACTAATATTGCCCCTCCGAAATCGGTAACGACGTCAATTCGGCAGCAAACGAGATCACGACTTGCGTTTTCATCTGGTCTTATGCCGAATTTCACGAGATATCTTCCTTTACCAAGCTTTTCGTAAGGGCCATAAACCACACAGCCGCGCTCAGCACTGTTGGTTCTTACAAAGATTTTACCATTCTTCTCCTCGACGACTCCAATCATGGACTTAACTTTCGACATATCGCAAATCTCCTCCGGAACACGATGCTAATACCAAAGCTCGGTGTTCGGAACCGATCATCGAGCTTCGGCAACACGACCGCGCCCGCTGATGCGCGGAACTCTCATGAGCGCAAGAGTCGCGCTCATCAAGCTTCGGTATAAGAACGGATCCGATGCGCTCATGTGCGGGAACCAGGCTCGGCGAACTGTGCAGAAGAACCCCAAGTAAGGCTGACCCAAATCGCCGTCGCCACGAGCCAAATCGAAATAGACCCCGCTCGACGTTCATGTTGCTCTCGACGCGCCCCTCGATCTGGCGGAACCGTCAGCATGCGCTGACGACCTCAGGATCGCGACGGACGCCCTCGCTGATATCCTGCCAAACCTAGGCTGCCGAAGTTAAATGCACGTTACGCCGTGTTAACTAAAATCCTGTCGAGGTGCAGTCGTTCCGACTGGTCCGTTTCAAAGACGACAACCTCAAAGGCCCGCACAGGGGCATCAACCGAGAAAGTAATAACGTCGCTTGCGGTGGAGATACGTTGTTGATGAATAAAAATCTGCCCGCTGTTACCGGTCAGCCGTAAATCGAATACGCCGAATATTTCGCCGACGATAGTAACATTATACTTCCCACTAGGAAGCGAGATGTACGGTCCCCAAAATATAGGCTGGCCCCCATGGGGCTGACCCTGCGTTGCCTCATATTTGATGGCGCCGCCGCGCCGAGCAAGATTGCGGAGAGCTGGGCAGAGAATTAGTGAAGCGGCTCTGATCACCCTGCTGAACCGTCGTTCCCGTTCCCGTCGCGTCTCGAGTCGGCGGTCAAATTCCGTTTTCGCCACATTATATATGATCTGATCGTATCGCGTTAGCCGTTCGAGAGCCCGCGCCAGTCGCTGGGTCATCTCAACCCGCGGCACGGGTCGGAAGCGCCCGTCGGAGCTCGGAAGTTCGTCTGTCACCATCGCAGGGATTATCGATGTTGGGACCGGAAGTCCGAGAAGCGAAAAGATGAACTCGACGGATTCCTCAAATCTTTCAGTTATCCCGATAGCGTCCAAATCGATTACCCGCTGTACCGCCCGCGCAAGAACCTCCGCGATAACTCCTTCGCTGGCAGGAGTGTCATCAAGCAACACCTTAGTGCTGATGTCGGCTGAGGACTCTCGGGAGGGGCCTGAGGGCCTCCAACCCAATGCAGCCAGAGTCGCGGGATCGCCCAGTGCGGAGCCAAGGAAGAAGAGGTAGGCATTGTTAGCAAGAGTTAATGAGCCGATGAGCGGATCCTCGAAGAACTCTTCCGTGGTCAATTGATTGGCCAGTTTGAGCGCAACGTTATCGGCAGACGTTTCAGTGAGGGGGTGTGATCTGACGAACCGATACCACGAGAGAAGCCTCTGTCGCGGCTCCCGGAACATACAGATGCGAAGGACATGCTTTCTCGGGATGAAGCCAGTCGAGAAGTAATCAAAGTGACCCGAGAAGAAGTCGTATTCTGCAAGTTGTGATAATGTATACGTGTATAACCCGTGATAGCGCTCCGGGCAGATGCGTTGCTCCGGGAAGTAATCGCGCAAAAGCGCGTGTAATGTGGTGCCACCTGTTTTCGGCAAATGAATGAAGGCTATTGCATCACGCCCCCAGGATGCGTACGGATGGACTTGATGATTGCGTACTAACCGTCCATATTTTTTCTGAAACTCCTCGCAATCAAAGATTGATTGTAACAGACGCTCACGCTCAATCACAATATCGGCGTCCTCAACGGCTTCACCGTCCGGCTGCCGTCCAAGCAATAACCGATAAGCCCAGCGTCTATAAACCTCCTCGGAGGTTTCGCTTACCGTGCTGTTCTGGGGCAATTGGGCCGCGTTTGTCAGGGTTCGAATCCATGCGTCAGACATAAAGGTGTTCGCTCGTAATCGAGCCTCGAACCGAGGTCGGTCCGAGTCAAGCCTCCCGATATGGGGTCACCCAGCGCGGATTGCGTATAATTGGCCAGCATAAGGATCAAATGGGTTCGTGTGATCCAGCACGACGAAGCCGCCGGCAATAAGCCGCGTGATCAGGTCGTGCTGCGTCTTGTTCGCCGACCACCATTTATGCCACTCAATCATGAATACCCGCACGTACTTAAGAAGTCCACGTTTGTCGAGCGTCTCGAAAATTGGAAATTCCGATCCCTCACAATCCATCTTCACAACCAGGTCAAGTCCGCGCAAGCCGAGAAGCAGCTCTGAAAATATCTCGGCAGCATCACGCACAAGGATTTTGGTCTCTGCTCCCGACGATTTTCCCTTTATAGACGTGGATATCGTTTGGGCCTCATCGTAGCGCACCGCCAGCTCTTCGTTATTGTCACTGAGCCCAAACTCGTGAACGGTAATCTTGCGGGCAAGGTCTGGGTTGAGCGCGAAATTTTCCAATGCGCGCGCTCGGGGGACGGGGAATGGCTCGAAGGAATAGACGTGCCTAACATTCGGCATTCGTGCAAGGTACAATGATGCAAGGCCAATGTTCATTCCAATATCCATCGCGACGACGTCCTGCGATGCCGCGAAGTTGTATGAATTCAGGTGGAAAATTTCATGGATGAGCTGAAAATCCTCGCTGTTTTTCACCAGTAACCGTACCCCGAAAAAGGATACCAGCGCCGCGTCGCCAAGAGCGGTCACCTCGGCGCCGCAATCTTCAAGCTCGCGGAGCTTGTGGGAATATTGGCGGCGGAACCCGGATTGTTCGGCGCCTCGTGAGTCCGAGAGGTCATCTGTTCTCAGCGGACCGGTCAGCGGTCGGGCGGCTTCGATAACAAGCGGGGCTCTGCCAGTTGCATTGACGCGGAATTCAACGAGCTGCGGCTCCGAAATGGCGAAACGGAGACTGAACTCGCTATTCCCTCCCTGCAGCGCCCAGGCGAGCACCGGCCTGCGCGCGATGATCCTGACGCCATTCGCGGCGGCGACGTCAACAACGCAGCAGAGAATATCATCAGCGTAGTCGCGGGCGGTATCTTCCGCCAACCTCATCCTGAACTTTACGATGTAGTGTCCTGGCTCGAGCAGCGTGTAGGGGCCAAAGAGCGCGAAGCCCTCCTCGCCTTTAGAGGTCGACACGCACTCCGTGCCGGCGATTTCGCTCACCGTCCCGATTGCCGAATGAAGCATCATCGTTCTCCGCAATAGCGGCGCGGAGACGGCCTTGGCGCCATCACATCCGTTTCCCTGCCGCCTTATGAGGCCCAGCTCCCGATGACTGGAGCGAAACGACAGCGGGTGTTTCGTCGATTTCCTCAAGGGCAACGGCGAGCGCTGCATCGCCGTCGTTCACTCGAATGTCTGAAAGAGCAACCCCATCCAGTTCCTCTCGCTCCTTTCTCTTGCGGTTTAGCACCAGCCCGCAGATCATCCCAAAAAGGCGTTCGCTCATAAGCGCCCAGTCATGCGCTTCAAGCCAGCGGTCAGCTTTGTCCACTGTCTCGTGTCGCAGCTTCGAGTTACGCAAGGCGGCGGCGATCGACTCAGCCAGTGCCGCCGGCTCAAATCCGCCAGCATGGATCACCTCCTCGCCGAACTCCTCGAAAATCGCCACGGGCGTCGCCATGACCGGCGCCCGGCTCGCCATGGCGACGCGGGCGGCGCCGCTTGCCGCCTCTGGCGTGTCACGGTGCGCCAGGACAAGGAGATCGCACCCATTGAGCAAGGCGAGCGACCCCTCATCCGGCAGGTAGTCGGTATGCCACTCTACCGCGTCTTCCATTCCGAGCGATCGGACCAAGTCACGGCACCTTGCGATCTCGGCGCCGGAGTCCGCAGCGGGAAACTCGGCTGTCACCATGCGCAACCGTACCCCAGGCCATTGAGTACGAAGCGCAGCGACCGCCTTGATGAGGGCATCGAATCCCTTATGCGGAAGGAAAAATCCGTAGGTGCCGATGATCGGCGGCGCTGAGTGCGGCAGATCACGCGCCGTATGGCGCGCCACCATCGGCCGTAAGGCGCCGGGCGGCAGCAACGCGGCGTTGTCGACCAGCCCCCAGGACTTGAGCAGATTAAGATCGCGCACACTATGCACTAATACTCGCGACGCGCCGGCCAGAGCTTTGATGACCCGAGCGTGATGCTCGCTAAGCGCCAAATCGCGTAAATTGTGTATCGTGACGATGGTTTCGCGTGCAGCCAGCCGGCGATCGGTCAACAACTCCGCGAGCACGTTCCACCGTATCAGGCCTTGCTGATGCTGTAGCACCACGGCGCGGGCGCCGCTCGCCTCGATCTCGCTGGCCAGTTGGTTTGCAATTCCCGGATCGCCGGCCCGCCAGGCAACACGTGCGTGCGGTTTGCCAAAGACCTCTAATTCTTCGACAGGCGTCCGCTCGTCGCACAGCACCGTCACATCCCGCGCCGCATCGGGATAGGCATCGAGCAGATAGCGCGAATGGGTTGCTATACCGCACCGGATGTTCCATGTGGTCACCCATGCGATCCGCGGCGCCGGCGATCTTTTCTGGTCCCCGTCGATCAGCAACCCCAGCGAGATCTCTCTGACCCGACGGGCCCAGGCTGCGGCGTCGCCCAGCGCGACCGCAGCACGACGGCCACGCTCGACCCGTGCCGCAAGTTCCCGCGCAGCCTTTGGATCGCCGACAGCTTCGAAAACTTCGCGCATGGCCATCGCCAAGTCGTCGACATCCGGATCGGCCCAGACAGAGCCGAAACCTTGCAGATGGCTTCGCGACGGAGCGAAGCGATAATCCACCTGGCGCGCCACATGGGGGCCGGCGAAATCGACCTGGCCGCTGTAGCTTGTCACGATCAGCGGCACACCGGCAGCCAAGGCTTCCGCTGCGGGCATATTGAAGCCTTCGCCTCGGGTCGGCAGCACCATCGCGTCGGCGGCGGCATAGAGCTTAAGCAATTCCTGGGTCGGCACATCCTGATTGAGCATCACGACCTCCGGCGCGCCGGGGTCGATGTTGCGCAGCTGCGCGATCTGTTTTGGCACGTCATTGTGCGGGTTGGGGAACCCCTTGATAACGAGGCGGACGGGATCGCTGCGGCGAAACGCCTGCGCATACGCCTTGAGTAGCGCATCGACCCCCTTGCGCGGGAAGCAGGACGAAATGTGCAAGAAGACAAAAGGGTTTTGCTTACTCAGATGGCGGGTCCCCGCACTTCGCTCAGCGCCGACTGCCTCGAACGCCTTCAAGTCGATCGCGCAGCCCATCAGCCGGATGGGTATGTGAAGGCCCGAATCGATGAGAACTTTCGCTACAAATCTAGTTTGAACCAAAACACCGTCAAACTGGTCATTCAAGAGACGCACGATCGCGACTGGCGCCAGGCTTTCTTCCCAGGGCACCCAAGCGAGCTTCAGATCGGCCGGGTGTGGCGGGACCCATATTGGCCAGTGTTGCGCTATCTCGATAACAGGCCCCTCTTCATGGCGCTCGCGCGCAGCGAGTTGGATGATCGCCGCGCGCTGAGGGGCGGGCACCCGCCCCAAGTCATGCGTCGGCGTTCCTTCCACCGGTTCGACCCGGACCGTGCCTGGCTTTGCCTCCTCCAGAGCTAAGGCAAGGGCCCTGTTCACCGCGGCAAGGCTGTAGCTGCCGTTCATGTGGCCAATCAACGAAAACCTGAGGCCGGCCTCCAGAGCGGCTCGAACTGCCTCACTTTGCCGCGGCGGATCGGGAAAGAGCAGTGCCTCCGCAAGCGCAAGGCGATCGACCGTCGAGTTTCGGCGGCCATAGGCGATCCAGATAAGACCAACAGGACGAGGCATGCCCATTGCGGTGCTGGATGAGTGGAGTTCGAGGGATAGTTCTATCCGCCCGCGATTGCCGACCCGACACTCGAGCCACAGCTGGGCTTCGCTGATGGCGGCGCCCTCGCAGAGCCGGAACACCGTGCTGGCGCCGCACGCCGAGCGCAACACGATTTCAGTATTCGGGCCCTGCTCGGCACGTAGCTGCAGCGCAACGCGTACCACCTCTCCCGCAGCCGCATCCGTAATCAGTCTGAGGGATGCCGCGGTTCCCGCAATCCGCGTACCCCAGGGCTCGGGCTCGCACCAGCCATCGGCCAGCATCCCGCGATATTGCAGCGAGAGTTTTATCATCGAGGTGCTGCAGGGCGAGATGGTGGCGCCCGTCGGACCAATGAGAGCCGTCGGTCGAATGATCTGGTTTGCCGGCAAGAATCGATCGGATTCGGCTGCGCCGAGACACAACACGCGCATCAAGCCGACACAATAGGATCGGGGCTCTTCCCACCAAGCATCGTGGACCCTTCCCAGCACTTCAAGCACAAGATCGATATGGCCGGACCTGTCGGCGACGCAGTCGATCTGAGCGAGAAAATGTGGAAAGCGCGTGCCGCCGGGGCGGTTGTTCGGCACCTGAACGGTCGCGCTTCTGCCGCAGGCGGAACGGATCAGCAGTCGATTGTCTCGCGCCCACGGCGCCGCCCGTAGCTGAAGCACCACGCGCAACGTGTCGCCAGGCGCCGGCGCCGTTGCAAGGCCAATCCGCGCGCGTTGCCCCTTAAGCCAGGCGCCCCAGGATTCACGCGGATACCAGCCCTCGACGAGGACGATCATCTCATCATGTCGCAACTGGCGCGACGCCGCATCGTAGGGCGGCAAGTGAGCGCCGTATTGCCAATCGGTCTCGAAGCGACCCAAGTGAACTGCGGCGCCTAAGCGAATGGCGGCCGGTTCGGTCCGACTCTCTCGGGGCTGCGACCCGCGGCCCAACTCCCGGGCGGCGGCAATCAGCGCCGCGCCATGCTGATCCCATGTCCGCGGCTGGAAATCGCTGCGAATTCTTGCCTCAAGCCGCTGCAATTCGTTCCGGTTCTCGAGAAGCTGGCGGACGAGATTGGCCGCGCCGCGCGCGTTGAAAGGATCGATATAGAGGGCGAAATCGCCGCCCACCTCGGGCATCGAAGCGGCATCCGAGGTGATGCACAGCTTCCCGTATTTCAGACTTTCGCCGATCGGCAATCCCCATCCTTCGACAAACGACGGAAACATTGTAAACAGACAGTTCCGATAGAGGGTCGCGAGCTCGCTGTCGGTAACGCCCTCGAACACATGAACTCGCCCATCGAAATTGCCGGAAGTCGATAGAGTGTTGGCGTTGTGGCCGCGGCGCCCGACGAGAACCAGCGCGGGCGGTTCGAAGCCTTCCTGAAGCAGGATCCGCCATATCTGTATCAACAGTGTTTGGTTCTTATGTGTGCAAAGCGTACCTACACACAGCACAAATTCGCTCCCTTCGAGCGCTCCGATTGCCGAGCTCCATTGATCTGGCGCCTCGGCTGAATCCTCGAAGATCCCGTGTGCCTCAGGGACTGCGCGAACTGGTACCGACGGGTAGCTCGCCTCCTGCATCAGTCGAAGCGTTTCTTTTGCAACGTGCTCGGAGACGGTGAGCACAAAATCGTAATGAAGAAGCGCAACGGCTACGCTCTTCGAGAACGCCTCGATCAGCACGCGGTCGCAAAACTCGGGATGCGTCAACGGGATATAGTCGTGAATATAGCCGCCAAGGCGGACGCCGGCCAGCTTCAGCTGAGCGTCGATCTTCGCGTCATCCGAGCGCCGGTAGATCGTGCCGGTCGAGAGGAGCACGTCGTCTTGAGCTGGGCGAATCAATTCGCTCTTATCCAGTGTTTGTTCAATCCAATTTCCTCGAACGTTAAAGTCGTCGCTGTCCGGCGCGCGGCGCGCCGCGCCAAATCGCCTCAAGGCCTCATCCGTTAGAGCCCATAGATCCTTGCCGTGCCATACGACCAAGCGGCAGTCCCGCAACTCCCCGCGTTCATGTGCGCCGAGGATATGTCCGATAAGTCCAAGTTGAACCCGCTGGATGCCGCTGATCGTGCGGCTGTCCATCAGATCAGAAAACAAATCGGAGATTTCCAAGAAAATCATTGGCGTTCGAGCAGGCGGGGCCAAGCGGGCCATCACGTCCGAAAGAACCACACCAAGTTGTTCCAGCTCCTTCGCAGCCGAAAGCGTAGGGGAGAGCACAAATGACTCGAGATATGCCTCCATCGCTTCGCGACGCCTGCCCTGCAGCTTCATGAGGTGGCCAAGCTGCAGATGCGTATCGGCTTCGCCTGGTTCTAGCATCAGAGCTTGGCGATAGGCAGATGCGCTTCGCGCAAAATCGCCGCCTTCCTTCAAGCAATTGCCAAATTGAACCCAAATTTCCCAGTGGCCGGGAACCCGCTCGAGATACTCCTGATAGAGTCGTGCTGCCTCGCGCCAGGATTGAGCATCGCGGGCCCGGTCAGCCGCGGCATGTGACGCGAACTCGCTGATCTTCACAGCGATCGCACCGGTCTTCTCTGTCGGCTTCGTCCCTGAAGAATCGGTTAGGCCGGGATCCAGTCGTTTGGGGACCGGTTTTGTGCCGTCGATTGGATCGCTGTTTATGACTTTGGGCGTTGGAGCTTGAGAGTCTGCATATCGTTTGAGCGCATGGTATTCACGCTGGGCATCGATGTTTGCGGTGTTAAGCGCTACCGCCTTGCCGTAGTACTCCCGCGCTTCGATAATGTTGCCCCGACGCTTTTCCAGATGCCCAATTTGGAGGTGGAGGTCGTCATCGTGCGACCGTTTCTCCAGCACACTGTAGTAGCAGCTCGCCGCGCGATCGAATTCTCCCATTTCCTTGAGCATGTGGCCGAGCTGGATCATTATATCCAACGCCGATGGGTCTACAGAAACGACTTGTTCGTATAATTCGGCGGCACGCGCCCAATCACGCCGGTCTCGCGCGGCGTCCGCGTCGCGCAACAAGTCTGCGTTGTTGTCTTCGCTCAGGTCGACGTTTTGCTTAGAACGCTGAAAGAGGGAAGTAAATTGCCCCACCGACGACTCCCTTAATCTAGATATTCTCAACGAAGGCTGTCAACGCACGGCCAAGATCGGCAAAGACCACGACTCTAAACCGTGGCGCCATCTTGTTTTCTCATATCGAACACAATCAACGCCTCCTGGAGCGCTGGCTTGCCGTCTTTTGGCCTCGCATGTCTAGGCCTGATCGGTCAAGGCCTCGAAATCGTCCGCCGGCGAACCGCGGCTCGAGCGCATCATCCACCGCCTCCGGCGCCATTTTCTCAGTCGGGGCCAAATGGGGTCCATCAATGCGACTGCAGAAATGCGACTGCAGAGATGCGATCTTAAGCGCATGCTTGCGGCTTCAGGCTGCAACGTCGAGTTTCTTCCTCGCGTATTCGACGACCGGCAAGCCGACCGCAAGAAGGAACAGCGATGAGAATACAATCAGCGGCACGCTCCAGTAGGTCTTGACCGACAAGGGGTACACGCCGGCGCGGAACATCTCGCTGCAATTGGCGAGCGGCACCCACTCGAGGAAGATTTTGAAACGCGGCGGAAGCCAGTCCGTCATGACGAAGGCGCCGGTTATCGGCAACGTCAGATACATGAGCGGATGCATGAGCCTTTCGACGACCTCCGACAGTCCGGCAAGGCCAGCCATGAGAATGGAGAACGAGGTGCAAAATAACGTATCAAGACACCACGCCGCGAGAATGAGCCCGGGATCGCGAACAGGATCAACCACTTTCAGCAGCAGGCAGGCGCCGTAGATGATGAGGAACGAAGTAAAGATCGATATGCTTTCCTTCAGGCAATGAGCAACGATCGCGTCCAGAACGTTTATATTCCTATGATAGAACATCCATCCTGAGTGATGTATCGTATTCAACGATGGTAATACTGTCCGACGCCAGAGTTGTAAGTGCGTGTAAGCGGTAATGGCCAGCGCTACGACGTTAATGCTGCCATGCCCTTCACCGCGACCGGTCAGCAGCCAAAGAGCGATGACGCCGCATGTCAGGATCAAAGGCTCGGCGATCACCCAGAAGAACCCCAGTGTCTTCCGCGAGTAATCGGCTTGGCCCGCTCGGATTATCAGGGCGACAATCACGCGCCACTGGATCCTGATGCTGGCGGCCAGCGAAGCAGACATGCCGAGAATCCTCTCTTCCGACGGGAGTGGTTTCTTCAACGCAAAAAAAAGCGCCAGCTTGCCGCCTCTCGGACTCGCAGCAGCCTTAGACATGGCGAGGCGCGATTGGTCAAGACCTCAAAATCGTCCGCCGGCGAACCGCGGCTTGAGCGCATCCTCCACCGCCTCCGGACCCGCCGACACATGCGCTGCGCGCATATCGATGGTTTGGCGGCCGAAACTCCTGTTTTCGCTCAACCGCCACCTGTTAAGCCCCTGTTACGCTCCCGTTTGGCTCCTGTTAGGCTGCTGTTCCGGCGCAAAACAGGGAGTTTGCACGCAACTTTCTGGAATCCTTGATCTTTTTGGACCGCTTTTTCCCGTTTTGGGGCCGAAAAGCGGGAAATCTCCTGTTTTTTGCTCGTTAACAGGGAAAACAGCGCCGCAGGCATGCCGGATGTGGTTCCCGAGCCATGCGTAAAAGGGGGGGCCAGCGCGCATCATCCTGCCCCGGCCGAGAACTCTTCCTCGACCGCCTCGCAAAATTCCGGCTCGTCGAGCGAGCTCAGCCGGTGAAGCGCGATGACGTGCAACCGTATGACGCCTTCGATCGCCCCGGCCCTCCAGGCGCTCACGCGGGATGAATGCCGGCGGTTTCGCCCATTTTCCGCGGGATCTGAAACAGGGTCACGCAGATCGCCAACAGCACGAGCAGGTCCAACCCCTTGCGCGGGTAGCGGGCGTAATCACGCGACAGGTTGGGTCGGGCGATCACCTGGATGAAGAGGTGCTGGCGTTCGGCGTCCTGCCGGGCCTGGTCCCTGTCGGCCACGGCCGCCGCCAGCGTCTTCGCTGCGAGTTCGCCGCGCGTCGTCAGTTCTTCGTAGGTCTCGAGCTTGTCGGCCTCCGATCCCGACGATCCGGCGATCTCGAGCTTCCGCTTCAGGATTTCGATGCGATAGGACTGAGCTTGCGCGCGCAGCGAGGCGAGATTGGGCGATCTCGGCGTGATCGCCGTCTGTTGGGCGATCGTCGCCTGGATCTGCGCCAACTGGGTCGAGAGCCCCTCGATCACCTTCAATTTCGCTTGCCCGACGGCTTTGGGATCGATTGAAGTCGAAGTGTTGCGATAGGCCTTCAGTTCGGCTTCGGCGGCGTCGACCTCCTTCTGGGCCTCGGCGACGAAACGATTCGCGACGGCGAGGCCGTCGTCGTAGGAACGCTGGTTCATCTGATTCACCAGCGCCTCGGCGTATTCCAGCATCGCGGTGGCGAGCGCCTGTGCGTCTTCGGGCCGGAAGGCGTTGACCTCGATCGTGCTGATCGTCGTGATCGAGTCGACGCTCGCGCTCACTATCCACTGAAATCGTTGGTAAAGAAACTCGTTGTCGTTCGGCAGCCAAAACGTCGGGTAGCGGAAGATGAAGTCGCCCTCCGGGCGGCTCAAAATTCCCCGCAAGTCAATGTTCTTGGACAGCTGATCGACGACGTCGCGCGAGGTCAGATAGGCGTTGACGGCATAGGTTTCATCGTGCGCGATTGTCGAACCGCCCTGCTGGGCGCCAGACGCGCCTTGCTGCGCCAGCGACGCAGGGGCGCCTTGCGTGCCCGACTGAGCGACGGAACGGACGATGAAGCTCGCCGAGGAGGCGAAGCGCGGCGCGGCTACGGCGAAGAGATAGAGGGAGGCGATCAGCATCGGCAGGACGACGGTCAGGATGAACAGCCGGTACTGTCCCCAATAACCGACAGCCGTCTCGACGGCCGCGGCTTCCTGCGAGGAAGGCTGGAGCTGCGGACGAAGCGCCAATGGCTGGAGTTCGATCTCGGCGACGATGGGCCCCCCCTGGGTCGCGATCGCCAGCGCGCGGGTCTCCGCCTGCGCCTCCGTCTCGACGTCGACAGCCGGCGCCGAGTCGACCGCGCCGCCGGCCTCCCCCCGGACCCTCGCCGCCTCCAGCGCCTCGATCGCGCTCGCGGACTCCGTCCCTTCGCTGTCGGCCTCCGCCGATTTTATGTCCTTCAACGCCCCCGCTCCCTGAATCCGATCCGGAACTGCCGAAGGGCCGCGAGCGCGACAGCCGGCCGATCGGACATCGGCCGGCGACCGGCGCGGGCCTTCAATCGATCCAAAGTCATCGAAACCGGCAAATGCGTCATTATGGACCCGAAATCCGCTCTCGCCCTGAAGGCTCAAGGCAAGCCCGCCTTATAGGGCAGCCACAGTCGAAAGTCAGCCTTGCTTCCGTTCCCCGCCGAATCGGGCGTCCACTGCGTCGAGGGAGCGGCGAAACGCATTGCGATCGTTCTCGTCCATCATGAACTTTGCGCCGGCGAGACTCGCACTCGACGTAAACTCGCGGGGTCTCTAATATCCCGGCTTGACCGACCGGGCCGGCGGCGAGCCGATCCGACACCGATCGAATTTTTTTGGGCGCAATTTCTAAACGAAAGCGAGTTGATGACCCTTAATATCGATCTGACCGACGTCGCAGCGCATGCGATCTCCAATAATGACTTAAGCGGCATTCAGCGCGTCCAGATCGAATACGCCAAAGCCCTGATGCGCTTGCACGAGGGCCATGCCAATGTTTTTTCCAACGTGCACAGCCTGTATCATGATCTCACGGCGTTGTTTGGCGGGGAAGGAGAGAAGAGGACTTCTGACGTCTTTGGCGATATCCGGCGCATGTATCGACTTCCTTTGCCGCTTTCGCTTCGAGCGCCGCTGAAACTGAAGCTCGCGCGGCGCGGCGTCCCGGCGGCGCAGGATGCTTCGAAACTGAGCCTCGGCGCCGAGGACGTCCTCTATGTGGGCGGCGCCTTCTGGGCCCACCGGCGCTCGGTTCAAACCTACGAGCGCGCGGCAAGAGCCGGCTGCGACGTCGTGGTTCTGTTCCACGATTTCATCCCGCTCACGTTCGCTGACCTGGCCAATGGCAGGGCGCGTCCGTCCTTCGAGCGCATGCTTCGCCTGCCGACGCGAGCGATCGCGATCTCCGAGCACACAAAAGCGCACAGCTCGAAGAAGCGCGACGCGCGGTCGGAGCGCCGCCAAATTTGCATCCGCCGACCGTGGTCCCGCTTGCGCACGAGTTCTCCGCCGCGCCGCGCAACCACACGGCGGCCGAGGCGCCGAGCCTGCGCACCGCCATGCTCGGCCGCATGGGTTCCTTCGCGCTCTGCGTCGGCACCGTCGAAATCCGTAAGAATCGCGCGGCACTCCTGAAATTGTGGGCATCCCTAGCGCGCGAAGCTGGCGAAGGCTGGCCGAAACTCGTCGTTGCCGGCGAAGCAGGTTGGCGCGCCGGCGAGGCGCTGCGCGATCTCAGGCGCGCCGACCGCGAAGCTCCCTATCTCTGGATCGAGGCGCCGACGGGACCAAGAGCTGATCTGGCTCTACGGCCGGTCCGCTTTCACAGTCTTTCCGAGCCTCGCCCAGGGCTGGGGGCTGCCGATCGGTGAGAGCCTGTGGCTCGGCAAGCCCTGCGTCTCGTCGAACGCCACCTCCATGCCGGAGGTCGGGGGCGCTCTCTGGTTCTACAGCGATCCGCACGACATCGACGCGTTCGCCCAGCCGATCATCAGGCTCGTTCGCGACGCCGAGTTCCATGCGAGCGCCGTCGCTGCGATCAAGGCGAGCCGCTTGCGCACCTGGGCTGAGGCGGCGAGCGAGATCGCCGCGGCCGTCTCTCCATCGCCGCGAGGAGCCTCTCGAATTCGCCCGCCCGGGGGAGACGGCGCGCGCGAAAGCCCTCCGCCGGACGATCGCGTTCCCGCCCCGGCATAGGCTGACGCGCCGCTCCCTCGCGCAGCGTTGTGCGGTTGCGGCGCGCGCCATTGACAGCGCCCGCCCCCCGCCCCTATGACACTGCGCCGTGCCCAGGTGGCGGAATTGGTAGACGCACTGGTTTCAGGTACCAGCGGTGCAAGCCGTGAAGGTTCGAGTCCTTTCCTGGGCACCATCTTCCAATATGTTCGCTGAAATCATTAGCTTTTCGGCCCCATTTCCCCCACCTTGAGACAGGGTGGGGGAGAAATTGTTCTAACCCCGTTCTTCAACGGAAAACCGATCAGCGATCAATCGAAGGGGTCCTCGAACAGCGAGACGAGCGTCTCTGGCTTCTTGTTGAGGCCCGCGCTGCCGGCGGCGAGGCGGATGCGGTCGGCCTGCTCAATGTAGTAGGAGGCCATCTTGCTGCCCTTCCAGCCGAACACGGCGTTCAGCTGCGGGACGGTCGCGCCGTTGAGCGCCAATCGGATCGCCGCCAGCTTGCGCAGCCCGTGCGCGTTATACCCCTTGAGGCCTGCCACCTTGCACGCCTCGCCGAACCAATTGCCGAAGCTCTCCTTGGTCAATGGCTGGCCGTTCTCCTGGGCCACGAAGGTCAGGCCCTTGAGCTTGACGGCCTTGATCGCGTCGACGAGCTCGGGGGCGAGCGGGATCGTCACCTGCGTTCCGGTCTTCTCAGTGGCGACGCTGATCCTGCCGTTCTTGATATGCTGGCGGCCGAGCCGGGCCGCGTCGCCGCGCCTGAGCCCGGTGTACAGCAGGACGGCTAGGGCGAGGCGCTCCCTCGTCCCGAGTGGCCACTGCTGCTCGAATTTATCGACGTCGTCCTCCTCCCAAGCGCGGAAACCGATCGTCTTCGTTTTGACGGCTTTGACCCCATCGGCCGGGTTCGACTTGACGAGCTCGGCCTCGACCGCCCAGGCGAACAGGCCGCGCATCAGCTTGAGGAAATTGTTCGCCTGGCTCGGGGTCTTCTGGCGGCGCTCCCGGCCGGCGACGATCACTTGCTTGGTCATTTCCCCGAGCGGGGCCTCCCTGGCCGCCTCCAGCACGTGCTTCATGATATTCTCGCGCTGGCGGTGCGTCGCCGGCGACAGGGCAGACCAGGCCGACGAGTCGCAATACCGCTCCCACAACCAGCCTAGCGTCCCGGCGGCAGGCCCCTTCTGCTTGCTCGGCGTCTCGCCCCGCAGGGCGGCGAGCTTCGAACCCAGGCGTGCCTACCGGCGCGCGCAACCGCGTGCGCAAGCCGTGGCCCCGCCTGACGTACCAGCAGACGACGTCGTGACGTGAGACCCGCCGCTCCAGGTGCGGCCAATGCGGGTGCTTCATGTCGGACATTAGAGCCGCCACTTCTCCTCGGGCGCAAGGGCGTCCTGCGGCAGGGCGGACGACGGATCGCTTGCTGCCGGCGGCGGCCCCTGGACCATGCGAATGATCCCGCCGTCGATCTCGATGCGCCAACTCGGCCCCGCCTGCTGCGCGGCGCGGAGCGCGCGGGCGACGTCGGCCTGCGTTATGTTGGCCGCGCGGCGGCTCATTGGCCCTCCCCGCTGCATGCAGCTCCAGCGAAATTCGCGAAAACCACATCCTCACCAGAAGCACGCGCGAGTACCGTGTACTCCTGGTCAGACGGCGCTCTGACCAGAATATCCGTCTTCAGTTCGAGATAATCCGTCTGCATGATGATCGCCGTGCCCATGGGCAACTGGGTGACCGAGATTGCCAGCTCAATGGCGGCAACATGCCGTTCGTGGGCGCGCCGTTCGGCGCGGGTGGCCTTCAGCAAGTCAACGGCCTCGACAACGACCGCGTTCATCGAGTGACGGCCTCGCAGTGCCTCATCGGCAACCCACTGATGCAGGTCTGCCGGAAGACGAACCTTTAGGTCGCAGCTTTGCATCGAGCCCGCGTGGGTTGTTTTATGCCCCACATCGGGATATTGTCGGTGCGGGTTGGATTGTCAACCCAGAATGGGGAAAATCTGACCCATGGCCAAAACCACGCCCGACATGAAAGTTCGCCTATCTGCGGACCTGAGGGAAAAAATCGAGAGTGCAGCCAAAAACAATAATCGAACAATGAACGCTGAAATCGTGGTCCGGCTTGAACGGTCGTTTCGAGAGGAGGACCGAATTGTAACTACGCTTCCCTCTCCAGACCAGGAAGAGCGCCTAAACTCTATTGAACGAACCCTTCTCGCGATTATAGGAGATGAACGCTTCGACAAGTTGGATAAAAGACTTGCTTCAGTAGAAGCACGTCTAAACCGCCAATCAACTTAGGATTTCTCATGAGCCGTGAGCCGGGCATTGTGCAGCGCTGGTTGATCGCCACCTTCTTGAGCGGGCCGACCCGGCGCTTCACGGTCGAGCAATTGGCGGCTATCGCATTCCGGGCGAGCAGATCGACCGGAAGCATGCGATGAGCGTGCGCCGGGCGTTGAAGAACCTCCCGGCATCGATCTTCACGTGATACGGCCCGGCGAGCCGTGCGCCCATATTTGGCGTTACGTCGTGGGGCTCGCGTTGCTTCCGTCGCAATCAGCTGCATCCGTTGTCGGCGACCTCCGCCAGAAGGCATCGACATCAGCTCCCTTTACGCCGCTCCTCCAAAATCTTTGCACTCGAGCCCGAGCGAGTTACGTTTGACCGCGTCCAACGGCGACCGAGTCGGTTCCGTCAAGATATGCCTGAACCTCCGAGGAGGATGGATTGAACGTTTTCCTTGCCTATCCGGTTGACACAGACACCCACGAGGGCTAGAGTCTGCCCGTCATGGCGGCTATGGACATCCACCAGCGCGACGATCTGGCTTTCCCCCAATCGCTCCCTGAGTTTCAGCGA
>Ga0074044_10002198_pt1 | contig 17116 bp, 10 predicted proteins | sample BogForMeECP23OM1_FD_94443 | JGI IMG/M metagenome (GOLD analysis project Ga0074044, IMG submission 94443) | Bog forest soil microbial communities from Calvert Island, British Columbia, Canada - Bog Forest MetaG ECP23OM1 | ecosystem: Environmental > Terrestrial > Soil > Wetlands ...
GAAACGGCCGGGAGCGTGCCGCCGGTGATGTCGGTATAGAGATTCGCGGTGTCCTGGATATGTGCTTCGCGAATGGCATCGTTGGTCATGATCGACGTGTCGTACTGGAACGGATTGCAAATGGTGCAGTACTCGTCGGAAGCCGTGATCGTAACGCCGAGCGGATTCTTCGACCCCACTGGCCCGAAATTGATTTCGTAGGGATCGCCGGGTAGGCCGTTGGGATTGAGCACGGATACGGGCTGAGGAGTGTAACTGGGAGCGCCAGAGTAGTTGTTCCAGTCATCGCCGTAATACTTCCAGGAAACGTTGTGGGCGAGCATGTCGTCACCGATGCTAGGCAGGGAAGACGGCGGAACCGTAAAGACGGTGTTCGCGATGCCGGTATCCGTGTAGGCATTCGCCCCACTGCCGAAGTAGCCTGGGTTGTAGTTATTCAGGAGGTAGTAGTGGCCCGGTTCGCAGCGCGGATCGATATGCAAGGACTTGAGGTACGCCACAATCGGTCCCACGCCAGGTTGAGTGGGGTCCGAGCAATTGCTGTAGGAGCCGCCGCCGGACGATGGTTTGTCTTTGGAACCGGCGCCGTAGCCGTCTTCCGCGTACCAGTTATTGGTGCCAGCCGCTGGATTCGGATCCTCGATTTCACTCACCACTCCCTGGTTCGGCGATCCTACTGCAACCTCGACGCCGTTCGGTGGCACGAGAGGTGTTGCGCTGTTGGGATCGTTGAAGTAGATGGCATCGCCATGGCCAAACATGATGTGGTTGGCACCGGTACCACCTTGGAAGGACTGGTGGAAGTTATCGCTCATCGAATATTTGTCCGCGAGGCTCTTGAAATAGGGTGCATCCCCTTGCTGGACGTTGTAGAAACCCAGTGCCGTAGAACCTTCCCCGGTGAGCGTTGCGCCAGGAGTCCCAGGCAAGAAATTGGTGGTGAAGCAAGGAGTCGCATCGCTGTCGGAGGAGCACAGCGGCGCCTGCGTGGCGCCGTTCGTCCCTGCGCCGACCGTTACCTCAACCCAAGCGAACAACTTGCCGTTGCAACCAGAGGGATTTTCCCAACTCGCGTGCTCCAGGCTGCAATTCAGTTGTTGCGCCATCTGGTAGAAGCGATGGACCGGGCTGGCTGCATAGTCTGTGTAGATCAAGGTGTTGCCGTTCGTCAGCTGAAACGGACCGGCCGGAAGAGAGTTAACGTTGGTAATGCGCGTATCCGGAGTCTTGCCCGGCAGACCGGGGCCCCCCTCGAGGAGCGACGAATAGTACTCAGGAGACAAGCCGTTTTCCGATTCCTGCGCCAGGGTGAGGCTCGCGGCGCAGTTCACTTCGACCGTCCCAGCAGCGCACACGTTGGGTATATAAGCAGCCGCCGGGGACGTAGGACCGCCAACGAGCGGGGACGGGAGGATGTTGCCAGGAAACTCAGATTTGGGCGGGCTCAGGAGGAACTGATCGCCCCCGGTCGTTGCGCCAAGGTCGCTTGCGGCGAGCTGTTGGGCCTTGTGGAAATGAGGGCCCGGAATGGCATTGAGGTTGGAGTCCAAGGTGACGATGCCCTTTGACAGGAGGTTATCTATCGTCTCCCCCTGTTTCGGGACGTAGGTGGCGAAAACGTGGTCAAAACTCCGATTTTCACCAATGATCACGATCACGTGCTTGATCGGGGATGTGGTCTTACCGTCGTTTGAGGCACCCGACTGGGCCTGTGCTGCCGGCAAGCCAATCGCAAACTGAGCCATGGCAAGGAATGCGAATCCGGTCCGCAGGCCATGCAGGGTACCAGACACTACTCGCTTAAAGGTCATGCAGTCTCCTTTTCTTCCAACGATGAAATCGCCAAAACGGGGCTGGCAGGTTGAACATGCGCTCGCCGGGTTACACGGAGATTTTTTTAAGATGAAATACAAGTAACGTGGACAATCACGATATTCGGAAACGCAAGACGCGCACTCGGGGGATCAACCTCGCAAATTTCGAGAGTGGAAAACAAAAGAGGCGGCCAGATGACCGGCCGCCTCTTTTCTTTTTTAGGTTAAGAGTGTTTTAGTGACCGCCGCCGAAGTCGAAAAAGTCAAAGAGGTCACTGATGGCCGGGCTGTGAAGTGGCACATAGGGGTTGCTGGGTGCAGTGACCGGGTTGGGGAAGTTGTCCCGGCTGCGGGACGTAACAGGTGGCAAATTCCAGTTTCTCTCGATGAACTTGAGGATCGAAACATGATCCGCATAGCCATGCGAGATATGTCCGGGCTTCAGGTGGGGACCGACCACAAGAAATATAATCCGGGTGCCGTCGCCGAAGAAGTCGAGGGGCTGGACATAACCGGAGTCATAGTACCCGCCGCCTTCGTCCTCCGTGATGAAGATCGCGGTGTCTCTCGCGTACGAAGAAGCTTCCACTTGATCGACGATTTTCTTCACGAAGCCCTCGAAAAGATCGAGCTTCGACGAAGCCGGGTGGCCATCAACCAACCCGCTTGGCTTGACGACGGAAACCGCTGGCAGGGTGCCGCCAGCGATGTCCAGGTACAAGTTTGCGGTGTCCTGGATGTGCGTCGTGCGCTGCGTCGCGTTGGCCATGATGGAAGTGTCGTACTGGAACGGGTTGCAGATGTTGCAGTAGTCGTCCGCCGTCGGACCGGGGGTGCCGTAGTTGAATTGATATTTGTCCGCGAGGTAGTTATTCCACTGGTCCCCATAATATTTCCACGAAATGTGGTGAGCGTTCATATCGTCGCCAATGCTCGGGACTGCGGAAGGGGGAATGGTAAATGGCGTGTTGCCAGGGGTATTGTCGGTGAACGCATTTGAGCCATCGCCGAAATAGCCCGGATTGTAGTTGTTCAGCAAGTAGTAGTGCCCCTTTTCGCAGCGAGGATCGATAGGTTCTGGAAGGGACTTGAGGTATTTCACTACCTCTTTGACTCCAGGCGCCTGAGGATCGGAGCAGTTACTGTAAGAGCCGCCGCCGGAAACCGGGGCAGTGCCGTAAGGCGGTGGATAGCCCGCATTGTAGCTATTGCCGTACCCATCCTCAGAGTACCAGTTGTTGGTGCCGAAAGCCGGGTCGGGGTCCTCGATTTCGTTGACCACGCCTGCGTCAGGGCCAGGAGAATAGACCGTTGTGCCGTCTGGAGGGGGTGCAGCCTTGCCGTTCGCGTCGGTGAAGTAAATCGCGTCGGCGTGGCCAAACATGATGTGATTAGCACCGGTGCCGCCCTGCACGGACTGGTGGAAGTTGTCGCTCATCGAGTACTTGTCAGCGAGCGACTTGAAATAGGGAACGTCGCCCTGCTGCACGTTATAGAAGCCCAGAGCGGTCGAGCCTTCGCCGGTGGTCGTGGCCTTGGGGACACCGGGGAGATAGTTCGTGGTGAAGCACGGCGTCGCGCCGTTGTCCGAAGCGCAGAGGGGGGCTTGTGCGCTGCCGTTCGTCCCCGCGCCCACGGTCACTTCAACCCAGGAGAAAAGTTTCGCGTTGCAACCGGAAGGATTCTCCCAGCTGCTGCGGTCGACACTGCAGTTCAGTTGCTGCCACATTTGGTAAAAGCGGTGTACCGGGCTAGCGGCGTAGGCGTCATAGGTGAAGGTGGTGCCGTTGGTCAATTGAAACGGGCCTGCGGGCAGCGAGGAGACGTTCGTGATGCGGGTATCTGGTACCTTGCCCGGTAGTCCCGTACCGCCGGTGAGAAGATCCGCATAGTAGGCAGGATCCAAACCGTTTTCCGAGCTCATCGCCAGCGCTAGCCCGGCCGCACACGTTTGTTCGGTGATCGGGGGAGTGCAGGAGTTCGGAATGTACGGAGCGTCCTGGCCGCCTACGAGGGGCGTGGGTAGCTGATCGCTCGGAAACTCGGATTTGGGAGGGCTGAGAAGGAAAGAATCGACTCCGCCGATGTCAGAAGCCGCCAACTGATGCGCTTTGTCGAATTTGGGCCCAGGAATGGCATTGTTGTTGGGGTCCAAGGTGATAATGCCCTTGGATAGGAGGTTATCTACACTTTCCCCATTCTTCGGGACATAGGTGGCGAAGACGTGGTCAAAGCTGCGGTTTTCACCGATGATCACGATGAGGTGTTTAATGGGCGAGGTGGTGTTGCTGTCGTTATTCCCACCAGTGGACGGACCGTGCTGCGGAGCTGCTCCGGCCAGTGCAGCGCCAACAGTGAACTGAAAAAGTGCAACGGTTGCAAGGCCAAGGCGCACAGTCTTCGACGCGTTGGATGCAAAATTCTTGAAATGCATTCATCCTCCCTTTTCTTTTGTGGAGCTTTACAGCGGGGCTTATTTGTAACGTCCCGGTGTTGCGGCAACATATTTGTTATGTGAATGGAGCAATAAAGTCAGGAATCCGGAGTACGAGACCGGGATAGTTACAGTAGTTCTGGTCCCGCGCGCTTGGTTTGCCCATTTGGACTCATCTACGCGGGCATTGATAGCCCGACCAGAGTGAACCCTCACTTCACTCGAAAGAGCATCTCGAAATCTCAACTTGAAACCTAGGCGTTCCCAAAAAAAACGCTCAAGGGCTCGATTTTGTGTTCGAAGACGCGGTTTTAATGGTCGGTGCGGGGTGAGCGGTAGGGGCTTTCGATGGCACGGTGGGAGCAACGCCCTTGGGAGATTGAGCACGGTCCCCTGGTTCCACGCGGATTAGACCCATCATTCCGCCGTCCTCATGTTCCAAAAGATGGCAGTGGTAGACGAAAGTGCCGACGGAGTTCGGGTCGCGAAAATCCATCCGGAGTTTAACGCTGGGATAAGCGAGCATTCTGTTGGTGTAAAAGGGCACATTGATCGTGTCGCGAAGAAAGGGCTCGTTTACGGGAATGCCGGACCATTCCAGCATCATGAAGTGGATTTGATGGATATGAAACGCGTGAAGTTCGGTGGACCGATTCTCGATGATCCAATCTTCGACGTTGCCTTGCTTCACGACAATATCAGGAACGCCGGAAGCGGGATCGAAGGGCGTCGGCGTTTGACCATCCACGGTGATGAAAAAACTAGTGGGGCTGTTGGGGTCGTTTGGGTCCAGGAATTTTTCGGAGAAGTACAGTTTGCGCGTCCGGGCAGGTGTGACGCTTCCTAACCAGGGAAGAGTCGATGGAACAAGCGGTTCAGGCGCAGAGGCGAGTGTGGAACGAGGTTCGGGCGCGTCGGGTGCAGACAGGATTGTGGCAAGGGCGCGGTTGGGATCGTTCTCACCGCCGACACCGGTGTCCACTGTGCGCGTCACGAGTAGGCCCGGCACACCTGCGGGTGGCCCCTTCACGATGAACTCGACGCGTCCGCCGGGTGGCACTCCGATGTGATTTGCCCACGTGATTCCTTCCCCTGGGTCGCCGTTCGCGTTTAGTGGCACGCCATCCAGCGCAACGATTCCAAGCATTTGCGGTGCGTGCTTAAACAGCACGGCCAAATTGAGGTAGGTGATAGCAGAAGCGTTCAGGACACGCCAGAGTTGGCGTTCCTCCGGCTTCATTTTGATTTCCGCGGGCGGATAATCGGGGAAGGGAACTGGAACCAAATTGATGGAAAGATCCTTGGCGGGCTTGCCGAAACCGGTGCCGTTGTTGCCCGCGTCTCCATCGCGATCAACCAGATTGCGTGGTACGACCGGCTCCGATTTCGAAGGAGGAGCGTTTGGATTCAGCAAGTCTTGATCGCGAATTACTAGGACTCGTTCCGGCAATCCCGCCAGTTGGCGATTGGCACGCTCGATTCCCTCGATGATGAGAGCGCCGGAGGCACCTCCCAGAACTTGTGACTTACTGAAGCCGTGAATATGCGGATGATACCAATACAACCCGGGCGGTTCATCGGAAGGTATTCGGAACCGGTACTCGAACGATTCGTCGCCAGGCTGGATCGATGTTTTTAATACGTCGTCTTGATGGCAGACGGGTGGCACCGTTAACCCGTGGAAATGGAGATTCGTGGAAGTGGAGGTCATGGCACCGCTAACGCAGGGGTCGGCATTTGTCTCTGGTTTTGATTGCGAGTGCGCGTGGATTGCTGTCGTCGGGGCGCTTTTGGGATCGCTCAAGTTGTTCTTTAAATTGAGGATGAGGAGGTCGCCTGGGTTCAGACGAAGTGTGGGCGATTGGCTGCCGTCGGTGTAAATGTAGCAGTAACGAGTTGAGCCGCCCGGTTCGGTGAAGTTGTGCACCGTCAAATCGACTTTGAGTATGCCGTTCTGGCTCCGCAGGTCCTCCGGTTCAGGAACAACAGCTCCGGGCGAGGGGCGAGGGCAAGTGTCTGCTGCAGGCTCTTGAGCGCGGCAAGCGACATAGGCCGGAGCCAGGAATAAGGCCAGGAGCAAGAGCGAGAGAAATTGCCGTGCGGTTGAGACGAACAAGCCGGGTAAAGTTCTTTCTCGAAACGAGCCGAAACAAACCATGAAATGAGCAAATCCTTAATAGATGCCTTTAGAGATAGGAACCAGGCGCCAAAGGGAAACGATATCGCCGGAAGGTTACGGGAGCATGACTGGTCCGTGAACAAACCGGGTCGGCCGTGCCAAGAAAAGGCGGCTCACGGAGGCCCGCTCTTCAAATAAACAAAAAGAGGGGCGGGCCAATGCCCACCCCTGCAAGAGGAATCGATTTTGTAATCGAAACTTTACTTCGCGGCCTTGGCCTTTACGCCATTAAAGGCGAGAGTCAGGCGCGACTTGTATCGGTTGCCGGTGTTTTCGTGCAGCACTCCCTTGGTTATAGCCTGGTCGATGGCGGACATCGTCGGATGCAGAAGATTGCCCGCGGCGGTGGCATCACCGGCGGTAATCGCGGTGCGCAAGCGCCTCATCAAAGTCCGGACCCGGGTGCGGTTTGCGCGATTCACATCGGCGCGTTGACGAGCTTGCGCCGCACGCTTCAAAACCGACTTTTTCTTCTTCTTGATTTTGGTAGCCTGTCCCTGGGCCATCTATTGCTCCTTTTAGGTATCACTCAAACTTCTAACGTTAAACGAGGCATGAGGCTTTGTCAAACGAGGTAAAAGGGCCGTCCAGCGCACCGGCGCCGCCATTATCCGCAAGAACCGGGGGGACAGGCGCGAGGATTGGACACGGAGCCGTGCCCGGCGCGACAGCCAAGCCTAACAAGCATGACGAACTGCGGCTGCTGGTGAATTCCCGCCACCCGATCATCACTGTCGAGACGCCGGAAGAAGAGCGATTCGAGCAGTTGCTGTTGGAGGTCGCGACGGAATTAGGTGTGCCACTGTACGAGTGGAGCGTCACCGCAGGTCTGGCGAAACTCCACGGCGCGGCGATTTACAACACCGAGCAGCCGGAGCAGGCGCTGGCAAACATTCCGTTGCTCCAGGGCGACGCGATCTTTTTGCTAAAAGATTTTGGGCGGTACTGTGACAACGACCGAATCTGCCGCCGCTTGCGCGATTTGGCTGAGCAATTTCGGACCGTGCGACGAGCCATCGTGATCTCAGCGGCGTCGTTGCAATTGCCGGCCGAACTCGCTTCCGAGGCGGCGCCATTTCAATTGGAACTACCCACGGCGGAGGAGTTGTTGCCGGGGGTTAAGAGTGTACTTGCTGAAGTAAACCGGGAGCAGCGCATCCCCGTGTCGCTGGACCTGGCGGGGATGGCTCAAGCCGCGCGGAATCTTGGCGGGCTTTCCGAAGAAGAGGCGATGCGCACGCTGCGCATGTGCATTCTCTCGCGAGGCCGAGCCGATGCTGGGTTGCTGGATGACGTGCTGGAGGCCAAGCGTCAAGCACTGAAAAGCGATGGCTTGATTGAGACGGTTCGCCGCGATGCATCCTTTCGCGATGTGGCGGGCTTGAGACGTCTGCGCGAATGGATAGCGAAACGCAAAAACGCGTTGACGCCGGAGGGACAGCGCTTTGGACTGGAGCCACCAAAAGGGATCTTGATTACAGGCGTCCAAGGTTGCGGCAAAAGCCTTGCGGCGCGCGCTGTGGCTGGCGAATGGGGATTCGAACTGGCGCGGCTGGATGCGGGAGCTTTGTACGACAAATTTGTGGGTGAGAGCGAGAAGAAACTGCACAAAGCTCTGGAACTGGCGCAGAAACTCGCTCCGATAGTGCTGTGGATCGATGAAATTGAAAAAGCCTTCGCGTCTGCGGGTTCGAGCGGGGACGCGGACGCCGGATTGTCCCAGCGCCTGCTGGCGACGCTGCTGACGTGGATGCAGGATCGAGAGAGCGGCGTCTTTTTGGCGGCGACCTCGAATAACATCACCGTCTTGCCGCCGGAGATGATGCGCAAAGGCCGCTTCGACGAGATTTTCTTTGTGGATTTGCCGAATGCCGAGGTTCGGGCAGCGCTTTTCGAATTGCATCTCAGGAAGCGTGGGCGAGACGTGACCACCTTTGATTTGACGAAACTCGGCGCGGGAAGCGATGGCTTTTCGGGTGCGGAAATCGAGCAGTTGATTGTCGCCGGGCTGTACACTGCATTTGCCCAGAAGCAACAATTGACCACCGAGGTTCTTTTGGCGGAAATTCGCGCGACGCAACCACTCAGCGTGACTCGTGCCGAAGAAGTGGAATCCATCCGTCAATGGGCAAAGATGCGTGCCGCACCAGCGGATTGATTTGGCAGACAGCATTGTCTGGTGCTTCCCCTGGATTACAAAACAAAAACCCCGCACTCCGGAGGCGCGGAGTGCGGGGCGGAGACGCTGCCTGCGTATTTTGCTTAGTTGTGTTGTGGAAAGGAAAGTGGAAATTCGAAGATCTGATCTCCCACGAAGATCCTCAAGTTAAGTTGCTGCGAGTTCTTGTCGCGTTCAAACCATACTACGCCTGAAGCTTTATCTTTCGGTGCGACGTCCCCTTGCACAAGCACCGCAGATTGCACTTGCTGCGTCGCTTCCGCCAGATAGTTCGGCGTGGCAGGGACGTACGCGGAAGTCTTGTAAACTGCGTTCATGTAGGTTGCCGAGGCGGGAGCGGTCGCGCTCGAGTTCGTCCAATAGACCTGGTGTGTCAGCGCTTTGGCAAGTTCCTTGGGATTCTGATAGGCCAGCGTGCGCAACCGCGGCTTCAGCTCGTCCAGCGTAAACCCAGCGGGGTTGTAATGGACTGGCACGGCGCCTTCGTTGGCGATGGCAACGCTGGCGCGCAGTTTCCAGCCAGTGTCCTGGAGAGAAACCTGAACGGTGATTCCGTTGGCCGTGAGCGATTCGACGACCGAGCCGCCGCTGAAGAACTGGTCGCTGCCAGGAGCGCCTGATTGCCAGCGAGCAATGCCGTTGTCAACCACGGCTTCGACCGTGCGGTGATCTTTTGCCGCAGGGCCTTCGGAGAGGTACATCCGCGCAACATATCCGTCCTTGCCGTCAGCCGTCCGGATGTTTACGGTGTAGCCTTCCGAGTCAGACAGGACGGCTACTTCGTCCCCACAATTCAATCGGGTCACAAGTTGCATGGGTAGAGATTGCTCGGCATCCGCAGTCACTGGAACATTTTGAACGCCGCGGCAAACTACAGTACCGCGAAGCGTCCCCGGTGCTGCCGCAGGAGCCGAACCAGAGTTCTCTGCCGCCCAAGAAGGTACAGTGACGGCCAAGCCTGCGAAAGTGCTCAAAATCAAGAGTTTGTGTCTCATGTTTTTTCTACTCACCCCGCAGTGATTAGAACTACCAGCGACTCTTCTGTACCAGCGTCGATTGGCATCTTCTCGTTACGAGGGGTCTAGTGCCATAGCGCGTTCGTACCAGAGTACAGGTTACGAGCGGGGTATTCGGCGGCATGCCGGAAAATCTACACGCCGAAGACTTAGATGCCGAAACCCATTGCCAGAGAGGCCTTGGGCCACCAAGCATTGTTACAAGCGCGTAACTTGACCATGGGGCGGGGGTGCGTTAGGGTGTAAGAAGTTTCTTCCTGAGTTGACTGATGCACGGTCACCGATCGCGAGGAGGAATCCCATCGGCCACCCGGCTCCCCTGACAGGCAGACCTTCCACTTGGATGCGACGTACCGTTCACATATCCGGAAAAATTGAACCGTTCTTCGGCACGCTCGACGAGAATGTGCGCTTGCTCGAGGATTCGCTGCATGTCCGCACCCACCTCCACGACACCCGATTGACGATAGAAGGCGATCAAGAGAGTGTCGATCAGGCCGTGAAAATCGTCGAGGAATACAACCACTTGACGCGGCATGGGCGCTCGCTATCGAGCACGGAAGTCAAGTCGCTCATGCGGGTGGCCACGGAAGAGCCGCACGAATCGCCGCGCGGAATGTTTGAGCCTGCGCGGACGCGTTCGTTTGGCAAGAAGCAGGTCACTCCGAAAAACGCCAGTCAGAAGCGTTACATGGAGGAGATCGAGAAGCACGACATGATGTTCGGCATCGGCCCCGGCGGAACGGGCAAGACTTACATTGCGGTGGCCATGGCTGTAAGCGCGCTGCTCACCAAGCAAGTGAACCGCATCATTCTGGCGCGGCCTGCTGTGGAAGCCGGCGAGCGGCTGGGCTTTTTGCCAGGTACTCTGCAGCAGAAGATCGATCCCTACATGCGGCCGCTTTACGACGCGCTGTACGACATGCTCGATGCGGACAAGTTGGAGAGGTTTCTCGAGAAGGGCATCATCGAGGTCGCGCCTCTTGCCTTCATGCGCGGCCGCACATTGAACGATTCGTTTGTGATTCTTGATGAGGCACAGAATACGACCAGCGAGCAGATGAAAATGTTTCTGACGCGGCTGGGATTCAACTCGAAAGCCGTTATCACCGGAGACACGACGCAGATCGATTTGCCGCAAGGGAAAAAGTCCGGGTTGATCGAGGCGCTGGAAGTCTGCGGAAAAATCGAGGGTATTGGTGTCGTGCAATTCGGCGAGAAAGACGTCGTAAGGCACAATCTGGTGCAGCAGATCATTCGCGCTTATGAAGAGTACGACATGGTGCACCCACCGCGTGGCGTGAATGCGGGAGGTGTCGCGGCCAACGGCAAGGCGGGAACGGGAACTGCCGCCGAGGCACCGGCGAAAGACCCAAGTAGAGAAAACCAGCGAGCATGATTCTGAACCGCCAGCGTGCGGTCCGCGTCGCGCGGCGGCCTCTCGAAATGTTTTTACGCCGCGTAGAGATCGAGATGAATTTGGGCGATTCGAACGTGACGGTTTGCCTCGTCAGCGATGCCGAAATCGCGCGCCTGAATGAGACCTTTCGCAGGAAGAAAGGGCCAACGGACGTGTTGTCTTTTCCCGCTGGAAAGAAGGCGCCGGACGCTACAAGCGGAAGAAAAAGAATTTACACGGTACGCACAGGAGGCACGGAGAAGAGCCGACGAAAGCAGGGACTGCCGGCGGCGGACACTTACTTGGGGGATGTTGCCATTGCGCCGGAGACCGCGCGTCGTCACGCGAATAAAAATGGGCGAAGTTTGAGCAATGAGCTGCGTGTGCTGATCGTGCACGGTGTACTGCATTTGTTGGGCTATGACCACGAGACCGACCACGGCGAGATGAACCGCATCGAGCAGAAAATGCGGCGGAGATTCGGCCTGGCATGAACACCTATCGATTTGTCTACGTTCTGGGCGTCGTCCTTCTCGCCTTTGGACTGCCCATTTTTTCCTACCTGACGCTCATCTATCGCGAACTCGGGCGTATGAACACCGGGCGCGTCCACGAACATCTGGAAATTTTTGAAGCGGAAATCGAGCCCAAGCTGCGCATCAAGCGCCGTAGTGGCGGCCGGACCTTTCGCATTTTGGGCCACTTTTGGCTGGCGTTCCTCGTCCTAGAGACAACGCGCGGCGTGTTTTACTTCGTGACGGGCACATGGGAATCGCTGATCGAATTTTGCGTGTTCCTGACTCTGGAAGTAGTGATTGCGATGCATTTCATCCCCGACATGCTCCTGTACCGTACGACGGGCCGCTGGCTGCTGCCCTTGTTGCCGTTCGTCCGGGCGGCGATGTGGATGGTCTGGCCGGTCCGCGTGTTCCTCGAGGGGGCGGAATCCCTGGCGCGAATCTCGGAGCAAGAGCCGGAAATGACGCAGGAGCAGCGCACGGAAGAAAGGATCGAGGCGCTGGTGGATGCGGCCGAGGAAGAAGGCATCATCGCTGCCGATCAGGCGGACCTCATTGAACAGGTCGTGGAATTCAGCGACAAGCGCGTGCGCGAAGTGATGACGCCTCGGCCCGACATCGTCGCGATCGCAGCAGAGGCTACGCTCGAGGAACTCCACGCCAAGTTCGTCGAGAAAAAATTCTCCAAGATGCCGGTCTACGAAAAATCGCTCGACGATATTTTTGGGGTGGTCCATGCCCAGGATCTGTTGCACATTGCCGACCAGGATTTGCCGAAACGAAAGGTTCGCGAGCTCGTTCGCCCGGTCCTCTTCATGCCGGAGACAAAGGCCGGATCGGAACTGTTGCGGGAGATGCGGCAGAAAGGCCAGCCGCTTGCCGTGATCATTGATGAGCATGGCTCGGTGGCGGGAATCGCGACGGTGGAAGATCTCGTGGAAGAAATTGTGGGCGAAAGATGGAACGGCGGTAAAGCGCCCGCTCCTGACGTCGTCCGCGAGGCGGACGGAGGGCTGGTCATGCGTGGCAGCATGGCCATTCGCGACGTGGAAGAACTATTGGGCGTGAACTTCGGCAAGGACGCGGATGAGACGGTCACAACTATCGCGGGATTGCTCAGCCATGTTTCAGGCAAAGTCCCTGCGCCGGGCGATAAAGTAGACTTGGAAGGTTTCCGCTTCGAAGTGTTGGAAGCGAACCAAAGAAAAGTGTTACGGCTCAGGATTCGAAAGCGAGTGGCCGCCGCGCCTGCCAAAGCGCCCTCGTAAATCGGAAGCATTTTTCCGCTGAAACATTTGTTTCTCCTTGTAGGAATTCCTTCTCTGACACGATACCATGCGTGTGCTCGAAATCGATGGCCGGTGCTCCGGCGGAGGACGATGGATGCGAGGAATGATGATTGGGCTTCGAGTGATCTTGTTCGCGGCACTCTGCGTGTACCCTCTGGCCGGCCGGTTCTTAGCTCAAGAAAACGCAGCACCAGCCGCCCCCATTCCCGACATGCGCTGGGGCGTGAAGATCCCCATGCGCGACGGCATATCCCTGAATGCTACGGTGTTTCTGCCGCATGCGCAGAAAGATCCTCTGCCCATCATTTTCACATTCACGCCCTACATCGGCGACAGTTACACGGACCGCGCGCTCTATTTTGCGCAGCATGGCTACGTGTACGCGCTCGTGGACGTGCGCGGCCGCGGCAATTCCGGCGGAGCATTCGAGCCGTTTGCGAATGAAGCAAAAGACGGCTACGACGTCGTCGAATGGCTCGCGAAGCAATCCTATTGCAATGGAAAAGTGACGATGTGGGGTGGCTCCTACGCGGGATTTGATCAGTGGACAGTTCTCAAGGAATTTCCTCCGCACCTGGCAACTATCGTCCCCGCTGCTGCCGCGCATCCCGGAGTGGATTTTCCGTTCCAATACAACATTTTTGGGCCGTACGTCGAGCAGTGGCTGACCTTTACGAGCGGTGTAACGGGGAATGCAAATCTGTTCGGGAGTTCTTCCTTTTGGGTTGCCAAAGCCCGGGAGTACTACGATCAGCATCGCGCGTTTCAGGAGTACGACCGCATCGCGGGAAACCCATCCGCCGTTTTTCAGAAGTGGATCCAGCACCCCACTCCGGACGGCTACTACGACGCGATGGTGCCGACCCCCGATGAGTACAAGCGCATCCAGTTTCCCATCCTGACGATCACCGGCCACTATGATGGCGATCAGCCTGGCGCCTTCACGTATTACAAACGCCACATGGAATACGGCACGGCCGACGCGAAGCAGAATCATTATCTGATTATTGGTCCATGGGACCACGCGGGAACAAGGACTCCGCGTCGTGAAGTCGGCGGACTCAAGTTCGGCGAAGCCAGCGTTTTGGATCTGAACAAGCTGCACACCGAGTGGTACGACTGGACGATGAAGAGCGGGAAGAAACCTGAGTTCCTGAAGAAACGGGTCGCCTACTATGTCGTCGGAGAGGGCGCCGAGAATTGGAAGTATGCGGATAGTCTGGAGAGCATTTCGAACGAGAAGCGCACGCTCTACCTCGGTTCGAACGGAAATGCAGTCAGTGTTTTTCAGTCCGGCACGCTCGCGGACAAGTCCGCTTCTGGAGCAGCGGCGGATAAATGGACGTACGATCCGCTCGATATACGGCCGGGCGATGCGGAAGTAGACGACGACGCAGGCTTAACCTCGCAGCAGTCTGTGATGAATACCTATGGAAACGGCGCGATCTATCACAGCGAACCCTTCAGCGAGGCCACAGAGATCACTGGCTTTCTGAAACTGACCATCTGGCTGGCGATGGACGTTCCCGACACGGACATCGAAGTGGAAGTGTGCGAAATTTTGCCGGGCGGTGGCTCGGTCGATTTGACCTCGGCGATGATGCGCGCACGATATCGCGAATCGCTGCGCCAGGAAAAACTTGTGGCGCCTGGCAAGACCGAGAAATACGTATTCGACAACTTCACATTTTTCTCGAGGCGCATCGCGAAGGGCAGCCGTTTGCGCCTCTTCGTGCATTGCCTGAATACGGCCGCCGCTGAGAAGAACTACAACAGCGGCGGAGTTGTGGCCCTCGAAACGGCGAAGGATGCGAAGACGGCGCACATCACGTTGGTCCATGATGCGGATCATCAGAGCGCCCTGGAGTTGCCAGTGGTAAAGTAGCAGGATGCCCAAGAGAAGACGTTTCGTAGAGACTGCAGGGCCCGCGGAGACCGCAGAGAAAAGCGCAGGATTGGAAGAGAAAAGCGGGGGCAAGGAGAAACACCGCTCCGGGTTTGTGGCCATCGTAGGTAGGCCGAACGCGGGGAAATCCACGCTGTTGAACCGCTTGGTCGGCCAGAAGGTCGCGATTGTCACTTCCAAACCGCAGACGACGCGCAATCGCATTCAAGGGATCGTAACGCGTCCCGATGGCCAAATCGTTTTTATCGATACGCCGGGGCTGCACTCGCCGGATTCGGCTCTGGGGCGCCAAATGATGCACGAAGTTGCGGCCGCCCTCGAAGGCATTGACGTCCTGCTTCTTATGGTCGATGCAAGCCGCACTCAGCCTCATGCGGACGACTTTCTCCTCGATCGCGCCAAGCGATTCCGTGGAAAGACTATCCTGGCGCTGAACAAAGTGGACGGGCTTCCGAAGGAAAAACTTCTGCCTCTCATCGAGGCATACCACAAAGCGTTTGAATTCGCCGCCATCGTGCCAATTTCCGCCCTCAAGGGCAATGGCTGCGACGACCTGCTCGGCGAGATTTTCCGATTGCTCCCCGAAGGCGAGCCTTACTTTCCTGAGGACCAGGTGACCGACCAGCCCGAGCGTTTTCTTGCGGCGGAAATCGTGCGAGAAAAAGCGATCCAGTCCATGTATCACGAAGTGCCCTACGCGCTCTCCGTGAAAGTCGAGAAGTATGAAGATCTTCCCAAGTTGCTGCGCATCGAAGCGACCATGAATGTCGAGCGAGACTCGCAGAAAAAGATTCTCATTGGGCGCAAAGGCGAAATGCTCAAGAAAATCGGGACGCAAGCGCGCAAGGAACTCGAAGAGCTGCTCGATAAGAAAATTTACCTGGGGTTGTTCGTGAAAGTTGTTCCAGACTGGCGCGAAAATCCTCATGCAGTGCGTGAGTTGGATTGGCACGCGCAGCTCGAAGCTTTGGAGAGAAGGGCTGAGGCAAACGACGATTTTGGCCCAGAAGATGTTTGAAAACTGCGGCGGGCATCTACGGGCGCTTTAGTCCGGCGCGGCAATCCCCAAAGACTTCATCTTTCGGTACAGGTGGCTGCGTTCCAGGCCTAGGGCGGACGCGGTCTGCGTCATGTTCCAGCGGTGCTCCTGTAATTTTCGCAGAATAAATTCGCGTTCGTAAGCGCTGCGTGCCTCGTGCAGCGTCGAGTATGGATGTTCGGGGCTCTGTGCCGCGCCTCTGAAAAGCTCGGGAGGCAGGTGATGCGGCTCAATGCGTGCCTGCGGGCATACGATCACCAGCCGTTCCACCAGGTTGCGCAGTTCGCGCACATTCCCAGGCCAGGGATAGCGCACCAGAATGTCCATGGCAGGCGCGCTCAGTTCGCGTGTCTTCTTGCCGTAGCCCGCGCTGAATTCATCCAGAAAATAGCGCGCGAGCGTCGGGATGTCTTCCTGGCGCTCCCGAAGAGGCGGCACGAAAAAAGGAATTACATTTAAGCGGTAGAAAAGATCCTGCCGAAACGCGCCGCGAGTGATCTCCTGCTCGAGATTCTTGTTTGTTGCTGCGATCACGCGCGCGTCGACCGTCATCGTCTGACTGGAACCCACCGGTTCAAAGCGCTGCTCTTCCAAGACACGGAGCACTTTGGACTGCGTCCGCAGGCTCATGTCGCCGATTTCATCCAAAAAGAGTGTGCCGCCATCCGCCTTTTGAAATTTTCCGACCTTGTCTTCCGTCGCACCGGTGAAGCTCCCTTTGATGTGCCCGAAAAGCTCCGACTCAATGAGTTCTTCCGGTATGGCCGCGCAATTTACTTCCACGAACGGTCCCTTGCTGCGAAGGCTGGCGGCGTGAAGTGCGTGCGAGACCAGCTCTTTGCCTGTGCCGCTTTCGCCGTAAATGAGGACGCGTCCGTTCGTGGGCGCAGTAACGGCAATCTGCTGCCGCAACGCCTTCATGGGCACGCTCTCCCCGATCACCTGGTAACGATGGCCGAGCTCGCTGCGAAGCAGCTGATTTTCTTCCTGCAGCCTTCGCTGTTGGACCGCATTGCGCACCAGCACAATTATTTTCTCTAGAGAAAGCGGCTTCTCGATGAAATCAAACGCGCCCAGTTTTGTGGCGCGCACGGCCGTCTCGATTGTCCCGTGGCCTGAAATCATGATCACGGACGGCGCGCGCGGAATAGCCTGAAGCCGGCTAAGCGCTTCCAGCCCGTCGAGGCCCGGCAGCCATACATCCAGGAGAATGACTTCCAGATCGCCAGAGGCCGCGCGCTGCAGCGCTTCTTCGGCGGACGCGACCGCTTCGACGTGGTAGCCCTCATCCTTGAGGATGGACGAAAGCGATTCGCGAATCCCGGCTTCGTCGTCGACCACCA
>Ga0074044_10002199_pt1 | contig 17116 bp, 18 predicted proteins | sample BogForMeECP23OM1_FD_94443 | JGI IMG/M metagenome (GOLD analysis project Ga0074044, IMG submission 94443) | Bog forest soil microbial communities from Calvert Island, British Columbia, Canada - Bog Forest MetaG ECP23OM1 | ecosystem: Environmental > Terrestrial > Soil > Wetlands ...
CATTAAAGTAGGCAAAGCCATTGAAAACATTGATGAAAGTCATGGCCTGACTCCGACTGTCGCAATCTGTCACTCTGAACAAAAAAGCGGTGATTTGGGGTTCGAATCCCCCTCTCTCCGCCAGTATTCACAAGGGAATGGTATCCCCGCCTTTTCCAGGTCCTGCCGGAACATTTTCACTTTTGGGACGCCGTTGACCAATACAGATCGTCCGCCCTGCCGTCCGGCGGTTTCTGCTGGTGCGACGCCTTGGCTGGCGGAAGTTTTAATAAAGGGAAGTGAAAATGGTTTGTTCCGGTAGTCAAGAGCCGCTTGCATTTGAATTCTTGCAATCGCCACGCAAACCGGGAACTGTGTGGCCGTTCTCATTTGCCGGCGTTGCCCATGAGGAAGAAAACCGAATCAAACCGCGCCCGTTCGGTGCAACCCCGCTTCCGCATTCTTTGTGGCGGCGACATCGCGCTGGGACCCGGCAAGGCGGAGTTGCTCGCGCTGATCGGTCAGACCGGCTCGATCAACCAGGCGGCCAAGCGGATGAACATGTCCTACATGCGCGCGTGGTCGCTCGTCCAGACGATGAACCAGTGCTTCAAGGAACCGCTCGTCCTCGCCGCGCACGGCGGTGAAGGGGGCGGCGGCGCGGAATTGTCGGAAACGGGACGCCGGGTGCTGGCGCTTTACCGGCAGATGGAGGCAAAGGCCGCCAAGGCAACGCGGGCGACCTGGAACAAAATGCAGTCGCACTTCAAGTCATAACCTTGCCCCGGCCTGCCCGGGCACAAAAGCGTTATATTTGACTAAATATAACGCATCTGGTAGAATTCGCAGCGGGTGAAAAACCAGTTTGTTCCAAAACCAGTAGCCCGGCGACGTGCGTTCACACTTATCGAACTGCTGGTAATCATCGCCGGCATCGTCATTCTGGCGGCGCTGCTTCTGCCGGCGCTGGCCAGAACCAGGGAAAAGGCGCGTTCAATCCAATGTGTTGACAATCTGCGCCAGTGGGGAGTGGCCTACCGGCTTTATGCGGATGACAACGACGATTTTCTTCCCCGGCGCGGCCAGGGCGTGCAGGCGCTCTTTCAAATTGACCGCCCCGCTGATTGGTTCAACGCGCTGCCATGGTATTTTGGTTTTCCCACGTTTGAGCAAATGGTCGCGAACAATATGAAACCCGCCGCGCACAGCCAGTCCGTGTTCATTTGCCCGACCGCAGACGATCCGGGCGGAACGTATTTCCTGCCCTATGGAATGAACATGAATCTCTGCCCGTGGAATCTGCCGGTAGCGACGAAGTTCAGCGAGGTGGTTCAACCGTCCTGCGTCGTTGCCATGGCCGATGCTCCGGGTCCTTACGCCTCGACCTTTCCGTCCACCAGAGCCTACAGCGTCATCGCTCGTCACGCTTCGCGGGTCAATTTGCTTTTCCTCGCCGGTCAGGTGCAATCCTTCGCCGGTTCGTATGTCGGCTGCGGCGTCGGTGATCCCGGACTGGCCGACGTGCGCTGGCTTACCGGCACGGCCAGCGATGCCACGGCCCACAATTATTGACGACGCCAGAAACAACCCATGAAAAATAAATTCCCGATTTGTTTCGTTTTGCTTTCATTGCTGCTCGCAGCTTCATGCAGTCGCAAGTTTGAAGCACCTGCTGATACTCATGTCGTTCGCTGTGCCGTCATCGGCGGCATGACCATGACTGGTTTGTGGCCGGCGGTTGCCACGATGTTTGAGGCACAGACCGGTTATCGGGTTGAAGTCGTGGCGACCGGCCCGCGACCAGAGCTCGATAAAGTCATGCGCGCGGGAAAAGTGGATTTGCTCACGATGCACTCAGGCGACATCACCACCGATCTCGTGGCCGATGGATATGGCATCAATATGCGCCCGTGGACACGCAATGAATTGTGCATTGTCGGCCCCCCGGACGACCCGGCGCACATTCGGGGCATGACCAACGGAGCCGCCGCGCTCCGCAAAATCGCCGGGAGCAAGGCGCGCTTCGTGGATTTTCAAGGCATCGGCAGCCGCGAACTGGTGCATACCCTGTGGCGGCTCGCGGACACTGAACCCAAAGGCGATTGGGTTCTCAAAGACGACACGGTGTCCAAGTTCAACATTCTGCAATTTGCCCGCACCAACAATGCCTACGTGGTGGTCGGCTACATCCCGGCGCAGCTGGGCAAGATGCCGGCGGGCGGAATGGAAATACTCGTCAAAGGCGACCCGGTCATGCGCCGTCCGTTCATCGTCATGGAAACCAATCCGAAGAAGTTCCCGCAGGCCAATTACGCCGGGGCGCGGGCGTTGTCGGACTTCCTGCTTTCCGACAAGGTGCAGAATTTCCTGCTCGAATTTGGCGCGCAGACCAATGGGCCGGGACCGCTCTTTTTTCCAGTAGCAACCACTCACGACTGAATCACAAAATCAAAAATAAATTAAACATGATGAAATCGACACAAAGTTTATTGCTCGCCGCAGTCTGCGGCGTAATTTTCGCCCTGCCCTTCACCGGCAAAGCGGACACGTTATTCACCATTACCACCACCACTGCCGACGCGTTTCTCTCGGGCGCTTCTCCGACCTTGAATTTCGGCGGCGCGGGCACGCTGGCCATTGCTCCGGCCTCTTCACCGAAAGGCGAATTTGACACCGTGATTATGTTCAACACCGCAGGCGCGGTCAGCCAGTTCAACATCACCTACGGCGCGGGAAATTGGGCCATCACCGGTTTGAAGTTATCGCTGGCCAGCAACTACGGCACACAAGGCGCAATTCCAAACAACAACTTGCTCAACACGGTCAGCGGCGGCAGTTTTGGCATTGACTGGCTGGTGAATGACAGTTGGGTGGAAGGCACGGGCGGCGGTAACGGCGCGGCCAACGGGGCCGTATGCTTCAATTCGATTCCCGGTTTGCTTTCGCCTGGCTACGACCCGCTGGGCACTTACACTTACACCCCTCCGGGCAACAATGTTTACGCTAATTATTCACTATCACTCGATGGCAACCTTGTGTCCAACGCCGTGGCGGGAGGAGCCGTTTCACTTTATTTTTATGCGGCTGACAACCAGGTGGGCTACCTTTTCAATTCCAAAGAGTTCGCATCAAATCATCCCGAACTGACGGTCACGGCAACGCCCGTTCCAGAGCCGACCGTGGCAGCCTTGATGGCCGCATCGCTCGGCGGGTTCCTGCTTTCGCACAGACAAAGAAGAAGAAAATGAGTTGCCGCCGGACATTAGTTTTTGCAGTTGCGCTGCTGTGCCTCGGTTCAATCGCAACGGCGCAGGTCACTTATACCGGCACGGATTACGCCGATGCATTTCTCGCCACGGGATCGCCCGACAACCCGGAAGGGACCAACCTGACGGGGTTGAACTTTGGTGGAGCAGGCACATTGGTCGTCGCTCCGGCCGCATCGGTTAAAGGGGAATTTCAGAGCGTTATGAAGTTTAACCTTTCGAATGCGGTGGCGATGTTCAACACAAACTATGGAGCGGGGAACTGGACAATCACCAACATTTCGCTGGAATTGACCAGCAACTACGGCACGAGCAATGTGCAACCGAACAACGCGATCTTTCCCGTAATCAGCGGTGGTAATTTTGTCATCGAATGGTTGTCGTATGATGATTGGGTGGAAGGAACCGGAACGCCGAACCTGCCCACAATGGATGGCGTAACTTACGATTCGCTTCCTGACCTGCTGTCCGGCGCGCACGAAATCCTCTGCACGAACACTTATTCGCCGCCCGGCAACAACGTGCCGGTTACTTACCCGCTGCCGCTCGACACAAACCTCGTGGCCGATGTGTCGGATGGCGGCGACGTGGCGTTTCTTTTCTACGCGGCCGACGACCAGATTGGATACCTGTTCAATTCTTACAGCTACGGACGTGGCAACGAACCGTTGATTCATGTCACTGCCATACTGAACACGGTGCCGCCTGAAATTCTCTCCGGCTATTTTACGAACTCCAACTTCCACCTCACCGGCATCGGTACGGCAGACCTGCAATATCAAGTGCAGGCCAATACCGATTTAACCACGACCAACTGGCAAATCATTGGAACGGCGACAGCCGACAGCATAGGAATGATTCAGTTTGACGACACCGCCGTCACAAACCAGCCGCAGCGTTTCTACCGGCTTTCCCGTTGAACTTGCACCGCGAAAAACCAATAATTCAAAATCGTCATGCACGACCTAACGATAGTTAATTGGACAATTTTGCTCGCGGCCGTCTTTGCGGTGGCGTTCTTTTATTCGTCGGTCGGTCATGGCGGCGCGACGGGTTATCTCGCCACGCTCGCCCTGCTCGGCGTTGCGCCCGCTTCCGCTCGCGTGGCGGTGTTGATTGCCAACGTTCTGGTCGCCGGCATCGCCTGGTGTCGGTTTGGTTGGGCGGGACATTTCGACTGGCGCGTGCTGCTGTCGTTTGTGGTCGTCTCCATGCCGTGCGCGTGGCTGGGCAGCCGGGTCCACATCAGTCCGCAGGTCTATAAAATCGTTCTCGGCGCGGTGCTGACGGCGGCGGGACTTATCTTGCTCCTGCGTTCGCGCTGGCAGACCGACAACGTGGTGCTACATAAGTTTTTTCTGCCGCTGGCACTGCTCATCGGCGCAGTGCTGGGATTCCTGGCGGGACTGACCGGTATCGGCGGCGGGGTTTTTTTGAGTCCCCTGCTCTATGTGTTCCGCTGGGTCAAACCGAAGACGACGGGCGGCATCGCGGCGGGTTTCATCGTGCTCAATTCCATCGCCGGACTTGCCGGCACGGGCTGGGAAAAAATCACGCACGCCGGGCCCCTGCTCTGGCTCACGCTGCCCGCCGTCATCGGTGCGTTGCTCGGCACGCACTTCGGCGCGCGCCGGTGGAGCAGCGTTACCTTCAGCCGCGTGCTGGCGGGCGTGCTGATTTTCGCCGGCGGAAAATTGTTGATCGAAGCCACCACTTGAAATTCCAAATTCATGCGCGTCCTTTTTTTTGCCCAACTTAAAGACGTGACCGGTTGCGATGCAATCGAGCTGGCGCTGCCGTCACCACCCGATGGAGACGGACTTTGGGCCGCGCTGCTCCTGCGCTTCCCTGCCCTGGCCGCGCATCGCCCCAACGTCCGGCTGGCACGGAATTGGGAATACGCCGCGCCGGATGCCATTTTTGCCGCCACCGACGAGATTGCACTCATTCCGCCCGTGTCGGGTGGCTGAAAGTTTTGCATGGAAATTGAAGTTCAACTGACCGGCTTTCCCATCGTGGAAAACATTTTTCCGCCAGTAGTGCCACGGGCGTCCCGCCCGTTCGACGAAAATCAAAAACTCGCGGGCGGGACGCCTGCGCCACTATCGCACGGCGCCTGGCTTGAATTTCGCGGCGTGGTTCGCGGCGAGGAAAAGGGACAAACCATTTCCGCGCTCGAATACGAAGCCTACCCCGAAATGGCCGACCGCGAAATCCGGCGGCTGCTTCAGGAAATTTCCGCGCGACATCCTTGCCAGGCTGTGAAGGTGATTCATCGCGTCGGCGTCATTCCTGTCGGTGAAACATCCATTTACGTCGGCGTTGCGTCGCCGCATCGCGGCGAGGCCATTGCATTGCTCGCTGAATTCATGGATCGGCTTAAGCAGGACGTGCCCATCTGGAAAAGGCGAGCGCGGAGCGCCGAGCACCGTCTCGGCGCGAACCAAAATACAGTCGGAAACACGCCGAGCCGGTGCTCGGCGCTCCAACCGTGCTCTCTCGACGAAGCGATTTCACAAATTGTTTCGCATTGCCCGCCGTTGCCCTCCGTCCGCGCGCCGCTGGCCGAAGCCTTTGGCCGCGTCCTGCGCGAAACGGTTTGCGCGCCGGAAGATTTGCCGCCGGTTGACCGCTCGACGCGTGACGGCTATGCGATTCGCGCTGATGATGCGGCGGAAATCATCTCCATTGTGGACACGCTGCACGCCGCCGACTGGAAACCGCGCCAGCTCAAGTCCGGCGAAGCCGTGCGCGTGGCGACCGGTGCGGCACTGCCGTGTGAAGGGCTGCGCGTGGTGATGCAGGAGCACGTCGAGCGCGACGGAGACAAACTCCGAATCACAAAACACGAAAGCACTTTGAACATCCGCAAACGCGGTGAAGATGTAAAAGCCGGCTCGCCGCTTGTGACGTCCGGCGCACGGCTGGACGCAGGCCGACTCGCGCTGCTTGCCTCCGCGGGCTGCGCGCAGCCGCTCGTCAGCCCGCGCCTGCACGTCGTTCATTTCACCACCGGCGACGAAATCATTCCGCCGGACCAGACCCCCAAACCAGGACAAATCCGCGACAGCAATTCGATTTTGATCCGTGGCCTGCTGCAAGAATTTCCCTGCGAACTGACGCAAAGTCATCTGCCGGAAGATTTCGAAACGGCCAAACAACTGATTTCAACCATCAACCATCAACTATCAACCATCAACCTGCTTCTGGTTTCCGGTGGGGCGAGCGTGGGCGAAAAAGACTTCACGCGGCCGTTGCTGGAAATGCTTGGCTTCGAGATTGTTTTTAGCCAGGTCAACGTCCGTCCGGGACGACCGCTGATTTTTGGCGTGAACGGAAATCGAATTGCATTCGGGCTGCCGGGCAATCCACTCTCGCATTTCGTCTGTTTCCGTTTTGCCGTCGCCACGGCGCTGGCGTGTTTGGCCGGCGGCGAACCGCCAAAATTTTTGCGCGGGCAACTCGCCGGAAAACTCGACGACAAACCATGTCCACGCGAAACGCTCTGGCCCGCCCGATGGGAATGGAATGACTCCACACCGCGATTGCGTCTCCTGCCATGGGCGAGTTCCGGCGACATCACCTGCCTGACGGCGGCGAACGCGCTGGTTCGCGTGCCGGCACATTGCGCAGGTTTGGAGGACGGAGCAAAAGTGGATTTTTTGCCGACAACCCCTATCATCGGTGGCGGGTTGTAGCAGCGGACGTGAGTCCGCTCTGATTATCTATGAAATTTGAAAGAAGTGAGCCGACTCACGTCGGCTGCTATGAATGAAAAAATCATTTTCACATCTCGACGCGGCGGGCGGCGCGCGCATGGTCAACGTCGGCCACAAACCGGTGCAACGGCGGCGCGCGCTGGCGGCGGGCAAACTGGTCTGCCAGCCGGCGACCATCCGGGCGTTGACAAAGCACGCCCTGCCGAAGGGCGACGTGTTGACTGTGGCACAAATCGCCGGCATTCAGGCCGCCAAGCGAACGGCGGAATTGATTCCGCTTTGCCATCCTCTGGGGTTGAACCACATCGAGGTGAAGTTTCGTTTGCACCGGGCGGCGATTGAAATTGTTTGCGCGGCGGAAACCAGTTCGCAAACCGGCGTGGAGATGGAAGCGTTGACCGGCGTGAGCGTGGCTGCTTTGGCACTTTACGACATGTGTAAAGCGGTGGACAAAACGATGCGGATTGAAGGCATCCGCGTGGTAAAAAAGGTGAAGGAATGAAAATCGGCCGCCTCACCATCAGCGACCGCGCTTCGGCGGGCATTTACGCCGATCGCAGCGGGCCGGAAATCGAGAACGTCCTTCGCGAATTTCTCGGCGGCGACATCAGATTCGAGTCGCTCATCGTGCCGGATGAGGTGGAATTGATTTCAGCGGCGTTGAGAAAGTTTGCAGACGCGCAAAAATGCGATATGGTGGTGACGACCGGAGGCACGGGAATTTCCGCGCGCGACGTGACGCCGGAGGCGACCCATGCCGTGCTGGAAAAAGAATTGCCCGGCTTCGGCGAAGCGATGCGGATGCAATCGCTGGCAAAAGTGAAAACGGCGATTTTATCGCGGGCGACTGCGGGCGTGCGCGGGGCGTGCTTGATTGTGAACCTGCCCGGCAAGCCGTCGGCGGTGCGCGAGTGCCTGGAAATTCTCGCGCCGGCCATCCGCGAAGGGCTGGCCCATTTGCGCGGCGAAGACCCGCATGCCGGTTGATGGTTGAAAGTTGAGAGTTGAGAGTGAAGAAAATGGATTCGTTTGGACGAAAAATTGATTACTTGCGCATCTCGGTCACCGACCGGTGCAACGAGCGTTGTCTCTATTGCATGCCGGAGGGTTACAAGGGCTGGGAAAGCAAGCCGGACCATTTGACGGCGGAGGAAATCGTCCGCGTCGTGCGCGTGGCGGCGGGGCTTGGCTTCCGCAAATTCCGGCTGACCGGCGGCGAGCCGCTCGTGCGCGGCGACGTGCCGGAAATCGTGCGTGCCATGACGGCAGTTCCCGGCGTGGAATGCATCGGGCTTTCCAGCAACGGCATGAAATTGTCGGCGCTCGCGCAAACGCTGCGCGAAGCCGGCTTGCGCACGGTGAACGTGAGCCTCGACGCGCTGGACCCGGTGATTTACCACCAGATCACCGGCGGCGACGTGGCGCGCGTGCTGGCCGGCATCCGCGCGGCGGTGGCGGCGGGTTTCGAACGCGTGAAACTGAACTGCGTGCTCATGCGCGGCGTGAACGAGGCGGAAATCTGGCCGCTGGTTTTGTTCGCCGCCGAACATGGCCTGCCGCTGCGGCTCATCGAATTGATGCCGCTGACAACGACGGAGGTTTTGACGGAAAAAAATTTCCTGCCCTGCGGCGAGGCGATGCAATTGCTGGCGCAAAAGGATGAATTGATTCCGCAACCGGAGCGGCGGCTGGGCCACGGCCCGGCGCGATATTATCTGCTCCGGCGCACCGGCGCGCTCGTCGGGTTCATCGGCGCGCTGACGAACGAGCATTTCTGCGACCACTGCAACAAGATGCGGTTGACCGCCGACGGCAAGGTGCGTCCCTGCCTGGGTAATCACATCGAGGTGGATTTGCGCGCGGCGTTGCGGCACGGCGCGGACGATGGCGTATTGAAGGAATTGCTGGAATCGGCCTTGCGCGTGAAGCCGCTGGAACACCAGTTCCGCAATCAATACCAGCCGTGCCGTCCGATGACCGCCATCGGCGGGTGAAAATTTCGCCGGAACAATGCAGCCGCAATAGAACACAAAGACCGCAAAGAAATTATCTCTGCGTTCCTTGCGTTCTTTCGCGGCGATGTACTCAGTAATGGGGAGCGCGACCGTCCCGGTTGCTGTTTTCGGCGTCGCGCCGAAAACCCTCGTCTCCCAAACTGAATGGTTTGACCAATGGTTCGGGCGCGACGCCCGAACCCGCACGCGGGACGCGCGCGCTCCCCCCAATCATCCATCTCAACCTGGATTCAGGAAAAGAGTTCCCGTCCGCCTTCATCTGATTTCGGCGCGACAAGTCCGTCCGTTATCCCTGTGGAATTCGGATTGTGGATGGTTCACGCCCTCCCTCATCCCGGCCAAACTCATTCCCTCACCCGGCCTGCGGCCACCCTCTCCCATCCGATAGGCGAGGGAAAAGAGGGAGAAACATTCGCCGGCTGCTTGAAAATTCGTGCGACGGGATTGGTCGGTCGGTCATCCGCAAAATCAGAATCGGCCAGCAGCTATTTCCTCTCCCGGGGCAGAGGATAAAAGGTAAGGGCGAGCGTGAAACACAAATTCCCGTTTCGCACTGAGTTTGATGTGTGCGCCATTGGCCACCCGTCACTCGTCACACGAATTCATTCCTCAAAGCAGGAGCGCGAAGATTTGCACATATCCTTGTGCACGGGCCGGTCGTCCACGCCCACGACGGTTTGCGTGAGGTTGCACCAGAAGTGACAGGGCGAGGCCTCCGCGCTGTCCTTGTCCGCGAAAGCTTCCTCCGGCGTCGCACCGACATACATTGATTTCGTCCGCAGATGTTTGCAGAAAACCGGGTTCATGGCTTCATCCTTTCAGCTTGAGCAGCGTGCGGCAGATCAGCGCGTGCGCCAGCGGCACCTTGTAGCCGTTGTGCTGGTGCGGCTGGGCGTCCTTGAGAATCAAATCCGCCGCCTGTGACACGGTGGCGTCGTCCAAAGTTTTTCCGTCGAGAAAATCGTTGGCGGCCTGGACCTGATGCGGCACGGGCGAGATGCAGCCGAGGGCAACGCGCGGCTGGCTCAACTTTCCGCCGGCAAAATCGGCTGCCGCGGCGCAACTGACCAGCGCCCAGTCAAAAGCGTGTTTGTCGCTCGCCTGCAGGTAGGCGCTCGAAGTGCGCGTGGTCGGGATCTCGACCCGCAAAATCAGGTCTCCAAGGTTGAGTGAATTGTGCGCGAGCGGATTATCCCAGGCCTTCTGGTAAAGCTCGGCCATGCTCACGCGCGTTTCCTTGCCATCGCGCAGCACGATGGCGGCGGCGTCGAGCGCGGTGAACACGGTGGCCAGATTCGAGACCACCGGGCTGATGCAGGTGTTGCCGGTGAACAGGCTGTGATAGCGGTTTTCACCATCGCGCGCGTAGCAGAGGTCGCCGTTTTTCTTCAGGCACACCGTGTCGCGCTGGCGGAAATACCAGCAACGCGAGTGTTGTGAAAGATTGCCGCCGACGGTGGCCACGTTGCGAATCTGCTGCGAACCGACTTCAGACGCGGCATCGTGCAGGCCGGGAAAAACTTTCTTGATTTCCGCGTTGTCCTCAATCTGAGCGACGGTGACCAGCGCGCCGATGGTCCAGAATTTTTCGCCGCTCTCGATTTTGTTCAGGCCAGGCAGCGACTTGATGTTGACGACGATGTTCGGGCTGCTAACGAGATATTCCTTCAACAGACCGAGCAAATCGTTGCCGCCGGCGAGATACATTCCCTGGTCGGTGACGAGTTGGCGGGCGCTGTCGGTCGAGAGCGCGGTGGCGTATTCAAAGGCTTTCATGCGGGTGATGCGGTTGGGGGTGGTACTTTACCAAGCGCGGCCAGCACCTTGGCGGGCGTGATGGGCAGGCTGCCGACGCGCACGCCGATGGCGTTGGCGACGGCATTGGCGATGGCGGCGGCGGTCGGGACGGTGGCCGGTTCGCCGATGCCGATCACGCCGCGTTCGGGCATGTTCAGCAGCACGACCTCAATTTCCGGAACATCGGCCAGACCGGGCAGTTTGTAGGTTTCAAAATTCGGGTTCAGCACCACGCCGGACAGATTGTCCATGACGCGCTCTTCGTAAAGCGCGTAACCCATGCCCATGATGATGCCGCCGTTGACCTGGCTTTCGAGCGTGAGCTTGTCAATGAGGAGGCCGCAATCGTGGACAGCGACCATTTTTTTGACGGTCACCAGCCCCGTCTCCGTGTCCACCACAACTTCGGCGAATTGCACGCCATAGGCCGGGCGGGACGAAAGTCCTTCCAGCCAATTCCCGTGAACGACGAGCGGGGTGACGCCGAGTTTTTTGCACGCGGCAAACCAATTATCCCCGCGCGCGTCGGCGACGCCGGACTGGGTCTGCAATTGCTGCAACGCCTTGGTGCAAATGTCATATACCGTCGGCGAAACCGAGGCGCACGTGGTGCTGCCGCCGCTGCCGGGGCCGGGTGGAAAATTCGTATCGCCGACTTTGACCGTGATCTGCTCCGGTTTGAGGCCCAGCAGCTCCGCTGCGACGACCGCGATGACCGTTTTCGTGCCGGTGCCGATGTCTTGAACACCGAGGCGAAATTCAACGCTGCCATCGGGATTGATTTGGGATTCGCCTTGAGTGGAATTGCTGCCGCCGCCGGCACCCCACGCCGCGCCGGCGCAACCGACGCCGGTTTTCACCACGCCGGGCGAGCTGCCAGGTTTCCGGTATTTCGCCTTCCAGCCGAACTTTTCCGCGCCGATGGCGTATTCGCGCTGGCGGACTTCGTTCGAATCATTTTTCAAGCGGAACTCCAGCGGGTCCATGCCGAGCTTCGCGGCGAGGTCGTCCATGGCGGATTCCATGCCGTAGGAGGCGGGTGGATGTCCCGGCGCACGGAAGGCGCGGGCGGAGCCGGCGTTGACCGCCACATGAGTTTGTTTCACGCGGGTGTTGGGCACCTTGTAAATGTAAGGCGCGGGAATGTCCGCGCCGCCGCCGCCGCCGCCGCTGTCCGCGCCGGCGCCGATGCCCGCCGTGCCGTAATTGTTCATCTCAAACGCGTGCAACGTGCCGTCGGCGAGCGCGCCGATTTTGATTTTTTGGAAACTCGAAGGCCGGTTGCCAACGGCCAGCGCCTCGTCAAATCGGGTCAGCATCAATCGCACGGGCACTTTGGCCTCGTGCGAGAGCCGCGCCGCGAGCACGCCTTCCGCGCCGGCGCCAAATTTTGAGCCGAAGCCGCCGCCCATGAAGTCGGTGATAACCCGCACCTGGCTGTGGTCCAATTTCAGCGCGCCGGTCAGGCCGTCGCGCACGCTGGAAATGCCCTGAGTGGAGGTCCACGCCGTCAAGCCGTCGTCCGTCCACGAGGCCGTGCTGCCGTGCGTCTCCATCGGATGATGCAATTGCACCGGCGTCGTGTAAAAACCTTCAATGACGGCGGCACATTCGCTGAAGGCCTTGTCCACGTTGCCTTGTTCGCGCGAACGACCGGGCGTGGCATTGGGCCTGCCCTCCCAGACTTTCGGCGCGTTATCCTTCAGGGCTTCGTTTTCGTTGACGACAAATTCCGGACTCGGCTCAGCCTTGACTTCGATGGCCCGCAGCGCGTCGAGGCAGGCCTGCTTGGTCGTGCCGGCGACGGCGGCGATTTCCTCGCCGTAAAAGCGCACGGTGAATTCGCCGTTACGCGCGGTGACGGCGGCCTTGATGCCGGGAACTTGCAGCGCCTTGTCCAGATTGACCGACAGAATCTTCGCCGCCGGCCATTTCGAGCGCAGAATCATCCCGTACAGCCAGCCGTCGGCCTGGATGTCGGACGAGTAATGCGCGCGACCGGTCACCTTGGCCGCCGCGTCCACGCGCGTCGTGGATTGGCCGATGTATTTCGGGTTAGCTGGCCAGCTAGGCATAATCCATCACCTCCGTTTTCGTGAGGCCGCTCGCGGCGACGCCCGCCGCCTGAAACACGGCCCGCATGATGTGCGGATGCGTGCCGCAACGGCAAAGATTTCCGGCGCAGGCGTGTTTGACCTCCTCGGCGGTCGGATGCGGATTTTTTTTCAACAACGCGGTCACGCTCATGATGAAACCCGGTGTGCAATAACCGCATTGCAGTGCGTCCTTGTCCCAAAACGCCTGCTGCACCCCGGTCAATTTTCCATTTTTCGCCAGCCCCTCAACGGTCGTGATTTCGCGGCCTTGCGCCTCGATGGCAAGTTTCTGGCAGGAATAAATCGGCAGGTCATCCAGCAACACCGTGCAGGCGCCGCAGGCCGCGCGGTCGCAGCCCTCCTTGGCGCCGGTCAGGCTCGAATAATTCCGCAGCGCGTCGAGCAGCGTCACGCGCGGCTCCAGCATCAGCTTGAGCGTCTCGCCGTTGACCTTCAGCGTGACGGGCACCGCGCCGGGGCCGACGGTCTTTTCCGCGTTGGCCATTTCCAGTTCCGCCGCGACCGATTGCGCGCGCGCGGCGGCGGCGGTGACGGCGGCGGTGCCGAGGGTTTTAAGAAACGTGCGCCGGGAATGAGCGCCGAAATTTTCTGGCTCCGGACTCTTCATGTGCTGCTCAATTTGAAGTTGTTGCCCGTTTGTAATCCTCCGGCGCATCCATGTCAAGCGCCAGACCGTCGTCTTTTATGACGCATTGGACGCGCCGACACGGAATAAGATTCAAAAAAATCTCCAAAGTCCCGGCCGCCGACCCCTTCAGCCCCTCAAAAGCCGGCCGCGGCAAAATCACCGGATGCCGCGCGCGCCCGTCAAACTCCGGCTGGCAGATGGCGTCGGCGTGCGCGGCATGAAATCCCAGCAACGCCCGCAAGGTTTCCAGGCGCAAATGCGGCTGGTCGCCCAGCACAATCGCCCAAGCGCCAATTCCCGGCTTCCATCCGTCCCAGTCCGCTGCGCAAACGATGGAGCTGAACATGCCGCGCTCCGGTTTCGGATTTTCAATGCGATTTTTCGCCGGAAAATCCAGCCGGTCGAGTTCCGCGGCCAGCGGCGCGTCGTTGGGCCGGTGGACGACGGCGATTTGCCCCGCGCCGAGTTTGCGCCATTGGCGGATGAGATGGCCGACGATGGTGATGCCTTTCCACGGCAGCAACAGTTTGGGCCGGCCCATCCGCGACGACGCGCCCGCGCCAAGAATGACGACGCCGAAGGCAGGGTTTTTTTCTGCGGCACTCACAGGGAATTTTTTGCTTCTCCAGTTTTTTCGGCGAAACGTAACAGGCGAATGACAAATGACGAAGCCCTAATGACTAAAGAATGACGAAGCTCGAATGACAAAACTGGTTCATCCGCGCGACTGGATAATTCGACATCGGGCCTTGGGAGTTCTTTAGTCATTCGGATTTAGGATTTAGTCATTGCTTCGGCGCGTTTCTGGATGAACTGCGCCATCACGCTCACGGCGATTTCATGCGTGCTGACGGCCTTGATGTCCACGCCGACCGGGCAGGCGATTTTGTCGAACTGCTCCGCCGTGGCGATGTTTTGCTTCAAAAATTGTTCGCGCATGATGCGCGCCTTGCGGCGGCTGCCAATCATGCCCAAAAAAACAAACGGAAGCTGAATCCACTCGGACAGCACCAGCGCGTCGTGCTGATGGCCGCGCGTGACGATGAGACCGAACGCGGGCGATTTCGGCAGCGGCACTTTCAAGAGCTCGTGCCAGCCGCCGACTTGCAGTTGCGTGGCGGGTGGAAAAATCCGGTGGTTCGCCAGTTCCGGCCGGTCATCGAAAACCGTCACGGCAAAATCGAGTTGCAGCGCCAGCGGCGCGACGGCCTGCGCGACGTGGCCCGAACCGGCAATCCACAAGTCGGTCGGCGGCGCGACGGTTTCCTGATAGAACCATTCCGGGAGCGCCGGCATCCCCGCCGGCGGGTCTTCGGCCAAACATGATTTCTCGCGGGCAGGGATGCCGGCGCTCCCGGGAACAAGCGCGATGGAAAAATCTTTTTTCACACCCCAGCGGACCGGTCCGGTGACGGCGGCGAGTTTGCGCCAAAGTTCCGCCGCTTCCGCCGCGCGCGGCAAAATCAGGCCGCTCACGCTGCCGCCGCAAATCAACCCGTCGTCCCAGCCGAAATTGTGGTCGAGCACCAGCTCAAACGTGGCGGGCTGACCGGACTTCTGGGCTTTTTGGGCGCGGGCGTGGATCTCGGCTTCGAGGCAGCCGCCGCCGAGCGTGCCGACGATTTTGCCGTCGGAAAAAAACAGCGCCTTGGCGCCGATGCGCTGCGGGCTGGAGCCTTTCGTGCCGGAAATCAGCGCAAGCACGAACGGCTGGTTTTCCGCCAGCGCGGCTGCGAGCTGTTCGTAAAAGCGCGTCATAAAATTTCTGGTGGACAAACTAGGACGATTTCGCGCGAATGGCAACGAAGCATAAAAGGAACGCCGCGTTCACACGGCAGAATTACTCAATGACGAATGGATGCCGCCTGAAGGCGGCGTTCCCGGCGCGATGACCAAATGTGCTCTGCGATTTCGCCACGCGTGAGGCAAAATTAATTTCGCTCCGGCGGCGCTTGGATGCACTCTCCATGACCGGCGTGCGCGGCGTGAAAAGTTCATTGACGGGGCAGACAGCACAAACATGCCAGAATAAAAACCTTGAACTTTCAGGCCTGCGGTGTTATTGCAAGCCCGAAATTTCAAACCAAAAAACCCCCATCATGCAAAAACCGCGTCTTTCTTTCTGGCAAATCTGGAACATGAGCTTCGGCTTTCTCGGCATCCAGTTCGGTTGGGGTTTGCAGATGGCCAACATGAGCGCCATTTACAGCTACCTGGGGGCGAACGCCGATTCCCTGGCCATTTTGTGGCTCGCCGCGCCCGTTACCGGCGTGCTCATCCAACCATTGGTCGGGCACTACAGCGACCGCATCTGGACCCGGCTGGGCCGGCGGCGCCCTTTTATTCTGGGCGGTGCGATTCTGGCGTCCCTCGCCCTGATTTTAATGCCTAATTGCCCGTCGGTCTGGATGGCGGCGGGGCTGCTCTGGGTACTGGACGGAACCATCAATGCCAGCATGCAACCATTCCGGGCCTTGGTGGCGGACAATCTGCCCGAAGAACAGAACGCCCAAGGTTTCGCCATTCAATCCCTGTTCATTGGTCTGGGCGGCACCATTGCATCAGCCTTGCCTTGGATGATGACCAACTGGTTTGGCGTTGCCTCCGAAGGCGCGGGGCAGGGACATATACCCCGTTCCGTCCGGCTCTCGTTTTACATCGGCGCAGCGGCGTTCCTGGGCGCGGTGCTCTGGACGGTTTTTAGCGCCAGGGAATACCCGCCTTTTGACTCCGAACTGGCCGCCATCCGCTCGCGGAAGTTTGATTGGACGCTCGGCTTGGGCGCCCTCTTCGCGCTGGTATTTCATCTGCCCCGGCGGATGTGGGAACTTGGCCTCGTTCAATCGTTCGTGAGGTTCGCGAAGTGGGTCTATCATCTGCCCGGTCGTCTGCCCCGGCGGATGTGGGAACTTGGTCTCGTTCAATTCTTCACTTGGATTGCGATGTTCTCGTTGTGGGTCTATTTTTCACCGGCCGTGGCGAAAGGCATATTTCACGCAGCGCCCGGCTCAGTGGAGATGGAAGCCGCCGGTTCCTGGTCGGGCTTCTGTTTTGCCGCGTACAATGCCGTCTGCTTCCTTTTTTCATTCGTGCTGCTGTGGGGCACGAAATACACCGGCCCCAAGCTGATGCACATCCTCTGTCTGGCGGTGGGCGCGCTGGGCTTGGCGTTGGTTCCTCTGGCTTCAGACAAGCATCATCTGCTGATCTCCATGACCGCGGTTGGCATCGCGTGGGCGAGCATCCTCTCCATGCCCTACGCCATGCTGGCGCCCGCGCTGCCGAAGGAAAAAATCGGGGTCATGATGGGATTTTTCAATCTGTTCATCGTCCTGCCGCAGATTGTCGCTTCCAGCCTGCTCGGTTTCATCTTGAAACATTTTCTGCACAACGAACCGGTGAATGCGCTCGTCCTGGGCGGCGCGAGCATGGGACTGGCCGCGTTGGCGACGCTGTTGGTGGTGACCTTCAAGAAAACCGGCGGGGAAGCGGCGGCGGGCGGCCTGACCGCCACGGATTGAACCCGCACGCTATTCACCACGCCACGCCCCAAAACAACATCCCTGCCTGATTTTTCGCAACCCAATGGCTGCGG
>Ga0074044_10002200_pt1 | contig 17114 bp, 17 predicted proteins | sample BogForMeECP23OM1_FD_94443 | JGI IMG/M metagenome (GOLD analysis project Ga0074044, IMG submission 94443) | Bog forest soil microbial communities from Calvert Island, British Columbia, Canada - Bog Forest MetaG ECP23OM1 | ecosystem: Environmental > Terrestrial > Soil > Wetlands ...
CCTGTGAACTTGACCGGACACTTGGGACCGGCTCATCAATTCTGAGGGATGAAACGCTGATGGTCCACTTCACGTGCGATCTCTGCGGCAAGGACTTGACCACGTGCACAGATGGTCGGTTCGTGGTGAAGATTGAAGCTTATCCCGGTTTTGACCCGACCGAAATCAAGGAAGATGATCTCGAGGATGATCCGATGGAAGCAGTCTCCCAGATTCTTCAGCGCGACGAGGCACTGAGCTCGGACGAGCTATCCACGAAGCTCCACAAGGGCTTCCGGTTCGATCTTTGCCCGGCCTGCCATCGCAAGTTCGTGAATGATCCGCTCGGAAAAGTGGCGATCCGCTCGTTTGACTTCAGCAAGAACTGATCTGGCGGCAGATCCGGCTTTTGCCTGGGCGGTCTGGTTTCAGCGGGTCGTCAAGAGAATGAGATTCGTGATGACCGAGACAGCCAGCAGCATGGCGATGGTCGCGATGATCTGATCGCGGTTGTTGACGATCCCTGCGATCTCGATCATCTGCTCTTCGCCTGGTTGCGCATCGCCTGCCGTGACGGCGTCGCCATGGGCGAGCGCTTCGAGACTCTCTGGCTTCTGGGCGGCGATCATCGGGCTCTCACCCTGGATCAGGCACTTGAGATCGAGAATGAGATCGTCCGGTGTGGAATAGCGGTGCTCGCGATTCCTGGCGAGCATTGTCTCGATGACCATGCCCAGGCCGCTGGAAAGCCGGGTGTTAAGGTGGTCTGGCGGCACGAGCTGGACCCTTGGGTCAACATGCTTGCGCATCACTTCCGAGGGGTTGTCGCCGCCGTAGGGAACCCGGCCTGTGACCATGTGGTAACAGGTCGCACCCAGGCTGTAGATGTCGGCCCGGATATCGATGTCAGTCTGTCCCCGGACCTGCTCGGGGCTGATGTAGTAAGGAGTGCCGATGGCCATCCCTGCCTCGGCCAGGCCCCATTTCTCGTCGTCGGTCAGCCGGGCCAGCCCCAGGTCGGCAAGCTTGACGCCGCCGTCCTTGGTGAGGATCACGTTCTCCGGCTTGATATCCCGATGGATCAGGCCCCGGTGGCCGGCATGCTTGAGTGCCTCGGCCACTGCCAGGACGATCCGGATGGCCTCTTTCTCCTCGAAGATCTTGTGCTTGTCGAGGCAGTCCTTGATGTTCAGTCCCTCGACGTATTCCATCACGAAGAAGAAACGCCCGCTCGCCTCTCCGGCATCGATGGCGTTGACCACGTTGTTGTGGGAAAGCTTGGCGGCGATCTTGGCCTCGCGCTCGAATCGCTTGATGAACTCCTTGTTCTGGGCCAGGGAATCGAGCAGTACCTTGACGGCCACGACCCGATCGACGCTGATCTGCTTCGCCTTGTAGACGGCCCCCATCGAGCCCCGACCCAACCGTTCCATGATCTGATAGCCGGGGATCTCGAGCTTGCGCGTTCCTTCGCCTTTCTCCTGGAGCAGGCGGATCATCTGACTTCGCGTGAGGACCTTGGCACCGACCATGACCTCCAGCAGGCTGGGCGAAGACAGCTTGTCCTCGGCTGCGACCTTGGAGCGGTGGTTCTTGCAAGCCTCGATCTCGCCCGCCGTCGCCAGGCCCCGGCGAAGGATCGATTTTTCCAGATTGGAGTCGTCGAGACTCGATAGCCCTCTGAGGTCTTTCCCCGAGGAATTGCCTTCGACCGAGGTGGCCATGCCGCCGTCTCCGTGCTCTCCGTCCCCCCGATCAGGGGCCGAGCCGACTGACTGCTGAGACAATCAACGGTGATTGAGCTATTTGAACCAAACAAGGAAATGTTGAGTGACCGCGCAGGATTAGAGCGCCACCGCAAGTAAGTATGGTCCGGCTGCTGGCGTTGTCAACGGTTTTCTCCACGCTCTCTTCGACTTCCGCCACGGCTGGCAACGTGACTCAAGACAACACAGCAGGGCCAACGAAGCACCCACACTGCCGACCGTCACTTGTGAGGCTGGCGCCCTGGCGTTATTATAACCAAACTCGTCCGCGCTATTCTACGATCCGAACCGGCGAACGGTGACGCGCCTCCCCTTGTGAGGCCCAAGATCGTAACCAAAACCAATGATATTCAAACAACGTCTCGGATCCAACCGCGGAGGGAAGGTTGTTCAAGATCGGTGTGATTCCGGGTGACGGCGTCGGTCCCGAGGTGATCGCGGAAAGTCTTGCGATTCTTGGCGATGTGGCTCAACTCGAAGGTTTCGAATACACGCTTGAACGGTTCGATCTGGGAGGCGAGCGATTCCTGGCGACAGGCGAGGTCTTGCCCGATGGGGTCATCGAGAAGCTACGTGGCTGCGATGTGATTCTGCTGGGAGCGGTTGGCCATCCCGGGGTGGCGCCCGGAATCCTCGAAAAAGGGATTCTGTTGCGGCTGCGGTTCGATTTTCACCAGTACATCAACCTTCGGCCCGTCCGCCTCTATCCCGGCGTGGAGACTCCGATCCGGGGCAAGGGTCCGGAGGACATCGACATGGTGGTCGTCCGCGAGAACAACGAGGATCTTTACGTGGGCGCGGGCGGCTTCACTCGCAAGGGAACCGCCGAGGAGGTGGCCATCCAGACCTCGATCAACACGAGGGCCGGGGTCGAGCGGGCTTTGCGGTTTGCGCTCGAGCAGGCGAGAGCCCGGGCCAGGCAGGGTCCGTTTCGGGGATTGACCAGTGCAGAGATCGATCGCGGCCTGACGCGCCAGGTGACCTTGGTCGCCAAGACCAACGTCCTGACCTTCGCCCACGACCTCTGGATGCGGGCCTTCACGGAAATTTCGCGTGACTATCCTGACATCAAGTGCGACTATCAGCACGTCGACGCTTGCTGCATGCGAATGGTCGTCAATCCGGAGCGGTTTGACGTGATCGTGACCACCAACATGTTCGGCGACATCATCACCGACCTGGGAGCCGTGCTCCAGGGCGGCATGGGCCTGGCGGCCTCCGGCAATCTCAACCCCGAGAGAACCGCGCCCAGTATGTTCGAGCCCGTGCACGGGTCCGCCCCCGACATCGCCGGCAAGGGGATTGCCAACCCGCTGGCCGCCATCTTGTCGGTGGCGATGATGCTTGACCACGTGGGCGCCGCGGCCGCGGCAGAGCGGGTGCGCCGTGCAGTAGCGAGAGTTCTCAAACGTCCAGCTTCGAAAACGCCCGACCTGGGAGGAACTGCAACCACAGCCGAGGTGGGACGCGCTGTCCGGGAGGAGCTGCGGTAAGCCGGCAGCCCCGGCGGCTCTCCACCAGCGGACAGTTTCATCAGGCTCAAGAATCGATTTTCAGCTCCGCCCATCAAGCCTTTCCTTTGTTCTGAGCCCGATCTACTGGTTTGACCAGAGGCAAGCCGAGCCCCTGTTCCGTCAGGCAGCCGAGGAGAGCCTTGTCCATGATCAACGGCGCCGGTTGTGCCCTTGATGGCAGCGTCCTTGTACTGAATAAGTTCTTCATGGCCGTTCATGTGATCTCGGTCCGGCGTGCCTTCCGCTTGCTGTTCAAGGAACTGGCCGAAGTCATCACAATCGACGACGGCCAGTATGTCGCGTTCAACTTCACCTCCTGGCGCGAGGCCTCCCAGGCCCGGTCACAGTTCAAGGGACCCGACGACGAGTTCATCCGCACTGTCCATTTCGAGATCGAGGTTCCTCGGATCATCCGGCTGCTGGCTTGCGACCGGCTGCCCAGGCAGAAGGTCAAGTTCAACCGCCGCAACATTTTCGCCCGGGATGGCAATCGTTGCCAGTATTGCGGCCGCAAGTTTGCCACAACCGAGCTGAGTCTCGATCACGTTGTCCCGCGCAGCCAGGGAGGGCGTGCCACCTGGGAGAATATCGTCTGCGCCTGCCTGAAATGCAACGTGCTCAAGGGGGGCAGGACGCCTCGCGAGGCCTCCATGAGACTTTACCGCGAGCCCGCCGAGCCCCGGACCAGCCCATCGCTTCGCCTCAAGCTATCCCACCGCAAGTACCGAAGCTGGAAAGCCTTTCTCGACAACGCCTACTGGTCGGTCGAGCTGGAATGAACCAGGCCCCACCGGCGGGAGGTCCAGGCGTCGCCCGGATAGGGACGGCGGACGTCGCGGGCGCCATGGGTGGACGATTCGAAACACAAGTCGTTGGCAACGCGTCAGCCAATCGTGTATCTTGTACAAAGGGTCGTCATTTCAACGTGAACAGGGCCGCAAGCAGCAATCCTCTTGTCGCCGGGCCGAGGGACCAACGATGCACCGTAGACCGAACCAACCTCGATCATCAACCGGCTTCACCCTCATCGAACTGCTCGTGGTCATTGCCATAATAGGCGTACTGGTGGCGCTCTTGCTCCCCGCGGTGCAGTCGGCTCGCGAGGCGGGAAATCGCGCCAAGTGCCAGAACAACCTCAAGCAGCTTGGTCTGGCCGCCCTGCAGTATCACGATGCGTTCAACACCTTTCCCTCGGGCTGGTATTGCCAGGCCCCGGTTTACGACGCGAACGGCGACCTGCTCACCGACAGCAACTGCGCGACGACCGCGACCCCCTATCAGACCTACATGTGGGGGGTGCTTCCCAGCCTTTTCGGCAAGCTCGAGCAGACCAACCTTTACAACGAGCTGAATCTCCTTCTGCCTCCTACCAATATCGAGAACTCCACCGCCATCCGCCGGACCCTGGATGTGTTTGTCTGCCCTTCGAACCGTCGTCCGGAGGCGACGACCCAGACCGGCTCGACCCAGAAAATCGGACCATCGGACTATCGGGGCAACATGGCGGGCGGAATGATCCTTCCGGTGGCAGGCTCTAACTGCCCCACCCAAGACCCCACCAATATATATTGCTGTCTGTACGATAATGGAGTGACCTATCAGAATTCGAGCGTGAGCATCGCCGATATCACGGACGGAACGACCAACACGCTCCTGATCGGCGAGACGCTTACGGGCAACTGGTCCATGGCCACGAGTTGCTGCATCCGGACCAACATCGATCGCACCATCAACCAGCCGATCGTCGTCCAGGGCGTCAACTACTACACGTACTGGATGAGCAAGCATCCCAGTCAGGTCAACTTCGTGAACTGCGACGGCAGCATCCGACCGGTCACCCAGTCGATCAACAAGCTGGTTCTCAACAAGCTCGCGACCCGCGCCGGGGGCGAGACCATCTCGGCCGACGAAACGCGCTGAGCGACCGATCCGGGGGCTGTTCGGACCGATGGGTCCCGTGTCCTGGCACCGCTCGAAGGCCTTGACGTCGAAGCACCGGGCTGGCTAAGTTCAACAATCGTCATACATCACGCCATCGGGCCCGCGACCGCCATCGTTCCCTTCATCCGATGGACTCCGGTCAATCATGCGGAGGACTTTGACCGTGGCGCACCAGTTCCGGGTACTGCTCTGGCGCGTCTTTCGGCGTGGTTCTTTCCGTGATGTCCTGCCCTTGCTGGTGCTGGCCCTGGCCGCCACGGCTCTGCCAGAGAGGAACGTCCAGGCTGTCGAGCCGCAAGCCGAGCAAAGGCGGCCAGTCAGCTACCTCAACGACATCGTGCCGCTGCTGTCCAAGGCAGGCTGCAACATGGGCGCCTGTCACGGCAACGCGGCGGGCAAAGGGGGGTTTCGCCTCAGCCTCCGCGGCGATGATCCGGAATTCGATTTCCTATCGCTGACCCGCAATCTGCTCGGCCGTCGCGTCAGCACCGCGTCGCCAGATCGGAGCCTGGCGCTACTCAAGCCCACCGGCCGGCTGCCTCACGAGGGAGGTATCCGGTTCACGGCGGATTCGGAGAAAGCCCGAGCTTTGCGCGACTGGATCGGTTCCGGCGCAAACGACGACCTGGCCACGGCCCCGCGCCTGAGGACGATACGAGTCACTCCCCCCGAGCGCATCAACACAACGGCTAACCGAACAAAGCAACTCCGCGTCACGGCAGAGTTCGCGGATGGCTCGACGCGCGACGTGACCCGCCAGGCCTGCTTCGACCTGAGCGATCCGACGCTCGCCGAGGTCTCGACGGCGGGACTGGTTCACGCCCGCGGGCCCTGCGAGCTGGCGGTGGCCGTCCGCTACCTGAGGGGTCGGGGCGTCAGCAGGATTGCCTTCCTGCCTCACCGGCCCAGCTTCGTCTGGAGCCGGCCGATACCGACGAGGTGCGAGACAGCCTCAACCGGCCTCTACCCATCGCGGCCGGCCAGCCGATCACGGCCATTTTCTCGTAATCCACGCGAGGTGGTACGCCTTCACAGGCATGCTGGACACTAGAGTTTTGCCTGGCTTAACACTTGCTCCGCCCAGTCAAGGTCCGCTGGATCGAGCGGAGGCTCGGCCTCTTGTTCGTAGATCTCCTCGACGTAGGTTCCGAGGTCGTAGACTTGGTGCAATAACTCCTGGAGCTCGAGGGAGGCATACGAATTGGCTTGCCGTAGCGGGACCGGAATTGTGGGCAAGGGCTGTCGAAACTCGATCGGCCAGAAGTGGGCTGCAGGCCGCTCCTCAGCGCGACTGACCATCACACCGTACGTGCTGGAGGGGCGCTCATGATCGGGCATGGCGAGTCCGCAGCGCAGCGAGTCGATCTCGACCAGGTGCGCCGGAGAAGCCAGGATCTCGGACCGCTTGGTCAAGTACTGCGCGCGGTCTGGCCCGGACTTCTTGTTGACCGGGCTCAGCAGCTCAACAACGGCCACAAGCTCGCGGCTCCTCCTGTCGCGGATCTCCAGGTAGCGCTGTCGCTCGATGTGGGCCTCCATGTGTACAAGATAATCAGGGCGAACCTGGGCCGAGAGCCGATCGGCCATCGCCGCGAGCATCTGTATGTGAAACGTACTCCAGACATCCGGGTTCTCCAGGAAAGGATTCATCCCTGGAAACGGCGAGGGCATCGTCCGGTCCTCGTGAAGTGACAACATCTCAAGTTAACTCTAACCGCCGATCGCGTCCGCAACCGCCTCGATCGTCCCCGGCGCGTTGCCTTCGAGCCGGTTGTTCACGAACACGTAGGCGGGCTGGCGGGTCTTCCAGGCCCGCTCGGCGATCCGGCGCATCGCCTCGCGCGCTCCGGGGTTCGGCTCCTGGATCCGCTGGTAGGGTTCGAACGCCTTGACGGCTTGCTCGTAGGCGCGCCCCTTTTTGAGAAGCGCGCGGACGACCGTGAACTCGGCCGTGAAGGCGCCCGGCATGTCGATCTGGTCGAGCAGTTCCGGCATTCGCGTCCACGCGTTGAAAACGTGCGCCGTGTTATGGGACTGAAGCAGCGAGAAGTAATCCGGCCCCAGGTACTCCGGATTGCGGATCTCCACCGAGTAGCGAAAATGACGAGAGACGGAGCCCAGGAAGGGATCGAGCCGCGCCAGGAAGTCGGCCAAACTGGAAAAGGTGGATTTGGCGAACGTGCCGAACTCGAAGATCAAGGCCGCGACTCGGTCGCGATAGCGTTCCAGCGGCCAGGTGAACTGCTCATGGAATAGCCGGTTGTCCAGGAAGCCCTGGTTCGCGGTGCCCGCACGCGTGCCGTACCTGGCGTGGCCGGGCCACCTCGGCACGGTGATTTCTTCTGGAACCTTGAGACCGAACTTGAGGGTTGGCGGCGTCTCGTCGAAGAGCTTCTTCCAGTAAGAGGGGGAGGGGAACTGGTAGAAGCTGAAGTCGCCGCCAACCACGGGGAAGGTTTCGGCATACTCCCGCAAGCATTCGGACTCGAACTTCTTTTGCGAGAACCTCCCGCGCTCGACGTAGCGGTCCTTGCGGTAGATCTCCCCCAGCCAGCCCTCGTATTTCCAGGAGGAGGTGCCGAAGAACACGTTCCGCCCGGCCAGGCCGTGGAGTTTCTCGGCCAGCCGCCTGGCCTGGGCAGGTCGATCTTCGGAGTCAAAGAGGGTCAGTTGAGCCATCGAAGGTCGTCACGCGAGAGTGGGTGAACCTCGAACGCCATACTTCTATTCTATTCCCCGGCACCGATTTCAGATACATGCGGCGTAAACAACCGACCGTCCCGTTTGTTCAGTGCGTAGCAGGAGGCGCTCCAGCGTTCCTCGGGTTGGGACTGGCTCTTCCCTCTCACGGTGGTTGAATTCGGCTGCCGGGATACAGTGCTCGGTCGATCTATGAAGTGTCATCCCCTTGAGGGAGGCCGGCCTTCCCCAACTCCTTCTTTTTCTCTTCGCTGTGGTTCCACGGCAAGCACGGGACGCGTCGACGGTCGAGCCGGACAGGAGGCGTTGCCCTGTCCTGACCTGTCCTGCCCCCGACAGATCAGTGGAGACATGACAGGTGAGCAGTTGAGAAGAAAATTTCACCTGCTCTCCTGATCTCATCTCACCTGATCTCGCAAGGGGCGTGTTCGCAGGCCACGTCTCAGTCTCGTGCCCCGGCTCCTGGACAGAACCTGAAAGGGCCGTAACAACCCAGCACGGGGCAACGCCCCGTCCTTGGGCTCCCCGCCCGGCAGGGGGTCAACATGCTACGAAATGCTATGTTTTCCGGTTTTGGCAGAAATTTTTCGATCTTAGTTTTCGACGCAAATTAATGTAAGATATTACTTTACGTCTATTTCTCTCTTGACTCTCGTGGGACGCGACTCTAGACCTAACTATATTCTGAAACAGGAGTTGCGCCGTTATGAGCCACGTAGCCAATCTTCGAAAAAATCGCCATTTCGACCCCATTTCAGGGCGTTTTACCCCCATCCGGCCAACAAATCATTGCTGAGAGCAGAAGGAGCAGAAGGGGCCACCCACTTTCTGGCACCCGGGAAGCGTGGTTGGCCCCCAACGTCCATCTGGCCACTGTTCTCCCGCCCCACGCTCCACGCCAGACCAGCGGGGTCAGGTCTTGCGTAGACTTTCCCCCGCTGACTACTGCCTGCCACCGACTGCCGAATTACCAAAGACCCAACGGGGCCCGATCTCGACGAGCGGCCCCTCTATTTTAGTATTACACGGAACCAGGCGATTCCTGCGGAAAATTCGATCAGTTCCCCGCACTCGCGCCGCCCAACCGTTGACCATTCTCTCGCGGCTAGAGGCGCTCGACTCCAGTGGCTTCAGGCGTGACTGCCGGCCGGCACTAGTTCGCAATGCGCGGCCCCTCTTCCGTGCTCGGGCAGGATGATAGCTGCGTCGTGGTATGGCTGACGCCCCGCCCCCGCGAAATCCTCGACATCGATCACCTGATGCGGATCGTCAACCGCCGTACCAAGGGTATGTTGCGGCCGGTCATTTGCCGCAGAAGATGTGGCACATGCTGACGCCGGATAAGAAACGCGAGGATGAAGGGAGCTGCATCGAGAAGCCACGCGGGCGGCACCCCATTCGTGCGTTGGACCTTTCCCCCAAGGGATGACCGGCCTCACAGTCGTGCCTGCGGCATGCGGTCCGATAATCCCGAGTTATGTTCGCTGAGGGTGTTACCCACCAGCACCGCGTCTGGGTATGGGCATTATGTTCCGTTAATTCTATCTGTACCGATTATCGCGTCCCTGCGCCCCGGGCCCGCCGCCCGAATCCACCCCCATCGGCCGGCCCGGACTTGAGCGACACGCGCGACATCATCCCCTACCAGAACCCGGCCCCGGCCGCGCCGGCCGTCCCGCGCGAGCGGGTCAGCGCCCGGCCCGCCCCGGCCATCGTTCGCCACGCCGGGCCGGCCGCCGAGCTCGCCTGGGAGGAGCTCTTCCAGGGCGGGCTCGCCAATCCCCACACCCGCAAGGATTACATCCACGCCGCCCACAAGTTCCTCGACGGGTCGCGGGGCCGCAGCCTGAACCTGATCCGCATCGCCCCGGGCGACGTCGACGAGTATCTCCAGGAGCTGCCCGTGGCCGTCCCCACCAAGAAGCGCAAGGCACGCGAACAAACCCCCGAAGCGGTGGGGCACGCTCTCCCGGCCGCCGCTCGACGTTGACGAGGGACCTTCCTTTTGGCGAGGATGTCAGGGTGAGGTGAGCACGACCGGAGAGGGGGTTGCGATGTCCGAGCAGCGAGAGCAATTCCGGCGGCGGGTCGAGAAACTCGTCGCCCGGTTCGAAGGGGAGGTCGACCGGCACGAGTGGGTCACTCGACGGTACCCGAAGAGGCTGCGGGACGACGCCCGCCAGGTGTACGAGGTCCCGGCCCTGTACCTCCAGAAGGGCCCGACCAGCCTGCTCCTGGACCCGATCGGCTACGACGTGCCGGGGGCCGAGGGGGCCGCCGACCTCTACCTGATGCCGACGTACGACCCCATGGCGAGCGTCTACTTCGAGGGAGGGCAGTGGATGATCCATTACGCCTTCCCGCCCGACCCGATGGAGCCGCGCTCCGTGATCGAAACCCGGGCCCTGCCCCTCTCCGCCGAGACGATCAACCAGGTGCTCAACTCGATCGCCGAATATGCCGTACCGTCGGTTTGACTGGCACCAGCACATCACGGAGGTCTGGGGCGAGTATAGGTCCGCTCGAGCCGCGGTCGACCGGCTGAAGGCCGCGGTCGCCGCGACGCCGGACCTCCTCAAGAAGGATCCCGTGTCGCGCGAGTACCTCCACGACGCGCATAAGAACCTCGGTGGGACCTACATCGTCCGCCTCTTCGCCGCGTTCGAGGCGGCGCTCCGCTCGTACGACCGGGCGAAGCACAACGACCCGGCCCGCAGGACCGACGCGTCCGTCATGATCGACGAGATCGGCGGCAAACGCGGGCGCGGGATCCAGATGGGCGTCCGCCAGCGCGCCCACGAGGTGCGCCGGGTCCGTAACTACTGGGCGCACGAATCGGACGAGGACCCCGGGCCGATGACCGTCGACGAGGCCCGCGCCCGGCTCCAGGCTTACCTTCACGACCTGCCCGACGAGTGGGGTTGATCGCGCGGCCGTCCCCGCCCCGGGCCTCCGGTCCTCCGCCCAAGGTGTCTCCCCCCGGGGAGCGTTATTTCACCCCTCCCCGAGGGGGACCGTGGCCGCCTGATCCCCCATCCGCTCTTTCAGGTAGGCCTTGGCCGGCATACTCGCATCGCGGCCATGCATACCATCCATGGTTGTGCCAGCTCTTGAGAAGAGAAGAAAAAGGTGTCAGGAACCGAAAAACGACTTTCTTGCATCAATGTACCGGAAACCGGTTCCTGACACCTTATCTGCCCGTATAGCTGATCGAAATCGGGACGCGGCATGGCGACATCCTGCTGAGTCCGACCGTTCGGGATCGCGCTAGCTTCGCTACAGGGTTTGCCGGCTGCCCACGGCGAGGGGGTCCACGATCTCCTCGCCAAAGGCCCCGATCAGCGAGTGGACGGCGCGCCAGCCGGTGCAGTGTCCTGGGATGATCACTCGCAGGCCGAAGGTGCGCAGCTCGGCGATCGTCTCCGGGATGATGTCCTCATTCGGATAGACCAGGTGCAGCCCGCCGACCAGCGCGTACAGCGGGATGCCCGGAAAGAGCTCCTGAGCGTGGCGACAGATGTTGACCACGCCGGCATGAGAGCAGCCCGTGAAAATGGCGATCCCTTTCCCCTGCACGTGGGCGGCCAGGAAGCGCTCGTCCATGATCCACGGGTCCGATTCCCATTGCCCATCGGCTGCTTGCCGGTAATGGGTCTGGAGACCCCGCTCGAAGCTCCGTCGGGGGATCTCGCCGCTGAGGGAGAACAGGCCGTCGAGGATCTCCTCCGCCTCCGAGGAGACGAGCACGCGAGCACCCTGGTTTTCGAGGGCCTGCCGCGGTGGCACGTCCTGGAACGGTAGGAATTCGCCGCTGGGCAGTCGCAGGCCCCGCTTCACGAAGGCCCCCGGATGCACGTGCAGTGGCACGGGCTGATCGCCATTGGAGACGCGGATCAGCTTGAGCGCCTTGAGTAGCCCTTCGGAATGGTCGAAGTGGCCGTGCGAGAGCACCACGGCCTCGATCCGACCGAAATCCAGGTGCATGGCCCGGCCATTGCGTTCCAGGGCATAGGGATCGGGGCCGGCATCGAAGAGTATGGTGCGGGCTTCGGCGCCACGATGCGCGGTCACCGCCAGGGACAGCCCATGATGGGCCGAACAGAGGGCCTCGCCCGCGAGTTCCGTCATGCCCGCGGCCATGAGTACGCGCAGCTCGGAGGTGACGTGCCCGGGACGGCTGGACAGCATATCGGTCGTGTTATCCACCACGACGTGGACCGTCAGCTTGTCAACGGGTTGCATGGGTGTGGACTCATCTCGTAGAAGGCAAAGGGGACATTGCTACTGCCCGCAGTTGAATAGGTGGTGTGGGCAGACTTGCATTTGCCCTAGATTCTCCAGCCATCCGCCGTGAATAGCAATGTCCCTTTTTCCCCTTCTTTTTCCCTCTTCCGTTAATCTGTTGGAAGGAAAGCAATAACGCCCAACATGCACGCACTGATCCGGCTTGGCAAGTCCCGGCGGCTGTGGTAGTCTAGAGCCAAAGGACATCGCAATTATGACGATACAATTACCCGAGAACCTGGAAAAACCCATCCTCGCGGCCGTACACAGCGGCCGCTATGCCTCGCTCGACGATGCGATGGCCGAGGCCGCCTCCATGCTCGTCCAACGGATCAAGCAGGAGGAGGCCCAGGTAAAGCAGCCAGCGGCAAGCGAGCCCGAGGCCCACAAGGCGCATAAGCCGATCTGGGAAGAGATCGAAGAGCTTACCGCGGGCATTCCTGATGAGGAGTTTCTCAAACTGCCGGTCGATGGTGCCGAGCAGCTTGACCATTACATCTATGGATTGCCTAAGCGGCCAGCTTCGCGATGAGGCGAATCTTTGCTGATGCCGTCTATTGGGTCGCTATCGCCAATCGCAAAGACCAGTGGTACACCAAGGTGGTCACGGTGATGCGGTCGCTTGGCCGACTCACGCTCGTCACCACCGAGGAAGTGCTGGACGAGTTCCTGGCCCATTACAGCGGCCACGGGCCTGTCCTGCGGAACCTCGCGGCCGCCACCGTCGAAAAGGCCATGGCGAACCCGCTCGTGATCGTGAGGCCGCAATCCCATCAGTCGTTCCTTGACGGCCTTGCTCTCTACAAGGCCCGCCCGGACAAGGAATACAGCCTGACCGACTGCATCTCGATGGAGGCCATGCATCAGGAAGGCATCACCGAAATCCTGACTCATGATCTTCATTTCAGGCAGGAGGGCTTTACCCTCCTGCTGTGAGCATACAAAGCAAGAGCTTTGCGGTGCCGCCCGTGCTTGCGGAGATCATCGCATGCAAGGGCCAAAGGGAAGGGGCGGATAAAATGTCGGGAACCCATTTCGGGCACATTGATGCTAGAAGGTCGTTTTTCGGTTGCTGACACTTTTCTCCTGCCGGACTGCCTGCACCGGCGGGCAGCCGCGCTTCAGTGGTCAACATCCTCGAGCTCCGGCCGGGACGAGTCCCGAGACGAGTCCTGATCGACCGGGTTTTCCCCGGCTCCGAACTCGTGCCGCGCGACGATGACCAGACCCGCCTTCTCGAGCCGGCTGGCGATCACCGGCCAGTGCCGGCGGTAACTGTGACCGTCCATCGTGTGCTGGCACTCGATCGTGTCGCGATCGAACCGGCCGACCACCCTGGCTCCCCCGGGCGCGCGATACAGTGCCCGGCGCACGGCGTTGACACTCCTGGCGCGGACATAGAATCGCGTCGATCGCGCCGATGATCTATCAACGGCGCCTTCGTCTTTGTTATTCTCGATCATCATGAGCCATTTCTCCCCAGGATCCTCGCTGGCTGAGACGTAAGCATGACCGATCCTCCCAGCAACATCCGAGCTCTCCAGACCGAACAGATTCTGGAAGTGACCTGGCCCAACGCTCAGGTCGATCGCTTTCCCTACCTGTTCCTTCGCTCCGAATGCCCGTGCGCAAGCTGCCGCGACGAGTGGACCGGTGAGCGGATCCTCCGGGCTGAATCAATCCGCGCTGACCTGAAGCTCGAGGGCATGGAGCCAATCGGCACCTATGCCGTCCAGCTCGCCTGGAGCGACGGCCACTCGTCGGGGCTTTTTACCTGGGAAACTCTCCGGCAACTTGCCGGCCAGATTCCTGCTTGAACTGAGGCCGTTCGACCCTTGGCGAGCTCCGCCCCCCTGCTCACGGTCGCCATTCCCACCTGCAACGGCTTGGTTCATCTTGCCGAGACGATACACTCCATTCTGCACCAGGATTGCGGTCCGTTCGATCTCCTGGTCTGCGACGATCGTTCGGACGACGAAACCGTGCCGCTGGTTCGCGCCCTGGCGGCCGAACGCGCGCGTCTGGTTGTCAACGAGCGCCGCCTTGGCCTGGCCGGGAACTGGAACCAGTGCATGGCCCTCAGCCGGACTCCCTGGGTGAGCATCTTTCACCAGGACGATGTCATGCTGCCTGGGCACCTTGCGTCAGTCATCAAGGGGCTTGAGCTGGCAGAGCATGCAGCAAGTCAAATCGGATTGCTCGCAGGTCCCGTGAGAGTGATCGACGAGCACTCCAGCCCGGTTCCTGATTCGGTCGTCGACCCCGGGGGCAAAGTCGTGTCCGGGGCGATGCCCCGTGCTCTGGAATTCGTGGGCTTTCCGCCCGGGGATTTTGCCGGGTTGCTCAGACAAGAGAATCCGCTCCGTTGTTCGGCTGTTGTCACGAATCGTGCCGCGCATGCTGATGTCGGCGGCTTCGATCCCTCCTATCGCTATGTGGTCGATTGGGAATTCTGGTACCGGCTTTCGCTCAAGTATGCCGTTTCGTGGAAACTCCACGAAGCCACCGTCCTTGTCCGCTGGCACGCGGCCAGCGAGACCCACCGCTTCAAGACGGGGACTGACGATCTGGAGGAAACCACTCGGCTTCTGGACTCCATCTTCCAGCCAGAGGACCACGGAAAGCCTGCGGCAGCGAGAAGCCGTAAGCTGGCGAATCGACGGCTGAGCCGCGCTTTCCTGAACCGATCTCATGAGGCACTCTGTAACGGGCAGGCAGATCTGGCCCGAACCTGTCTCGCACGGGCGTGGGCCCTGTCGTCCGCGAAAGTGATCAGGACCCTCGGTACCGATCCGCGGCTCTGTGCCCAGATGACAACGCTGGCCGTGACGCCCCGGCTGGCGAGCCGGTGGTTCGCCCGGTAGAGATGAGCTGCGCCGGTCGACTCTCCTTGTCGCGGCATAGCGGCAAGGGTTCAATCACCGAGCGAGGCGAACCTCCGTCCACTCCTCTCGGCCTTGTGTCCCGGTTGACTCCGGGGCCATAATAGCTTTGCCGTAAGCTTTGCCTGGATTTGCCTTTTCATCGTGGTTGCTTGGACTCAATGGCTCTCGACGCGGTTGCTCCACCCCCCTGCTCTTCGCGCCGCTTTGACGCCAACGCAGCGCCCACGCAGCTTCCCGTGCTGCCGATCGTTCCGCTTTCGCTGCCGCATCTGCCGGCGTCGCGAGCGGAGATGAAGGTGCGGGGATGGAACGATGTCGACGTCGTGTTCGTGACCGGAGACGCGTACGTCGATCATCCGGCGTTCGCGATGGGCATCCTGGGCCGGGTGCTCGAGGCGGCCGGGTTCCGGGTCGCGATTCTCAGCCAGCCTGACTGGCGCAGCGTAGAGCCCTGGCGACAGTTCGGCCGGCCGCGGCTGTTCTTCGGCATCAGTGCCGGCAACATGGACAGCATGATCAACCACTACACGGCCAACAAGAAGGTGCGCAACGACGATGCGTACAGTCCGGGCGGGCGGATCGGCCTGCGTCCCGACCGGGCGACGATGCCGTATTGCCAGCGTGCCCGCGAGGCCTTCCCCGGGGTGCCGGTGATCGCCGGGGGGGTCGAGGCATCGCTGCGGCGGCTGGCTCACTACGATTACTGGAGCGACACGGTCCGCCGGTCGATCGTGCTCGACGCCAAGGCCGACCTCGTGGTCTTCGGCATGGGCGAGCACCAGATCGTCGAGATCGCCCGGCGGCTCGCGGCCGGTGAGACGGTCAAAGACCTGCGCACGATGCGCGGAGTGGCCTTCGCCCTGGGGGCCAGCGAGACGCCGCCTGCCGGGGCGCTCGTGCTGCCCTCGTTCGAGGAGGTCAAGGCCGACAAGCGGAAGTTCGCCCAGGCGACCAAGGTCATTCACCAGGAGACCAACCCGCTCAACGCGAAGACCCTGGTCCAGTACCACGATCGCCAGGCGGTCGTCTGCAATCCGCCGGCCCTGCCGATCAGCCAGGAGGACATGGACCGGGTCTACGGCCTGCCTTACACGCGCAAGCCGCACCCGATGTACCGGGGGCAGAAGATCCCGGCCTACGAGGTCGTCAAGGACTCGGTGACGATCATGCGCGGCTGTTTCGGCGGCTGCACGTTCTGCTCGATCACGGCCCACCAGGGTCGGATCATCCAGTCGCGGTCGCAAGAGTCGGTCCTCGCCGAGCTGCGGTCGATGGCCGCGGACGCGACCTTCTCGGGAGTGGTCTCGGACCTTGGCGGACCAACCGCCAACATGTACGAGATGCGGTGCACGCGTCCCGAAGTCGAGGCCAAGTGCAAGCGGCTGTCGTGCGTCCATCCCACGATCTGCAAGCTGCTGGGAACCGACCACGGGCCACTCGTGGAGCTGATGCGGCAGAGCCGCGAAGTTCCTGGAATCGACAAGGTGTTCGTGGCCTCCGGCATCCGCATGGACCTGGCTCAGAAATCGCCGGAGTACATGGAAGAACTTGCCAAGCACCATGTCGGCGGGCATCTCAAGGTCGCGCCCGAGCACACCGACGCCAACGTGCTGCGCGTGATGAAGAAGCCCGGCTCCGAGGATTACCAGGGGTTTGCCGAGGCGTTCCAGAAGGCCAGCCGGAAGGCGGGGAAAAGGCAATTTCTCGTCCCCTATTACATCGCCTCGCATCCCGGCAGCGACCTGAACGCGATGATCGACCTGGCCGTCTTCCTGAAGCGGAATGGGTACAGACCCGACCAGGTCCAGGACTTCATCCCGGCCCCGTTCGACATCGCCACGTGCATGTATTACACCGGGCTCGACCCGTTCACCGGTCAGGAAGTCTACGTCGCGCGCCACCTGCGAGACCGCAAGCTGCAAAGGGCGCTTCTTCAGTTCTTCAAGCCGGAGAATTACTTCGAGGTCCGCAAGGCCTTGCTGGCCGCGGGCCGGCACGACCTGATCGGCTCTGGCTGCGACGCGTTGATATCGTCCCAGCCGCCG
>Ga0074044_10002201_pt1 | contig 17097 bp, 16 predicted proteins | sample BogForMeECP23OM1_FD_94443 | JGI IMG/M metagenome (GOLD analysis project Ga0074044, IMG submission 94443) | Bog forest soil microbial communities from Calvert Island, British Columbia, Canada - Bog Forest MetaG ECP23OM1 | ecosystem: Environmental > Terrestrial > Soil > Wetlands ...
TCAACTCGATCTCGATGCGATTCCAGCCCAAGTAGGGACACTCGGGAGCCAACCGCACTGGCGAAACGGCAAAGAGAGCTAGTCCTCGCCGGGGGTGGGACCTGCAGCGGGCGCGGAGGGATTCAAACCCCCCGGGGGTGCGAATACTTTGGGCGACGCCTTGCTGCGGTCTCTTTCCACATTCTCGATATCCACGCCTCACTTGCCATCTTCGAAGGTTCGGCGTACATTGGCGCAAGGACCAGGGACTCGGGGTCGATCACGATCACGGAGCCGGGCCACTCGCTCTCCGTCGACTCCCCGAATACGCGTTCCGGGGTTGTGGCCCGCTCGAGGTCCCCCATATCTGTCAGCGCTCGGGAGAGACGCATGAGCCCCACTCTCAGCCGATTCACCGTTGCGGCGGGGAGCTTTGACCAGCCGAGATAGAAACAGCCGGGCAGGATCTCCATGGGATTGTCGACTGGACGCCCTCCTTGGTGACCGTGACTCGGGCGCATCGGCGCAACGAGCAGTCGTCTGGCCCATTCCTTCCGGGCCCCGGGTTCGTTGGCGAGCGTGGCCAACCAGCGGACTCGGTACGAATAGGCGGCTCGGCTCGGCCGGCGGCGGACCGGCTTGAGTACTCCGATTTGGACGAGGGCATCGACAGCGCCTTGCGTCGCGTCGCGTGAGGGCTCTCCCTTACTGGTGAATCGACCCATCGCTCGAAGATCGGAAATCCTGTAGCCCCCGGGTCTCTCGAGTTCCTTCCCCAGAGCGCAGAGGCACAGCCAGATCCGCCGAGCCGGCCGCCTCAGTGACCGGAGCTTCCACGAATCAGCCCCGAGCACCACCCCGAGAGAATGCGTGCGGGACATGGTGTTCGCCAGCCAGTCACGATGCGCAGGAGCGGTTCTGTCGCTGAAAATAGAGAGCTCCCGGGCCGTGGCGTATTCCAACCATTCGCGGTAAGCAGAATCGTCGGGACCGGGCCGAGGGGTCGGCGGAGGCCTCGGGCCTTTGGTCCCGAGTTCAACGATCATCGCGCAGGCAGAAGCGAGGTTCATCATCTCGTCAATTCTGGCCTCGGTTAGCCCGGGGGAGAGCGAAGCCCGGTCGAGAAAGCCAGGGGGCCAGCGACCTTCGAGTATCGACGCAACCGGTCCCTCGGGCAGCCGCTGAAGGGCGGACCGACGCTTCGGTCCCCACAAGGTAGAGAGCCGCTCGCGTCGCTCCTGAGGGCTCGCTCCCTCACTCGGTTTCGACAGTAACTGTGGATTTGCCGTGTAACCCACCTCTCTTGTAAAGACCGACTTATACCAAGCATAAGAGTGTTGCCGTGAACGAGCGCCAGGCCTCTGTCATCGCCCTTGGGCGAGCTCTCGCGGTGATCCTTCCCCGGGACTGGCACGTTGCGAACAACGTCCACGCCCGCGACAAGGTTCGGATGCAGTACGACGCCTCGGAGGTTCGAGTGCGGCCCCCTCGGAAAGACAGATCACCCAGGAGTCGATTGCCGTGACGGGTCCGAGCCGACGTGAGCTCGAGCGCGAGGCGCGTCGCATTCCCGAGGGTCCAGTTCGGACGCTGATCCTCGAGACGCTCGCGAATCGCGAACCGACTCCGAGGGAGTGCGTCGCGTGGATCGCACTCCTTCAAGGCCGGCCCCCGGGGGCGTAGATGGCGAGTGGTTTGGTCTCAACCGGTGCCGATGGGGAGGTCCTCCGTCCCCCACTTACGAGCATCCCCTACCTTCGGTGCGCCGAATGCGGTGGCCTGCTTCGGTTCCTAATTCGGTACCGGGGGCGCGCCCTCTGCAAGTCCTGTATCGCTATTGAAGCGACCCGCGGGGGACGGCCGTGACGACCGACTCACACGACGGCTTGGAGCGCCGTCTTCGTTTTCTCGAGGAGTGCGCGCGCCGAGCTGGGACCGGTCTCTCCGATCACGAAGAGCGACTCACTCGACTTGAGACCCGCCTTCACGTCAAACTTCACGTCGAGCGCCTCGAGGAGCGGGAGCGATGAAGGCCACCGACCACCGCGCCACGGAGGCGTTCGCCCGTCAGTACTCGGAGGCGGGCTACTCCATCATCCCGCTCAAGCCGGCCTCGAAGCAACCCGACCTCTCGAGCTGGAAGGCGTATCAGACACGCCGGCTGACGGCGGAAGAGCTCGTCGGCTTCTTCGGGGGCGAACCGAACGGGCGGGGGATCGGGATCGTGACCGGTCAGGTCTCGGGGGCGCTCCTCGTCCTCGACTTCGACGACCCGCGCGCCTTCCGGTATTGCTTCACCGAGTGGTCCGTGATGGCGAAGCAAAACGCGGTCGTCGAGACCGGCCGCGGTGTCCACCTCTACGTGCGCCTGAAGGGCGGTGGAAAGGTCCCCAACACCACGTTCCGACGGAGGGGCAGCGAGCGAACGTACCTGCCGGTCGACCTGAAGGGCGAGGGCGGGTACGTCGTCGCCCCGCCGAGCGTCCACCCGAGCGGGAAGGTCTACTCATACATCGGAGAAGGACGAGACCCGTTCGAGGACACCCGCGAGAAGCTCCTCGACGTGCTGAAACTCCGCTCCGAGGAGTGGCCCTTCGTTGAGACCATCCTCCCGGCATGGAACGAAGGGGCCCGGAACGACCTGGCCCTCGGGATCGCCAAGATCCTCCGATTTGAGCGCGGCTTCACCGAGGAGCGGACCCTCGACGTGGTCCGGCGCATCTGCTCAGTCGCCGGGGACCTCGAGGTGCAGTCTCGCCTCCGAACGGTGCGCGACACGATTGCGAAGGGGCCCGAGCGGACGGCGGCCCTGAAGTTCCTGGGCGAAGAACTGTACGGCAGGCTCCGCGCGCTTCTTCCAGCGCCTCGTCAGCAGGGCCAGCGTCGCCCTGCCGACGACGAGAGGCCGCGGTTCGAGTCGTTCGTCGAGCTCCCCGACGGCCGCATAGCGGAGGAGGTCGAGACTGCCGCGGGGGCGCAGTTCCTCGTCTACGACCCAAGGGGGGGCACGGCCACATTCGCCCCGGAGATCCAGACGGAGGGTCAGCGACTCTTGCCCCTGCCTCTCCCCCGGGACCCGAAGCAGCCCACTCGCAAAATCGTCATCCTCCCCGACGCGACCGAGGAATACGGGACGCTCTCGGCGCTCCTGGGGGAAATGGAGCGCCTCGCGCTCAAGGTCTACGACCCGGGCAAGGATCTCCCGGTGCTCAAGCTATGGATTGCCGGGGCGCTTACGTCGTGGATCGTGGGGCCGGTCTTTGGGGACTCGCCCGAACGGTTCGCGGCGATCTTCCCGGCGCTCGGTCCATCCGAGAGCGGTAAGGGTCGTCTCCTGACGGTGGCTCGGGCCTTCTTCTACCGGCCGTTCTACTTTTTCAAGACGATCCGCACGCCGTCGCTTTTTCGCGCTCTGAGCGGTTGGGGCGACGCGACGCTCATACTCAATGAGGCCGACCTGAAGGACACCGGTGAGGCCGCCGAGTTCATCGAGTACCTCAATTCCCGAGCCGACGGCTCGCCGATTACCCGGTACTCGGCAGACAAGGACGCCAACCAGTACTTTTCGAGCTTCGGCTCCACTGTGCTCGCGCTGCGCCAACCGTACTCGGACGACGGGTTCAGCAGCAGGTCGGTCCCGCTTCACACGGAGACGACAAGCCGCGATCTCGACCTGATCACACCGGAGGAGTGGTGGGTCGAGGCCGCGGCGGTTCAGCGGAAGCTCCTCCTGTTCCGGCTCCGTACGATTGCTCGGATTCGTCGCGGCGAGCTCACGCTCGCCACCAAGGTCGGCCTGCCGGTGCGCTCGCACCGGGTCAAGGAGATCTTCCTCGCGCTGGCCTCGGTCGCACGAGCGGAGGACCCCGAGCTCCTCGAGCAGTTCGTCCCCGTCGCGCACGAGCTCGAGCGACGCCTGATCGTCAACCGCGGGTCCTCGAAGGACGGCCTGATTCTCAACGCCGTCTACGGGTTCCTCTCGGACCCGGAGTGGGCGCCGCTGCCGGAGGGCGCGGCGTTCCGCCTCGAGCGCGAGTATACCAGGGCGCGGCGGGGCGCCGCGGGAGAGGCGGACGAGCCCGAGGTGACGCACGAACTGCTGACCCTCCGGAGAGTCGGCGACTCGTTGGCGGGGGCCTTCTCGCAGTCCGAAATCGCGCGGGTGTGGCGAGAGTTCGGCCAGGGCACCCTCGACCGAGCGAGGGTCGACGGGAGGCGAGTGCACGGCGTCCTCCTCTTCACAGATCCCGAACGCCTCGACAAGGAGTTCCGTCGATTTGTGGTCGACGCCGTCTCTCAGGCACAGCGATTCCAGAGACCGGCGCACCAGCATACGCTTGAGGGCGGGGAGGGGGGGTAGTGCCGCGTAAGCTCAGGCAGGACAAGCGGGACAAGCGGGACACTTTCGGGCGTTTTGGACCCGATCCGGGCCGGCTGTCCCGCCTGTCCCGCCTAACTGTACGCGGGTGTCGGGGGGAGTGGAGGGCCGAGCCGTGACCGACCCGCCGGCCCGCCCTGCGCTCTACGGTCGGGTGAGCACGACAGGCCAGGGCGAGTCACTCGAGACCCAGCTCACCCGGCTCCGGTCGTCCGCGCCAGGGGCCGTCGAGTTCGTCGACGCCGGAGTGTCGGGCCGTGGGGTCGACCGCCCCGCGTTCGACCGGCTCCTCGGTGAGGTCCGCGCCGGCCGCGTCAGCGTCGTGACCGTCACCAAGCTCGACCGGCTCGGGCGATCGGCGCGAGCGATCCTCGAGTTCTTCAATGACGCTGAGGCACACCACGTCCGAGTCGTCGTCCTCGACCAGGCCATCGACTCCTCGAGCCCGGTAGGTCGCCTGGTCAGGACGGTGCTCGCGGCGATGGCCGAGCTCGAGGCGGATCTAATCGCCGAGCGCACCCGCGAGGCGATGGCTGCGTTCAAGACCGGAGCCCGGAAAACCCGGAGCGGCCGGCCGGTGGGTCGCCCGCGTCGCCTCACGCCCCAGATCGTCCAACGGATACGGGAGGAGCGTGCGAAGGGGCTCGAGTGGTCGGTCGTCGCTCAGCACGTCGGAATCCCGGCCGGGACGTGTCGGAAGGTCGGCCCTGCCCCCCGGAGCGATAACCCCCGTGCGGAAAACCCTCCTCCCGAGTTTAGAGCACCGATGGGCGAGCCATGAGCCCTCCCCGACCGTACTCAAGCGTCCCGTTTGTAACAGGGGGCGAGCCGTGACCGGGCGGAAGGCGAGGCCCCGTTACAAGCGGCGCCTGCTGGTCTACCTCGAGCTCAAGATCTGGGTGGACGGCGTGCCGAAGAAGTTCGTCCGTTGCCTGTGGCGGGTTCGTTCATGAGCGAGCGCGATGGAGAGGTGGGACCGGGTCGCGTCGGCGATTCTCTCACGATCGCGGCCGTCAAGATTCTCGTACTGTTCTTGGGCCTGCTCACGATCGCCGCGGTGCTGCATAGTTGGTCGCAGGGACTCCTCCCATGAGACTGCGCGAGCCCGAGGACCAGCACGACGGCGACAACAACGAATCGAACTGGGACTCGGTGCCGGCCTCCGCCACCCTGAACTACAACCTCTGCGTCGCGTGTCGTTCGAGACCTCGCGCCTGGCGCTCGGTTCGATGCCTACCCTGCGCCCGAGTCCGACGGCGGGAGCTCTCCAGGTTGAGGCAGATTCGTCACCGAGTCGGTGGCCGCCATACGTGACGAACTCGGGCACACGCCCCAAACAGTCTCAGGTCGCGCGCGCGCACGCGCGCGTAGGGGAGAGGGGGGCGGGGGAGACACACAGCGTGACACGGGGAGCGGCGCGAGCAGGGTTTCAACCGAAGCCCCGAACCCAAGAACCGATTTGAGTGAGAGTTCACGCGTAGTACGTTTACGTACGTAGGCTTAGACGGCCGAACCCGTTTCGGCCCTCACTGTTCGAAGGCAATCGAACCCGGAAGGGGCGAGGCTTACCGCTGGGACCCATCGGTCTCGAGGGGTGAAATCACGTCCCGACTGTTGAGGAGTGACGATTATCTGGTCACCTTGCTGATACGTCTCGCGAGCTCCGGTGACAGAGGTAACTGAGAACACTGTCAACGAACTCGTGGCCGCCTACCTCCAGGCTGCGGGTTTGCAGATCTCTGCTGAACCTTCTAAGGCGACGAGCCAGGGCAGAACCCAGCCCGACTTCCTGCTGAGGAATCCGGAAATTGTCTATGGTGAGGGGGAGTGGCAGCACAAATTCATGAGTGGATACAGTCAGGCCCACAACTACAGCAGTATTCCCGGTGCGAGCGGTACGTTTGTGATCACGTACCCCGACAGGATGAAGGAGGAACTCGCGCGCCGGATGAAGGACACTCAGACTCCTTCGACTCTCCTCCGAGGATTCAGATTTGGCGGGATCCTGATGATGAAGGGGGCGACCGCCGACCTCTTTAGCGGAACAATCGATCAGCTACACGACTGGTTGGCTGGCGGGGTCAAGCTCAGGCCCCGACGCGAGAACTCCACAGCATTCATCTCAGTCATGCGAGAGGTTGTCGCCGGCCTCTCCCATTACCTTCCCACATCGGGGGACTACCCCTCCTTCTTTGAGCACATCATAGCCACTATGCCAAAGGACCCCGGCGAATTGGAAACGGCGCGCCAAGCAGCGGCTTACCTCCTCTTGAATCAGGTCGTTTTCTACCGAATCTTGAGCCAGCATGGCTACCCTTCTCTCGACCCGGCCAAACTCAACCGGCCCGGCGACCTTCGGGACGTGTTCTTCGAGACAGTCCTCAAGGACGACTATCAGGCCATCTTTGGGCCTGACGTTTCGAAACTCTTCCCCGACCGCTCGCTACAGTTCATCAAGGATCTCGTGACTCTGGTAAACGAGGTCCAACCCGAGTCATTCACGAGAGACCTGCTGGGGAACATCTTTCACGATCTCATTCCCCCGAAGGTCCGGAAGTCCGTCGCGGCATACTACACGAATCCGCTCGCGGGACGTCTTCTGGCGAAGCTCACAATCAACGACGCGTCAAATTCTGCGGCTGACTTCGCATGCGGCTCAGGGACTCTCCTGATGGCCGCGTACGACCGCAAGGCGGAACTGCTCGATCACCCGTTAACGGAGGCAGACCACCGGCGGTTCATCGAGAAGGAAATCACCGGCATGGACATCATGCCTTTTGCAGCTCACCTCGCCGTGGTCCAACTCGCACTCCGGAATCCTGGGTATCTTACTGACCTGGTTCGCATTGCGGTTCAGGACTCGACAGTGTCCCGGCCCGGCGCGAGAATCCGGCCACTTGAATCCGCCCTTCCGCACGGTCAATCGAGCCTGATGCACTTCGCCGAAGGGAAACTCTCCCCAGATGCGTCAGTCAAGCGGGGCGCGATATCCGGTGAGGGCAAGGGCGCCGGTTTCAAGCTCGAAAAGGTCGACGTAACTCTGATGAACCCGCCCTTCACAAGAAAACAACTGGTGGGGAAGGAGTATCGGCGACTCCTAACGAGCCGTTTCCCTGACTACGCCGAGTATTCCTCGAAGGAGCAGAGCCTCTTCGGTTATTTCGTATTCCTGGCGGACAGATTCCTCAAAGTCGGTGGCCGGATGGGGTTTGTCCTCCCCACAACAGCCATCCGGCAGATGAGTTCCGAGGGGATGCGCCGACTCCTCCTTGACAAGTACCAAATCGAGTTTGTTATCGGCGCGTCCTACCGGCTTGCCTTCTCCGAGAATGCAGCCTTCGCCGAGGTCTTGATTATCGCCCGAAAGGACTCTGGCAAGACCGCGACTCGGTCAAACGTTGTCCTTGCTACGCTCAAGACCGAACCAGACAGAGCTAACGTGGGGCACCTCGCCGCCCAACTCCATGACCTCGGGGTTCTTGCTGCCGGGGGTGAACTGAAGCCTCAGGCTGTCGTAACCACTGATCTGGACTATCGAATCATCGCACAGGAGGAATTGCGCACCCCGGATTGGCTGATCATGATGCCCGGTGAAGAATCCGTTGGGATTGACCTTAGCCGCAGCCCCTTCATCAGCCACCTCGCAGGCACCCTCGGCGGCGGACGAATAATCCAAGGGATTCGATTCGAAGGCTCGAGCAAGGTTGTGAATGTGAGCAATACCATTGTCTCGAAGCCTCGCGATACAGCTACTCGACTCAATTGGGTTCTTGGCGAGGAAAGCCCGAGAGGGTTGCATGCCCTCAACCCACGAAATGGGGCGGAGGTCACAATCCCCCGGTCGGCTCTCAGGTCGGCCATTCGTTCACCTGCGGGCCAACACACCATGCTTGTCGCTAATGCAACAGACTACGCCGTGGTCTCGCGTTTCGACGGAGATGAACACTTCTGGGAGGACAGGAATCCGGACACCCTCGTTGCCCGAAGAGTTCCTCACCTCGATAGCCGTGAGGGACGGCTGGTGCTCGCTGGGAGGAATCATGTCGGCCTTGCCTCTGAAGAGACCTCGCTCCTGGCTTTCTGTTCGAAGGACCCAATTGTACCGACGTGGAGCTTCTGGTCCTTCAAAGTGCCAGACTTTGAACGAGCGCGGCTGCTGTGCCTTTGGCTCAACTCTACCTTCGGACTATCCCACTTGCTCGATCGGCGAATCACCGGAACTGGAGCCTACATCGGTTGGTTAAAGGCCGACCTTGACGCAATGCCGGCCTTGAGTCCTGACGCGCTATCGGGGGCGCAGCGCGTTAGCCTCCTTCGACTTTTTGATCAACTCGCTGAAACGCCGTTCCCATCCCTGTTGAGCCAACTCCGGACTCGTTTCGAACCAAGGGTGCGCATAGACCTTTCTCTCGCGAAGGTGTGTGAGTTGGCTGAGTATGCGACCGCGGAGGAACTTGCTCCGCTCTACGGTCGCTGCCGAGCCAAGATCGAGGAGCTCGCGGACATTCACTCTAAGTAGACGAAATCAAAGGGCATGGCAGGCGTACGCCTCTTCACAGCGTTAGAGCCGGTTCCTCAGATGAGAGGGCTGGATCCACTCTAACCTAAGGATTCTCCTTCATTCTCCAGTTCTTTAACGACGCCGTGCCCTTCAACCCGTGCTCTCCGAACCTGACCTGGCCCCGAACCGGGTCTTTTCTGATTCGGGTTCCTCGCCCTTCTGCGCTTCTCCTGCGGGGGGGGCCAAAGAATGCATTCTCTGGCAGCGAGTAGGAAGCTTCATTCCGTTGATCCTATTCGCATGCCCCATGACCATCGTCGAGCAGGTACTCGTCGGTGCATCCCCCTTGGTCAAGGATTCGTCGAGGCTCGCATTCATCAGTCACTCCCACGTGGACAAGGACATCGCCCATGATCTGAAGGCCCTTCTCCGCCCTCTTGGCCTGAACGGATTTGTCGCCCACGACGACATTGAGCCTAACGCCGAGTGGCAGCAGGAAATCCTCCGGAATCTTCGCGACTGCAAGGGGCTCATTGTGGTCGCGACAGACGCAGCGCGGGCCTCTCCGTGGGTGAACCAGGAGATTGGCGCGGCCGTCGTGAGGGGAATCGGCACGGCGACTCTCAACTGCGGCGTCGCGCCCTTCGGCTTCCTGTATCATTTTCAGGCAGCGAAGTGGACGCCCAAGGAGCCAGAAGGTACGCAGTTCAGGGACCGTAACTTCCTGGAGGCGAACCTGCCGGAGATTTGCCACGCGCTCCAGAAGGCAGGCGTAGTGACCCAGGACTACCTCATTGAGGGGATGGGTAGCGCTTGGGGCTTCGAGGAGACCCGGGTTGTCACGAAACTGATAGCTGAATCCGGAACGCTCGAAGAGCGTCAGGCTCTCCGGCTGGCGTACCTCGCGGACAACAGCACGACTGTGCGCGATTGCTGGGAAGCGCAGCGGCTACTTCCCCCGCTAATCAAACCCCACATTGGGACTGTCCCCCCGGAGATTGTCAAGCGCCTCTCCGACCACAAGTTCAAGTTTTGAAGCACGTCCGCCTTAGTCCATTCCGCCCTCGACCGAGTCAGGCCAGCCCGAAGCCGGGCTTGAGGTCCAGTCCGAAGTACACGATGACTCGTCGAACGACCTCAAAGAAGTCATCGGCGACGCCGTCGATCTTCGAATCGTACGAATCGGGAGTCGGGGCGTGGCTGCGAATCCATCCGTCGACGTTCCGCCGCCGTTCCTCCCCGACCCACTCCGGATGCCAGTAAGTGTCGCCGATGCGATTCTTGATCGCGCGCTCTACTGGAACGTCGAGTAGGGCGAATCTCGTGTCCAGCGGACCCCGATAGAGCGCCTGGACCGCGTTGAGCAATCGGGACCGCTCGGAGCCGTTCAGCACGTGTCCCTCAAGCAGCACATTCCTTCCGTCGAAGAGGTGCCAGCCCGCCGACCAGCCGGCGACGAGAGGATGGTACGGTCGGAGGCGCTCCCACTCGAGCTGTCCATCCACCTTGCCCTCATCCTGGTACACCAACTGGGTCGGCCCTATCGTGTCGTCCCAGTGCAGGATCTCCCAGTCGCCTCGAAGTCGCGGCGCCAGAATGTGGGCCACGCCGGACTTACCGGATCCAGGAAGCCCGGTAAGCACACAGAAGCGGCGAGTCTGCACGCCGGCCGAGACGGTCGTGTCTGTATTCAGAGCTTCGGAGCCACAACCGGTCGCCGCCCGTCCGCCTGCCCCTACATCATCTTGCAAGCGCGGCGCTTGTGGTGGGCTCGGAGCGCCGGGCTCCGCCGGACCGACCGTTCCAGAAGCCCCGTTACAGACCCGGTGCGGCGCGCACTCCGCCCCGGTAGGGGACCCCGATAAAGGTTCACTCAAGGAGCGGCCCGGCCCGTCGCGGGGCTCGAAGGACGGCCTGGTCGGCCCTGAAGCACGAGGATGGCGCCGACGAACCGGTCGTTTCCGTGACGATGGAATAGGAGCGACCCGCAACTCGAGGCCGGCTCGAGCGGGAGACCGGTCGTGACGAAGAGTTCTGATGGGCCGGTTTACTTCCGTCCCTTCCGCCGTTCCTCGATTCGCTGTCTGACAGCCCCGACCGCGACCTCTCGATACCGTTCCTTAGCTTCGACGGTCCGCCGCCTCATCTCTTCGAGCTGGGCGCCCTCAATCGGGTGATCGAGGGCCCAGAAGTCAATTGGCAGTTGCTCCGCCAAGACCGGTTGAAGGCGATCGAACTGCGCTTTGGTCGCGGCCTTAGCCGGTGCTCCTCTGGCCGTTCGGCGTCCGGAATAGAACGCGGCCTCCTTCATCCCCTCGAAGTCACGGAAGCGCAGAGCAAGCCAGCGAGCCGTCCGAATGTCCCGCTTGAACCGTTCGCTCAACTCCTCCTTGGTCGGGTTGCGCCCTTCTGACCTCGCGCGGGCGAATGCGAAGACTCGACCTCGGAACGGCAAGGTCAAGGCGGCGATGATGACCGCGGTCTGCTGCTTGTCGAAGTGAGAAGTGAGCATCTTCGGATTGAGGCGGTACGGGTCCACCTCATCCGGTGTCCCCCACTTCGCGACGTCATACATCCCGATCTTGAGGAGGTTCGCCTTCCCCCACTCCTCGAACCCCAGGACCAGGAGCGCGAAGGCCATCGGGTAATCCTTCGTTGCCGCCAGTTCCTCGGCTCGCCTCAGATGGGCTTGGGCCATCTCGAAGGCGGCCCGGGGAGTGAGCGGGGGCAGAGACGTCGGTCCGGGGTTACTCATTGGTCGGGGCTCGTTTCGCTCGAGGCCGGAGAGGGCGGGGGATGGGGGTTCTTCGGTGCCGTGGGTGACGCTTGAGCGCCGGCTTTGAGGGACTCGTTCAACACAACCGCTCCCGAATAAACCGTCATGATAGCGAGCTGTTCGACGACTGGCTCGAACTTCAGGCCGAGGTCGTACCCGATATTGGTCGGGCCGAGGATGTCGATCGCACGAGCCGCCGAGACAAGTTCATTCACCTTCTTCGCGTAGGTCGCCCAGTCGTTGAGTTTGATCTGTGCGATCTTCCCGACGTTCATCTGCTGGGCATTCAGGGTAAAGTCCTGAATGTAGACGATCGAAGATGCGACGTATGATCGAAGGAGGTATGCGGCGAACCCATACGAGAGTCCATCGACCCTCGCGGTGGTCTGGAGAAGATGGTTGGCGGTACTTCGGACCGCTGGCCAGTCCTGTAGGTGCGTCTGCCAGAACCCCGTCGCCCGGTATGCGGCTTGGTAGCTATCGAAGTCGCCCTTGGAGAACGCCGAAGGTTTGTCTGTGTTGAGTGTCTCCGAATAGACCCGCCACCAGTCGTTCAAGACGCTCATCGTCGCGTTTCGAAATCCGTCCCGCTGGGGACCGAAAGTGTCTTCGATCTGGTTGATGAGTCCTTCGAGCGCCGAGACCATCTCGGGGTGTTTGCGAATGTGCCGGCGGAGCTTCCAGTCGTCGTATCGAACGGCGGCCCTCTGATATCCCCCCGAGTACGACCAGAGCAGAGCGACGAAGAGGACGATCTCGACCGCGAGGATCGCGAGTCGTTCCTCGGCGAACTGGTCGAACACGACAAGCTGGAGAAGAGCGGCGAGAACGATCGCGACGGCTATGACGACGATCGAAGTGCGAGGGTCGAACCCCGAACCACCCGGTTGCGCCAACGAACGTCTCGCCTCTTCGACCCTGGATGGCGAGGAGATACTTCAGCGGGGGGGCGAGCGATCCGGTCGCTTGCCCCGGCCGGCGGGCCGTCGTACGGCCCGTGAGGACTGAGCCCGATCGCTTACCTTTCACCGAACTCTTTCGACAAACCGAGATCGGGCGGTCACATGGGGCGGCGGGGGCCCTCGAGGAGCGCCCATACGGCCGACGTACGTACATCACACGCGCGTCGGCCCCGGAATTAGTTAGGTCTCGTGGCCGCCGTGATTTTGGGTGTCGGCCACGGCTGCCTGCACGTTTCACGCGCGCTTCTCGGCTGAGAGATTGTCGGCCAATCGCCCCATACGGCTGACCAGTACTAATGTACACGCGCGTCGGCCCAACAATTACTTACCCGACTTGGCCGCCGGGATGTCGGGCGTCGGCCTCGGCCCATTTCACTTCGAGGTCAACCCGACCTTCACTCGAGACGTCCTCGTTGACCTCCTGAATGGGTTCGCTCATCGGACCACGCTACGGAGTGGACGATTCGGACTTGGCGACTTCCAGTGGTGCGAGCGAACGCCGGGAGTTGCACATTTGCGAGTCTACCAAGCAGTTTGATGTAGGGTCACCCCGCATAGCGCCCCGGGTGCGGCTCCCGGGCGTCAAAACATGGCTAAGGCTCTGACTCGGAAGCGAGTCGTCGCGTGGGTCTCGCTGGCACACTACGACTTTCCGCCGATCACAATTCTCGAGGCAGGCGGAATATTCCTCGTCGCAACATATTTCCTGGGAGTTCAGTGGTGGCCTGCATCCCTCCTTATTGCCGTGCCCGGCGGTGAATTCATTTGGCTCTGGACACGTCGGGAAGCGATACGGCCCGAGGCGGTTGCCAGTGCCGCCCAGCGACTCCCCGCGAAGTCCTGGAGAGATTGGCACATCTTCGAGTACTCGGACCTCGTACGTGCATCCCTGGAATCGGCCCTCGCTCCTTGGGCAAACGAGATTCTCCTCGCAAAGTCTCCCACGCTGCGAAGCCTGCTTTCAGAAGACGCTCGAACCTCGGCTACGAAGGTCGCGGCCCGCTGTCTGGAGGCGCAGCTAACGAACATCGTCGTTAATAACTCTCCGTCCGACGCAGAGAAGACTCTAACCGCCTACGCGAACACGGCCACGAAGCAAATCTCCAATGGTCCAACGCCGGGGGGCGGATTACTGACATTTGTAGTCGGACAGATCGATTTGATGGACGCTGATCTCCGCGCCGAAGCAACAAAGTCGTCTCACTCTTGGGTACACTGGGTCGAGCGACACCCTTCATTCATTCGATTTCTGCTTGGGCTCTTAGGTTTGGCAGTCTTGATCGTCGTCGCCCTCGTGTTCAAGATGATCGTGGTCCCGGGAGGGTAACTCGGAATGCAAGCCGTGTTCCTGGTGGTTCTGTAATGCTAACGGGGCCCGCAGACGGCCGGCACCTTGAAAACGGTCGCCGGGGAGTTACAGCACCAGCCGAGGGGACAGTCTATCCTGCGCCGTCGGAGGGTCGAAAAGTCAGCCGGCTCAGGGGTGCGTAGGGCCGGTCGGAAGGGGGGCTGGGGCCGAGCCCGGGCCCGGCGGCGGAGGCGGGAGGCCCGGCGGTGGGGCGGCGCCCGACGGGCGGCGGACGATTTGACCCGCACCGGCGATTTTGACGAATGCTCTGCCGTTCTGGTTCTCCACAATCTTCGCGACCAGCGGTACATTGGAGAAGACGATCATCGTCGCGTGGAAGACTGACATTACGAATCCCTCGAGCTTCGGGTCCTTCTCAAGGTCGTCCACATGGAGCCCGACGGAACGGCCGCCGACACTCCGAGCCCAGTCCCGGTCGATGTGCCGCGAGTGGCTCCTGAACCTGCCATGCTCGGAGAGGGCCCGCCCGATACGTCGCGCGTCACGTGCCGCGTACTTGGTCCGGGCGAGCATGTACCTCCGGAGCCATGTCTTCACGAGTTCCTCAGAAAGAGCCTGGGCGTTCTCACACTGGACGAGCAACGCGGGTGCGTACTGCCGGAGGATGGGGATCCACGCAGGGAGGGACGAACGATTCAGGCACTCATACTTTGCGCGCTCGAACTGATCGAGGATCGCCTGCGCGGGCACGAAATCGACCACCCCGCCTTCTCCCCTAATCCGCATCTGGGGATCGATCGGGCCGAGAGAGGACTGCGCGCCCATGACGATCCGGTCGGCGGCGCACGCCCACATGGTCGCCGCGGACATCGCGATTTGGGGAACGATGACCCTGATGTCCTTGTACCGCCCGCGCAGAAGTTTGACGATGGACTCGGTCGCCTCCGCCGAGCCGCCGGGACTGTGCAGGATGATGTCAAGTTTCCGTGACTTCAATCCAATTAGAACCTCGATGAGGGCCTGTACGTCCTCGTCGATGATCGACTCGACGTCGGAGATGTGCATCCCGGGTTGGATGAAACGACTTGCGTAGAGTATGGTGTCGCGTTGGGTGTAAGCCGCGAGTTGAGCAAGGTATCGGCGGCGAACCGTATCGGCCGCGGCCGGGTCACCCGCCGCCTGTAGTTGACCGATTTCCGCCGAAATCTCGCTCCAGCTGGACACGGCCTTTCAACAGACAGTGGAGTCTGCAGTGTGATACTCTATGAGGGGACGCGAAGCCTCCTCGAATGCGAACTCGAGGTCGACCGACTTAGCCATCCTCTCGTACAGTCGCAGCAGCTCAATCACGCCCGGGTTGGACCGGTTCGCCCGCATGAGGAGGGCGTTGACGTCGTGAGCGGGGGCCATCCTTTTCGACGAAGACATCGGTCTCTCAAGGCGGTCTAAAGCAGATAACCTCTCCGGCGAGCCGGTACTGTAACGCTATCGGGACACGCAGACGGCCGGCCCCTCGAAAACGGTCGCCGGGAAGTTAGAGCACCGATTCGTTCAGTCAGGACCGCGGTGCTTGGTCACTCAGCGGACTCATGGCCGGCGTGTCGCGGGTCCACCTCACGACGGCCTGGTCGACACCAAGTGGCGACACGAACTCCCACCCCGCGGCGAGGCGTGACCCTACGTCGAGAATCGAAACAACCGCCTCCGCCGGAGGAGTCGAGACCGCCTCACGGCGGTTTGGCTCCGCGCGTGAATCGTGGGTCCCATCACTCCCTTTTTCGGGTGATGCAGCACGGTGCCGGCGGGTCATGCGGTCCGCCAGCTCCTCCCTCTCGCGCTCGGAGAGCTTGGACAGATCGGTGTCCTCGTCCATGCCCAGTCTCTTCAACAGCAGGCCGACGAACGCCTCTGTGGATCGGGTCTCGGTCGACCTCTGCTCAGTTAGCAGGAACTCTGATGCCCGGTCGTACGCACGCCGAGCCTCGGCGAGGAGTTCGGGTCCCCAGGCCTTCCCGACGTTGTACCTGGACGCGACTCCCCCGTCGTGGCCGAGAATCGCCTCACGGAGGTCCCGGGAGATTCGACCATGGCTCTCTGCGATGAGGAGCCGGGTCGAGCAGTACGACCGGAGGACGTACGGTCGCCAGGTTACGCCCTCGGGGAGAACGGCCCGGAGCGCCTCGCGGATCTCTTCGACTACCGCCTTCGTCGTCAGGAACCCCTTGCCGAAGTGCGCGGTCTCGCGAGAGCGCCGGGCGATTCCCCGGGTCTCGGCTGCGGCGACCAACGGGGAGGTCACCGTGAGCTTCTCTCCCCTCATCTGTCGCGCCTCGAGGTAGGCGACGAGCGCCGAAACAAGCTGCTGAGTTCCGAACGTCGTGTACGCTGCGCGTGTCTTCGATAGGACCCCTGGAACTCGAACGACGAACGGAGTCACGGCGAAACGCGGCGATGCGCTGAGCTTGAGCTCGGGGAGATCCCCGAGCCGAAGTCCCCGCTCGCCGCCGTACGAGCCGAGGACCCCCGGGCGAAGGCCGGAGTGGGCCATCAGGAGGGCGATCACACGGCCCCTGAGCGAGAGACGCTCAAGGACCCGCCCGAGCTCCTCTGGGGTCGGAACCCGTTCGTTGGCAAGGCTCTGGCCCTTGACAGGGGCAAGTTTCGGGTAGCCGTCGAAGCGGACGTGCCGGTGCTCGAGGTACGAGCGGAGCCCGTCGAACGACTTGAGGACGTAAGTGTCCAACCGGCCCGCTCGCTTCTGCTCACCCGCGTAGCGCACGAGGCGGTCTCGGAGCTTGTCGGGATCTTCCCGGGCGATACGGACGACCGACTCGGCGTCCACCCCCAACCGCTCGAGTAGGAATCCGAGCTTGCGGACGTTAGTGTCCGCGGACAACCGACTTCGAAGACACCGGGCATCGTACCACGATTTCACCTTAGGGTTCTCGAGCAGTCCTCGGTGTCGTCCCATTTCGCCGTCGGAAAGTCGCTCAATCGGAGACTGCGAGCGCGTCATCGCCCGGAGTATGGGATTCGTCCAATTTATAGTATCCGAACCCCCCGGGGGAACGGGCGCGGAGGGATTTGAACCCTCGACCGCCGGGTTAGGAACCCGGTGCCCTATCCAGACTAGGCTACGCGCCCTCGAACTCGGTTTCCCCGGGCGAGGATATCATGGCTTCGACGGAGCAA
>Ga0074044_10002202_pt1 | contig 17090 bp, 19 predicted proteins | sample BogForMeECP23OM1_FD_94443 | JGI IMG/M metagenome (GOLD analysis project Ga0074044, IMG submission 94443) | Bog forest soil microbial communities from Calvert Island, British Columbia, Canada - Bog Forest MetaG ECP23OM1 | ecosystem: Environmental > Terrestrial > Soil > Wetlands ...
AAACCCGCCAGGGATAACGATCTGCACTTCCGGGAACTGGCCGTGCTATGGCCGTTGGCCGCACTGATGCTGGCCATGGGACTGGCGCCTTCATTCTGGCTGCCGTCGATCGAGAAGGGTGCCCCGGACGCGGTCGACGAGCTGATCGCCTCCGGCAGCGCCAGCGTCGAGGCCGGTCCGGCCTGGCGCGGCGACGCCGCCCTCGAGCTGTTCGATTCGCCCACCGAGGAACTGGCCCGGCTGGAGGTCGGCGAGATCATCGGCGGCTACTACCGGCAGGTCGGAGTCACCTGGGACGGCGGCCGCGTGCTGGCGCAGCGCGGAGTGCCCGTGCCTTGACGGTCCCCGGGCCGGAAATATAGTTTGGCTCCAAACGACATGGCCGGGCGGGCGGCAAGCGGGACGAGCGGGCGAGCGGCGAGCGGGCGAGCGGCGAGCGGGTGGGCGGACGGTGATGAGCGTGGCACCGGAGCGGGACATGAGCACGGCCAGCGTGGCCGGCGTCGGCATCGACACCCGGCACTGGATCGGCGGCCGCCGGGTCGGCTCGGCCGGGACCTTCGCCGATGTCTCCCCGGTGGATGAGCGGCCGATCGCGGAGATCGCGCGCGGCACGGAGGCCGTGGTCACCGCGGCGGTGCAGGCGGCCCGCCAGGCCTTCAGCGGCTGGGCCGCGACGCCGCCGGAGCATCGGGCCAAGATCCTGAACGCGATAGCCGATGGCATCGGCCGGCGGGCCGAGGAACTCGCCCAGGTGGAGACCTGGGACAACGGCGCGCTGCTCCGCTCGCACCGCCGGGGGGTGATGCCCCGGGCGGCCCACAACTTCCGGTTCTTCGCCGACTGGCTCGGCCGGCTCGACCCGGGCCACCTCGAGATCGCCGGCCACCGGGAGCAGGTGTCCTGGGCCCCGTCCGGCGTCACCGCGGTGATCACGCCGTGGAACGCGCCGCTGATGCTGGCGACCTGGCGGATCGCGCCGGCGCTGGCCGCGGGCAACACGGTGGTGGCCAAGCCGCCGGAGTGGGCGCCGCTGACCGCGAGCCTGTTCGCCGACATCACCGCCGAGGCCGGGCTGCCCGACGGCGTGTTCAACGTCGTACAGGGCCTGGGACCCGAGGCCGGCGCCCCGCTCGCGGCGCATCCTGGCGTCAGCCGGGTCTGCTTCACCGGCTCGGTCGCGACCGGCCGCCGGGTCGCCGCCGCGGCCGGGGCCCAGCTGACCCCGGTCTCGCTGGAGCTGGGCGGCAAGTCCGCGTTGCTGGTGTTCGCCGACGCCGACCTGGACCTCGCCGTCGCGCGCGCCGTCGGCCAGTACGACAACGCCGGGCAGGTCTGCCTGGCCGGCACCCGGCTGCTGGTCGCCGAGCAGGTGGCCGGCGAGTTCACCGCGCGCTTCCTCGCCCAGGCCGGGGCCCTGCGCCAGGGCGATCCCCGGGACGAGGCCACCGACGTCGGGCCGAACATCACCCGGGCGCACCTGGAGCGGGTCGACGGCTTCGTGCGGCGCGCGGTGGACGCCGGGGCGCGCCCGCTGCTCGGCGGCACCGTCAACCAAGGACTTGGCGGGCTCTACTACCGGCCGACGCTGCTGACCGGCGCGGAACCGGGCTCGGAGATCCTGACCGAGGAGGTCTTCGGCCCGGTGCTCACGCTACAGACGTTCCGCGGCGAGGACGAGGCGGTCGCCCTGGCCAACAGCACCCGATACGGGCTGGCCGCCACGATGTTCACCGGCGACCGCGAGCGGGCCGAGCGGGTGTCGGCGCGCCTGGTCGCGGGCACCGTCTGGGTCAACTGCTTCTTCGTCCGCGACCTGCGGGCTCCGTTCGGGGGCGCGGGGGAGTCCGGCATCGGCCGGGAGGGCGGCACCTGGAGCTTCGACTTCTACGCCGACGTCAAGAACACCGTCTACGCCCCGGAGGGATGGCGCAGCGATGGGTGAAGTTGTCGGAGCGGGCCTGCTCGCTCACGTCCCGACGATCATGCTGCCGCGGCCGGACCGGCTTGACCTGAACGAGGGCCAGGAGATCAGCCTGGTTCCCGGTCTGCAGCGGCTGCGGGCCGAGGTCTTCGAGGTCCTCGACTACGACACCGTGGTGGTCTTCGACTCGCACTGGTTCACGACGGTGGAGTTCGTGATCTCCGCCCATGACGTCAGGGCCGGGCTGTTCACCTCCGACGAGCTGCCGCGCGGGATGTGCCGGGTCCCCTACGACTGGCGCGGCGATCCCGGGCTGGCGCACGCGACCGCCGCCCTGGGCGAAAAGCACGGCACCTGGATCACCGCGATCGACGACCCGTGCCTGCCGCTGCATTACGGCACCGTGAACCTGTGGACCTACCTCGGCCGCGGGCTCGGCAAGCAATGGGTCTCGGTCAGCAACACCGCCGAGACCGGCGACACCGAGGACTTCCTGCGGGCCGGCCGGGCGCTGGGCGAGGCGATCGCCCAGACCGACCGGCGGGTGCTGCTGCTGGCGTCCGGCGCGATGTCGCACACGTTCTGGCCGCTGCGGGAGCTGCGCGCGCACGAGGCCAGCGACCCGGCGCACATCCGGACCCCGCAGGCGCGGGCGGCGGACGCCGAGCGGATCGGCTGGCTTGAGGCGGGCGACCACGCCCGGGTCATCGACACGATGCCGGAGTTCCTGCGGGTGCGGCCGGAGGCCAAGTTCGCGCACTACCTGATGATGGTGGCGGCCCTGGGCGAGCGCACCACGCGCGCCCCGGGCCGTCCGTTCAGTGGCTATGAAAACTCGGTGGGTACCGGCCAGATGCACCTATGGTTCGACCGGCCGGCCGCGGGCTGGTCGGCGGGGAGGGCCTGATGACCGAGTACCGCCGGATCCTGCTGGACGGCGCGGCCGTCCAGGCCCGCCGCGACGGCGAGCACCTGGTCACCGGGGACGGGCGCCGGGTCAGCGCCGCGGACGCGGTGCACCTGCCGCCGGTCACGCCGTCCAAGATCATCGCCGTGCATCTCAACCACCTCAGCCGGGTGCGCGAGTTCGGGGCCAGGCTGCCCCCGGCGCCGACGTATTTCCAGAAGCCGGTTTCCGCGCTGGTGGCGCACGGCGGCGCCGTGGTCAGGCCGGCGAACTGCAAGTACCTCAACTACGAGGGCGAAGTGGCCATCGTGATCGGCCGCACCTGCCGGAACGTGCCGCGGTCGCAGGCGGGCGAGTACATCGCCGGGTACACCATCGCCAACGACTTCGGGCTGCACGACTTCCGGGACACCGACGCCGGGTCGATGCTGCGGGTCAAGGGCTCGGACACGATGGCCCCGCTGGGCCCGGGGCTGGTCACCGGGTGGGATTTCCGCGGCCAGCGGCTGCGCACCTACGTCAACGGCCGCCTGGCGCAGGACGGGTCCACCGACGAGATGAAGTGGGACATGCACTACCTGGTCGCCGACATCGCGAGGACGATCACGCTCTGCCCCGGCGACGTGCTGCTGTCCGGCACGCCCGCGGGCTCCCGCCCGGTGCAGCCGGGGGACGTGGTCGACGTGGAGGTCGACGGCCTCGGCCGGCTGACCAGCCACGTCGTGGCGGGTCCCGGGCCGGTCTCGGCCGAGCTCGGCGCGCAGCCGAGCGAGAGCGAGGAGGTCGTGTCCACGGCGCTCGGCGGGGACTGGGAGTTCCGCGGGATCCGGCCGCCGGCCCGCGCCTCATAGACCCCGCTGGCCACATGTCACATGAGTGGTTTAGATCGGACCGGCGATAGCCGGACAACGCCGTACCCCTAAGTTCATCCGGACGTCTGAGACAGTCGGGAGTGGTATGGGCGCGCCGAGGATGTGCCTGATCCTGAGCGAGAACTGGACCATGACCTCGGGCCGTGACCTGCCGGGCCTGGTGCGGTGGGCCCGCGAGGCCGAGGACGCCGGGTTCGATTCGGTCATGATCAGCGAGCACATCGTGCTGGGACCGTCCGCGGGCGCGAACGGGATCATGCTCAACCCGCGCGAGTACGCCCTGCCCGGCAACCAGGACCCGGCGACGCCGTGGCCGAGCTCGGTGGTGCTGCTGTCGGCGATCGCCGCGGTCACCGAGCGGATCAGGCTGGTCGCCGGCGCGGTCATCGTCCCGCTGCGGCACCCGCTGCTGATCGCCCGCGAGCTCGGCTCGCTGGACCTGATCAGCGGCGGCCGGCTGGTCGTGCTGCCGACCGTCTCCTGGCTGGCGGAGGAGTACGCCGCGCTCGGCGTGCCGTTCCGCTCCCGCGGCGACCTGCTCGACGAGCACCTCGAGGCGTGGGCCGTGCTATGGCGGGACACCCCGGCGTCCTACTCCGGCGCGCACTACTCGTTCCGCGGGGTGTACTTCGAGCCGAAGGCGTTCCGGCCCGGGGGGCCGGCCCTGTGGCTCGGCGGCGCCGGGATGCACCCGCGGATGGTGGCGCGCATCGTCCGGTACGGCGACGGCTTCAACCCGCTCGGCCGGCCGTCGGCGGACGAGATGCGGCGGCTGGAGGACGCCCTGCGGGCGGCCGGGCGCGACCCCCGAGCCCTGGAGCTGGTGGGCGGAACCCGGGCCGTGTTCGGCGACGGGAACAGCGTGGCCGACCTGGGCCAGGCCCTGGCCGCCATCCCGGCCCAGGCGGCGGCCGGGTTCACCACGTTCTGCGTCAAGCCGTCGCAGTTCACCGACGACCCGCGCGACGTGGGCCGGCTGTGCCGGGACATCATCCGCCGGGTCGACGGGATGCTCCCGTGAGCGGGAAGGCCGGTTTGTCAGAGGCGGTTGAGACGATGGGCTGGTGGTCGCCACCCAGATAGCCAGCCGCGCGGGCCGGTCGCACCCGGACAGGGCCCGCAGCGACAGGTCCCGCCGGGCGGAACTGGGCAGCTTCCTCAAGGTGCGCCGGGCCAGGCTGCGCCCCGAGGACGTCGGGCTGCCGCCGGGGCCGCGGCGGCGCACCCCGGGGCTGCGGCGCGAGGAGGTTGCCCTGCTCGCCGGCGTCGGCGTCAGCTGGTACACGTGGCTGGAGCAGGGCCGGCCCATCAACGCCAGCTGGCAGGTGCTGGACGCGGTCGCCCGCACCTTGCGGCTCGACGGCGCCGAGCGCTGGCACCTGTACCGGCTGGCCGAGGCCATGCCGGTACGGTCCTGGGCCAAGGCCGCGGCCGCGCCCGAGGCCGTCGGCGAGGTGCTCCGCTCGCTCGACCCGCTCCCGGCCGTGCTGATCAACGGCCGCTTCGACATCGTCGAGACCAACGCCGCCCACGAGGAGATGTTCTGGGACTGGCACAGCCTGCCCTGCGTGCACAAGAACCTGCTGTGGTGCGCCGTCACCGAGCCGCGGGCCCGCGAGCTGTTCCTCAACTACGACGAGGAGATCCCGTACCTGGTGGCCCGGCTGCGGGCCTCCTACGCGCAGCACATCGGTGACTCGGAGTGGGATGAGGACATCCGCCGCCTGGCCGGGCTGAGCCGCGAGTTCGCCGAGCTGTGGGCGCGGCACGAGGTGGCCGGCCCCGCCGCCCGGACGCTGCGGTTCCGGCACCCCGAGGCCGGGCCGATGACGTTTACCCGCGCCGAGCTTGACGTCTCGGCCGTAGCCGGGCTGCGCATCGCCGTGTACTGCCCGCTGGACGACGACACCCGCGCCCGGCTGCCCCTCACCCGCCGGGGCAGGCACCGCTAGCCCGGCCCGCCGAGGCGGACGCCGCAGCCCGGCCTGTCCCGCGCCCGCCCGGCCTCAGGCCGGCGGGACGCTCAGCCGGTACGGGTCTTGCTCCGAGTCGCGGCGCATGATCAGGCGGCCCTCCCGCTCGAGGTACTCGATGTGCGCCTCGGTCTCGGCCAGGGCGGCCCGGCGCATGTATCCCGTGATCTGGTCCCAGGGGCGGGACCAGGTCAGATTCTGGGTGACCTCCCAGATCGTGGGCTGGCCCATCGCGGCGACGATGTCCAGTACCTCGCGGGCCCGGGCGTCATGGTGCTCGATCAGGGCATCCGCCCGCTCGGCGATCCCGCGGAACCGGTACTCGTGGGCGGGCAGCGCCTCGGCGCTGCCGTAGCGGCGCATCGCGCGCAGTGACTCAAGGTAGCTGGTCAGCGGCGAGTCCTCGCTGACCGGCGAGAGCCCGACGTTGGGCGAGATCCGCGGCAGCAGGTGGTCCCCGGTGAGCAGCAGGTCGTAGCCGGCGTCGTGCAGGCAGATATGACCAGGGGTATGTCCCGGCGTCCACACGACCCGGAGGCGCCGGCCCGGGAGGTCCAGGTCGTCACCGTCGTTCAGCAGCACGTCGGGCTCGGCCATGCTGAACATGCGGAGGTCCTGGCCGTCGCCGCCGAAGATCTCGGCGGGGCCGGGCACTCCGCTGCGCACCAGCCAGGAGCGGAAACCATCGGCCCCGCCGATGGCCTCGCCGATGCGCGAGGGCAGGCACTGCACCTCGGCGGGGTGCATCGCGATCCAGGCGCCCGACGCCTCGCTGAGGCGCTGGCTGAGGCCGTGATGGTCGGGGTGCACGTGGGTCACGACGATGCCGGTGACCCGGTCCGCGGCCAGGCCTGCCGCCGCCATGCCGCGCTGCAGGTCGGCCCAGCCCCGGTCGGTCTCCCAGCCCGGATCCACGACCACGGCGCCGGAGTCGGCGAGCAGCAGGTAGCACAGCGTGTAGCGCAGCGGGTTGTCCGGAATCGTCACCGGCACCGACCAGACGCCCGAGGTGACCTGCTCGATCGGCGGGAACTCGCGAGCCCGCCAGGCGTGCCGCTGGGCCAGCCCGGTTACGGTCACCGGCCCGGCGCCCGGAGCGCCGCGGGCCGGGGCGCGCGGGCTCCCGGTCATTCGCAGCTCCTCCGGATCAGTCGTCGCGACTGCCCCCCATAATACGGACGGAATTCGTCTAACAATTCACCGGGTGCGCACGGGGCGCGGGCCAGCCGGGACGCCGCCGCGCGGGCCAGCCGGGACGCCCCCGCGCGGGCCAGCCGGGACGCCCCGCGCGGGGTCAGCGGAACTGGACGCCGGAGCCGGGCCGGGTCACGGCGATCCGCACTGCGGCCTGGCCGAGGACCGGATGCCGGGCCGCGACCCGGACCAGGCCGGCCCGGCCGGGCTCGGAACGGACGAAGGCGCCGCCGACGCCGCCGTAGGCGCCGAACCCGAACGGGTTGTCGCCAATGAGCGTGGCCGGCCCGGTCAGTGACAGGCTCACGTCGCCCGCGACGTGCGGGCGCTGGTTGCCGTAGGCGTCGAGGGCGCGGAACGTCAGCCGGGTGGTGTCCGAGCCGTCGGCCTGGATCGACCGGTCGTCCGCGGTCAGCGCCAGATGGTCCCGGGCGGGGTCGGCCGACATGCGGACCCACGCCGCCCGCCGTCCGCCGAGGAATCCGTCGATGCGCAACTCCGGCCGGCTGGAGCCGTCCACGGTCAGGTCGGCGAACGCCGGCGGGTGGGCGAGGTGACCGAACCCCCTGGTGTCGGGGGTGCCGGTCGCGACGTGCCGGCCGCCGACGTAGATCTCGAGCCGGTCGCAGTTCGTGGCGATCATGGCGTGCGCGCCCGGGCCGTCCGGCGGCGAGCCCGGCCCGAAGTCCCAGAAGAAGACGGGCAGGATCACCGGGCGCACCCGCGGGTCCAGCTGCGAGCGGTAGAACGCGGCGCCGGGCTTGGGCACCCGGAACGTGTCGACGACGCCCGACGTCTTCAGGCCGGCCCAGATCCGCCCGCCGCCGTTCAGCGATGCGTAGTCGAAGCCGGCCCAGCCGAGCAGCCCGGCGTAACCAGGGTTGGACCGGGCGATGTCGTGCACCTGGGCGTGCAGGAGCGCCTGCTCGGCGAGCACCCTGCCGGGGTCGATCCAGCGGTAGGTCGGCGGCCCGTCCAGCGCGCCGACGGCCTCGCTGACCAGGTAAGGCAGCCCCGGCAGCGGCGGCTCAAGCCCGGCCTGGCCGTGGTGGGACTGGTAGTCGTCGAAGCCGAACACGTCCTGCGCCCAGCCGACCGTGGAATAGGAGGCCATCGCGCCGGTCGTCGGCCTGCTGCCGTCCAGCCGGTCGGCGAGCTGGCGGGTCCGCGTGTACAGCCCGCGGTAGTTCACGGTCTCGTCCAGCCGGGTGGCCCAGACGATCACCGAGGGCCTGCTGCGGTCCCGGATCACCATGTCGTTCACGTTCTGGACGACGAGGTCCTGCCACGCGGCGTCGCCCACGTACTGCCAGCCCGGCGGCTCCTGCCAGACCATGAGGCCGAGCTCGTCGCACGCGTCGAGGAAATGCGGCGACTGCGGGTAGTGCGAGCAGCGGACCATGTTGCAGTTCAGCTCGCGGGCGAGGATCTCGGCGTCCCGGCGCTGCAGCCGGGCCGCGCCCGCCATGCCGGTATAGGGGAAGAGCTGGTGCCGGTTCAGGCCGAAGAGCTTCAGCCGCTCGCCGTTGAGGTAGAAGCCGTCCGGCCGGAACACCGCCTCGCGGAACCCGGTCCGGATATCGACGGTGTGCGGCGGCCGGCCGGGGCCAGCGTCACCCGGACGGTGTACAGCTTCGGCGTGCGCGGCGACCAGAGGGTCACGTCCCCGATCCCGGTGATGCCCAGCCTGACCAGGGTGGTGCCCGGGCGGGTGATCGTCACCCTGGCGCTGGCGCCGGCCAGGGCGCGGGAGCCGTCCCGTAGCTCGGCGGCGACCCGGACCGGGCCGCGGGGGACGGCCGCCGCGTCGATCGTGGCCTGCACGTGCACCCTCCGGCCGGGTCCGAGCACGTCGGCCGGCTGGGCGAACACGTCGGACAGGAACACCTCGGGCACGACCCGCAGCGTGACGTCACGGTAGATGCCGCCCGGCTGGAGGTAGTCCACGGCCGCCGGGCCTCCCGGGGCTCCCTCCGGCGGCACCGGCAGCCACCGGGAGTCCACGATGACCGCCAGGACGTTATCGTCGGCGGCCAGGTGACCGGTCAGCTCGGCCGACCACGGCAGGTACCCGCCCTGGTGCGCGCCGAGCGTGGTGCCGTTGAGCAGCACGGTCGCGTTGACCAGCACGCCGTCGAACGTGACGAGCACGCGGGCGCCGCGGCGCTCGGGCCGGCCGAAGTGCTTGCGGTAGATCCAGACCCCCTGCCAGCTCGCCGGATCCCAGCTGCCCCAGGACAGCGGCGTGACCGTGTGCGGCAGCGTGACCTCGGCGAAGCCGCTGTCGTCGTACCGGGGATCGGCGGAGCCGTCGACGTAGCCGCCGCCGAACAGCCAGCCCTGGTTGAAGTCGTAGGTCCGGGTCAGCCCGGCGCCGGCCGTCGCCGTCCGCGCGGCGCTGCAGCCCGCCGCGGCCAGCGAGGCGATCGCGCCGCCGAGCGCGCCGGTGCGCAAGATCGCGCGCCGCGACGGCAGCGGCGCCGGGGCCCGACGCTGCGGGCCGGCCGGACCGGGCCGGCCGGGCGGGATGCTTCCGGCGGTCACCCGTCCGAATGTAGTAACTTCGGCTGGAGTCCGCCGGACGGGCGTCAGGGCCGACCGGGCGCCCGCTGAGGGATCGCTCATCACCAGGAGGATCGCCGTGGCCGAGACGACGTTCACGATCGGGGCCGAGGCCAGCTGCACCGACGGGGACTGCGGCGAGGTACGCCGGGTGATCGTCAACCCGGTCGCCCGCGAGGTCACCCACCTGGTGGTCGAGCCGAAGGGCCGCCTCGGGCTCGCCCGGCTCGTCCCGCTGGACCTCGTGGACGCCGCGGCGGGCCAGGTCAGGATCCGCTGCACCCTGGCGGAGTTCGCGGACCTCGAATCCGCCGAGGAGACCCAGTTCATACCGGGCAGCCAGGGCTACGCCGCGTACGGCCCGGAGCAGGTGCTCACCTGGCCCTACTACGGCCTGGGCGGCGCGGGCGCGATGACCGACGCACCAGCACTGCAGGGAAACTCGCAGACCGTCACCTATGACACCATCCCCCTGGGCGAGGTGGAAGTGCGCCGCGACGACCCGGTCCAGGCTACCGACGGCGACATCGGGCGCGTCCACGGGCTCGTCATCGACCCGCGCAGCCGCCACGTGACCCACGTGCTGCTGGCCGAGGGTCACCTGTGGGGCAAGAAGGAAGTGGCCATCCCGATCCGCTTGGTGACCCGGGTTGACGACGGCATCCAGCTCAACATCACCAAGCAGCAGGTGGAGGACCTGCCCCCGGTGGACATCGACCACCCCGGCACGTAGCCCTCAAGGCACACAGCCCTCAAGGCACACAGCCCTCAAGGCACACAGCCCTCAAGGCACACAGCCCTCAAGGCACGCAGGCCTCAAGCTCGTCGGCGTCGAAGCAGGTCCGGTCGCCGGTGTGGCACGCGCTCCCGGCCTGATCCACCTTGACCAGCACCACGTCGGCGTCGCAGTCCAGCGCCACCGACTTGACCCGCTGGGCGTGGCCGGACGTCTCGCCTTTGACCCAGTAGTCCTGCCGGCTGCGCGACCAGTACGTGCACCGGCCCGTGGTCAGCGTGCGGTGCAGGGCCTCATCGTCCATCCAGCCCAGCATCAGCACCTCGCCGGTGTCGTATTGCTGCGCGATCGCGGCGATCAGCCCGTCGGAGTTCCGCTTCAGCCGCGCGGCGATCCGCGGGTCGAGCCCGGACTCGCCGATCGGGACCCGGGTGGCTCCCTCGCTGGTGGTCATGACGGCCAGCCTCGCATACCGGGCGGGCCGGCGTCAGCGGACCGGGTGGCCCGCCGCGCGCAGCGATTCCTTCACCTCGCCGATCCTGATCTCGCCGAAGTGGAACACGCTGGCCGCGAGCACCGCGTCCGCGCCCGCGGCGACCGCCGGCGCGAAGTCCGCGATCTGGCCCGCGCCGCCGCTCGCGATCACCGGGACGTCCACCACGGCCCGCACCGCCGCGATCAGCTCCAGGTCGAATCCGCCCTGGGTGCCGTCGGCGTCCATCGAGTTCAGCAGGATCTCCCCCGCTCCCAGCTGTGCCGCCCGGCGCGCCCACGCGACCGCGTCCAGGCCGGCGCCGCGGCGCCCGCCGTGCGTGGTCACCTCGAAGCCGCTGGCCAGCTCGCTGTCCGCCCAGGGGCCTGCTCGGGGGGGTTTGGGGCCATCGGGGTCCGGGGTGTCCCCGGGGGGCACCGTGTCCCCCCGGGCCAGTACCGCTCGGCGCGCGTCCACCGACACCACCACGCACTGCGCGCCGAACCGGCCGGCCACCTCGGTGAGCAGGTCCGGCCGGGCGACCGCCGCGGTGTTGAGCGACACCTTGTCGGCCCCGGCCCGCAGCAGCAGGTCCACGTCGGCCACGCTGCGCACCCCCCCGCCCACCGTGAGCGGGATGAACACCTGGTCCGCGGTGCGCGCCACCACGTCGACCATCGTGTCCCGACGCTGCGCCGACGCGGTGATGTCCAGGAACACCAGCTCGTCAGCGCCCTCGGCGTCGTAGGCGCCGGCCAGCTGCACCGGGCCGCCCGCATCGCGCAGGTCCCGGAAGTTCACGCCCTTGACCACCCGGCCGCCGTCCACGTCCAGGCACGGGATGACCCGCACGGCGACCGGCATCAGGTGACCCCGGTGGCGGCGGACGTCGCGTTCAGGGCCTCTTCCAGGGTGAACGCGCCCGCGTACAGGGCCTTGCCGACGATGGCGCCCTCGACGCCGGCCGCCCGCAGCCCGGCGATCGCCCGCAGGTCGGCCAGGCTGGACACGCCGCCGCTGGCGATCACCGGCCGGCCGGTGCCCGCGCACACCCGGCGCAGCAGGTCCAGGTTGGGCCCGGTGAGCATGCCGTCCCGGGTGATGTCGGTGACCACGTAGCGCCGGCAGCCGTCGGCCTCCAGCCGGCCGAGCACCTCGTCCAGCTCGCCGCCCTCGGCCGTCCAGCCGCGGGCGGCCAGCCGGGTGCCCCGCACGTCCAGCCCGACCGCGATCCGCTCCCCGTGCGCCGCGACGGCGGCGCGCACCCAGTCCGGGTCCTCCAGCGCGGCGGTGCCGATGACCACCCGCGCGCACCCGGTGGCCAGGGCGGCGGCCAGCGAGGCATCGTCGCGGATTCCCCCGGAGATCTCGAACGCGACGTCAACCTGCGCGACGATCGACGCGAGCAACCCGGCATTGGAGCCGCGCCGGAACGCGGCGTCCAGGTCAACCAGGTGGATCCAGCGGGCCCCGGCCCGCTGCCACTCCCGGGCGGCCGCCAGCGGGTCCCCGTATCCGGTCTCGGTCCCGGCGGCGCCCTGCACCAGCCGGACCGCCTGCCCGCCGGCCACGTCCACGGCGGGCAGCAGGGTCAGCGGGGAAGCCTGGACGGGCGGGCCGGGCTGGGCGGCCGGGGACATGTCCGTAATCGGCTCAGTCACCGCACTGACTCTAGCCAGTTCGACAGCAGCGCCGCGCCGGCGTCACCGGACTTCTCCGGGTGGAACTGGGTGGCGCACAGCGGCCCGTTCTCCACCGCGGCGATGAACCGTTCTCCGTGCTCGGCCCAGGTGATCAGCGGCGGGGTCATCCGGCCGCTGCCGGGCAGCGGCAGCGACGTGGCCGCGTAGGAGTGCACGAAGTAGAACCTGGCGTCGCCGGGGATGCCCGACAGCAGCCGCGACCCGGCCGGGGCGGTGACCGTGTTCCAGCCCATGTGCGGCAGCACCGGGGCGGTCAGCCGCCGCACCACCCCGGGCCACTCGCCGCAGCCCTCGGTCCGCTCGCCGTGCTCGACGCCCTCCTCGAACAGGATCTGCATGCCGACGCAGATGCCGAGCACCGGCCGGGATCCGGCCAGCCGCTTGCCGATCACCACCTCGCCGCGGACCGCCCGCAGCCCGGCCATGCAGGCGGCGAACGCGCCCACGCCCGGCACCACCAGCCCGTCGGCGTTCAGCGCCGTTTCCGGGTCGGCGGTCACCTCCACGTCGGCCCCGGCCCGCTGCAGTGCCCGCTGCGCCGAGCGGAGATTGCCGAAGCCGTAGTCGAGCACCACCACCCTGCACCGCACCTGCCCAGCGTAACGGCCGCGGGCGCACGCTCACCCAGGCGCGGCGGCGTCTCGCCGGGCGCTCACGGTCAGCGGAGCCGGCGATAGATGAGTCCGGCCGTCCCGTTGCCGAACACCGTGCCGGATACCAGCTCGAGCGGGCCCGGCTTGGCCACGCCGGCGAACAACGATCTCCCGCTGCCGGCCACGTACGGAAAGACGGTCAGGCGGTACTCGTCCACCAAGTCGAGCCGGACCAGCGACTGCACGAAGCTGACTCCGCCGTGGGCGAGGATGTCGCCGGTGCCTTCGATCCTCAGCCGGGCGATCTCCTCGGCGAGATCGCCGCCCAGGATCGTCGAGTTAGCCCAGTCGGTGGTGTTCAGCGTGCTGGAGAAGACCGCCTTGCGGGCCTTGTTCATGATGTCGGCGTAGGGGTGGTCGGCCGCGGTCGGGAAGTACTGCGCCATGCCCTGGTAGGTGACCCGCCCCATGATGTGCACCTCTGCGCGGCCCAGGAAGCTGCGCTCCCAGTCCTCCTGCGCAGGATCGTCAGGGACCTTCCGGCAGAATTCGAAGAAGTCGGTATCCTCCTCGCCGATGATGCCGTCAAGGGAGTAGTCAAAGACCCGCAGCGCTAGCTTTCGCACCCCAGACTCCGTTGCTCAGCCGCCGGCCGGGGCGGCGAGGTACTTGCCCAGGTTGTCGAGCATCCAGGCGGTGCCTTCCTGGCGGTCCGCGGGCTTGTCGATGCCGTCGAGGAACGCGCCCTGCTCGGTGTAGGTGAGCTTGGTCCCGTTCTGGTCGGGCACGATCTCGACGGTGGTCAGGGATACCGACATCCGGTCGTCCCCGGAGTACATCTCGTAGCTGTACACGATCCGGTGGTCGGGCACGATGTCGTAGTACCGAGCGTCGTAGCTGTACCGGGTGCCCTCCGGAGTCAGGCCGCCGAACCGCTCGTGCCCGCCGATGCGGAAATCCAGCTGGTGGTCGGCGCCGTCGGACTTGTAGTCCGGGTCGTCCATCCAGATGTCCTTCGCGGCAGCATCGGCCCAGGCCCCGAAGACCTTGGCCGGACTGGCGGGGTACCGGCGCTCGATGGTGAAGGTGACGTGGTTGACGCAGCGATCGGTCATTCTGCTTCTCCTCAGGTCAGTCTCGTAGTGGGCCGTGGTCGTCGCGCGGACTGCGCGGCGGGCTGCCGGGCGCATCGGCCAGGTAATCGCCGAGGCGGCCCAGACGGCGCTCCCAGAGCGTGCGCCGCTCGGAGATCCACGACTCGGCCGAACGCAGCGCCGCCGGGCTGATGGCGCAGGTCCGCGTGCGTCCGGTCTTCTGCGACCGGACCAGGCCGCTGGCCTCCAGCACCTGCACGTGCTGGACGACCGCGGCCAGGGACATCGCGAGCGGCCGGCCCAGCTCGCTCACGGATGCCGGTCCCCGGCTGAGCCGCTCCAGCATGAGCCGCCGGCCGGGGTCGGCCAGGGCGTGGAAGACCCGGTCCAGGTCGGCCGCTTGGTTAAGCATGTACTTGAGTATGCCTGGGCGGCCCGTCAATAGTCAAGTGAATAGTTCAGCTTTGCCCGTGCCCGCCAGCGGGATAATCGCGAGATGAGAGTTGCCGTCCTGGCCGATATTCACGCCAACCTCCCGGCCCTGGACGCGGTGCTCGACGAGCCCGATGTGGCCAGCGCCGACGCGGTGGTCCTGCTCGGCGACATCGCGCTCGGGCCGATGCCCGCGCCGACGCTGGACCGGCTGACCGCGCTCGGTGACCGCGCGGTATGGGTGCACGGCAACTGCGAGCGGGAGATGGTCACGGCCTTCGACGGCGGCGAGGTTCCCGGGCCGTTCGCCGCCGACGCCATCGCGAGCGCGGCCCTGATCGGCCGGGCTCACCGGGACCGGCTGGACGGGCTGCCGCTGACCGTCACCCTGGACATCGACGGGCTCGGGCCGGCCTTGTTCTGTCACGCCTCGCCCCGCCGCGACGACGAGATACTATTGGTGGACAGCCCGCCAGAGCGCTGGGCGGCCGCGCTGGGCGGCGTCGGGGCCGCGGTCGTGGTCTGCGGCCATACCCACATGCCGTTCGACCGGCTGGCGGACGGGCACCGGGTCGTCAACCCCGGCAGCGTCGGCATGCCCTACGGCCACCCGGGGGCCGGCTGGGTGCTGCTCGGCCCCGGCGTGACGCTGCGCCAGACCCGCTACGACGCCGGCGCGGCGGCCAGGGTCATCGGCGCCGGCGGGCATCCCGGGGCGCAGCGGTGGACGGCCGAGTACGTGCTGAACCACTACTCCGACACCGAGGCGCTCGAGGCGTTCACCGCGATCGCCCGCACCCAGGCCTAGGGGCTTTCCACAGAACCGGGGCCGTCGGTCTGGTTGTGCACAGGCCGGAGCAACGCCGTGGCGCACCCGGCTCCCGGGGACCAGCCTGGGCGGTGTGAGCGCTGCCTTCTCCGAGGACTGCCGCCAGCTCGTCGAACTGCAGCGGGGCGTGCTGGCCCGCTGGCAGGCATCAGCTGCGGATTGGACGACGATCAGGTCACACCTGCGGAGCGACCGCTGGCGCCCGCTGTACCGGGGCGTGTACGCCACCTTCACCGGAGACCCGCCCCGGGAGGCCGCGCTGTGGGCGGCGGTGCTGCGGGCCGGACCGGAAGCCGTCCTCAGCCATCAGACCGCGGCCGAACTGGACGGTCTGACCAGAGAGCGAAGTGCCGTGATCCATGTGATGGTCCCGGTCAGCAAGCATGTCGACCCGATTCCGGGCCTGCGTGTGCACCGGTCGTCACGGCTAGCGCAGGCGCGGCACTCCTCTCGTACGCCACCACGGACCAGGATCGAGGAGACCGCCCTGGACCTGACCCAGGCCGCCAGGACCTTTGACGCCGCCTTCGGCTGGCTCTGCCAGGCGTGCGGATCCCGGCTCACGACACCGGACCGGCTGCTCGCCGCCATAAACCTGCGGCCCAAGGTGCGCTGGCGCGACAGCCTGCAGAGCGCCCTGTCGGACATCAGCGACGGCACGCACTCCGCGCTGGAAGTCCGTTACGTCCGCGACGTCGAGCGGCCCCACGGACTGCCCCGGGCCCGGCGCCAGGCGCGGATCACCCGCGGCGCGGGTCGCATCTATCTGGACAACCTCCTGGAGCGGTACCGGACTTGCATCGAGCTGGATGGCCAGGCCGCGCATCCGGTCGCCGAGCGCTGGCGGGACATTCAGCGGGACAATGCCTCGGCCGCGGACGGGATCATCACGCTGAGATACGGCTGGGCCGACGTGACCCGGTGGCCGTGCCGGACCGCCGACCAGATCGCGACCGTGGTCCGTCTCCGCGGCTGGACCGGAGCGCCGACCCCTTGTAGCGAGCGCTGCCCGCTCGGCCGCGCATGATCACGTCGGGTTTTGGCCGCGGGGTGGCCAAAACCCGACGTGATCATGGAAGGGGCGGAGTCAGAGAACGCCTTTGGTGCTGGGGATGCCGGCCGAGCGGGGGTCGGCGGCGGCGGCGGCGCGCAGCGCCCGCGCGAACGCCTTGAACTGGGCTTCCACGATGTGATGCGGGTTGCGCCCGGCCAGCACGGCCAGGTGCAGGCAGATACCCGCCGCCATCGCCAGCGACTCGAAGAAGTGCCGGGTCAGCGTGGTGTCGTAGCTGCCGATCGTGGGCGGCATCGATTCCGGCTCGGCGTGCACGGCGTACGGCCGGCCGGACAGGTCGACCGCGGCCCGGGCCAGGGTCTCGTCCAGCGGGACCAGCGCGTCGCCGAACCGGCAGATCCCCGCCTTGTCGCCGAGCGCCTCGCGCAGCGCCTGGCCGAGCGCCAGCGCGGTGTCCTCTACGGTGTGATGGGCGTCGATCTCGGTGTCGCCCCGGGCCCGCACGGTCAGGTCGATGCATCCGTGCTTGCCGAGCTGGGCGAGCATGTGGTCGAAGAACGGCACCCCGGTCATGGCCTCGGTCACCCCGGTGCCGTCCAGGTCGAGCTCGACCAGGACCTGGGTCTCCTTGGTCACGCGCTCAACCCGTGCGGTGCGGTGGCCCGTCATGCGAGCACCTCGTCCAGCGCGGCCCGGAACGCGGCCATCTCATCCGCCGTGCCGACACTGACCCGCAGCCAGCCCGGCGGTCCCACCTCGCGGATCAGCACCCCGCGGTCCAGCA
>Ga0074044_10002203_pt1 | contig 17090 bp, 14 predicted proteins | sample BogForMeECP23OM1_FD_94443 | JGI IMG/M metagenome (GOLD analysis project Ga0074044, IMG submission 94443) | Bog forest soil microbial communities from Calvert Island, British Columbia, Canada - Bog Forest MetaG ECP23OM1 | ecosystem: Environmental > Terrestrial > Soil > Wetlands ...
AGGGTCGAACCGAAGTAGGCCGCTCCGGCCAGCGATGCAATCGCCAGGTACTGCACGCGAGGCGATGCGAAGACCCGGGTTGCCAGCAGATAGACAACCGTGTAGCCCGACAGGCAGATCATCGCCGCCCTCGGCTCGAACCCGCTGTAGGCACAGGCCGCGACGGAAAACGGGACGCCAAGGTAGTGGCAATGGAGGGCCAATCGCTCATCCTTCCAGCGGCGCGACACCCTGAGGGCCAGAATGCCCAGGAGCAGGTTGAACATGAGGCCGTTGATCGCCCGGTACGGGCCTGGCAGCCGACTGGCCCACATGAGCACCTGCCGCGCCGGACCCTCGATCGGCAAGAGCAGGTCGCGGACGAAATGATAGGCTCCGAAATAACTCAGGAAGAAAGCCGCGAAACCCAGGTAAAGATACGCGGGCTGGCGCTCCGCACGCAGCGACCCGCCAAACAAGAGCAGACCAAGCACCGCGACCGCCAGAGTATTGCCGCTGAACAGGGCCGACGTTTCCGGCGGACGTGCCAGGGCCAGCGCGAAGGCGAGGCCCGCCAGAATATGGCCTCCCAGACGCATGAGAGCCACTTGCCGGACGTCCGGCTCGTAAGCCGAAATCCAGCGTGCGCCATGAACGCAGCCCAGGGCGATGAACATCACCGGCACCGCGTGCAGAGACGGAGGGATCTCGAGCGCGTAAACGCCCGTGCGGACAAGGCTCGTCACCAGAGCGAAGCCCAGCAGCCCCAGCAACAGGTTGCCGAACCAGCGGTTTGCCAGGTCGGAGGGCTCCCAGTTGCGGAGCCTCAACCCCAGGACGGCACACAGAAACACCAGCGCTGGTGCCTGAAATGCGGCGAACTGCCACTCCCAGGGCCCCGCGACGTGACGGGCCATCGTGGCGTTGATGACGCTCATGAGTATCAAGGGCACGGTCAGGTACCAGGCATCCTTGCCCGGCACCAGCATGCCGCCGACAGTGCGTGAGAGGGCGAGTAATGCCATAACTTGAATGGCAAACCCACAAAGTCTCCACGCGGAGGGCTCGAGCACCAGCCGCAGCTCGCCGGCAAGCATGAAATGGATCGGCACGACGATCAGCGTGGTGACCAGCATCATCTGCCCGGCGCGTTCCGCCCCCCAGCGAACGAGCACCATGCCCAGGGCCGCGAACATGAGCGTCGCCACCATCGCCAGCGAGCACTTTCCCAAAGGCGACCAGAGCTTCTCGCCCAGCAGCAAGTGAGCCCCCACCGTCGAGCTCACCACGATCAGCAAGACAGCCAGGCAGAGGATCAGCTTCTGCCAGTGCACCTGCAAGAACTCGCCAGCCACGCTCGACCACGAAAGGGCAGGTGGCGGCGGCTCGTGCACGCCGGACAAGACCTCGGGTGAGATGGTTCCAGCGCCGGAAAGGACCGGTTCGGGCTCTTTCCGGATGGGTCTCTGCTCCTTCCGCGGAACCCGCGGGTCGCGGTCCCGGGCGAAGTCCGCCCGGCGCTGCTTCTCGTTATCGCGGCGAAGCTGTTCGACGCCCAGTTGCAAGAGAGTGCTGGCCATGTCCGGAAAACGCTCGACTGCCTCGCTGCAGAGGGCAATGGCATCGTCGTAGCGCTCGAGTGTTCCGCAAACGCTGACCTCGAGTTCCCATGCCTCGCGCTGATCGGGCTCCGTCAGCCGGGCACGCTCGGCCCATTCCTTCGCCCCGGCAAGGTTCTTGTTCGCCACGAGCTTTCGAGCCCGATCGAGCTGGGCCCGGTAGACTCCGTGCCGATCAATGGCTTCCCGCCGGAGCCGAATTTCGCTACTGATCGTCTCGAACGAATCTCCCGCGATCAGTCCCCGGTCGCGGAGGTCTTCGATCTTGCGGCGGAAGTAGTCGAGGTGCGAGAGTTCCTGCCGTTCCGCCCCCTTGAGTTCGGGCTCGATCGTTTCGTTGATCGTCGTCATGGTGAAGACCTTGAGCGAGTTCCGCCGCGATCGCCGGTCGCGGTTCTTCCCCGCGCCAGCCAGGCAACATGCTCCGCGCGGACCCTGGACGTGTCCCCGGCGCGGACCGATGCTCCACGACTGTTACGTACGAGACAGTTTTTCCTTACAGATCGATTTATCGCAGCGAGAGTTGCAGCCGGATGGCATAGCGGCGCAGCTCCTGGTCGAGCCGGTCGAGATCTCCCAGGTGAGCCTGGGCGTCCTCGATGCGTCGGTCGGATTTCACCCGCGGCGCGATCGCTTGCAAGTATTGCCGGAACCGGGGCAGCGCCGCCGGCTCCTTGATCAGGTAGTGCACCAGCAGCCAGCTCTGGGCATAGCCCAACAACTGCCGATCGGCGTTGCCGGCGCGGAACCAATCATCGCCGATGAGCTCGCGCACGGGAATCCAGGGCACCCGCCTCTGGATTTTGGCCAGGTCGTACATCCGCTCCAGGTTGAGCCGTCCGAAATCGCTGGGCCCTGTGGTCTTGCGAGGCTCGCCATGGGTGCCCAAACCCTCGACGATGCAAAGCGGTGTGTCCCCCGCGCGGTTGAGCAAGCCCGTGTTGAAAGAAAGCTGGTGCGTTCCCTCGTGGGCCAGGGTTTCCATGTTGTGGTGCGACGCCCGTGGCTCTATGGGCACGTTTCTCCAGTCGAAGACGTGCAGCACGTTGGTCGTCCGGAAGTAGATGCCCACCGGTTGAGCTCGTGCCTTCTCGGGTTGAGCTCGTGCCTTCTCGGCGGCCTCGAGCCACGACGGCAAGCGGAAAAACTTGCCAAACGATCGGTCGTCACGGTACATGATCACGATCAGGGGGCGGTCCGGCTGGTGCAGGTGGAACCCAAGGGAACCAAAATACCTCTGATAATCCGCGGCAAGCTGTTCGCAGTCGGCGAGGATTATCGTGATGAATGCCTGGGGGGCGTCTCCAATCCCCACATAATGCGCCGAGTGGACGGTGTTGAGGGGGCCGATCTTGACCTGGTCCAGTTTATCTCGGACCGCGGCTAGCTCGGCGTCCGGCGTCGGAGGCGGCGCGGGCGCGCCCTTGTCCTTCGCTGGACTTTGCGTGTCCTTCGCTGGACTTTGCGCCGACCGCGCGGTCGCCGTGCCGCCGCCGGAGCCGATCAGCCCGCCCAGCATCAGCCATAGCCAGCCGCGCCGATCCAGAAACGCCGATCTCGATTCGGCTTCGTCGTGGTGGACTCGCATGATCAACCAGCCATTTCGAGCTCGCCCCAGGTCTTCCCGATCCCCCGCAGTTCCAGCATATCCAACGGAGCAGACGCCGGAAACAGGCGCATTTCCGCTGCGCATGGCTCGCGGGATCTGGACTTCCTGGAGGGCGCGACGACTGGCAGCAAGGCCCACTCCATCATCTTCATGCTCGAATCGAACCGCAGGATGCCACACAGTTCCGAAAAACCGGCACGAAGACGCGAGGACTGCCAGGATTTCTTGGGCCAGTCTCATCGCCCCAGGCCAGCCAGGCGCACTCGCGGCCGCACGAACCCCGGTGTGCGCGGTTGCGCCGGGCCAAGGGTGGTGTTAGAATGGACGTGGACGAAGCCTACATCTCGATCTGATGATTACCATGACGATCCCGTGGGATCGAAGCGAGGGCTGATGGACGGACAAGGTGGTTCCATCACTCACTGGCTGGGCGACCTCAGAGGCGGCGACCTGGCGGCGGCCCAGCCACTCTGGGAACGCTATTTCGGCAGGCTGGTCGTCCTGGCCCGGGGGAAGCTAGAGCGGCAGCGTCATCCTCGGGCAGAGGCCGACGAGGAGGACGCCGCCTTGAGCGCGTTCAACAGCTTTTGCGTGGGAGTCGCCCAGGGAAGGTTTCCCCAGCTTGCCGATCGCGAGGATCTCTGGCGAATTCTCATGACCATCACCGTGCGCAAGGCCTACGCCCAGGTTCAGCGCCAGAGACGACTCAAACGCGGCGGCGGGCGGGTCGTGGAAGAGGCGGCGCTGCGGAGCCCGAAGGGCGACTCGCCGTTTGACGCCGCGTCGGCTGCGGGACTCGAAATGATCGCGGGAGAAGAGCCCACGCCCGAGTTCGCGGCGATGGTGGCCGAGGAATACCGCCGGCTGCTCGACGCCCTCGAAGACGATGGGCTGAGGCAAGTTGCGATCAGCCGGATGGAAGGGTACACCTGTGACGAGATCGCGGCGCAGCTTGGCTGTGCCCGCCGGACCGTGGCGCGGCGGCTGGACCTGATCCGCAAGACCTGGCTAGCTCACGTCGAGGTGGCCTGATGCTCGCCGACCCTCCTCAGCGTGAAGATCTTGACTCGCCACTGGCTCGAGCTCGACGCGTCCACCAAGCGTGTGAGGGCTTCGAATCCGACTGGAGAAGGGGCGCCCAGCCCCGGCTGGAACACTTTCTGGATGCAGTCTGCCCGGAAGATCGTCCCGCACTCTTCTGCGAGCTGCTTCCTCTGGAGATCGAGCTCCGCCGCGAACGCGGCGACCGCCCCTGCTCCACCGAATACCTTGCGCGGTTCCCGGGCCTGGAGAACGTGATCGTTGAGACCTTTCGCGATCCCGAACTGGCCGGGGGCGATCCGCATGCGACCGCGGCATGGAATTCCGACACCCTCGGCGCCGCCTCGCCAGGCGAGCCCGCGTCGGGACGGCCGGTACCGCCGGGTGAAGAACGCGTGGGCGACTACCTCTTGCTGGAGGAAATTGCCCGGGGCGGCATGGGGATCGTTTACAAGGCCAGGCACCTCGGGCTGAAGCGGCTCGTGGCGCTGAAGATGATTCTCTCGGGCTCGCTGGCGACGCCCGCGGAGCGAGCCCGGTTCCGTCGCGAGGCCGAGTTGGCCGCCAACCTCGATCATCCGAACATCGTGCCGATCTACGAGGTCCGCGATCAGGACGGCATGCTCTTCTTCAGTATGAAGCTGGTCGACGGGGGCAATCTGGCTCAGCATCTTGCCACTTTTGCGCGCGATCCGCGGGCCACCGCGCGCCTGGTCGTCACCCTGGCGCAGGCCCTGCATTACGCGCATGGCAAGGGATTCATTCACTGCGACCTCAAGCCTTCGAACGTCCTGATCGACCGCGACGGCCAGCCGCAGATCACCGATTTCGGCCTGGCGCGGCGGACCTCCGAGTACAGCTCGCTGACGGCCACCGGGGCCATCCTGGGCACGCCCAGCTACATGGCGCCCGAGCAGGCCGCGGGCCAGCGGCAGTCGATCGGGCCCGCGACGGACGTCTACGGCCTGGGCGCCATCCTTTACGAGCTCCTGACCGGCCGGCCCCCCTTTCGCACCTCGACCATGATGGAGACCGTGCTCCATGTCCTCGAGCGCGACCCGGTTGCCCCGCATGAGCTCGTCCCCGGCCTTCCTCGTGAGCTCGAGACCATCTGCCTGAAATGTCTCGAAAAGATGCCCGAGGACCGCTATTCCACCGCCCAGGAACTGGCCAACGACCTGGAGCGCTTCCTTCAGGGCGACGTCGTCGAGGCGACCGGTGTCTTCCAGAAACTCCGCCGCTGGACGCGCCGCGAGCCCGAGGTCGTCTCGCGCATCGGCGGACTCTCGGTCGTGGCCTTGCTTACGGAGTTCAATCATCAGTTCCTCGCCCGGAAAGCAAACTACTGGGTTCACTACGGAGTCCAGTGCACGTTGCTGCTCTGGGCAGTCTCCGCGCTTCTGTTCCAGTTCCTCTGGCGCAGAGGCTGGCGATCGGACCGGGTGCGCATGCTCTGGTCGTCGGCCGACCTCATCTTCTTGACTCTGTCTCTGAAGCTGCTCAACCGGGTAGAAAGCACGCTGCTGGTGGGCTACCCCCTCATGATCGCCGCCTCCGGGCTCTGGTTCCGGGTCAACATGGTCTGGTTCACCACGGGGCTGGCGGTCGCCTGCTATCTGGCTTTGTATTTCGATACCGCGTTCGACTGGAGCCAGCCCTTCCCGACTTGGGCGAAGCAAGACGATCTGCAATATCCCAACATCTACGTGGCCGGCCTGATGCTCACCGGCTTCGTCGTCGCCCGCCAGGTCAAGCGGACATTGGCTCTGGGGCAATACTACGAGAACCGCCGGGGCGACTGAGCACAACACAAGCGGCATCGACGGCAGACCCCGACGATTCATCGAGGTCGTGCTCAGCGAACAACCTCTGCCGGTAACTTGGCGGTCGCACGATGGGAGTGAATAGTGGCGAGTGGCGAGAGAATAGTGGCCAGTGGCCAGTGAAGCTGAAGGGGCGAGAGATAACGCTCCACGCCCCACGCCTCACGCCCCACGCCTCACGCCTCACGCCCACCGCAGATCTGCCGTGCTCGTTCGATGTCAGAGCGAATCTGGCCCAGCAGGTCGTCAAGGTTGGCGAAGGCACGGGTCGAACGCAGTCGCGCTAGGAAATCGAGCTCCACGGAGCGGCCGTAGAGATCGCCGGCGAAGCCGATGAGGTGGGCTTCGACCTTTCGGATCTGCTCGCCGAAGGTCGGGTTCGGACCGATGTTGCAGGCGGCCGCCCAGGCCGCGGGTTGCGATTCCGCTCCGGGAACGAAGACTCTGGCGGCATAGACGCCGTCGAGCGGGATCAGCGTGTCGATCTCGTCGACGTTGATCGTTGGAACGCCCAGCCCGGCGCCCCGGCCTGCGCCGTGGGTCACAACGCCCCGGATGCGGTGCGGGCGGCCGAGAAATCTCGAGGACTCCTCGACCTTGCCCTCGTGCAGAGCTTGGCGGATTCGCGATGACGAGATGAGCTCGCCATGGTCGCTGATCGGCTCGACCACCTCGAATTCGACGCCGGCCCCGGCACACCAGCCGCCGAGGATTTCCACATTGCCTTGCCGATCGTGGCCGAACGCGAAGTTCGGTCCCTCAACCATGCCCCGCGCGGCGAACTGGCGACGGATCACCCGGTCGAAGAACTCGCGGGCGGTCAGGTCGAGCAGCCAGCGACCCGTCCGGAAGACGGCGACTTCGGTCGCCCCGGCTTCCTCGAGCAGGGCGATTTCTCGCTCGGGCAATACCAGGGGGACGGGAGCTTTGTCGGGACGCAGCAGTGCCACCGGGTGCGGGTCGAACGTGACGGCCAGCGCCGGGACGCCCGCCGCGTCGGCCCGGGAGCGCAACCGGCCGATCAGGCGCTGATGGCCGCGATGCACTCCGTCGAAGTTGCCGACCGTTACATAGGCCCCACGGGCCCTCGCGGGGAAGTCCTCGACATTCTCGATCGTGATCACCGACACCCATCCTGCCCGGAAGGCCCGTCTTCGGAAACCGCAGGTCTCCCCTTGATCGATCCCTTGAGGGTCTAGAGCATTATCGCTACCCTGCGACAGATCGGTCAATCCTGCCAGAGCTTCGGGACAGGGCCTGCATGAGCGACTGGATCGTGGCATCGCGTCGGGGACAGTGGAGCAACCGCGCAACGATGAACGTCTTGATCCTGGGCGATGGAACTGAGGAACGGGCCTGGGCGTCCTGGTTCTCGGCCCATCCGCAGCATCATCTGGAGGCCGTGTATCCCGGGTTCGCCGGAGCCGACTTCGCCGACACGCACGTGGCCGGCGATCTGGATGAGGCGCTGGCGACGGCGGGGATTGATCTGGCCGTCGTGGGCGGCCCGCTCGCGTTCCGGGGCGAGGCCCTGCGGCGGGCGGCGGCGGAGGGACTTGCGATCCTCTGTATCCATCCTCCGGGAGCCGATTCCGAAGCGTATTACCAGGTCGCTCTGAGCCGGTCGGAGACCGGCGCGGTGGTGGTTCCCGACCTCCCGCTGCGACTCCATCCCGGAGTCGCACGGCTGCAACAGGCCATTGCGACCGGAGAGCTTGGTGCAGTTCGAGGCATCCGCCATGAGTGCCCGGCCAACCCGGTGGACGGAGAGCTTGCCCGCACCGCCTTTCCCCGCATGGTGGATGTCGTCCGCGCGCTACTCGGCGAGATCGAGGCCCTGACCGCCAGTGGCGATCCGCCCGGAGAACACCCCGACATCGAGCTGGTCGTTCAGCTTCGCGCCGCCCAGGGCCGTAGGGCTGAGGTCCGCATCTGGACCGGGCATGAGGAACCGGCTCGCCTGAGTGTGAACGGTTCTGATGGCTTACTGACGCTGGAATACGACCCGAGTTTTCGCGAGTCGGCCCGCTTGATCCGCCGAGCCGGCCCTCCTGGCGGCGAACAGATCGACGCGCTGGAGCCCTGGGACTCGCACGCGGCGATCATGGAGACCCTGCTTGGTTGCTTCGAAAGCCGCGGGCGGCAATCGGTCACGGAACCGAGCCCCAACCTCAACGACGGCACTCGAGCCATGGAGCTTTCCGAAGCGGTCGTTCGTAGTCTTCGCCGCGGCCGGACCATCGACCTGCACTACGAGGCGATCAGCGAGGATGCCAGCTTCAAGTCGATCATGACGTCGACCGGATGCATGATTCTCATGGCCGCGCTGCTGCTCCTGCCCCTGGCTCTCGCGGGCCCGGCCCTGGGCATCAACTGGACCATCTACCTCGCCTACCTGATTCCCCCGGTGCTCGTGCTGTTCGTGGTCTTTCAGGTTCTTCGGATCGGAATCCGCAAGGACGATGGCGTGGATCGGAAACAGGAAAGGGTACCGGGCGATTGATCGGGATGTCTCAGGCGCCCCCGATACTCACGCGAGATGGCTCACATGTGATTTTGGATTCGGGATTGGGGATTTTGGATTGTCTCAGGGCCTCGAGACTCGTGCGAGATCGCTCACACCGCCTTTCCCGTTCCACCCGGCGCGGGGCGAGGCAGGCTTTGAAACTGCAGAGCGAACGGCCGGCCTCAGTCTTCAACATCCTCGATGCGAACACCCTTGCCGCCGCGGATCTGACGCCTTGCAACGTCGATTCGCTTCAGAAACGCGTGATCCTTTTCCAGCCGGTAATCGAACCAATCCTCTTCACTCTCGAAACCGATCAATACCCCGGCCGGCTTGCCATGTCGGGTGATCACGATCTCTTCGGTCTGGGCCTGTCGAATGTACTTTGAAAGGTCATCCTTGATCTCGCTCAGGGGGACTTTCTTCATGGGGCTGGCCTGCCTGTAAGAGCCAAGCGTCGGCATCGGCCTTTGCAACTTCGGGGGCTAGAATAATCTCGAATGCCATATCAACCTACACGATAGCCAGAAGCGGCTTGTGATCACAGCAGATCGAGTCGCCGGAGCCAGCCACGCCGAACTCGCTATGCCGTCACCGTGGTAATCACAAGGCGTTCATGATCTTCACCACGTTCAGAGCGACCTCAAGGGCACGTCGCGCATCGTCCTCGGTGGCGGACTCACCGCGATGAATAATACCGTTGCGTTTGTTGTAGCTATTGGAGAGTCTCTGCCAGAGATCGTCGGGTTCTCGAAAGAGAGATCGTCCGCTGACGAGGTAGAGCGCCGCGCTCATCTTCTTTTTCAAGGGAAAGTCCACTCCCTTGAAGAACTCGCGAGCCTCGGCCCATTCGTTGTCGAGCTTCGAGTCGACCAGCTTGTCATATTCGCGATTGAACGTTGAGTCGATGGTGCTCCAGCAAAAGAGGACAGCCTCCCGGAACCGGCCTTCGTGAATAGCTCTCTCGGCGTCGAGCAGAAACAGATCGGCGACCTCCGGTTCGCTGCCCGAAGCGAGTAAGGTACGAACGCGTTCCGTGATTGTCTCGGACGGTTCCGACAGTACCTTGGGCGGACTTGACTCGAAAGACAATTCCTCTTCCCAAGCCTGTGCTTGGTCGGCCTCAGCCAAGGCCCGAAACCGAAAGGGGCTCGCCTCCGCGCGAGACAATTCGGTAATGTCTGAGTTCCGAGTCATAGCTCGGTAGCATCGTAGCAGGCTGTTCGTAAGGCTCAACAGTTGATCCGCTTGCCTGCCGTTTAGTCTGGCCTGCTCTTCCGGGTTCTCAGTCTCTGGCTGATTGTCGACGATTGCGACAACCGTCTTCCGCTGTGATGGCGGCATGGTTGCCTGCCCGACCACCAAAGGGGGGCCCCCGGTGAACGTTCCGCGCGAGGAAAGCAGCGGCGGTGCAGGTTCGTTGATCTCCAGCTCGCGATACTGCGAGCCCGCCCTCACCTGATACAGACCATTGCTGAGCTTCAGCAAGTAGGGCAACGAAATGCTGGCTTGGACTCGGGGCATTGCCGGACCATCAGGAGAAGATCAGGCGAAAACGATCAGCAAAACCCTCACGAGCCGCATACCGGCGGAGTTCGCCAAGGTAGTGGTCCTGAACGTTCGCAGGGCCAAGTCCGGTCGGGAAGGAAACATGAGCGATGACCTCCGAAACCGTGTCGAAGATGTCCGCGCGGACTTCGCCTCGGGCGCTCAGGAAGGTCCCGAGATACTCTCCAAAGGCCGTGCCGACATCTCTCTCCAGGATCTCGTCGTGGATCAGTGGCATGTGTGTCTCTCGAGAATGCTCTTTGACCATTCCTGGGTGTGGACCGTTCAAATTCATTTTATTCCCACAGTGCCTCATTGACCATGGCGCCTGGTGTTCAGTCGGAGCGATGCAAGCAGTTGACACTCTACAAATCCCGGATGTAATCGGCCGCGTAGGACCGCACATGCTTGCCATTGAGCACGTGGAACGTACGCAGACGCTCCAGCAACTGGCCGCTGAATCGTTTGAGCGGCAGGTGCACGATCTTGCGGCCGAACTTCCGGGCCAGCAGGCGCCACGAGGCCTGGGGCAGCCCGGGACTGGCGACCGCGACGTGACGGTCCTTGCTATGCAGGAAACCCGCGGCCAGCAGCCGTTCCTCGAGGGTCGTGGCGAACTGGAGCCGGGGATCGGTCCAGATCTCGGGGATCGGCCGGGGCGGGAACAGGAAGAGCGCCCCGCCGTACACCGCCTGGGCAATACCCGGTCCCACCAGGTTTTGCATCGGATCTGTGGCATAAAAAGCCAGGGTCGATTCCTCGGAGTGCTCGGCGAACCAGGTGGCCCGATGAGTGTAAACCTGGGGATCGGCCGGCACCTCGAACAGGAAGACGACGGCCTCGATCGAACCGCGTCCGGGCGGCAGCACCTTGACGTAGAGATCGCCCGTGTGCCAGTTGCGCAAGGTTTCCCGGATGTCGATGCCGTCCCGGATGCTGGTCGTGAACTTCTCGACCCGGGCCAGGTCCGACCCGAGAATGGCTTTGGCCTGGTCGCGAACATGGCGATGAAAACTCTCGATCCGATCGTCTTCGTTTGGCCAGGAACACATGCCAAAGGGGTCCCAGCGCTGCCGCCAACGCTTCTGCTGCCGCTGCACGGGGCGGGGCCGCAGCTCGCAACTCCGCCACACGACCGCCTGTCCCGGCAGGCGGCTGACCATGAAGGCCGTTCCCCAGCCGGGCACTTCGGCGTGGTCGAGCCCCATTCGCAAGCAGCCGCTCTCGCGGTCTGCACCGGGCTCGTGGTCCTCCGCAAGCTCGGCGTAGGGATAGCTGCGGGCCGTCTCGGCGACGGCCAGGGCAAAATCGTCGCCGGCGGTTTGCTTGGCCGCCACGATCAATGAGTACAGGTCCGGGGTCAAACGGCGATCGATCAGTGAGAGATTGCGGACGTACCGGAAGTAGATCGAGAGCAATTGGGGAGTAATCCGCTGCGCGTTCCTGGGATGCTGTCTTCTCAGAGTCTCTCTCGCCTCCAGCACCATCTCCTTGACTCCGTCGACCGACAGGTTGTCGTCCGCAGTCAGCTCGCGCCGGCCCCGCTCGTAGAGACCGGTGATAAAGGGGAGTTCACCCAGCGCAAAGAGCAAGGTTCTGGGATCGACGGTGAAGGTCGCCAGTGGCGCGTAGAAGGGCTCGGGCTCGGGCCTTTCCACACGTCGGCAGTAGGCGTCGCGAATCCAGGGCCAGTCCAGCAGCGAGCAGACCAGCAAGATCAGGCGGTGATGGGCTTCCAGGTCGTGCAGGCGTCTCGCCATCCAGGCGATTCGCGCGCTGTGCTGGCCAGGCTGCGGAGGCGGAATCGCCGGCAAGAGCGCGGCCGAGAACAGCTCCGGGGTCACTCGCTTGAGGGCGTACGGGTCGGGAAAGTTACCGGTGATCGCCTCGAAACGAGGAGTCTCAATGTCGATGAATTCGCGGACGATCCGTTCGCCGATGGCCGTACGCAGGGCCGCGATCGCACCCTGGCAGGGATCGATGGGCACGAAGCTGAAGCCAAGCTCGGCGTCCTCGCGGTCAACGTCGAGCTGGGCGACGACCGAGACGGTTGGCAGACGCTCGATGCACTCCTCGACGTCGTCCTGAAACGAGGGCGGCAAAGGCACGGCCACACAGTCATAAGGGCGGCTGAGCAGTTCCTCGCGCACCCGGATCGCGAAATCGCCCGAGCCATGAATAATCGGCAGCACTCGGGTCCGCGGACTGATCGCCAGAAAATCGTCGGCCGTTCCCTGCGGTTTCCTCATGGAACACTCCCGGCTTCGAGCCCAGATCGACTGCAGCGTGCAGTGTAACTTCTTGCCGGTACCAGGGCGACGTTTCCTGACACAAACGATGCGGATCCTTTTGAGAAACGTTCCGGCCGTTCTCGAACCCTGAGAGCCGCGGGGAGATTCGAAATCCTTCAAAGGGATTCCAAACAAAAGAGTCTGTGATTCAGTACTCGTCGTCTTCGTCCTCTTTCTCGTCCTGGGCGTCAGGGTGCAACGGATCATCAGGATCGAAAAAAAGGTCGCCCAGTCCGAGCGGAGCATGCTGCCCGCCGAGGGCCCTGCGACGACGGCGGGCGAGATTCTCCAGGTCACCAGCCTCCTGACCCAGGACGCAGTAGAGGGCTTCGCGCCATGCGGCGTCGCGGCCCAGCGGATGTGCGGAGTCCTGGGCCATACGCTTGATCGCGAACCGCAAGATGTTGATGCCGTCCCGGGGCGAGAAATCGAGCTTGAGCTTGTGGGCCTCTTGCAAGAACTCCACCGTCAGGGCCAGCAATTCGGTCTCGGCGAACGGCAGATGGTATTTGAGAATGGCCATCTCGTCGTCTCGACCCGGAAAACCCAGCGCCAGGGTGGGTTGCAGGCGAGAGAGGATGTAGTCGGGCACCTCGTAGGTGGATTCGTCCTCGTTCATCGTCACGCAGGCCCGAAAATCGGCATGCGCGGGAATCGTGATCCCGGCCACCACGCTCTCCACGTAGCGGCGGTGGTCAAGCAAGGGTGCCAGGCTGGCCCACGATTTCTCGTTCATCCGGTTGCCCTCGTCGAGCACGCAGATGCCGCCGATGATCATCGCCGTGACCAGGGGCGAGGCATGATAGGCAATCCTTCCATTCTCGGCCAGCACGGGAGTGACGATCAGATCCTCGGGACGCGTGTCCGCAGTGCACTGGTTGATAAAAAGCGGCTGCTTGCGAAGCCGGGCCGCGGCCGTGGCCAGCGTCGTCTTACCGATGCCCGGCAAGCCGGTCAGCCGGGGCGAGAGAGGGCGATCCCGAGGATCGACGACCAGCCAGCACGCGAGCACTTGCCGCAAGATTTCGTCTTGACCGACCCAGCTTTGTTCGGTCACGTCGGGGTCACTGAGGTGCAGCGTGACACCGCCCAACTCTACTTGCTTCTTCACGAATTCCATGGTCGATCGCTTCCGTCAACTGGCGACGGCCGGTCCACCCTCGAGAGTCGCGTTCCCGAGGCCAGCCGCCGTTCGGTTCCTGATGCCAAGATTCACCAGTGTAGCCGTCCTTCCGGACGTGCGAAACACATCGGCCCGATTGGGTACAGAGATCTACTGTTCTCAAGGCCGGCCCGTATCCAAGGTCATTCGTGGTTCCTTGATCACTTACCAGGAGGTTTCCCGATGGCGACGAAACAGATCCGCAAGACGAAACCCAAGCCGGCGCAGACCAGCAAGACCAAGACCAAAGCCAAGCCCGAGCCAGACGGCCGGAAGCCTGCGGAGGCTCCCGACACCAAAATCAAGACAACCGCCCGAGAGCCCGCCGAGGCAACGGCGACAAAAGCCAAGGGCACCAAGCGAAAAGTCGTCCCGGCCGTCGAGACCAAGGCGTCCAGGCGCAGGCCTGCACGAACGCTTGGGGGCGAGGGTCGGAAGCCTGAATCGAACGGGCATGTCGCCAAGCACGCCGAATCGCCCGTCCCCTCAAGGCCCGGAGACGATCAAGGTACTGCGGCAGCGACCACGTCTGGGCCGCAACAAAAAGCCGCCCGGTCGCAGCAGGCAGAGCGGATCTTCCTGAGCCTCTTCGAGACCCTTGACGCCCATGCGAAATCGCAGGGGATCGGCCATGTGGCCCAAGACGCTCAGTTCGACTGGGGCGAGACGGGAAATCAAGAGCTTCATCCCGACCTGGCCTTCGTCTCGTTCGATCGCTGGGCGCCCTACAGGCACGTGCCCAAGGGCCTGACGTGGCACGTCGTGCCGGATCTGGTGGTGGAGATCATCCGCGGATCAGAACAGACCGAGGATCAGCGCGTGGCTCGATCACTATTTTCATGCCGGAGTCAATCGCGTGTGGGTGGTCTATCCGGATCAGCTCAAGGTTCACGACCACGACTCGCTTTCGTCGTCCCGAGTGCTCGATCGCAATCAGTCGCTGGACGGGGGATCGATCCTGCCAGGGTTCCAGTTACCGCTGAAGGAATTGCTGGCAGAACACATGACATAAGCCGTCTCCTCCCCCCGCCTGGGCGGGCCGGTCGAACAGGTGTAGGGCAGGACTGTTCTGTCGAGGGAGCCGACAGGATAGATTCTGCCCTGCAAAGGGAGGATCGACGAGGTCGGGTCGATGACACTGTACGGCCCGCTCACAGCAGGGTGCGGACTTTCACCAGGATGTCATCAACGACAACCGCGGGGAGTTTGCAGATCAGGTCGGCCCGGCGGGCCCGCCAGTCCAGGCTCTTGACTTGGTCGGCAGGCACGGCCACGGTCACCGATAAGCCGGGCGGGATGATCACTCCAAATAGATCTCTTTCACCTGGTGGCCGTACGTCGGCGGGATGGTATACTGATCAAAGCGCGTCTGGAACAAGCGATCGGGGCTGGAGATTCCGCCATGGCAACCGTCTCGACCGAGATGCCATCCCAAGCGTCGGTGACTCAACCTACCACCTCATGGCTGGAACCAGCCGACGACATCCTCTACGAGATCGTGGATCAGCAGATCAGGGAGCTGCCTCCAATGGGTGCCCGAGAGGTCCACCTCGCATCGACCTTATCCCGGATTCTCAGCAGTTTTGCCTGGAACAACAAATTGGGGCACGTCGAATCCGAAATGCTCTTCTTGCTGGATCGCGCCAAGAATCTCCAGCGGCGCCCAGACCTGGCGTTTGTTTCCTATGAGCGCTGGGCTCACGACCGTGCAATTCCCGCCGAACCGGCGTGGGAGGTCGTTCCCAACCTTGCGATCGAAGTCATCAGCCCCAAAAACTTCGCCAGCGACGTGGTTCAAAAAATCGAGGATTACTTCGTGTCGGGCGTGGAGCGGGTCTGGGTCATCTACCCTTTGGTGGCAAAAGTCTACGATTATGAGTCGCCGAGTTCGGTTCGAATCCTCGCACCCAGGGACCCGATGCGAGCGGAAGCCGTCTTGCCGGGTCTGGAAATCCCTTTGACAGATCTTTTCAATACCGGGACAAAGCCGAAGTGAACCCCGGCGCAAGAAGAGAGAGCCGAAGAACTCGGCTCTCTGGAGAATACTCCTCGAGTCCAGATCGCGCACAGCGTTTGTGCGCGATGGGCTCTCAATACATGTCTTCATATCCGCCGTGGCCGGCGGCGCCCTTCTTTTCTTCGTCCTTCGGCATGTCGGCGATCAGAGCGTCGGAGGTCAACAGCAGGATGCTGACGCTGGCGGCGTTCTGGAGAGCCGAGCGGGTGACCTTGGTCGGGTCGATGATGCCGGCCTTGACCAGGTCGGTGTACTCATCCTTCAAGGCGTCGTAGCCGAAGTTGCCCTTGCCCTCGGCGACCTTGGAAACGACCACACCGCCGTCCTGGCCGGCGTTCTCGGCGATCTGGTCGAGCGGGGCCGCACAGGCGCGGACGACGATCTGGTAGCCGATCTCCTCGTCGTGAGTCAGGCCCTTGGGCTTCACGGTCGCGGCCGACCGCAAGAGTGCCACGCCGCCGCCGGGAAGGATGCCCTCCTCGAGTGCCGCGCGGGTGGCGTGCAGGGCGTCCTCGACGCGAGCCTTCTTCTCCTTCATCTCGCTCTCGGTCGCGGCGCCGACGTTGATCTTGGCCACGCCGCCAGCGAGCTTGGCCAGCCGCTCTTCGAGCTTCTCGCGGTCGTAGTCGCTCTTGGTGTCCTTGATCTCGCGGCGGATCGCCTCGATCCGGCCCTTGATCGCATCGTGGCTGCCGCTGCCCTCGATGATCGTGGTGTTATCCTTGTCGATGAGCACCTTCTTGGCCTGTCCCAGATCACGCAGGCCGACATTCTCCAGTTCGATGCCCAGCGCCTCGAAGATCGGCTTGCCGCCGGTCAGAACCGCGATGTCCTCGAGCATGGCCTTGCGGCGATCGCCATAGCCGGGAGCCTTGACCGCGGCACAGCGGAACGTGCCGCGCAGCTTGTTGATCACCAGGGTGGCCAGCGCTTCACCCTCGATGTCTTCGGAGACGATCAACAGCGGCTTGCCCGTCTGGGCCACCTTCTCGAGGACCGGAACCAGCTCCTTGACCACCGAGATCTTCTTCTCGTGAATCAGGATGTAGGCGTCTTCGAGAACCGCCTCCATGGTCGTCGGGCTGGTGACGAAGTAGGGGCTCAGGTAGCCGCGGTCGAACTGCATGCCCTCGACCCACTCGACCTCGGTCTTCAGGGTCTTGCCCTCCTCGACCGTGATCACGCCGTCCTTGCCGACCTTCTCGGTGGCCTCGGCGATCATCTTGCCGATCTCGGAGTCGAAGTTGGATGCCACGGTCGCGACCTGCTCGGTCTCGGTCTTGGTCGTGACCTTGATGCTCAGCTTGTGCAGCTCTTCGACAATGTCGGCAACCGCCTTGTCCAGGCCCCGCTTCATGAGCATCGGGTTGACGCCCGCAACCACGGCCTTCAGGCCTTCGTTGTAAATCGACTCGGCCAGCACGGTTGCCGTGGTCGTGCCATCACCCGCCACATCGGAGGTCTTGCTGGCCACCTCCTTGACCATCTTGGCGCC
>Ga0074044_10002204_pt1 | contig 17089 bp, 11 predicted proteins | sample BogForMeECP23OM1_FD_94443 | JGI IMG/M metagenome (GOLD analysis project Ga0074044, IMG submission 94443) | Bog forest soil microbial communities from Calvert Island, British Columbia, Canada - Bog Forest MetaG ECP23OM1 | ecosystem: Environmental > Terrestrial > Soil > Wetlands ...
CCGAAGGGTGAGTCGGGCATTCTTGTGAATGTCCATTCGGTCTTTCCTCGGAAACTGGATTGCTCGTCACAATCAGCTTCTCTGGTCCCGATCGAATGGACAACGTCTTGAAAGATCACAGCTAGCCCAACTAACCGGGATAGGCGCGCGAAGTGCGATTGCCAGTTGGCGCAGAGATGGCGCTCGCCGGGATCTACCGCGAAAGAGAGATAAGAATTGTGATGGTTGGCGCCGATCCATGCCCCGTCCAGAGCGACTTTCGTGGTAACGCAGCCTCCGACGCAACTCATGGACCCAATGTCCTGGATCACATAGACCAGCGCCTTGCCGGCTTCAGGCTGCCCTACGGTGTGCGGGGAGTTGTCGTCCTCCACGTCGAAGTTCACGTCCTTGGGACCACAGGCTGCTTGAGCGGAGGAGACGGCGGAAGAATCCTGGGCAAAGGCGGACATTGTGAACAGGACGAAAGCGAGAGCGATGCGCATAATTCTTCCCTCAACTGAAGTTCAGACGAATACAAGCTCTTGCATTCTGGCGACCAACTGTTCCTTTTACTAGAGGGGTCTACCGCTTCACCTCATCCTTGGCGACCACGCCGTCCCTGATGGAGACGATGCGGTGGGCGTATTCGGCAATGTCGTGCTCATGCGTGACCAGAACGATGGTGTTGCCTTCCGCGTGCAAACGATCGAACACCGCCATAATCTCATTTCCGGTTTGTGAGTCGAGATTGCCGGTCGGTTCGTCGGCGAGGATGATGGCCGGTTTATTGACCAAGGCGCGGGCGATGGCTACGCGCTGGCGTTGCCCGCCGGAAAGTTCGTTGGGCTTGTGGCTCATGCGGTCTCCCATGCCGACCGACGTCAGCGCGGCCTTGGCGCGCTCACCACGCTCGTCGGCGGGAATTCCGGCATAGATCAGCGGCAGCTCCACGTTGTGCAGGGACGTGGCGCGGGCCAGCAGATTGAAAGTCTGGAAGACAAATCCGATTTCTTTATTGCGGATGCGGGCCAGTTCGTCGTCGTCCAGTTCGCTGACCAGTTGTCCATTGAGCCAGTATTGGCCTTTGGAAGGCGAGTCGAGACAGCCAATCAGGTTCATCAACGTTGACTTGCCGGAGCCGGACGGGCCCATGATGGCGACGTATTCGTTGCGCTGAATCTGCAGGTTGATGCCGCGCAGCGCATGCACCTGTTCCGAGCCCATATCGTAGGTCTTCCACAGATCCTCGGTTGAGATCATGTAGGAATTAGGCGCGGACCAATTTGCAGGCTTACCGATTGGCAACACTTCAGCAGTCGCCATCTTGCTCTCCTTATACGGATCGGGCTCAACCACGCAAGCTCCTAGGGCCGTTCTGTGTTGGACGTTCTAACGCATGAGAAGTTAGTGGAGCGCCGGGCGTCCCCGCCCGGCCGCCACACTGCTGGACGGGCGAGACGCCCGTCGCTCCACTAACTGCTTTCTTCTTCTTTTTTCGGGGCCGAGTTATCTATTTTGACGCTCGTTCCCGGCTTCAGGGTGCGTAAAACCTTATAGCTGCCGGTGATCACTTCGTCACCTTCCTGCAAGCCCCTGGTGATCTCGATATCCGTTGTGCCACTGATGCCCGTATCCACCGGAACGAATTCCGCTTTCTTCTTGCGGATCACGAACACGCCCTGTAGTTCCTCTTTCTGCTTTGAAGCTTCCACCGGAGTGCTGGCGGCCTGCACACTATGATTGCCCTTGCCTGCATCCTTGGGCACGAGATCCGCCGGGGTGCGGACGGTGAGCGCCTGAATGGGAATGCTGAGCACGTTGCCGCGGGTTGCGGTCGTGATCTTGGCGGTCGAGGAGAGGCCGGGGCGCAGGTCCGGCGGCGGATCGGTGAGCGTCACGACGACTTTGAAGTCCTTCGCTTCTTCGCTGGTCGAGGTGGACTGAGAGGTAGCGACACCAGTCGAGCGCACGATGGCGTTGTCGCCGATTTCGCTGACGATGCCGTGGAAGACCTTGTGGGAGATCGCGTCGATGGTCACATCCGCGGGCTGGCCGAGATGCACGTTGACGATATCGGTTTCGTCCACCTTGACTTCGGACGTGATCACGGACATGTCGGCGATCGTCATCAGTGTACTGCCGGGTGAATTCTGGATTCCGGGAACCACGGTCTCACCTTCGCGCACGGGAAGGTTGGTGATTACGCCGTCAAAGGGCGCTTCGTAAGTGGTTTTTTGCAGCACGTCGGTAAATCGGGTCAGATTGGCCTGATTCTGTGTGATGTGCTTGTCCGCCGAATCTTTCTGCGCCCGGGCTTGGGCCACTCGAGCTTCGGCTTGTGCGAGCCCGGCATCGGCGGTCTCCCAGGCCGCTTTCTTGACGTCGTAATCCTGCTTGGCGATGAGGGCCGCGCCGTACAGTCCCTGGGCGCGGTCCCAGTCGAGCTTGGTGTGGACGGCGTCGGACTTGGCGCGGTTCAGGTCCGCCAGCGCGGTCTTGAGGGCGGCATCGGCGGCGACGGCGTCGGTCTGAGCCGCCTGCACCGAAGCGCGAGTGGCATTGACATCGGCCAAGGGCTGCACGTTCTCAAGCTGCGCCAGTAATTGCCCCTTCTGTACCCGGTCGCCTTCCTTGACGTGCAGCTTGACGATCCTGCCCATGGCATTGGCTCCGATGTTCGCGTAGGTCTTGGGCTTGATTTCACCCGAGGCGCTGACCACCGAAGCCAGGTTCTGTTTTTGCGCTTTTCCGGTCTGTACCGTCACCAGGTTCTTCTGGCTTTCGTAAACGGTGACGGCGACGATGATGCCGAGTCCCAGCGCCGCGCCAACTCCGATCAACACTTTCTTCCAGGTCTTCATGACGAAGTCTTTTTAACCATCCTGCCGAGCCAGCCGCCGCGTCGGCGGACGGCTCTCAAATTCCCGGCTCGCCCCCCTTGGGTCTTGGTATGGAACGGCGAAAACGCCCCGCAGTTGCGCATGAACAGTTACGTTCAGACGAGCAGGAAAGTTCCCGACTTCCAGCACCGGCCGGGTTACGGAGGGGGAGACCTGCGGCGCAATTCATTATATCGCGCCGCACATCGTCGCTGCGGGTCCGGCGCCGGGCCGACGAAGCGGTCATTGTCCCAACTCTGTCCCAACTCTGTTCGACCTATGCCAGGCCTCCGCGCGACCGCAAGACGCGGATTCTTAAGGGATTTAGAAGAGCAGATCCGCCCCGGAAATCTTTTCTGGACAGGCCACTTCTTCTTGCCTTGTTGTATCTAATGAACATAGAATTAAACAACTGAAGTTTCTAGTGAGGTAGGCCCTTCTATGTTTTCCGCAGGTTTTCGAAATCGTTGCTCGGTGGGTGTGCTGGCTGGCCTGATGGCCCTGGGTTTTGGCGCTGTTTCCCGAGCCCAGGACAAGGACGCGAAGGGCACCGAAAGCCAGACCGATCCTTTGAAGCGTCCAATTCCGGAAAAACAGAAGAAGGCCAACGCCAAGGCGCTCAAGGTTGAGTTGAGCAAGACCTATAAGAAGTGGCTGGACGAGGATGTGCGCTGGATCATTACCGACGAAGAAAAGTCCGCCTTTATGCAGCTCTCGAACGACGAAGAGCGCGACCAGTTCATTGAGGCCTTCTGGCAACGCCGCGATCCCACGCCCGACACCGAAGAGAACGAGTTCAAGGAAGAGCACTATCGGCGTATCGCGTATGCCAACGAGCACTATGCGGCCGGCATACCCGGTTGGAAGACCGACCGCGGCCGGACTTACATCGTGTTTGGGCCGGCGGACGAGATCGACTCTCACCCTTCGGGCGGTACCTACGAACGTCCCATGGAAGAAGGCGGCGGCGAGACCTCAACCTTTCCCTTCGAAACCTGGCGCTATCGCTACCTGGAGGGAATTGGCCAGGAAGTGATCATCGAGTTCGTCGATAGCTGCATGTGCGGCGAATATCGCATGACCATCGACCGCTCGGAAAAAGACGCCTTGAAGTACACGCCAAATGCCGGCCTGACGCAGTACGAGCAGATGGGCATGGCGAGCAAGGCGTCTCGTTTCAGCAATGGCGGCCTTGAGCAACTGGGTACCGGGCCGTTCAACAGTGATTTGCAGGCCAAACAATTCGACCGCCTGGAACAGTTCGCCAAACTGCAGGCGGCGCCGGCGGTGAAGTTCAAGGATCTGGAAGAGGTGGTCACCCACAAGATCAGCGTCAACCTGATGCCGTTCGATGTGCGCGCCGACTTCGTGAAGGTCACCAGCGACACGGTGCTGGTTCCGGTCACGATTCAGATCAAGAACCGCGACGTCACGTTCCAGAACAAGGATGGCGTGGAGCGCGGCACGGTCAACATCTTCGGGCGCGTCACCACGCTCACCGGCAAGGTCGTACAGACCTTTGAAGACACGGTGCAGGTCGATGTGCCGGTGGAACTGCTGCCCAAGACCGCCGAAAGTTCTTCGGTGTACTGGAAGGCGCTGCCACTGCGCATCAGCCAGAATCGCTACCGCCTGGACATCGTCGTGAAGGACGTGAACGGCGATCGCACGGGGAGTTGGGAACATGCGATCCAGATCCCGGACTTCAGCGAGGACAAGTTGAGCAGTTCAACTCTCATCATCGCCGACCAGATGGAGCCAGTAGCGACCAAGAACGTAGGCACGGGAAGTTTCGTGATCGGAACCACCAAGGTGCGGCCGCGCGTGGCGCCGTCCGACGGCAAGCCCATCGCGTTCAAGCGCAACCAGAAAATGAATTTCTGGATGCAGGTCTACAATCTCAGCGTGGACGAAAAAACGCACAAGCCTTCGGCCACGTTCGAATACAATGTGACCGACGCGAACAACAAGGCCGTCATCCATACTGTCGAGTCGACTGACACCATGGGCAATGTGGGCGACCAAGTCACGCTGCAGAAAACGCTTTCCGCCGCCAACCTGCAGCCGGGTTTGTATAAGATCGAGATTAAAGTGAACGACAACCTTTCCAAGCAGACCGTGGATCCAACGGCGACCTTCGCCGTGGAGTAAGCGGCTGCCTGGTTTCCCAGAGGTGGTGGGCGAGATGTTCCGAAAGCTCGGGTTCCTCGGAGTCGCCGTCTTTGCCATGACCGTGGCTGTTCCGGCATGGTCTGGAACTACCTCGGGCACGATTTCTGGATACGTCCGCGATGCCAGCGGCGCGCCGCAAATGGGCGCGGTGGTGGAAATACTTGGTTCGGCCGCCCAGGAGCTGAAGCTCTTCACCCTGAAGGTCTTCACCGATGACCGTGGCTTCTACTCCGTCCCCAGTCTTCTGCCCGGAACCTACAGCGTCAAGGTGAGCGCGCCCTCGTTCCTCCCTTCGCTGCGCGAGAAAATCGGCGTGCGTGCCGGCGCGAAGCTGATGGTGAATGTCACGCTGACCTCGCTGTTCGAGGCCATCCAGATGGTTCCGTTGCGCAGCCCGGTGGACGATGACGACTGGAAGTGGACGCTGCGCTCGGTCTCGAACCGGCCCATCCTGCGCGTGCTGGAAGATGGCACGACCGTAGTCGCGCAGAGTGGGGAGTCGGCCGCGGACCACGACTTGAAAGGTACCTTGTCTTTCATGGCCGGATCGCCCGAGCAGGGTTTCGGCAGCCCCGCCGATATGAGTGCCGGTTTTGCCGTGGAGCGTTCGCTGTTATCGACCGGCACCGTCCGACTCAACGGCAACCTCGGTTATGAAGCCGACGGCCAGGGCATCCCAGCCGCGGTGCTCCGAACGACCTACACCAACCGTTTCAACGGTATGTTCGAACCTTCGTTCGCGATCACGGCCCTCCGTGTGAATTCGCCCGACCAGAACGCGATGCCGGGCGCCGCGCTGGAAGCGTTTTCGGTAACCAGTGCCGATCGGATCGTCCTCGGCAACAAACTGGAGGTGAAGCTTGGCAGCGAATTGCAAGCCATCCAGTTTATGGGGCGGGTGCACGCCTTCAAGCCCTTCGGGTCAGCCGATCTGCACATCACCCCGAACACCGTGCTGGAGTATCAATACGCGAGTGCAGTCCCGAGTCTGGGATTGGAAAATCGTTTGGGCAAGGATAACGATCGTCCAGGAGACGGCGGTTTCGATTCGATTTCGGCGGACCTGAGCGAAACCGCGCCGCGCATGAGCATGACCGGGTTTTTGCCGGCGGTCGAGCGGGACCATCATCAGGAGGTTTCGATCTCCCAGCGGGTCGGCAAGAACAGTATGCAGGTCGCGTTCTACACCGACAGCATCATCGATCCGGCGCTGACCGGAGTTGGCGGAATGATGCCGGGCGAAATGATGGCCGAATCGGGTGAGGTGCTGCCCGATGTCTACTCGGGTACGTTCAGCTATCAGGGGAACGATTACGCGACGCATGGGATGCGGGTGGTCGTGCAGCGGAACCTGCTGTCGGATCTGACCGCAACCCTCGATTATGCTGACGGAGGCGTGCTCGACCTGTCGCGCCCCGACGTCCAACTGCAGGACGCGCGGCAGTGGATTCGCGCCGAGCAACGCCACGCCGTGGCCGCCAAGTTCAGCGGAACTTTGCCCAAGGCGAAAACATGCTGGATCGCTTCCTACCGTTACACGGGCGGCCACCGCGCGTTGACTCCCGTGGATCTGTTCGATAGTTCGCCCGGCCGGTCCGATCCTTATTTGAACCTCTTCGTCCGGCAACCCATACCAGCCAACTTCCTCGCCGGGCACATGGAGGTTCTCATGGACCTGCGAAATCTTCTCGCCCAGGGGTATGTGCCCGTGATGGGACGGGACGGACACACGCTTTATCTGGTGCAATCGGCGCGCTCCGTGCGCGGCGGCGTGGCCTTCAGCTTCTAGAATCCCGTAGCTCCCAATCCGTAATTTCGTAGATTCACTATCTGTTATTCCGTAGACTTCCGGTGTTTCCGCGCGCTGACGTCCTGCATTATCTGATTGATTTTCGTTTCCGCTCTTCGTGGCCGCGCAGCCCCCCGGGTTCATCTCCTTCCACCACAGCATTCTGTGAAGTTCGGCACTGAATTTTTGCTTGTCCTCGTTTATAATGCCGCGACTTTCCAAATGGAACCGTATTTGCTGCATTTCGCTGCTCGCGGAGCGTGGCGTGTTCCAGCGCCCGCGACGACTTAAGGAGAACCCGCAATGAAACTGCGTTTATTGGTGGTGTTCATTCTTCTATCGGCGACCCTGCTCGTGGGCCAAACTTTTCGTGGGACCATCCTCGGATCCGTCACCGATCCCTCCGGAGCAGTCATCGCCGGAGCGACGGTCAAAGTCCGCAACCTGGGCACTGGCCTGGAGCGCACGACCGTGACCAGCGCCGACGGCAGCTATAACGTGCCTGAGTTGCCTATCGGAAGCTACTCTGTAACCGTGACGCAGACCGGCTTCAAGACTTTTGTAGCGACGGGAGTGGCAGTTGACGTGGCCACCGAACGTCGTGTGGATGCCGCGCTCAAGACCGGAGAGGTGTCTACTCGCGTCGAAGTCTCCGCCGAAGATTTGCCCATGGTCGAGACGACGTCGAACGACCTCGGGGGCGTGATCACTGCGCAAGTTGCCGATGACATGCCTGTCAACGGCCGCGACTACACCAAGCTGATCTATCTCAATCCCGGCGTGGCCGGTTCTCCCGACCAGATTTCCGACTCTCCTGGCTCCTTCGGTGAGTTCTCCATGAACGGCGCGCGCGGACGGTCGAACAACTATTTGCTCGACGGCACCGACATGAATGACGGCTACCGCAATGACCCGGCCATCAACCAGGCGGGCGTCTTCGGCACGCCAGCAACCATTCTTCCCATCGACGCCGTGAACGAAGTCAACGTGCTTTCCAACTTCCAGCCGGAATATGGCCGCAACGCCGGTGCCGTCATCAATATCGTGACCAAGAGCGGCGCCAACAAAATCCATGGAACCGCCGGCGAATACATGCGCAATGACGGACTCGACGCGCGCAATTATTTCGATCCCGTCAAGAACGTTGTCGGTGGTCCGAACCCAAAAGCGCCATTCCACAACAACCAGTTTGGTGCTTCTTTGGGTGGGCCGATCAAGAAAGACAAGACGTTCTTCTACGTCGACTATGAAGGCCAGCAGGAACCGGTAGGGGTCGTAACCGTCTCCAGCGTTCCAACTGGCAATGCCCCGGACGGATCACTTCTCCCGAGCGATTCAACCGATCCATCCGGCGTGATTGAGAAGCTGCTTGCGCGCCACCCCTGGCCCGCGCCGAACCTAGTGAAAGGAACGCCGCCAACACTAGGGCAGCCCTGTACTCTCGACACTCCCCAGTATTGTCCTACGCCGGGGACCGCATCGGTCATCTCGCCGTCCTACAACGAGCTCACCAGCTTCATTGCCAAGATTGACCAGAACTTCAACGCCAACAATATCCTCACCGGCCGCTATTTCTTTGGTGACAGCGTGCAGTCGTTCCCGCTCGCCCTTGCCGCCGCCGGTGGCCAGTTGCCTGGCTTCAATACGTATACCCCGACCCGCGTGCAACTCGCCTCTCTGTCCTATGTGCACACATTTGGCGTCAACAAAGTGAATGAGTTGCGCTACGGTTGGAACCGCTTTGCCGAGGGTTTCTTTCCCGCCGATCAGGACTTTCACCCCAGTTCCATTGGCATGTGCGCGGCAACTTCCCTCGTTCTTTGCAACGGGTCCGCGCCCTTCGATTCGGGCCTGCCCGCCATCTTCGTCTCAGGGTCCTCTGGGATTCCAGCATCCCCTACCTACGGCGTTGCCCAGCTTGGCGCCAACAGTGGCGACCCCCGGGACCGTATCGACAGCAACGATCAGGTCATCGATAACTTCTCGTGGAAGTTGAACAAGCACGACGTGAAGTTCGGCTTCGATTTTCATCGCACCACGGTGACGCAGGCGGAATTCGACCACAATTTCCGCGGCAGGCTTACTTTTAACGGGGGCACAACCCAAAATGCGCTCCTGGATTTTCTAGCGGGAGACATAGGTAGCGGTTTTCAGTACTTTGGGAATGCGTCGCGGCACACGTTCGAAAACAACTTCGGTTTCTATGTTCAGGATAGCTACAGGCTTACGCCGCACCTGACATTCAACTACGGCCTCCGTTGGGACTACTTCGGCGTCGTCCAAGAAAAGAACAACCTCCTCAGCAACGTCACCAGTTTCGATCTCGCAAACGCGAACTTCACCCTCACTCAAGTTGGTCAGCCCGGCCTGAGCAGTCTCTACAATCCCGATAAGAAAAACTTCGCGCCCCGAGCCAGCATCGCCTGGGACGTCACCGGGAAAGGCAAGACCGTTATCCGCTCCGGCTTCGGCGTGTTCTACGACGCTTTCTCCCAGGATATGGTGATGGGCCACTTGCCTTATTCGCCCTACTTCGACCCCGGTCCTGCTTTCAACAACGTCCCCGGCATCGGTTCGAATGCAATTCTTTATGCCGGCCTTTCCAGCAATACGATGACTGCCAATAGCCCTTTGTACACCGCTCCTAGCTCTCCCTCGAGTTGCTTCGAGTGCGACGTCTTCGCTTTCGACCGCAACATCAAAACGCCGTACATGGAGAACTACAACCTCAACTTCCAGCAGCAGATCACCAGCAAATCCGTGATCCAGGTCGGCTACGTAGGTTCACAGGGCCATCGCTTGTGGCGCTTCTTCGATCTCAGCCAGCCCAGCAATGCGACAGTGACCGCCTGCGATCTAGGCCAGTTGGCATCTTGCGGTACAACTCCCGCCATTCACGATTACGGCGTACCGCGAAACTACATTGGCGGCAATTATCCGTATGGCGCGTTCTACCTTCTGCAGGAAAACTCGACCGGCAAATCTAACTACAACGCGTTTCAGGCCAGTTTTCGGGTTAACAGCTGGCACGGCTTGACCTCGGTGGTGAACTTCGTCTGGTCGCGCTCCATGGATAACTCCAGCGATGGAGAAGACTTCGAACCCAATGCTGCCCAACCGAACGACAGCAATAACCCGAAGCTCGAGTATGGACCTTCCAACTTCAACATTCCTCGTCGCCTCACCTGGAACTTTTCCTACGACCTTCCGAAGAGGGGCGGCGACTGGCAGCGTTTGAAAAACGGCTGGGGCATCAACAGCGTCCTGAGCCTGCAGGACGGTCAGCCGTTCCAACTGAACTACAACTTCGAACACGCGGATGATTACAGCGGTGGCGGCAGCGGTTTTGATCGCCCCGATGTGGTCGGGCCCATCAAGTACGACGCCAAGAATCCGCTTAATTACCTCGACCTTAGCTCGTTCGCCATCCCATGCACAATTACAGCCGCTGCCCAAGCCGCGCCCACCGGCACGGATGCGGACTGCGTCCCTGGCACCCGTCACTACGGCAACGAAGGCCGCGACTCTCTGCATGGTCCTACCTTTAAGGAATGGAATTTTGCCATTTACAAGAACACGGCGATTACGGAAAGGTTCAACATGCAATTCCGCGCCGATTTCTTCAACCTCCTCAATCACCCCAACTTTGCCAACCCATTCCTGCCTTCCTATATCGCGGATGCAGGCATAGCGGGGTACGCTGTCAACGCTAACAAGCAGGAAGTCGGCGGCGGGCCCTATCCAATCAGTGCCACCGGCGACGTCGGCATTGGCAACCCGTTCCTCGGAGGCGGAGGTCCGCGCGGCATTCAACTGGCGGTCAAGTTCACCTTCTAACTGGTAATGCTTCTTCCACGGCTCCTCCCGCGAAGTGCGGGAGGAGCGTCTTTTTGTGGGTAGTTTCCCCTCCCACCTTTCCCGTAAACTGGGGTACACTTCCACAGCGTAGGATGGGCGAAGACGGACAAAGTATGACGGACAAGATCAGGGGCACTGAGAACGACAGGCGTTCGGACCAGCGGGTGCCGATTCGTGTGCCGGTCAAGGTTCGTCACCAGGGCGGCGAGCACCAGGGCCTGACTCGCGATCTGAGTTCGTCGGGAATCTTTCTCTATTCCGAGTCAGGGATTAAAGCGGGCTCGAAGCTCGATCTGGTTATCATGCTGCCTCCCGGCCTGGGCCTGGGACCCGGAGGCTGGACGCTCTGCCAGGCCTCGGTCGTACGGATGGAAGAATCGGATGGCAAGGGCATGGGCATTGCCGCTACCCTCGACCGCATCGAATTGTTGCCCGAGCTCAGCTAGTAGAGAAGGTCTCAGTTGTCAGGTCTCAGGTCGCAGGAAACCCGATGCTTTCCCGGAGGCAGGACTCCTGGGACAGCTTTGATCGGGCGCCAGCGCCGAGTTCTCCCGGTACCTCTCGAGGCTAGCCTTTCTCAAGTTGATCCGGCGCCGAAAATAGTTTGTCCCTCAAACAAAAAGATTGCTTCCCAATGCCCCGCCTCTGGTGCAATAATGGCCCGCTCTAAAAGCTAAGTTAAAGTTGGCCATCTTTCCCCAGGTGGGCTAGGTCATGTGGATGGAAAAACTCACCCGCGGCGTCCTTGAACTGGACACGCCGATCGGGCCTCGATACATACAGCCGAATCTCGTGCAACGCGCATATCTGATTTGGACGTTCCGGAATTTTTTCTCCCTGCCGCAGCAAGTGCTGCGCCCGTGGCAACTCCGATTGATCGGTCGTCTGTGGGGCGAGAACAGGTTCGTGCCCCTGTCCGCCGCGGGCGTGCCCGACAAACCGGTCATCGGAAGAATTGAGCGGCGGGCCCCGGCTCAGGCCGAGGTTCTGCCGATGCGCAAACCGCCGGCTCGCGAATCAATATCCGGCTCGACATCTGCGGTAGCGGAGCAAAGCCGGGAAGCCGCCTCCGCGTAATCGCGAATCTGCGCGAGTGCCCGCCGCGGACCGCACTGCTTTCACTCCGCCATCGGCGATCTCCGTTCGCAGGCCCGAGTCCTGATTGAAGGCGAAGCACGGCGTTCGCGCCTACCTGATTCGCGGGATATTGCGAAAGTTCAGGCTCAGCCGCGCACGGGGCATCCACAGCGAATGTTATAATCAAACTTTGTCCCCACCTTGCCGTTGGCAATGGGCGCGTAGCTCAATTGGCAGAGCAACTGACTCTTAATCAGTAGGTTGTAGGTTCGATTCCTACCGCGCTCACCATCTTTTCAATCACTTGGCGGTCTCGAACGGCCATCTTCCCACCGATTGTGTCCATTTTGTGTCCACTATTGCACGCGCTGACTGGCAACGTGCGCAATTTCGTCGATGTCCTGGTGCTGATACTTCATGGTGGTTGCTACTGCGGCGTGGCCCATCGCCTTCATCACCGCAAATAGGTTTTTCGTGGCCCGGTACATTTCCGTTCCGAACCCGTGGCGAGCACAATACAGCACCAAGTCATCCGGCAGGCCGGCAGCCTTCCGGGCATCCTGGAATCGCCTGGCCACCGTTGTGAGATGGCCACACTTCGCCCGTTTTGATGGAAAGACCCAGCCTTCCTTTTGATTGGAATACCGTACCAGCAGTGCTTGGAGAACGCGCGGGCTGATCGGAACGTGCCTTCGTCCCTTTGGGGTCTTGCTGTCGTAGACGAAATAACGGCTGTTCGACCAATCCAGGTGCTCCCAGCGCATCGTGAATACTTCCTTCTGATTTCGCATTCCGGCATCGCGCATAATCAGTAGCACGTCTCGGAGCGGCTGTTTGCAAAAAGGCAAAAGCTTGGCTTCAACGTGTTCGTCGATGATGCGCTCCCGTTCGCGTTCCTGTTGCAGTTTGATCTTTGGAGCCGCTCTAAGCACTCTCCACTCTTCCGCTTTGCCGAGCATACGCCGAAGCGTGCGGAGTGCATTGTTGTGGTTCGACGGGCCACCCGGAAAACTAAGTACGCCGGTATCGTCTTGGGAAATTGCATCAAGCCGCATACTGGCCACGTCCGTGTCCGCGAGCAACCGCCATCCGTTGGCGTAGTAATCTTTTGACTTCTGTTTCAACATGCTTTGGTTGTTGACCCAATCAAGGAACCGCTTGCTAAACTCACAAAGCACCGGACTGCGTCTCAGTAGAAGAACGCCTCCCCGTTCCTCGGCTTGGGCCATGGTGAGTGCCTCGATTCTTCGAGCGGCCGTGAGTGTGGTTTTCTTCGTGGATCCCCGATAACGTCTACCGTTGATCCGGAAGCGGTAGTGATAAACCCGACCTCGCTTGTAAAGAGCCATCGCTTACCCTCCATATGCCCGCACGGATGGCTTTCGCTTGTTGGCTCTGACGTATGCTTCTACGTCTGCAAGATCATACTTTATCCGGCCACCGAGTTTCACGTAGGCAGGACCAATTCCGGCGCAACGCCAATAACGAAGAGTGCTCTCGGGCATGTCCCACATTTTCGACAGTTCCTTCGTGCTGACGAGACGGGAACCGCAGTTCGTCCGGCCAGGCGAGCCGACCGTGGAATCTGGCGTCCTCGTTTTAAGGTTTTCTTTCGGCAGTGCTAGCGTGCTGACTGCCGGCATCTCTGCAGGCGGCATGGGAAAGCCTCCCACGAGAACCTACGAGGGCGGTACCCGAATGTCCAAGACTTCCTGAGATCCCTATTGATAACCGCAGTCTATTGAACCTAGCCCTTGGGGCTGGACGACGGGAATACGGACGCAACCAGATCAGCAGTGTGATTCGAAATGCCTTCGATGTTGTTCAAGGACTAGGATTCGGGAGTCCGGATTCTTACCGAACCCTTCCGAACCCAACTTCCTCGGAGCAGGAGGTGCGAAGTGATTTCCGGAGCAACGACGCTGGGTGAAGTCGAACCCCAGACCTCTACCGTGTCAGCGCTCCCACGGCAAGTAACCCATTGACATTCCAGGCACCGGTTGTTGTTGCTACTTTTAATGCAAAGAAGGGTGAAGGCACAAATGCTTCACAACAGCTACGCAAAGTTCTTTGGTGATTCGCAAACGTTGATAAATGCTTTACGCCAGTTCGGCCTCTTTCGGCATGGGCCTCTTCAATGACATAAGACCCGTCTTTTCGTTTGTTGTGTAACCGGCACTGCGTAGGGCCAGAAGCACATCGCCCAGATGGAGGTGGTCAAGCGTGTAATGCTCGTGTATGGCTTTGCGAAGAATCCTGGCATAAACATGGCTGGGATTGCGAACATCCTCGTCAGAGAGGCCCTCAATAACTTCGTTGATCAGGCGCTCGGTATCTCCGTTCTCAAGGACGTGAGCATCGTCTGCACTCTCTGCCATAGCAGGCTTTTGAACTGTCAATACGAGATCGACCGTCACGACGCTCTCAGAGCCTGAATTCAATCCCTTAACAGAGCGTTGTCCTTTATCTAGAATCGCAACATGAGCTGGGGCGGCCTTGAAGCCAGCATCTCTTATCGCGCGCTGCACCTGGCCCCAGATTTGCCCGCTGCTATTGCCAAAAACGACGGACATATAGCGCCCAGGTTTGAGCACACGAAATGCTTCGGCAAAAGCAGAACGCAGCAGAGCCTCATAGCGCTCCGATGCGCCTTTCTTGCGTTTGCCTGTCGTGTGTACAACCGCTTCCGAAGCATGATTCGTCACTTCGCCAAGCCAGGCCTCATGGAAGAGGTTCATGTCACTGTAAAAAATGTTGCTGCCGAACGGAGGATCGGTGAACACGTAATCAACCGATTCGGAGGCGAGATGCGCCAGACGGTCTGCCGAGGCCAGGGTATAGTCCATGTCCTCCTGTGGCCGTCCCCTCAGCAAAGGACCGTCAAGAAAAAGTATCTCGTCTGAGCGAAGCGCCGCTTCGACTTTCCGGCCAAACAGTTCAAACACATTCCATTCGTAGTAGACCGGGGCAATGTAATAGGTCTGATTCTGTGCATTGAGAGGCCGCTGGGCGCTCCATTGATAGCGGCGCGATGCTCGGGGGAGGATGGCAGTGAAAGCAAAGCGAAGCTTTTGCCGAAGCGCAGCATCCTCCACCTCGTTGATTGTCCGCCAGAGTTCGAGAAGGGCAATGGCGTTGCGCGGCGAGAAGAAATCCGCCGTTCTCACCAGGCCGGCTTTGCCAAGGCCCGAGCGGCTGAACATCTCGCGTTCTTCATCGATGACAAGGCAAGGGACCTCTTTCTGGCGAGGGTCCGCGGTCGCTCGCTCTATCATCTGCAAATCGAAATCAGAAACTGACTGCTCGGCCAGTCGGCCTTCCCGGTTGCGAGCGACCACCTCGACGGGCACGTCCGTGCCCCGCCGCCAACTCCGGCGCACGAACGGCGTGTCGCAGGAGGGGCAGGATTTAGGAGGCGTGCCTGTCTTGGAAAGATGCCGGTAATAGACGAGGGGAGCTTGGCAGGAAGGACAGATGTACGTGAAGGACCAAACCGCGCGCACCATCTCGACCATCGCGTTGTCTGCAGCTCTTCGGGTGGAGTACAGATCGCCGATAGCCCTACGCGCCTTGGCTACAACCCTTTCCGCCCTCTGCTGGAATAATCCCGGAACAATGCTCGTTGAATAACCCGTGGCGATGTGGCGCCCGAGAACGGAAATGTCACTGAGCCTGGCCTTGCGACCAAGCCTGACTGCTGCCAGACCTGTCATGCCGGAACCGGCGAAAAAATCCGCGATTGTTTCGCCCCTCTGGGTGAAGGTTTCGATGAAGGGCTCGATTGCCCCGATTGGCACCTTTGTCAGGTAGCCGTGGCAGTTGTATATGGGGTCCGTTCGTGGGGCTGTGATGGTTTCAGGCAGATTTTCCAAGCGAGGCGTCACGGAGCTGCTTCTCCTTTGAAATCTGGCAATTAAGTACCAGATGTGTAACGTTAAGTCTGTAGACTCATTGTTTACACATTTCTACCCTGAATGGCAAGAACGAAATCACGGCGGAAGTGTGCAGCGCAACCCAAAAGAGATCTTTGGCCATAACGTCAGACGAATCCGGACCGAGGCAGGTCTCTCGCAAGAGGAACTCGCCTTCCGTGCCAAACTCCACAGAACGTACATCAGTTCCCTGGAACGTGGCGAGAGAAATGTCTCGCTTGAAAATATATTCGCTATCGCCGAAGCGCTGAAGGTCCCTCCCGGCGAACTCCTGAAGCCCATCGCTCCGAAAGGCTCCGACTGATGGGCTTCAAAACCGACACGAGCTTTCTGCGATTCCTGAGCATGGGCGCTCTTGGCGTCCGGCAAACCATGAAACAGCTCACCGGCATGGGTTTCAGGCCCATCGAGCTGGAACGATACTGCGCTTCCAACAAGATATGGATGACAAAGGTAAAGCGGCTTCGGCTGCCCGACGTGCTCTGTGTGCGCACCGGGCTCAGGCTGGAAGTGCGCGCGAAGTCAGACCTCAAAATTCGGATGAGCGATGCGCCTAGCAATCCGGAGCGCACCTGGGATGCGGGACTGCGAGACGATGACGTTGCCGCGTTCATTGCTATAGCAGAGGAGGGGACCAGCCAGCGACCGGCCGACGAAGCCGTGTTTTTCTCGGTCAAAGCGTTGCACAAGGCTATCGCAAAATCAACGCTTGGCCCGCCAAAATCTGCCTCGGAAGGTGCCGAGCGCGACAGAACCTGGCCGGCTATAGTTCCTTCCGGCAACGGAACCGTTCAGTCGGTAACCTCTAAAAAACTCGTGGTCTCAATGCACGCGGAAGGAGGAGGCACACGCAAGCAGACTTATACCCTCAACGGCAAGAAGCCCTATGTGCATCCCGGTGATCACTTCAAGGCTGAAGTCTCCATCCTGGCAGGTGCGCCGAAGACGCTCGCGGATATATCCACTTTCCTCAATAAGGCATACGACCCGCTTGCGGGACTACATGAGGCAAATGCGGTGGACCGCTACGCGGCCGTCAAATCTCTCCCTTACCGGGAAGAGTTGCGTGCGGCTGCTGTTCCCGCATTGGAATCTTTGCTTAAAACCGAGAAGGAAGAGCGCGTTGCGCTCGAAGCCGCAGGCGCATCCGCTACGCTTGGTTCAACCTTTGGCCAGGATTGCATCGGCAAAGTTCTCTGGGGCGAAGGACGCAAGGACCTTCGCATGGAATCTGTGTTGATTCTGACAGAGCTGGGAAGCGCTTTTGCCCGTACCGAACTGCTACGTGTGGCGAGTGAGCCGAAGTTCGCCGGTGATGAAATCCGCCAGGCTGCCGTGTGGGGCCTGGGCAAAGCGGGCCTGAAAGCATACGACCAAATCCTGCCTTTCATCGCCGATGA
>Ga0074044_10002205_pt1 | contig 17086 bp, 12 predicted proteins | sample BogForMeECP23OM1_FD_94443 | JGI IMG/M metagenome (GOLD analysis project Ga0074044, IMG submission 94443) | Bog forest soil microbial communities from Calvert Island, British Columbia, Canada - Bog Forest MetaG ECP23OM1 | ecosystem: Environmental > Terrestrial > Soil > Wetlands ...
ACACTTCCACAAGTCGCCGGACAAGCTCGGTCCGGATCATCTGCGCAGCTACCAGGCCTATCTGCTCAGGGAACGTAAACTCTGCCCGGGAACGGTTGAGAACCATGTGGCCGCACTGCGGTTCTTCTTCGTGCGCACGCTTCATCGCCATGAGTTCCGCGAGTTCCTGCCCTATCCCAAGACGCGGAAGAAGCTGCCCAACATCCTCAGCCGGGAAGAAGTCGCACAGCTGATCAACGCCAGCAGCAGTCTGTTTCAGCGCACCCTGCTGATGGTGCTTTACGGAACCGGCATGCGCCGGGCCGAGCTCGCCCGGCTCAAGATCGCCCACATCGACAGCCAGCGCATGATCATCCATGTCGTCGATGGCAAGGGACACAAGGACCGCGACCTGCCCCTGAGCCCGACCTTGCTCGAGAACCTGCGTGTCTACTGGCGACGGCTCAAGCCGCGTACCTACCTGTTCCCGTCACGCATGTATCGCGACCACGAGCAGCCCATCAGCGACAAGACGGTATGGCTGGCGTGCACCGAAGCGGCGAAGAAGAGCGGCCTTCGTAAGGCCGTTTCACCGCACCTGGTTCGGCACGCCTGGGCCACGCATCTGCTCGAAGCCGGTACCGACCTGCGCACCATTCAGCTTCTGCTCGGCCATGAGGATCTGGAGGTGACGGCCCGCTATCTGCACTTATCCGCGCAACACCTGCAGAAGGTCGCCAACCCCATCGAGGAACTGAAGCTCGCGAGCGTCGACCAGACTCGCCCCCTCTACCACCGTCCGCGTTCATGACGCGGCCGGCCATCGAAGTGGCCGACATCGTCCGTCGCAGGGGCAAGCAGTTTCTGGAGCGCTTCAAGGCTGTTCTCAGCTATCAACAGCTGAAGGCATATCGGGCCGTGAAGCGATGCCGCACTGCAGCCCTTGGCGGACATAAGGATAAGTGTGAGGACTGCACCTACGAAGCACCCTTCTCCTACAACTCATGCCGCTCCAGATGCTGTCCGAAGTGCCAGGCGCAGGCCCGCAGGCGATGGCTCCAGACCCAGCAGCGCGATCTCTTGAACACCAACTACTTCCACGTCGTGTTCACCCTGCCCCACGAACTGAACCCCCTGGCACTGACTTCACGCAGGCCACTGCTGGACCTCCTGTTCGATGCCAGTTCCCAGACCCTGCTCGAGGTCGCCGCCGATCCCAAACGACTCGGTGCACAGATCGGATTCCTTTCCATCCTGCACACGTGGAGCTCCAACCTGCTGCCCCATTATCATGTCCACTGCGTCGTTCCCGGCGGCGGACTTTCGGCCGATCACCAACGCTGGATTCATACCAGCCATCCGATGTTCCTCCTGCCGGTTCCCGTTCTGCGCACCGTCTTCCGTAAGAAGTTCCTCGCCGGCCTTCACCATCTCTATCGCAAGGGCCGGCTCAACCTGAGAGGTCCAGCCGCTCCGCTCCTTGATCCTGCGTGCTTCGAACAACTGATCGACACGCTCGGCAAGAAGAGATGGTACGTCTACGCCAAGCCGCCCTTCGGCGGACCCGAACATGTGCTGCGCTACCTCGGCCGCTACACCCACCGCATGGCCATCAGCAATCACCGCATCACCGCCTTCGACGGGAATCGCGTCAGCTTCCGCTGGCGCGATTATGCCCACGGCGGCAAGCAGCGCGTCATGACCCTCGACGCAGTCAACTTCCTCTGCCGCTTCTTCCTGCATGTGCTGCCGAAAGGGTTCGTGCGCATCCGCCGCTACGGTCTGCTCTCCAACCGCTTTCGCAAAGAACTGCTGCCCCTGGCACGCGCACTGCTCGCCGAACAAGGTCGTCAACCGCTGCCTCTTCCACCCTTGCCTGATTGCGCCCCGTGGCACTGCCCCCGTTGCGGAAAAGCCATGCGCGCCGTTGAGCGCTTCACTGCCGCAGAACTCTATTTCGCAGGCTTCGATTCCTCATGAACACCGTCGCCAACACGCTCCGACGGCTTGCTCCATGCACGTCTCTGCGGCAGTGTGCGCATCGCCCTCACTACAGCTCCATCGCTACCTACAATCGCATCCGGAAATCACCCGATCGCAGACCGCGCTGCCGTTGGCTCACCGTTATCCATCCTCAGCGACGAAAAACCGGCCCACAAAACCACTCGCCGCAAATCCAGATCCTATTCAATCGCCATAATCCAAGCCAGGATCACCGCGACCGCCGCGCCTGCGCCTTCCTTCTTACCTCCTAATCGAAAACGCCTCGCAATTACATCTCGCCCTTCTTGCGCTTCGTGCGCGAGGCCTTTCCGATGTAGGCTAGCGGTTAACCGCCAGAGATTCTCGGCTGGCCTTTCAGTCTCCCAGGTCTCAGAAGCGAAAATCTAGGGCCCCGGACTCTCTACGAGTCAAACTCCGGCCACGCGCCCGGCTGCCGCCAAGAAATTCCGTTGGAGAGGAATCTGCGACGCGTGCTAACATTGCCGTTCCCCCGCGCTTCAATCCCGAACTTCGATCCCGCAATTGGAGGAACGCGCAATGAGTAGAACGAAGGCTGGAAGATCCCTGCTCACCTTTGCGATTGCTACGTTCCCTCTCATCAATGTGCTCGCCGATTGGAACAAGACGCATGTCTTCAATCCCGCTTGGCCTCCGCATGCCAGGTTCCACGCCGCAGATATGTCGGTCATCGTCTGGAGCGTCTCGGCAATCGCGATCTGGCTGCTGTGGAGACGTTCCACTGAGCCCGGGCTGGGAACCAAGGTAGCCATGCTGATGGCCCTTGTGCTTTGGTCGCCGTTTCTCTACGTCACCCTTCTTGTCCCTGGGACGAGCCTCTGGGTGAGCGGCACGCCGCCCGCTGCGGCACCCAGAATCGCTGGGATGATAGTCGAGCCTCAGGTTGTTCTCGCCATCCTCTTCCTTCTCCTCACCGCCTGGGGATATCGACTCGCGCGTAGCTCGGCTGCCTGATGATCTACCGGGACCCCTGGGCGAAGCCGGCCGAAACAACGTTCATCAATCCGACATTCACATGGGCCTATCGATCTTCCATGGCAACAATCTCAACTAACGCCAAGTACCCCAACTGCGTTTGAGCGCCCCATGCGAATCGGAAATTTCGGTTCCGCCCGGGGGGTGGCCCACCCGGAGATTACTTTGGCGATACTAGGACGATCTAGGCGTTATCCGGCGAGTAATTTACGGATCGAGGGTCAACCGCTCCGATCTCGAGCAGAGCGGGAGGGATTCTCGGCGCAGCAGTTTGGCGTGACGTTCATAAGCAGAATTGGGTTCTTCGCTACGAAGTCGGCACGCGAGCGTAGAAATTCACAAGGTTTCCGTCAGGGTCGCGAAAATAGACTGAGCGTGTGCCCCACGGCTGCGTGGTTGGCGGCTTGACCCAGGTTTTCACAAAGTCCTTCAGCCGCCTGTATTCGGCATCCACATCTGCAACTTTGAATTCCAGAATTATGGTCCGATTCTTTGCCGCTTCAGCCGATCCAGGAATGTATTTCTCCTGTGCGCTGGCGGAGAAGATCGCCAGCACTCCAGCGCCAGTTCCGAACTCAGCGTAATCTTCGCCCGACCACTTTGCTTTCAGCTCGAGCACGGGTTCGTAGAATCCGACGAGGCGCTTCACATCTTTGGTGATGACACACGTATTGATGAGAGTGGGACGAATGCTGCGATTTGAAGATTGGCTTGGTGCAAGCTGTGGATGGACCTGCGATGGCGCCGCATTTCCCCAAAATGCGCAGCCCAACACTCCTGCCGCAGCCGCGCGAATGACCGCCCTTATCGACATGCATCTAACGTTAACGCTCCGCTTCGTGCCGTGTCTCGAATAAACTGGCCACTGTCCGCCGATTCTCCGGTCGGATTGTGGACGATCCTTCCCTGCCCGGTTTTGCACCAAAATTGGTTAGGAAAGGGTGATTTCATGAAAGCGTCGGCTCCATCGCGGGCCGAACGCAGTTGGCAGTTGCTGACTGACCAAGGGCTCGAGGAGGACGGAGCCAGACGCGTGGGGCCATTATAAGTCTGCTTCGTTCCGGATTACACTTTCGTCAGTTGCTGACGACCAAGGCTCGGGAGAAAGGAGCCGAACATGTTGATAGTAGGTTGTGACTATCACCCGAGTTTTCAGCAGATCGCGTGGGTAGACACGGAGAGCGGAGAGTGCGGTGAACGACCTCTATCGCACAGCAATGGAGAAGTGGAGAAGTTTTACCGGAACCTGAAGGAGCAGGGAGTGAAGGTGCGCGTGGGGATCGAAGCGACGGGTCACGCGCGCTGGTTCGAACGTCTGCTTGCGGAGTTGGGACACGAGCTCTGGGTTGGCGATGCGGCAGAGATCAAGGCCAAGCGCGTGCGCAGGCAAAAGAACGACCGGGAGGACGCGCGGCTTCTGCGCACCCTGCTGGTGGAGAATCGCTTTCCGCGGGTATGGTTGCCGGATGTGGGCAATCGTGACTTGCGGCAGCTGCTGTGGCATCGCCATCGGCTGGTGCAAATGCGAACCCGAGTGATGAACCAACTTCAGGCCATGGCTCTGAACGAAGGGGTACGGCGCAAGAGGGGACTGTGGAGCAAAACGGGAAGAGCGCAGTTGGAATCATTTCAACTGATGCCGTGGGCGACCAGGCGCCGTAAGGACCTGCTCGAGTTGCTCGACGGGTTGACTCCGCGCATAGCAGCGTTAACGGCTGCGGTTGAGAAGCAGGTGGAACAGTATCCAGAGGCGCAACGACTCATGACGCATCCAGGTGTCGGTCCACTGACGGCGCTGGCCTATGTTTTGATCATCGGGTCTCCGGAGCGTTTTCGTTGCGGCAAGCAGATCGGCAGCTACCTGGGGCTAATCCCCTGCGAGGACTCCAGCGCGGGCCGGCAGCGGTTGGGACACATCAGCAAACAAGGCAATTCACTTTTGCGTTTTCTGTTGCTGGAGGCGGCGCAGGCTGCCGTCCGTAGCAATCCCCAGTGGCGGCGCCAGTTCCTGCACCTGACGATGCGCCGGGGACGTCAGATCGCCGTGGTGGCGCTGGCACGCAAACTCGCAGTTGGTCTGTATTGGATGTGGCGTAAAGGATGGGACTACGAAAAGTCGTTGCAATTCGGTTCGCACGTGGGGCAGCCCGGGACCCGCTATGGTGTGAAGTAGATCACCGTCCGAGTGATTGGGCACCCCACTCCCTCTTTCAGAGGGAGTTCGAAGAGGTAATCATGGTCGCAATTGCGATCGGATAGATGGCTGGGTCGAACTGAGTTCACCCGAACGATTACAGGCGAGCTTTGGTCGAGGCAACTTTGCAAGTGCTCTGGGACAAGAACGAAGAATGTCATCTAAGGAACGAAGCTTCACTGAACTTCGTTTCGCTTCGTTCCCATCTCGATTCTGTGGGACGTAGAGGGCCGTCAAGGATCAAGATGAACGCCCTCCGGGCGCCCTTGACCGCCCTCTACGTCTCTAGCGGAGGGAGATCGTTTTTTCTCTTGACTCCGCCGACGCTTTCATAGATGGCGGGTAATACACCAACAATCCAAATTCAAGCGCGCGGGGGCGGATCCACTTGCCCGAAAGGCACAATGCATGCCGGTTAAGACCTAGTCTTTCAAGCCGCTGATGATGCGACCTGGGGAACCATCCACAGAAATTTGTTCTCCATCGTGAAGAGAGTTCAGAATGCCCGGGATGTTGGCAACAGCTGGAATTCCGAACTCGCGCGCGACAATGGCTCCGTGACTGAGAAAGCCACCCGTTTCCATGATGATTCCTGAAGCTCGCAGAAATAGGGGAGTCCATCCTGGGTCAGTTGATGGGGCAACTAGGATGTCGCCGAGCATCAGGTGAGACGCGTCATTCGGATTCCGCACGATCCGCGCTGTACCACTCGCGAATCCAGGCGCAACTGCGATGCCGGACCACTCTCTATCTCCGGGCGCCTTTGGGGGAGGCTCACCTACGAATGCCAGACCGCCATTTGGATCTTCGACGATGAGATCCGGAGCCGTTTCTGAGAGCCATTTGAGGCGACGCGCGGAGCGATCGGCGGAGAGTTCCCGCGCACCCGCGCCGCTCCAGTAGCCGCGCAGCCAACAGCTGATATCGAAGAGCGCGAAATAAAGCGCATCTTCCCATGATTCCTTGGCTAAGGCGACCGACTTCACCCCCCTCTAGGCGCCGCGGTCGCTACGGTAGTGGCTGTCGAGGACCTACCGGCGGTCCCGGGCGACTGTTCGTGAGAACCAGGAACGCCTTCCGCTCCCCACGTATGCGGTAGCAGCGGGAACTGTGAGTTCCACTTCGGCTCCTGCATCCACTTCGCTCCATACTGCCAGATTTCCGCCAACGAGTTTGGCGCGTTCCCTCATGCCGGGCAAGCCGTAGTGTCCAGACCGCGCCTGTTTCGCCAGGACAGCTAGGTCCATGCCCTTTCCATCGTCCCGCACACGCAATCGGAATTGTTCATCGTCATAGCGGATTTCAACCTCGATATGTCGTGCCTGCGCATGACGAAATGCGTTCCGCAGCGCTTCGCCGGCAATCCTGTATAGTTCATCGCGCAGGATGGGATGCAAATCGCGCGGCTCGCCTTCAACGGTGACGCGAAATGCCGGAGACCCATTGTTGGCGGGATTCGCTGCGAGTTCCTCTCCCAGGGAATTCACAGCCCGTGCAAGATCGTTCTGCTGGATCGCAGAGTCGCGTATTCCCTGCACCGCATCCCGGCCTTCGGTGATCGCCTCGGCGGCCTGGTCCATCGTTCTATCCAGCACCTGTTGCGCTTCCATCGGGCGCTCTCTCAACACCTGCGAAAGAACCTGGAGCCGCAGCAGCACTCCATGGAAACTCTGAAGAAGAGTATCGTGAAGTTCCCGTGCAATCCGCGTGCGCTCGCCGACGCGCGCTTCCAGCGCAATCTCGAACTTATGGTGCAATTGCCGCAGCCGCCACTGGTAAGCCATCCACAGCAGCGCCACGAAAGCCGCCCCGCTCAACATGCAGAACCAGATGGTCTGATACCATGGCGGCAGGATCGTGATCACCACACTTACGCCGTTTGCATTCCACACTCCGCTGCTGCTCGAGCCCTGTACTCGGAACGTATAGTGTCCCGGAGGCAGCGTTGTGTAGGTCACGAATCGCTGGTTGCTGCCGACCTCATTCCAGGTCTTCTCCAACCCCTCTAACATGTACCGGTAGCGATTCCTTTGCGGGTTGGCATAGCTGAGGCTCGAGAACTCGATCGAGAAGATGTTCTGGCGGTGCGATAGCGTCAACGCGTCGGTGTAGGAAATCGACTTCCGCAACACGAAGTCCTTACCGACCCGGACCGGATTGTTGAATAGACGAAAGTCCGTCAGGACGACGGGCGGAACGAACGGGTTGTCAACAATTCGGTTGGGTGAGAAAGCGGTGACCCCGCCGGCCCCACCGAAAAACATCTCCCCGCCATGACCATTCTTGAAGTAATAATTGGCCTCGTTGAACTCGTTGCCTGCCAGGCCATTCTCGGCATAGTAGTTTTTGAAGGTCTTGGATCGCGGGTCGAACTTTGACAGCCCAATCCCTGTCGCCAACCACAGATTGCCTGCGTCATCTTCCTGAATGCCTTCAATAGCATTGTTGGGCAGCCCGTCGCGCTCATTGAAAACTGTAAATTCGCCCGTCTGGTGATCGAAGCGGTTCAATCCGTTCTGGGTGCCGACCCACAGCGTTCCGAAGTGGTCGACGCAGAGGGCATTCACTCGGTTGTTGCTGATACTGTTACTGGCATTCGGATCGTTCTTGTAGGCGACGATCTTGCCTGTCCGCACATCGAGCCTCTGCAGCCCTTGCTCAAAGGTGCCCATCCAGATCGATCCCCCCCGGTCCTCGGCCAGGGCCCGATAGATCCGGCTGTCGGGGGGGCCATCGAAGCGAAAGACGGTGAAGCGCCCGGTGCGCATGTCCATGCGGTCGAGGCCGTCCTCGGTGCCAGCCCAGACGGAGCCCTCGTGATCGAGAAGCAGAGCCCGTATGGCGTCATGGCTCAGGCTCGCCGGATCCGCCGGATCATGCCGGTAGGCTTTGAACCATCCCGTTTTGCGATCGAACCGGTTCAGCCCTCCTGAAAAGGTACCTAACCACAGGTATCCCGCGCGGTCCTCGACCATTGCAGAGACGTTGCCGACAGAGAGGCTTGCGGGGTTCGCTGGATCGTGCCGGTAGAACGTGTACCGCCCGGTCTTCCGGTCAAGCCCGTTGAGCTGGCCCGTGCCGATCCACAGAATCCCCTGGCTGTCTTCAAACACCGAGGCAATGTTGCCCACACCCAGGGTGTTCGGAAGGCCGGATTCTTTCCGATAAACGGTGAACGGCGCCGGCGCGCTGGAAAACCGGTTCACGCCGCTGCCGTCGGTCCCGACCCAGATGCCGCCTTCCCGATCTTCGAGCAATGAATCTGCGTAGTTTGTATTGAGACTCGCGGAATTCTCCGGATCGTTGCGATACCTAGTGAACAGCCTTCGAGTGCGGTCGAACTTGACCACGCCATCGGCGTTCGTGGCCAACCACAGCATCCCATACCTGTCTTCGAGGATGGCGTAACACCCGCGGGAGAGAAATGCCTCAGGCTGATCGTCAAAGAAGATGTATGTCGTGTACGCGCCGGTCTTCGGGTCGAGCGAGGTTAGCCCGCCGCGGCGCGTCGCACCGAGCCAGAGCGTCCCGGAGCGATCTTCGAAGATCCGGTCCAGCGTCGGCTGCTCGGCATGCGGATAATGACGAATGACTGTCCCCGTTCGCCGGTCGAAGGCGTCAATGCCGGTCGCGGTCGCAATCCAAAGTGTGCCCTGCCGGTCTTCGATTGCGTACCGGACATCGTTGCTGCCCAGACTGCGGGGATCGCTTGGGTTGTTGCGAAAGTGGGTGAACCGGTCGGAAACCGGATCCAGCCGGTCCAGTCCGTTGCGGGTAGCGAGCCACAACATGCCGTCCCGATCCTGTGCGATGTGCTCCACGTGTCCGGCCAGGCTGGCGGGATCTTTGGGATTGGTGCGGTAGTGGAAGAACCTTCCAGTAACGGGATCGAAGCGGTCCAGTTCCTCATCGACGGCGATCCACAGCGCGCCGGAGCGGTCCTGCAACAACGAGTAAATGAAGACTCCGCCAATACTGTAGGGGTTGCTGGCTTCGGGCTTGTAGGCCTGAAAGCGATAGCCGTCGAAGCGGTTCAGCCCGTTGTACGTGCCGAACCACAGGAAGCCCTGATTGTCCTGCAGGATGTTGTCCACGCGGCTCTGGGAGAGTCCTTGTTCGGTTGAATAACGAGTGAAGCGGATGTCGTTCCCTTCGATCAGGGGTAAGCGAACGGGTCCGTTGTTTCGGGTGTTGCCGAGGGAGAACCTATCCTGGACGGTCCGAGCGGTGTGCGCGTACTGGCTGATGTCGAGCGAGGGGTTGAGCGCCGCTGCGCAGGCGCACCAAGCCAGCGGCACGCTACATGCGGACATGCGCCAAACTCGCTTACGCCGTGTTTCCACGAAGACATGTTATCGCATTGCTTTCGCCCGGATCGTGCCCGGTCCGTTGGCGAGAGTCAGCGACCGCCAATCTCTCTTGGACATCACCTGTTACAGCCCTATGCACGCATTATCAGAGGTCGCCCTGCGTGAAGAGCGCTGTGCGGCCTCCGTAAGGTGCGGGGGCTTTGCCCCATAAGCGCTAACTTAAGAGTTGCCTTTTTTGCTATGGTAGCCCTATGCTGAAGCATGGAGAATGCCGCTCAAGAGAACTGGAAGACGCTGTTGTCGCTGTTTCCGCCCCAATGGCAGGAGCTGGCCGGCGAGAGCGGTGCTGTGGAACGTCTGCGGGGCTTTTCTTCAGCAGAAGCATTGTTGCGCACTTTGCTGCTTCATATAGCAAACGGCTTTTCGCTGCGGGAAACGGCAGTACAAGCCAAGTTAGCGGATTTGGCGAATGTCTCCGATGTGGCCCTTCTGAAACGGCTACGCAACAGTGAAGAGTGGTTGCGCCGCTTGTGCGTGGATCTGCTGCGGGAAAACGGGATAACGTTGGCCACCCAGGCTAGTGCGAAGCGGCTGCGTATCGTCGATGGCACGATTGTCAAGGAGCCGGGCAAGACAGGTAGCCAGTGGCGAATTCTCTACAGTCTGCAATTGCCCAGTCTGAGTTGCGATTTTTTCGAGATTAGTGCCACTACAGGTAAAGGGACAGGGGAATCATTCCGCCGTGTACCCATCGGGCCTCAGGAATTGGTGCTCGGGGACGCGGGCTACTGGTCCGCGGCGGGCATTGAATTTGTTCGCAGCCGAGGGGCCGATGTCTTAGTGCGTGTCAACCCGCAAACTTTCCTGGCGTACGGGCCTCGGGGTCATCGTGTGAGACTGTTGAGCCGATTGCAGACGGTTCGACAAGCCGGCGAGATAGGCGAGTGGGAGGTAGTCTTGCGCGGGGAAGACGCTTCCATCGAGGGCCGCATCTGCGCCCTCCGCAAGAGCGAACATGCCATTCAACAAGCCCATCGCCGTCTGCAGCGCAAGGCCAGCAAAAAACAGACCACCATGCTGCCGGACACTCTGGAATACGCCGAGTACGTCATCGTGTTCACTACGCTCCAAGCCGAATCGGCCGGCGAAGTGTTGGAATGTTATCGCTTGCGTTGGCAAATCGAGCTCGCGTTCAAGCGCATGAAGACGCTGGCTCAGTTAGGACATCTTCCTAAACACGATGACAGAAGCGCCCGCGCCTGGCTCTATGGCAAATTGTTGGTGGCGCTGCTGACGCAGAAACTGATCCGGGTAGGGCGCGACATTTCCCCCTGGGGGTACTTGCTCCCCATTGCTTCGTCCGATCAGTCGCTGGCGTGAGTTTAGCTTCGCGCTCCACCAACTTCAGCACGCCATACAGCCCACGCTGCCGCTTGCTGACCTCATCGCTCGATGGACCAAGATCTCAATCGCTCTCGCTGAGCGGCCTCGCAAACGTCTACCACAACTCTTAAGTTAGCGCTTATGGGGCTTTGCCCCCGCACCCCCAGGATTTATCGCTTGATGCCTCTCCCGATGCTGGGAGAATCCTCGGCAGAAATTTGCGACAGGCTCAGCCGGACTCGCGTGAGTAGTCTGAGGCAGCTCCCGACGGATCATGATTATGCGGTTCCGACCCGCGAATATCAGCTTGATCAATCGTCGCCATTACCTGCCACGGCTGCTGCTAACCTTGTCCTCGAAAAGACCGAAACAAAAACCACCCCAGCGATTCGAAGATGTTGACAGGGTCACACCATATCAATTTCTGGATGGCGGGTGATCCGCCCGGAACTCAGAATACCCGCCCTGAACGGCTCGGTGAGTGAGTTGGCGATTTAGCATCAGATTGACAGCAGAACAACGGCCGAGGAACTACCGCCGGTTCCCGGCGACTGTTCGTGAGAACCAGGAACGCCTTCCGCTCCTCACATATGCGTCAGCAGCGGGAACTGTAAATTCCACCTCGGCTCCGGCATCCACTTCGCTCCACACGGTCAGATTTCCGCCAACCAGCCTGGCGCGTTCCCTCATGCCGGACAAGCCGTAGTGTCCTGCGCGCGACTGTTTCGCCAGGACGGCCGGGTCCATGCCCTTTCCGTCATCCCGGACACGCAGACGGAACTGTTCCTCGTAATAGCGGATTTCAACCTCGATCTGCCGGGCTTGGGCGTGCCGGAAGGCGTTGCGAAGCGCCTCAGCGGCAATCCTGTAGATTTCGTCACGCAGGATGGGATGCAAATCGCGCGGCTCGCCTTCAACGGTGACGCGAAATGCCGCAGACCGGCCGTTGGCGGGGTTCGCCGCCAGTTCCTCTCCCAGGGCATTCAAAGCCTGGGCGAGATCGTTCCTTTGGACCGTGGATTCGCGTAATCCTTGCACCGCCTCCCGGCCTTCGGCGATTGCCTCGGCTGCCTGGTCAATCGTAATGTCCAGCGCCTGTTGCGCTTCCATCGGGCGTTCTCTCAATACCTGCGAAAGAACCGTGAGTCGCAGCAGCACTCCATGGAAACTCTGAAGCAGAGTGTCGTGAAGTTCACGCGCGATACGCACGCGCTCGCCGGAGCGCACTTCCAGCGCCACCTCGAACTGATGGCGCAATTGCCGCAGCCGCCACTGGTATGCAGCCACCAGCAAAACCAGGAACGCCGCCACGCTCAACACGTTGAACCACACGGTCTGGTACCACGGCGGCAGCATGATCAGCGCCATACTTACGCCGTTTAGATTCCACACTCCGCTGCTGCTCGAGCCCTGTACGCGGAACGTGTAGCGTCCCGGAGGCAGCGTCGTGTAGGTCACGAGTCGCTGGTTGCTGCCGACTTCATTCCAGGTCTTCTCCAGCGGCTCCAACATGTACCGGTAACGATTCCTTTGCGGGTTGGCATAGCTGAGGCTGGAGAACTCGATCGAGAAGATGTTCTGCTCGTGCGAGAGCGTCAGGATGTCGGTGTAGGAGATAGACTTCCGGAGCACGGACTTTTCACCGACCCGGACCGGATTGTTGAATAGGCGAAAATCCGTCAGGACGATGGGCGGAACGAAAGGGTTATCGATGACTCGTTCGGGATAGAAGGCGGTGATCCCGCTGGGCCCACCAGAGAACATCTCCACCTGAGCGCTCTTGAAGTAAACGTTCGAATCGATGAATTGGTTACCAGCCAGGCCCTCATCGGTGTAGTAATTCTTGAACGTTTTGGCCTGTGGGTCGAATTTAGACAAGCCGTTTCCGGTCGCCAGCCAAAGGTTGCCGGCGGCGTCTTCCAGGATGCCCATAATGGCGTTATTTGGCAGACCATCGCGCTCATTGAAAACTGTGAATTCGCCAGTGCGGCGATCAAAGCGGTTCAACCCGTTCTGAGTGCCGACCCACAGCGTTCCGGAGTGATCAATGTATAGGGCATTCATGCGGCTGCTGCTGAGGCTGTTAGCGGCTTTCGGATCGTTCTTGTAGGCGATGATCGTGCCCGTCCGCACATCGAGTTTCTGCAGCCCTTGCTCGTAGGTACCCATCCAAATCGATCCATCCCGGTCCTCGGCCAGGACCCGATAGATCCGACTGTCGAGCGGGCCATTGAAGCGGTAGACGGTGAAGCGGCCGGTGCGCATATCCATGCGATTGAGGCCGTCCTCGGTGCCGGCCCAGACGGCGCCCTGGTGATCGAGAAGCAGAGCCAGTACGGCGTCATGGCTCAGGCTCGCCGGGTCCGCAGGATCATGCCGGTAGGCTTTGAAGGTTCCGGTTTTGCGATCGAACCGGTTCAGCCCGCCTTCCCACGTGCCGAACCACAGAAATCCCGCGCGGTCCTCGACTATCCCAGAAACCTCGTCGGCGGAGATACTTCCGGGGTTCGCCGGATCGTGCCGGTAGAACGTGTACTGCCCGGTCTTCCGGTCAAGCCGGTGCAGTTGGCTCGCTGTACCGATCCAAAGAATTCCCTGGCTGTCTTCAAACACCGAGTAGACGAAGTTCTGATCCAGGCTGTTCGGATTACCGGGTTCTTTCCGGTAAATGGTGAACGGCGATGGCGCGCTGGAAAACCTGTTCACGCCGACTTGGACAGTCCCTACCCAGATGCCGCCTTCGCTATCTTCTTCTAGCGAAAGTGCATCGTTGCTGCTCGGGCTGGCGGGGTTGCCCGGATCATTTCTATACCGCGTGAACTCCTGGCGCTGGCGGTCGAACTTGACCACGCCGTCGGGTCTTGTGGCGAGCCACAGCATCCCCCTCTGGTCTTCGAGAATTGCGGAGCATCCGCGCGAGCCGGGTGTTTCAGGCCACTTGTCGAAATAGATGTAGGTTGTGAACACGCCGGTCTTCGGGTCGAGCGAGATAAGCCCGCCACGGCGTGTCGCACTGAGCCAGAGCGTCCCTGAGCGATCTTCGAAGATCCGGTCCAGGGGGGTCTGGGGGGAATTTGGAGAGTGATAGTGGCGAATGACTTTCCCCGTTCGGCGGTCGAACGCGTCGGGACCGGCTGCGGTGGCAACCCATACTGTGCCCTGCCGGTCTTCAAGCACGTATCGGACGTCGTCGCTGGCCAGGCTGCGGGGATCCCCCGGGTCGTGGCGATAGTGGGTGAACCGGCCGGAAACCGGATCCAGCCGATCCAGTCCGTTGCGCGTGGCGAGCCACAACATCCCGTCCCGGTCCTGCGTGATGTGCTCCAAGTGTCCGGCCAGGCTCGCGGGATCGTTGGGATTGGAACGGAAGTGGGTAAAGGTCTGTGTGACCGGATCGAATCGATCCAATCCTTGATCAACTCCGATCCAGAGCACACCGGACCGGTCCTTGAAGAGTGCGGTGACGAAGACACCGCCCAGGCTGTTTGGGTTGTTGGCTTCGGGTTTGTAGACCAGGAAATGGTAGCCATCGTAGCGATTTAAACCGTTGTAAGTGCCGAACCACAGGAATCCCTGATCGTCTTGGAGCATGTGGTCGACGCGGTTCTGAGAGAGCCCTTGTTCCGTTGAATAATGAGTGAAGCGGATGTCCTTCCCTTCGACCAGGGGTAAGCGAGTAGGTAGGTTGTCCCGAGTGTTGCCGAGGGAGGACCCATCCCGGACGGTCCGAGCGGTGTGCGCGTGCTGGCTGATGTCCAGTGCGGGGTTGAGCACCGCTGCGCAGGCGCACGGCGCCAGCAGGACGCTTAACGCGGACATGCGCCAAACTCGCTTACGCCGTGTCTTCACGAGGACATGGTATCGCACTGCTTTCGCCCGGATCTTTCCCGTTCGTGCGAATCCGCGAAGTTTTGGGGCACCAATCCTCTGATTCACTTACGCCCGGAAGCCGTTGGCTGAAGTCAGCGACCGCCAATCGATTTCACCTGTTGCCGACAGGCCGAGTCACTCGTTCACGCGCATCGGGTCAATTTTTGCGGATTCCGAGTGGTTAGTGGCCCACCCGTCAATTACACAAGAATCAATAACTCATTGATAAATATACTTTCCCATCAGCCGAAGCTCGGGCCGGCATTTTTCGTGTATCAAAGGCTCAAACTTTTGGCGAGCATTAGAGAGAGGAGCGCCCAAAACTAGAAGAGGGCGCCCAGTTTATTTTGGGCGCCGTCTGAGAGAACCGAAACCTACAGCGGGTCGTTTGCCCCGGAATCTCCGGCAGTCTTGCCCTGATCGACGGATGCCCCCAGCTCGTCGCCGGACGGATTCTCTGCGTGATTCGTCAGAGACGCTCCCGGGAATCTTGGAATGAGCCGATCAGGCAACGTATAGAAGACGCCCAGATTTGCCGGGAAGGCGAGCTGGGACAGGAAGTGCGCGAGGGCCGCGGCATTCGTCGATGTTTGAGCTGCTGAATAAGCATTCAGGCTAGTCCAGTAGGTAAATAAGAGAAACTCGGTCGGACCTTGGCAACTGGAATTGCGCAACAAGTCGACGCCCAGGAATCCTTGGATGGTGAGGCGGCCTAGCTGTGCATATACTCCGCTGGTTCTCAAACTGTCGACCAAGAAGCGCTCTCGATTCGGCAGCGCATTCAGGAGTTTTAGATCAGAAATCATGGCAATTCTCCGATCGGCGGAATGCCTGCGCGCCGCTTCCGGTGGTCCAGTAGCTTCGCGCAGGGTTATGGGTTTCAGGGTTCGAGGTTGTTGCGGATGATCTGCCACTCGCGCGCGTCGAACGGATCGTCGCCGGCGTCCCAGTCAAGGTGATCCAGCTCGGCATCAAAACTGGTGTCGTCGAAGTAGTCCTCGTCGTCGGAGGCTGCTCCGCCCTCTTCCGTCATCGCGTTGAATGCATCGGCATCCTCTAAGCACTCCTCCCCAGTGCGGGATGCCGTGTTGTCTTCTTCCTTCCTTTGGTTCTTGCCGTTCGTCGAGTTGTCTTCTTCGCCCTCCATCAGTTGGTCTCCTTCGGCACCGCACCGTTGCATGCGGCCGAATCCAATGATGGACGAAGTTGAGTGCGGCAAACCGCGCTTGTTACCTGCGGCACGTGGTTGAGGACGCACATCGACCCTCGGAAAAAATCAAGAATGGATCCCGCGTCGTGGAGTCGACGTGGGCTTGGCCTGGTCGAAGCGGAGAATGATGGCGTTGAGTCCCAGCGCGCGACCACAGAGGACGCGCATCAACGTGGAGAGTGAGGGGCAAATGTTGCCATTTTCGATGCGTGATAAATGAGTCCGAGAGACGCCCGTGGCACGTGCCAGAGTCTCCTGGCTTATGTGGCGCTGGGCCCGGATCGCCTTGATGTGGGCGCCGATCCGTGAGGGAAGCTGGCAATCGATGTTGCCGAAAATCTGCGGGGCAACATCGAGCCGAAGAAATTCGACACCGAGGGGCCGCGAGCAGCGCACGCAGCGACCCGTGTCGCTTTTCAAGAACTCCCGGATGCCGCAGTGCGGACAGTGTACGGCTTCCCGCAGAACAAAGGTTGGTTGGTGATGGGACATGGGTTCTCCTTTGGAAGAAGAAAGCGATTGGGATGAGAACGCGGGGGTGGAAGAAGTTCGGTGAGATTCAGCCCAGGTCCTCGATCGTGAGGTCGCTGAGGAACGGGTCGAATGTGGTGAGGCGGCGTTTGCGTCGGGGACCAATCTGGTCTTCGGCGACGATCTCGGCGTCGGCGTAGAGCGCGCCCGAGTAGTAGATCCAGTCGCCGACGCGCTGGAGAGCGAACTCCTTGCTGGTGGTGGCGACGCGGACCTCGTCGCGGGTGAGATGGACGCCGAGGAACGGTCCGAGGACGGGGCCCTTGGAGGCCGAAGTGATCCCGGAAAGATCGCAGGCGGGACGGCCGTTGCGGAGGTCGAGGAAGACGGACATGGTTTTCCTTTCGGTTGTAGGTGGTTGGGTTGAGGGTGGAGCGAGGATGGAGCGAGGAGGTGCTCGAGGCCGGCGGAGAGTCGAAGAGAGATGCGCGCAGAACGCCGCCCTCACAGCTGTTTTTTGAATTGAGTCAGGAAGGAAGGAGAGAAGGAGGGCAGGGAAGAAGCAGGTTTGAGAACGGGGATTCTCAGACGTGGTTAGAGGCCGAAGGCCGGACGCAGCGTTCCTCGTGAGGAACTCGCCTAAACCTTATAGAACGGTCCAAGCTTTTCAGC
>Ga0074044_10002206_pt1 | contig 17079 bp, 6 predicted proteins | sample BogForMeECP23OM1_FD_94443 | JGI IMG/M metagenome (GOLD analysis project Ga0074044, IMG submission 94443) | Bog forest soil microbial communities from Calvert Island, British Columbia, Canada - Bog Forest MetaG ECP23OM1 | ecosystem: Environmental > Terrestrial > Soil > Wetlands ...
GAACGTCGAAGGCGCGCGCGCCTCGGGCCTTCAGGCTGTGCACTATCGTGACACCCCGAGCTTGATCGCCGAGCTACGCCGCCTCGGGGTCGAGGTCCCGGTCATCGAGAGCTGACTCCGCGCTGCGCCAGGTCGAGAAAGCGGATCGTGCCACTGCCGGGGGCGATCAGCCCCAGCGGCCGGGCGGCATGAGTCGCCCAGAGGATGAATCCATCGGCAGGGTCGAAGTAGAGCCGGTGGATGGCGCGCTCGATCTTGGATCCCCGGCGCATTGCGAATCTCGAGATTCGCGGGCAGGCCCTCCCTGGCGAACCGGTCGTGGTCGTCCTTGACCCTGGAAAGTAGATCCGCGGGAACGTCGGGAATCGACGGCAAGAGATGCGGGCGACCGGCTGTCATGGCAGCGACTCCGCCAACCCCATGCCGATCAGTGCGGCCTGGGCACCGCACATCAGGCTATAGCCGAGGAACCGGCCCTCGCCGGTGATCAAGACCTTGCCGGGGGCGACCGCCTCGATCAAGCTCGCAAGGTCCTGGAAGGTGATGACGCTGTCGAGAGTGGCCACCTTGATTCCCAGGACCTCCGGCCGCTCCAGCAACCGACTCAACGTCTCGGTTCCGTAGCGAACCAAGTTGTGGCAAGGTCTCCTGACCTTGCCACTTCGCCGACCGAAGGTCTCCAACCCCGACCCCGGCGGGAGACCTGCGGTCCGGCCGGGCCCCCGGAACGGGGTGGGCGGGGTCTGGAGACCCGCGCCGAACAGCGCGACGGCGGGGTCTGGAGACCCGCGCCGAACAGCGCATGCTCCTTACCTCAAGGGAAGAGGGCGGTGCAAGGAGACAGCGCTCCGTCGCCAAGAACAGCCCGAACAGCGGTCGCCGTTTGACTTCTTGAATCCAGAGGACAGACTCGTACTAAATTAGTTCCCGCGTCGCGCGGGCCCCGGAATTCGTCAGTTCGACCCACCTCGCTTTCAGTTTCCTCGAATTCTCCAAAAAAGGGCCATGACGAACGGAATCTTATCGGTAATGATTGATTGAGTGCATGGAGCCAACCACTCACACAATTGATCGTGCAATGTGTTTCGGGTACGGCTTTGAAGCAGAAGCAGGGGTATCCGCAGCAGCATGATCCAGCGCCCCGACGGTGGTCCCCGCAGCGAATTCTGATGAGTCACCTTGATCGAGGAGGTTCCGGATCTTTCGAGCGGAAACGCCGGTTCAGGCGTGTTACGATCGAAGAGAGCGGAACTCCAAAGCGAACCGGGGAGTCTATCGATGGGAAGCTTCAAGGCAAACGGTCGGGAACAGGGGTCAAGAGAGCATCGCACCACCAAGCTTGCGCGGCGGCGGGGCCTGCTGATGCTGGAGTGGCTACTAGAGGAACGCGTGTTGCTCAGCACGGTGGCGCGCTGGCAACCGACCTCGCCCAACCTCGCCGATGTCGAGAACGGCCCGATGGCCAATCTGGGCGGCCAGCTCATCAGCCTTTACGAGGCATTTCAGGGAGGCGAGAGCAGTTCCGTCGCGCTGGCGAGCCAGTTCCCGCTCGACCAGTTCCAGGGCGACTCGGTGCTCGTGGGTCTGACCGCTTACACCGATTTTCAAGCGTTCAAGACCTCCCTTGGCAACCTGGGCATGCAGATCGTTGACACGAACCCGACCGACGGGCTGGTGGACGGCTATCTGCCGATCAACGAGCTGCCCACCGCCGCTCAGCTTCCCCAGACCTTGAGTGGTCAGCTTGACTTGAAGAGCGAGACCTTCGGCGCCGCCATCAACGAGGCCGATTACTCGACGTACGCCAACGTGGCCAGCCAGCACACCGGTCTCACCGGCGCCGGTGTAACCGTGGGCGTCATAAGCGACAGCTTCAACGACCTAGGCGGCTATGCCACGGACGTCTCGACCGGCGACCTACCTCCGAACGTGGATATCCTCCAGGACGGAACCGGCGGCGACGACGAAGGCCGGGCAATGGCCCAGAACATTTACCACATCGCACCTGGGGCTGGTCTCGCTTTCGCGACCGCTGGCGAGACCGACCAGGTGATGGCCCAGAACATCCTGGCCCTGGCCAACACCGCGGGCGCCAAGATCATCAACGACGACATCGCCTTCTCCGACGACCCCTTCTTCCAGCCCGGTCTGATCACCCAGTCGATCAACCAGGTCACGGCGCAGGGGGTTACCTATCTGTCCGCCGCGGGCAACGAGGCCAACCACGGGTACCTGTCGGACTTCCGCGCGGCCACCGGCACGGTCACTGGGGTGGGCACCGGCACCTTCATGAACTTCAATCCCAGCGGCACGTCGCTCCTCCTGCCGATCACGGTCAACGTGCCCAACACCAACATCGACTTCCAGTTCGATCAGCCCTGGGCCAGCCAGGAGCCAATGGGTTCGCCTGGCCCCACGTCCCAGCTCAATTTTTACGTTCTCGACGGCTCCGGCAACATCATCGCCTCGGGCACCGACGACAACGTCGCCATGCAGGAGCCTCAGCAGTTCGTGCAGGTCCCGAGCACGGGAAACTACTTCGTTGCAATCCAGGTCGTTTCGGGTCCCAATCCCGGGCACGTCGAGTTCGTCCAGTTCGGTCAGCAGTCGACGAACGACCTGATCGTCTCCCAGCAATTCGGTGCTGCCGGGGGAACCTACTACCCGACTTCGTTCGGCCACAACGCCTCGGCCAACAACATCGGCGTGGCCGCCGTGCCCTGGTGGTCGCCCACACCGTTCCTGGGCCAGAACCCGCTGGCCTCCGAGCCATACAGCTCATCAGGGCCCGAGATCCAGGTCCTCAACGCGGACGGTACGGCCTTGAGCTCACCGCTCACGATCCAGAACCCGTCCGTCACCGCGCCCGACGGGGGCAACACGACCTTCTTCGGCTTCGTCGCCGCCACGAACAACCCGCCGATTCCGGGCCAGCCGGCGACCAGCACGAACCTCTACGCCTCGTTCACACCCGATCAAGAGAACCTCCCCAGCTTTTTCGGTACTTCCTCGGCCACACCCAACACGGCCGCGATCGCGGCCCTCATGCTCGAGAGGGTTCCGACGGCAACCCCGGCTCAGATCAAGGCGGCCCTGATCGAGTCGGCCTCATCGACTCCCATGAATGCCTCCGCGATGGGCACCTGGAACGCGCAGGGAGGCTACGGCCTCGTCAACGCCATCAGCGCCATCAACGCCATCGACGTGCTCCGGGTCAGCTCGACCAACCCCGCCAACGGCGAGACGGTGACTGTCACCCCGAGCGCCATCGATGTCACCTTCAGCAAGCCCGTTGTTTTCTCGACGGTCACAAGCAGTGACCTGGTTTTCCAGGCCACGCCGCCCGGCGTGAGCGTGGTGGTGGGCACGCCCCAGGCGGTCGACAATCCCACGGATCCGACCATAGTGGCCTTCCCGTACAGTTTCAGCTACAAGAACCCGCCCACGCCCACGGCCAACGGTGTCTACACCTTCATCGTGACGGGTTCAATCACGGCCGAGGCTGGAGGGACACTCGTTCCCTCCAGTCCGATCACTTTCACTCTCGACGACACGACCGCCCCAGAGGTCGCTAACACCTCCGTCTACACCCGGACCGTCACCATCCAGTTCACCAAGGCGATGAACCCGAGCACGATCACGCTGGCCAACCTTTACGTCGAGAGGCAGGGAGGAACGGGGAACTGGCTGAACCCGATCGACCTGAATACCATCCTCGGTAGCAATGGCGTTCCGTTGGTCAAACTCACCTACAACCCGTTAACCCTGACGGCAACCCTCAACTACAGCGCTCTGCCCCAGACCGTCATGCCGACCGACGATTACGCGATTGTCGTCAAGAGCGGCCCGACCGGTGTCACCGACCTGGTGGGTAACGAGCTCGACGGCGAATTCAGCGGGTCCTTCCCCTCAGGTAACGGCACTGCGGGCGGAAATTTCTTCGAAGATCTCGGGGTCAAGGTCCTCCAGGCGCCGGTGCTCACGACGTTTCAGATGACGGCTGCGACCGACACGGGAATCGCGGGCGATCAGAACACCAAGAACACCCAGCCAGTCTTCACGGGACAGGTCTACAGCCCCTTTCCCGGCACGGTCGCCGGACTGAACGTTTACGTTCAGTTCAACTCGTTGCAGCCGGGAGGCGCCTTGAACCTTGCCGTCGGTACCGGCGGCCGAGGCGTCACGTACACCTCAGGCAGCGCGGTCGAGCCGGAGGTCACCAACGCTTCAGGCAGCTTCACCGTGGCCGCACCCACGCTCCCTGAGGGCTTGCAGTCGGTCGGTATCGTGGTCGTGGGTGAAGAAGACCGAGTAGGACCCCCCACCCCACCCCCAAATGATGGCTTAGCCTCGTTCCAACAGTACTCGTTCCGGATCGACACGACGGCACCCCAGGTCACCGCGGTCGGCCAGATCAACGGCGCGGCTCCCCCCTCGCCCCCCAATCTCTCGTTGCTCCAGACCCTCACGCTCGACGTGGAGGATCCGGTCAAGCCGACGTCCAGTTACCTGGCGACCCCCTCGCAGGTCTTGTTCCCGGCCATCGACCCGTCGACCGCCGCGAACATCAGCAACTACTCCCTGATCCTGCTCAATGCCAACGGCACACAGACGGACGAGTCGCAGTACATCACCACGGCGACCTTTACTGCCACCGCGCCAACGCTGGCGGGCCAAGACGTCGCCGACTACAACGGTGTGATCAACCTGACCTTCTCGACCGGGATTCCAGCCGGGAACTACGAGCTCATCGCGCGCACTAAGGAACAGACTTACCCCGGCCTGCTCGACGCCGCGGGCAATCCGCTCGCTCAGGACTTCGTCTACAATTTCAGCCTCCAGTCCCAGCCGGTGTTCATCACGGACATCGCGATGGAAAGCACTTACAGCAACGATGGTTCCACGGCGATCGGCGGACCCCGCTCGTACTACGAGCTGCCCTCGACCGTCCCGGGCTATGTACCCCGAGCCGCCGCCCCGCCCACGGCCTGGGTGATCGATCTCTCGAACCCGATTCCCTATACCGACTACTCCTCTTTGAGTGCCAACCAGCTTCCAGTCCAGCTCATTGGCTCCGCTGACACCGCCGGTGGAACTCCCGACGGTGACTTCGGCAATCTGGGAGAAGGGGGACTGGGCTCCACTGGAACCGGTTTCCACATCGTTAGTAGTGTTTCGTTGGCACTGTACAACTGGGATCCAGCGACCCAGACCTCAACCCCCGTTGGCCCAGGAGGCAGCGGGAACCGCCTCGTGCTGACCTACTCCGGCGGTATGCTGCCGGCTGACTACTATCGCATCTATATGCCCAACTCGGTCGAGCCGGGCGGCATCAACACCGTCATCAAGGACATCTACGGCAATCAGCTCGACGGCGAGTTCCTCGGCGACGCCACGGCGAGCCTGGACCTTACCGACTTCCCCGATCAGCCTCCCGTCAGCACCCAGTTCTCGGGGATCTTCAACTACGAGGACGAGCTCTCCACCGGTGTCTATCGCCAGGGAATGTCTGGCACCGGCGTCGCGGGAGGCGCGTTCATGACCTCTTTCGTGGTCGTACCCCCGGCGACTACCTTGACCGAGGCCGACGGAACGGTCGAGACCATCAGCAACATCATCTATGCCCGGCCCGACTACGTGGAAGATCCGCTTCTGCCCTCCACGGCCCCCGACGGCAGCCTGGCCAAGCCCTATTCGACCCTGGCGCCGGAGGGCGACCCCGCCACGGCGCCGGCTAATCCGAACCACGATCCCAACGGAGGCCTGAACTCGAGCCAGTTCTTCCTCTCGGGTTTCAACTCGCAGTACGATCGCAACGGCAATGGAGTGTTCGACCGCTCGGCCCTCTACGCCGCCTCGCAACTGGCCTACAGGGGGCCCGTTGTGGTCATCGCCTTGCCGGGCACGCCCCAGCTCAATCCGATTACAGACGTCGTGACGCAGCAGACGTTCGTTCTCCAGGCGCCGGCCGGTTCCAACACCACCATCAACAACGCCAGCGCGTCGGTTCCCTTCGACACGACGCTGGTGTTCGCCCCCGGGTCAACGCTCAAGCTTGAAAATGCGTCGCTCTTCGTGCAGAACCAGGGCAGCGCGCTGGAGGTTCTGGGGGGCTCGACTCCGTCCACGCAGGTCAACTTCACGAGCTACAACGACGCCAGCATCGGCGGCCCGTCGAACAACAATCCGGACACCACCCCCCGAGAGGGCGACTGGGGCGGCATCGTCTTTCGGAACTACGACGAGGCGTATGTTAATCCTGCTACCGGTGTAGCGAACCTGGCGCAGTTCCCCGTGGACGGCGTCACGCAGGGGATCAACGGGCCTGCCGTCTCCGGCGAGGACGACGGGATGTCGATCATCAACAACGCGGTCATCCAGTACGGCGGCGGCGCGGTTCCCCAGAGCAGCGGCACCTTCTATAGCGCTATCACACTCTACAACGCCCGGCCGGCGATCACCAACGACAAGATCGCCAACAACGGGGGGACGGGGAGCCTGGAGGCGGCGATCGGGGCCGACATGGACTCGTTCCGCGAGGACGACGAGGTCTGGGGACCGCTCATCCGCCGCACCAGCGTCGCCAATAACAGTCTCAATGGCATCTGGCTGCTCGCCGAGAGCGGCGGATTCATCGAGCCGACGAACGCGGTTCCCCTTCCCAATAACCCGACCACGCTGGTGGGCAGCCAGAACTACGTCTTCTTCGAACCCCTCCCCTTGGTGATTCTGGCGCAGCTCGCCGTGGGACAGGAACTGCTGGTCAACACGGGCGGGCTCACCCAGTACACCGAAGACCGGCTCTACATCCAACCCGGCGTGATGCTCAAGTTCGGTCAGGGCTCGGGGCTTGATGTCCTCAACCCCGGCGCCAGCCTCAACGTGGGCTCCAGGTCCTACATCACCGGCTACGACCAGAACAACGAATATGGCCCGAATCCCAATGACCCCTCGGCATTCGTGGCCGAGAGCGCCAGCGATCCGCAGGTGCTCTTCACGTCGATCCACGACGACACGGCGACCACGAAACTCGTGCCCGCGATCAACGTGACGGGTGAAACCAGTACGTCCGGCCTCGGACCGGGCTCCTGGGGGAGCGTCGGCATCGAGAGTGGTGCGATCGCGGTGATCAACGCCGCGACGTTCCAGTACGGCGGCGGAGCCATGAACACGCAGACCCAGACCATCCCCTCGCAGTCCGTGCTGTCGTTCCTGGGAGGCGATTCCAGTCTGGGCACGCATGTCTACATCACCAACAACAACTTCTACAACAACTTCGACGCGGCGATGCAGATCGATCCCAACGGCCTGCTGGCGGGCGACCCGCTGCACCCCCTGGTATCGGGCCATCCTTTCCTTCGCGGCAACGTGCTGCAGAACAACGGCATCGACGGCCTGGCCGTCGTGACCTCGCGGTTCTACCTCTTAAACGCCGACCAGCAATACGTCGGGCCGATAGAGGTCAACCTCCCCTTCCCCTCCGATCTTCCCAGCGCTGCCAACCAGACCGTGGACACCGACTGGGATTTGACGGATATCACCTACGTCCTGCGCGGAACGATTGTTCTCGGCGGATCCTACTTCGACACCGGATCGGGGCCTGTCCCGAGCACAACGTACACGGAGCCCCCCAGCCCGTCGGTCTCGCTGACGATCCAGGCCGCGCTGCCGGGAACCCTCCTCGCCGACGGCGAGGTGATTCCCAACCCGGGCGCGTCGGTCGTCGTCAAGCTGCTCAGCGAGAACACGGCCAACGGGGCAGGCTCGCTGACGCAGTACGGCTCGACCGGACTGGGAGCGTCGGAGGAGGGCGGGGCCGGCTTCATCGCGGGGGTCGACGACACCATCGACAACGGGACGACCAGCCCGCTCGTCGATCCCGGTGCTTATTCCCAGATCCGTATCCTGGGCATTCCCGGTGACCAGACGACCGGTCAACAACGGGTGCCGGTGATCCTGACCTCGCTCCGCGACGACACGGTCGGCGTCACCGCCCGCGGCGTGAAGATGTACGACATCTTCAATAGCTACCCGGTGGGACCGTACATTCCGAAGTACGCCGGCCAGAGCCTGACCACGCCCGAACCCGGCGACGGCGGGTACATCTACATCGGCGGCAACTCGCTGACCACCTACAACCTCACCGATCCCCGCGAGGGGAGCCTGATCGACAACGCGGACCTGTCGTACATGACGCGGATCGAGATCCAGGGAGGCGGGATCGTCGATGAGACGTCGACCGTGACAGATCCGGGAGTTTGGCAGGGTACGAAGACGGGATACGACTCGCCTTTGGAGCAGCTCAACACGGCGATGGCCGTGCGCATCTCCGACACGAACATCAATGACTTCGCCGATGCCGGCGTCTACGTTCATCCCATGAATGCCCCTGCGCTGGTGCGCACCGTCAGCGCGACTGGGGCGACAGCCCCTGTCCGCGGCACTCTCAAGGGCGAGGGCGTGACGCTGTACATGTACAACGACACGATCTCCAACTGCCCGCAAGGGATCAACGCCGAAGCCGAGAGCGTCGATGACAGCTCCGGCGAAAGCCCGATGCAGCTCGTGCTGCTCAACAACACGTTCTATAACGACGGGTACGCAATCCAGACCATCTCGCCGCCGTACAATTTTGCGACGAACCCCCTTGATGAGAACCTGCTGTCCCACGTCGTTACGCTGGCGATGGACAACATCTTCGACGGGTCGACGATCGACGCGGTCGATATCGAGGGCAATGGGGGCAATAGCACGCTCGAGTACAACCTGTTCTTCGACAACACCAACAACGTCGTCGCCCCGAACACCGGCGGCTTCTTTTTGGGCAACGCCGGTGCCGTCTTTGGCAACCCCGAGTTCGTCGACGCGGCGGCGGGGAACTTCGAGCTCGAGCCGGATTCGGCGGCGATCAACGCGGCCCGCAGCGAGATCGGCCCCATCCCCGGGGCCGACGCGATCTATCCCACGGTGGACCAGCTCCTGAGCGACGAGTACGGCACCCGGACCGATCCGGCAACGGTTCTCCCTCCGGAAGAGCCTGGGGCTTCCAACGTTCGTGGTGGCTTCGGCGGCATCACGGATCCGCGCCAGATCCTCACCCTGCCGGGATCCGGAGAGTTCAGCTTCCAGGATGAATGGGTTCCGGCGCTGCCGGGATCGCCCGACTCTTACACCGGCCCCTCGTCCGAGCCCGGAACCTATTCCTACACGCCGATCAGCGGCCAGCGCGACGCCCTGGGCTTTATCCGGATCGATGATCCGAGCGTGCCGACTACCGGCTATGGCAAGTATCCCTTCTTCGATATCGGTGCGTACCAGTACGTGAACCTGCACCCACCCGACGTGACCGGCGTGACGGCGACGATCGGGACCTCCACGACTCGGGTCAATTTCTACACCGTGGGAGGCAAGTCAGGAGCCAACCAGACCCCGCAAACAATCGACGTGCAGTTCAACAGCCCGATCGATCCCAGCACACTGAACTCCAGCACGGTCGAGCTCGAGGCGCTGGGAGTCACCAGTAACAACGTCGCCGGCACGCTGATCAGCCTGGCGGGCAAAATCTCCTATGACAGCGCGACCTTCACGCTGATCGTCAGCCTGGGCGCCAGCGGTCTGACGCTCAAGACCGACGCTTACCAGTTGATCCTGATCGGCAGCGGCTCCCAGGTGATCGCCAGCCCGCAAGGTATCGCTCTGTCTGGAGCGAACCTGACCGACAACGACGACCCCGAAACCGGCGTGCAGCTTCCGCTCCCCTCCGGAAACGGTTTCCCCGGCGGCAACTTCTACGACAACTTCATCATCAACACCACGCCCCCGATCGTGACCCCTGGAACCCTCATGCTGGCGCCTGCCAGCGACACCAACATTGTCGGCGATTACGTCACCATGGCGACGCTGCCCAGCTTCGTCGGCTCGATCACCGAGCCCAACACGGCCCTGGTGCCTCTGGCGGGCCAGACCGCAATCCTGGACATCGGAATCGCCGTGGTGACCTCGGCCGGCACGACGGACTACTTCGCCAACTCGTCCAACATCCCGCTCGCCCTGCTGCCGTATCTCCGCAACGATGCCGGGACGGCCTTCACCGATGCCAACGGCAATTTCACCGTCACGGTCGGCGTGGATGGGGCCGGAACCGGCCTGGTCACGAACACCACGCCACTGCTCACCTCGCCCTACAACGTCGGCACCAGCGGGCAGCTCGTGCCGATACTGCCGCCGGGCACGGTCAGCGGCTACTATGTGGCCCGGGTCCGCGTGAGGGACCAGAGCGGCAACGTGTCGAATCCGGCCACCGCGCCCTTTGTGGTGGACACGGTGCCTCCCGTCGTCACCGTGGCCAACCCGGCCAACAACAGCGTCATCAACCCGAGCACGGCGGCATTGACCTTCGTCGTCAAAGCCGACAAGAACCTCGACCTGACTCACTTCACCCCGGCCCAGATCCAGCTCCTCCAGTCGTCGCCCACCGGCAGCTTCACCGCCGACACCACGGCCATCGCAATCAACCCAACCATAACTGTTGATTATCTGGCCCAGGGCTCGGCACCAGGGACGGGAGGACTTGGTCCCGAGACGCTCAGCTTCACCACCTCCACCGCGCTGGCCAACGGCCTGTACCAGCTCACCCTGATCGGCACAGGGACCGATTCGATCCGCGACATCGCCGGCAACACGCCTGCCATCGGCAATATCGTCGTGAGCTTCGGCGTTTTCAATCCCAGCAACGTTACAGGCGTGTTCGTGGGGGGGGCGAGCTACATCACCGATCCGACCCTGCCCGAGGGCGACCGCGCCAACCCGTTCCCGACGATCACCGACGCCCTGGCCGCGGCGGTGGTGGGCGAACGGATCGAAGTGTTGCCCGGCGTCTACACCGAGAATGTGACGCTCCTGCCATTCGTGAGCATCGTCTCGGCCGACCCCAGCAGCACAGACACCTCCTATGTCCCGGGCAACGCCTTGAGCACGATCGTCCGCGCCCCGGCCGTGGCCACGGCGACATTGAACAACACCGTGACGGCGACCAATCTCAGCTCCTTCGTCAACTCCTCGACCGGGCAGGTCTTCGAGACCGAGGTGGGCGGCTTTACAATCGCCTCACCCCTGGTCGGCAACCCGGCCCTGGGCGCAATCAATCCAGATGCCGCCGGCTTGTACTCGGACAACTCCGACCTCTTGATCGACAGGGACTACTTCATCGATGCGGGCTCAGGAATTCTGGTCAGCACTTCCGGTGCCAGCTCGCAAGCCCCGCAGATCGAGAACGACGCCATCATCGGCAATATCAACGGCCTCGTCGTTCAGGACGCCGGTGGGACCAACCCAGCAACCACGGCGGAGGTCATCAACAACACGTTCGCCTTCAACACGGTCGGGTTGTCGGCGGAGAATAACGCCGCAACGGGCGACGCCGCAAAGGGCCAATACCAAGCGTATGTCGCCAACAACATCTTCTGGCAAAACCATGACCAGACTCTGGCTCGCAGCGGCTTTGGAGTCTATTCCCAGATCGTGAACAAGCTGTTTCTCAACAACAACCTGTTCTCGGGCAATGGTGCAAGCGACACGAGCAACGCCTACGCCGCGATCAACATCGGCAACGGGTTCGACCCGACCAAGCTTGGCCCGCTTGCGGCAAACGCAGCGGCCAACCTGGGCAATTTCACCGGATACCCCGCCTTCGTGGCCCCATACGACCCGCGACCAGGGTCCGACGGACCGGCCATGTTCTTCCTCGACGCCAATTTCGGGCTGCTCAAAACCTCGGCAGCGATCAACAACGCGCTCGATGGCGTGGCCACCAAGACCGATCTCCTGGGCAACCCCGCGAACCCCAACCCGACCACCATGGGATTCAAGCTGCCCGGATACGGCCCCCGCGATGTCGGCGCTTTCGAGTACGAGCCCCTCGGAACTACCGGCACCACTTCGGTCGGCGGGGCCTTCCGCGTGGTCACCACCTCGCTCGTCCCCGATGGCGGCACCCAGGCCGATGGCAGCACACTCTACGTCTCCCCGGCGCCGACCTCGGTCACCGTCGATTTCTCCCAACCCGTGAATGAAGCGACGGTGCAGGCGACAGACCTTCTCCTCTCGGGTTCCGACATCAGCTCGCTCTCTCCGGTGAAGGCGACGAGTGTCACCTGGATCGACAACCACACGGCCAGCTTCAACCTCACCGGCCAGTTCAACCCGATCGGTACGATCAACGTCTCGCTGGTCCCCGGCTCGATCACGAGCGTCTCCGGGCAGGCCGTCCTTCCCTACGCCGACCAGGTTGTCCTGAACACCCAGCAGCCGGCGCCGACCCCCACGCCGACGCCGACTCCCACGCCAACACCGACGCCAACGCCAACGCCAACACCTACTCCCGTGCCGCCGCCGCCGATCACGCCGGCGCCCGCACCGCCGCCCACAGCGCCGCCCAAGCCCAAGCACACCGTGCCGGTGAAGCACAAGGTGGTTCCCCCAGCGAAGCACAAGGTGGTTTCCCCACCGAAGCACAAGGTGGTTCCCCCACCGAAGCACAAGGTGACGACCGTTCACAAGACCGCTGCCGCTGCCCCCATCAGCCGCAAGCCGCCGACCTTCCCCGGGAAGCCGGCAAAGAAGAAATGATCGACGCGGCGCCAGAGCGGCGCTGGACTCCCGATGGGAGAATCCAGAGCCGGAGCTCCAGGATCGCACAGCGGGCGGCTCGCATCGGGCCGCCCGTTTCTGTTTGGTGGATCACCAGGTGCCGCTTAAGGAACCCGGACCTTCGCTCACTTCGGCTGCCACTTGAGCACGGGCGACTTTGCCGCCTTGACTTCGTCGAGCCGGCTGACAGGCGTCGTGTGCGGGGCGTTGTGCAGGAACTCGGGGTCCTCGGTGGAGATCTGGCGGAGGGCCCGGGCGAATGCGTCGAGGGTCTCGCGGCTCTCGGTCTCGGTGGGTTCGATCATCAGGGCTTCGGGAACGATGAGGGGGAAATACACGGTGGGGGCATGAAAATTGAAATCGATGAGCCGCTTGCCGATGTCCATGGCGCGGATGCCCCGATCCTTGGCCAGGGTTCGGGCCGAGGCCACGAACTCGTGCATGCAGCGGGTTCCGAAGGGCACCGGGTAGACGTCCTTGATCAGCGCGAGCAGATAGTTGGCATTCAGCACGGCGTGCTGGGCAACGCGTTTCAGTCCATCGGGCCCCTGGCTGCGGATGTAGCAGTAGGCCCTGAAGAGGACGCCGGTATTGCCGAAGAAGGCTCGCACCCGGCCGATGGACCTGGGCCGGTCGTGGTCGAGAAAGCAGGTCCCGTCGGCGCGGCGGCCGACGAGCGGCGCGGGCAGGTAGGGCGCCAGGTGGTCGCGGACGGCGATTGGCCCGGCACCCGGGCCGCCGCCGCCGTGCGGGCCGGAGAAGGTCTTGTGCGGATTGTAATGCATCAGATCCACGCCCATGTCGCCCGGCCGAACGATCCCAAGGATCGCGTTCATGTTGGCTCCGTCGAGATAAAGCTGGGCCCCGCGGTCGTGCAGCAGCCGGGCAATCTCGCCGATCTGCGGGTCGAAGAGCCCCACCGTGTTGGGATTGGTGATCATGAACACGGCCGTCTGGTCGCTCAGCTTGGCCTGGAAGTCGGCCAGATCGACGATTCCGCAGCCGTTGCTCTTGATCGTGATCGCCTCGAAGCCGGCGAGGTGCGCCGAGGCCGGGTTGGTTCCATGCGAGCTGTCGGGAACCAGAACCTGCGTTCGCTGCTCACCCCGGTCGCGAAAGTAGGCGGCGGCTACCAGCAGCGCGGTGAGCTCGCCCTGGGCGCCTGCCGCCGGCTGGAGGCTGACGGCGTGCAGGCCGGCGATCTCGGCGAGGTCATGTTGCAGCTCGTACAGGATCGCCAGCAGTCCCTGAAGCGTGTCGTCGTCCTGGTAGGGATGCTGTGCGCCGAGTCCGGGCAGGCCCGCCAGCCGCTCGTTCCGCTTGGGGTTGTACTTCATCGTGCACGAGCCGAGCGGATAGAAGTTGGCGTCGATCGCCATGTTCAGGGCCGACAGATTGGTGTAATGCCGTACCACGTCGAGCTCGCTCAGCTCGGGCAGTGCGGGGCTGTCCGCCGCACGGTGCCCTCGGGGAATGATGTCGTCGAGCGGGCGATCGGGCACGTCGGCCGCCGGCAAGATGGCCGTCGCGCGGCCGGGCCGGCTGGACTCGAAGAGCAAGGGAGTCTGGTCGAGTTTGTACATGAAGGCTCTCTACATTCCCGTGGGCCAAGGAGTGAGATTTATGGTCAAGAGGTCGTGGCTCGATTGTGCCTCGATTGGAAGAATCATTCTCGCCTCAGGGCCTGCTCATAAGCCGCGGCCAGACCGTCGATTTCCTCGCGAGTCCGCTTTTCGGTCACGGCAATGAGTATGGCGTCAGCCAGGTCGTGGTACCAGCGGCCCAGGGCGATGCCGCCGTGGTAGCCCAGGCGGCCGACATCCGCGAGAACTGTCCGCGGATCCTGCGAGCAGCGAACGACGAATTCCTTGAAGAACGGTCCGGGAAAAGCCAGCGAGAGGCCGGGGACGGACGCAAGCCGAAGGGCGGCGTAATGGGCCTTGCGGGCCGAGAGCTCGGCCGCCTGGCGCAGGCCGCCCGGTCCCATGGCCGCCAGGTAGATGCTGCTGCGGAGCGCCAGGAGGCCCTGGTTGGTGCAGATGTTCGAGGTCGCCTTCTCGCGGCGGATGTGCTGCTCACGCGTCTGGAGGGTCAAGACCCAGCACCGCTTGCCATGGCGGTCGGTCGTCTGGCCGACGATCCGGCCGGGCAGCTTGCGGAGAAAGTCTTCGCGGCAGGCCATGATGCCCAGGTAGGGCCCGCCGAAGGACATCGGGTTGCCCAGCCCTTGACCCTCGGCCACGACGATGTCGGCACCGTATTCGCCCGGCCGGCGCAGCAAGCCAAGGCTGACCGGATCCACGCTCACGATCGCCAGCGCTCCTCGCGCGTGGATCGTCTTGACCAGGTCCTCGATGTCTTCGAGCTGTCCGAAAACGTTGGGGTACTGCAGGACGACGGCGGCGGTATCGTCGGTGAGGCTGGCGGCGAGGGTCGCTGGATCGATCGTTCCCCGCGGCCCAGGGATCGTGACCAGGTCGGGCTCGAGGTGCTCCAGGGAGGTCGCCGCGGTCTGCCTGTACTCGGGATGGACGGTCTCGGGGATGACGACGCGGCCGAACCGCCGGGTGACGGTCAATGCCATGAGCAACGCCTCGCTGACGGCCGAGCCTCCGTCGTAGAGGCTGGCGTTGGAGACATCCATCCCGGTCAACTGGGTAATGAGGGTCTGATATTCAAAGGTGGCCTGAAGGGTCCCCTGACTTGCCTCAGCCTGGTACGGGGTGTAGGCCGTGTAAAATTCGCCCCGTGAGGCCAGGTGATCCACGACTGCCGGGATGAAGTGATCGTAGCTGCCGGCCCCCAGGAAACAGACCCGCTGGTCGGCCCCCTGATTCCTCGCCAGCAAGCCGCTGATGTGGTTGGTCAGCTCGAGCTCGGTCAGAGCGGGAGCGACGTCCAGGGCCCTCCTGAGCCGGAACTCCGGCGGCACCATGTCGAAGAGTTGATCGAGCGAGTCCAATCCGATCGTCCTCAGCATGATGCGGACGTCGTCCGGGGTGTTTGCAATATACGCCATATCGTGTGTGTTCCGGAGCGGAGGAAATACACCCATCGCCGTGCGATTGGGACAGATTTCTTTTGTATTCAAAATCCAAGGGGGCAGCAACCCCTGGGAGGAAGGGGTGTAAGACCGCGGATGGGAGTGCCGCGGGGTGGGTCGAGCGCAGTGAGGCCCACCCTGCAATTCCATTTTGAAACGGAGCACTTAATGGGCTTCTTCGGCCAGCTTTTTCTCATAGGCCGCGAAGTCCATCAGCTCGGCGGTCTCCGCTGCGTCAGCGATTTTCAGCTTGATCAGCCAGCCTTGGTCGTAAGGATCATCAGCCAGAAGCTGAACGTTCTCCACGACCGCGGTGTTGACCTCCGTCACCTCGCCGCCGATCGGCGCATAGAGGTCGCTCACGGCCTTCACGCTCTCGATCTCTCCGAAGCTCTTGCCCGGGACCAGGCGGGTTCCCACCTCGGGCAGCTCGATCATGATCAGGTCGGTGAGCTGATCGACGGCAAACCGCGAGATACCAACCGTCGCGGTTGAACCGTCAAGATGCACCCATTCGTGAGTGTCAGAGTACCGGAGCTGCGCAGGATCCATGTGGGGAAGTCCTTTTTCTTTCGGATGGTGAAAATATTCTCCAGAGGAGGGTGCCGTGAGCTACTTCTCACTCTGCGGAGAGCGACGGTAAAACGGCAGCTCCACGACCCCCGCGGGCTCGCGGTGGCCGCGGACATCGAGCGTGAGAGGTGTGCCGACCCGAGCGAGCGGCGGTTCGACGAGAGCCATTGCCAGGCTCCTTTGCAAGGTCGGCGAGAAGGTACCGGAGGTGACCGTGCCGACCGCGCGGTCTGCGTCGAGCACGGTCGTTCCCTGGCGGGCGATTCGTTTTCCTTCGAGCCGAAGTCCTACCCGCGTCTTTCCCGGGTTCCGCTTCCAGCCGCGCAGCGATTCCCGACCGATGAAATCGCCCTTGTCGAGCTTGACGGCCCAGCCCACCAGGGCGGCGTAGGGGTTGATCGCCTCTGACAGCTCGTGGCCGTACAAGGGCATGGCCGCCTCGAATCGCAGGGTGTCGCGTGCTCCCAGCCCACACGGCAGGATGCCGTGGCTCTGGCCCGAGTCGAGGATGGCGTTCCAGACGCGCTCGGCCTGGTTGGCCGCGACGATCAGTTCGTAACCATCCTCGCCCGTATAGCCGGTGCGGCTGACGACGGCGTTGACGTCGCCGAGCACACGCCCCATCGTGAGACGGTAATACTTGACCGGCTCGAGGGGCTGATCGAAAAGTGGCTGAACCGTCGCCAGCGCCTCGGGCCCTTGCACGGCGATCATGGCCGTCTCCCGGGTGCGGTCGTGAAAGTTGCCGACGGCTCCTCGCCTCTGCTGTTGGAGCTGGGCCAGCACAGCGGGCCGGTTGGAAGCGTTACAGACCA
>Ga0074044_10002208_pt1 | contig 17070 bp, 21 predicted proteins | sample BogForMeECP23OM1_FD_94443 | JGI IMG/M metagenome (GOLD analysis project Ga0074044, IMG submission 94443) | Bog forest soil microbial communities from Calvert Island, British Columbia, Canada - Bog Forest MetaG ECP23OM1 | ecosystem: Environmental > Terrestrial > Soil > Wetlands ...
CGCTTGGCAGGACTATCGCAACAAGCATCACGCAAAGGCCGACTGGCAATTCACCACAGACGACGCCCGCGTAAAGCTCAAGAGGCTCTACCCCTCATTTTGAATGACTCGGGCGACTAGCGCGACTCGGCGGATAACAAATAAACCGGAGATCGTTTCTCGCGAGCAGTGCGATCCGGTCCCACGGCTTCACCGGCGCAGCGCAGATCGTGAAGCCTCTTACATACTCGCCTCGGTCGACAGCGATCCCTTCTCGCCTCCTCAGAGCGGTGCCGTCTCAGTGCGTGGTGATCGGATATCCCGGCTTTTGGATGAAGGAGCCAGAGTATGAGATCGATTGGGTGCGCGCCCTTCATGGCGACCACTATTTTGAGATTCACAAGCCCATTCCGCCGGAGGGCGTGCTCACGGCGGAACATTCGCTGCCTGCGGTCGACGATAAGGGCGGCGGCAAGGGAGCGCTTCTTTGCATTGAGAAACGGCTATTCGATGACGGCAACGATCCTGTTGCTACAATACGCCAAACCATGTTTCTCAGGGGCGACGGCGGATGTGGCAGCTACGGCTCGCCTCCAGCCGCCCCGGAAGAGCTGCCCGATCGCGCTCCGGACAAGGTCATTCAGATCTCCACCCTGCCTCGGCAGGCGCTGATCTATCGGTTGAGCGGCGACTACAATCCGGTCCATGCTGATCCGGAGGTCGCCAAGAAGGCCGGCTTCCCGCAACCGATCCTGCACGGACTGTGTTCAATGGGCCTCGCTACAAGAGCCTTGTTGAGCGCGATCTGCGGCTCCGACCCCGCCAAGCTTCGTTCACTCTTCGTCCGTTTCAGCAAGCCGGTGTTCCCCGGCGAAACCATCCGGTTCGAGTTCTATGACGAGGGGCGGCAAGTGCGGTTCAGAGCTCGCACGCTCGAGCGCGACGTCGTCGTGCTGGACCGGTGTCGCGCGCAGCTGTCGCAGTGATCACGGGGCAGCCCAATCCGCGCTCTCCGGCATAGGCGCCATTCCCGCGGCGCCGTAAAGGAACGGGGGCGATCGCGGCTATAGCTGGAGGTTCATGGCTGAGCCGGCAGTTCGACGTTTTCGGCCAGAAGGACGTGACGCTGCCTGAGCGTTACCGGCGCGGTGGAGCTGCCGCGCTCCATTCCCTGCTGCAGGGAATTTTCCCCGAGGCCGCTCCGCGCAAAGCCCCTCCAAGCGGCCAGCCCGGGCCAAGGCGAGGACCAGCGCGAAAGCGCATCGAGTCGCGGACCTAAACCGAGAGCCGCTCGGCCGCTCCGCGCAGGCTCGCCTTCATCGGCTCGACTTGATCCTCAGGCAATTGCCCTTGAGCGGCGATCACTGCGATCGCGCGCTTCATTTGCCCATTCTCAAAGATGGGAGCACCCGCCCAAGTTCGACACGTGGATCAAGGAAATCGAAGAGGCCGTTCTCATAAGTGAACTGGAGTTCCGCAGGATCGGTGGGGTTGCGGCCGTAGCCAAGGCCCAGCGCATATAGGATCGAATCTTTCTTGCTGTAGCTTTGCGGGACGCTCGCGAAGACCCGTTTTTGTACGGCTTCAAGATTCACGTTCGTTGACTCGCATGTTCGCGGCGCCGGCGTCGCTCCGCCACGTAGGCCGCGCTATTTTATCTTGTCAATAAATTCTTCAAAGCGAATGTTGGGCGGGCTCGATGAGCTCCTCGGCCAGACCCAGGACGGCGTCGTGGCGCCGGCGAAGCTCCCGGAGCTGACGATCCACCGCGGCAGCCAGACTTTGGGATGAAACGCCCTATGCGAGACCCTGCCTCCGAATAGCCGCTTGGCGAATGCGCCGCCGCGCCCCAGCCCGATACTGCGCCGCGTGATTTGTGCGCAGAGGCACCGGCCTTGATGTGGAAACGGTTGAGCAGGGACGGCGAATTAAGCGTGCTCACGCTCAGCGCGAGTTGGAGCAACGCGGCCTTGGCGCGCTTCCGATCCTCTTTTTCAACGTGTCCGAAGACGATCCGCGGAAGGCCAATGCGGAGCTTCATGACCGGATTGCTGATGTCAGAAAATAGGAAGCCGGCCACCGATTCCGATTTGAAGAAAGTTGGAGAAGGAGGAGTCCTGATGCTATTGTTCCGACTCGCCCGGCGGTCGGTGGGAATGGCTCTTGCGTAAGTCGAAGACGTCGGTCGGTTGAATTTCCGACAAACGGAAAGGGGCTCAAATGAATTTGACGAGCATCGTGCAGCCTGCAGCGGCAGGCGCCATTGCAATTGCAACAATGTCGGTGATCGCGATTCCTGAAGCGTTGGCGCAGGAGCCGAACAGCATCCAATCCAGCCCGGTTCAAGCGGTCACGGGCTCCGTTCAACAGATTACATTGACGATGGGCAAGGGGGGGCTTTTCCAGACGTCGGCGCCCTACGCTAAATTTTCCGTCACTGACGAGAAAATTGTCGAAGTCACGCCCCAGTCGGATCGTGAGTTCGTTTTCAATCCAAAAGGGATCGGATCAACAAACGTCTTCGTCTTCGATGAAAAAAACAAGTTGATCGCGAGGCTAGACATTAATGTTGTAGGCAAAATTGCAAAGGCCCAGGAAGTTCGTGAAGAACCATCCGGGGAGGCGCCGGGAAACGTCAGGGTCTACAATAGGATCTACGACGCTCATGGGTCGCTTGCCAAACCGGCGCTGTATCAATGCAGCCATAGGGATTGCGAGATCGTAGGCGAAGCTTCAAATGCGGGTCCGGGCCAGACTGGAGCTCCGACAACGAGTCCCAATGGCGGCGCAACGACTGATAACGATAACTCGCAGTGAATTCGATTCTCCCTGATACTCCCTGGTAACAGGCGGAAAACAGGGAGAGTTGGCGGTCTCCGGACCGGCTTTTACGGAAAATTCATTTTGATAACAATAGCTTGAGGAAAATTGGCGGCGCACGCGGAGCAGGACGGTAACAGGGAGATAAATCGCCGTAACAGGGAGGCTCCGTCGCCAGATGTTTCCCGCCTCCTCGGCCAGCCTTCGCAACGAGGCGCCGTCCTACTTCAAGCCCGCCGCGCAACTCCATGAGTTGCTGGCCGAGTTCGGAATCGACACCGCCTAAGGAAGGCGCCAACTCCCCGCCAGCGCCGGCGAATGAACCCGACACACCCATCGCGGTTGTCCGACCCTGCGACATACCGTCGCGAAAATGACCGCGATAGCGGCCGCAGCTCCCGACAAAACCGAGCGTACAAGGCCAAGTCCTTGACGCCGATGGTTAGCGGGCAGACGTGCGCTGCGTAAACCATACCCATCGACTACCACCCAAGCGGTTGCAAAATGCTTGACATCGGGTTCGGGAAATGTTTACCGTGTTTTCCGTTGGGTAACGACTGTTATCACCAACGGCGGTTGCGATGTCCGCAATCGGTTCATTTTAGAAGAGGGACTCGGCTCATGTTGAAGTATTACGTCAAGGCGCACGACCTGCTGGAGCGTCTGCGCGCGGACAAGGACGGCGTGGTGTCGTTCGAGTACGTGATCGTCGCGGCTTGCATCGTCGCCGCAGTGGCTGCTGCGTTCGGCTCTGGCGGTGGCCCTATCGAGACCGCGCTCTCAAACGCGATCAAGGGGATCGTCGCCCTGCTCCCCGCGGCCCCGGCCGCGTGACTCCAGAGGGGGCATTGGACTTGTCCGCACCCCTTTTTAGAAGAGGGACTCGGCTCATGTTGAAGTATTACGTCAAGGCGCACGACCTGCTGGAGCGTCTGCGCGCGGACAAGGACGGCGTGGTGTCGTTCGAGTACGTGATCGTCGCGGCGTGCATCGTCGCCGCAGTGGCTGCTGCGTTCGGCACTGGTGCTACTGGTGCTATCGGGACCGCGCTCACAAACGCGATCGCCGCGATCGTCGCCCAGCTCCCCGCGGCTCCCGCGGCCTGACTCCGGAGGGGGGGCATCGGGAATGTGCCCCCCCCCCACCACTTTCGAGGCAAGCATCCGATGACCTGGATTGCTCCCGCAGCTTTGTTGCTGCAAATCCCGCTGCTGCTCTATGTCGCCGCGATCGATATTGCGACACGCCTGATCCATAATGAGATCTGCCTGACGCTGGCGCTGCTCGGAATCGTCAGCCGAATCGCCGCTCCGACCCATATCATCGAGTCGCTGGTCGGCGCGACAATCCTGTTCTTGCTGCTGATCGTCATCTATGAGCGCGGATGGATCGGCGGCGGCGACGTCAAGCTGCTGGCCGCGTTGGCCATTGGCCTCCCGCTGACGGGCCTGGTTCAGCTGTTGACCGTAACCGCGCTGGCCGGCGCCGTTCTTGCCGCGGCGCATCTCATGATGCGTCTCCTGCCCTATCCCGGGACATCGCCCGCCGGATCTTCGCTGCTCCGTCGCGTCTGCGCGGTCGAGCGTTGGCGCAATTTGCGGCGGGCGCCGCTCCCTTACGGGGCCGCCATCGCGTGCGGCGGTATTTGGACTCTTCTCAGCCAGGGGCTCTGACATGTCGTCGGCTTTGCGTCTCTCGATCATCATGGTGCTGTTGCTCGCAACCGCTGCGCTCGGGCTCATCGCCTACAACGCGTACCTGCCGAAACCGGTCGTGCAGGTCGCGCAGAACGCTCCGGCTCCCACGAGCGGGTATCTTGTCGCGGCGCATCCGCTGCCGGCCGGCACATTGGCGCGCGACGAGGATTTCGCGGTCCGCTCCGCGCCGCCGGGCGATGTTCCCTCGGGGGCGATCCTCGATACGCCCGACGCCAAAGCGGGCCTCAGCGGTTCCCTGGTTCGCAGGTTCCTCGACGCCGGCGCTCCCGTCACGGCGCAGGACGTCCTGCGCCCGCGCGATCGGGGCTTCCTCGCCAGCGTCCTGGCTCCGGACACCCGCGCCGTCAGCATCAAGGTCGACGCCGAGTCCGGCGTCTCGGGCCTGATCTGGCCGGGCGATTACGTGGACGTCGTGTTGACGCAGGTGAACGACAAGGCGGATGCCGCGCATCGCACGCTGAGCGAAGTCGTACTTCACAACGTCCGAATCATCGCGATCGACCAGGACATTGTGCAAGGCGCCAAAGACAATAAAGACAATAACGCGGCGCCCGACAAGGAAACACGGTCTGTGTCCTTGCAGCTTGCGCCAGAGCAGGTCAAGAAGATCGCCGTCGCCAAAGACCTCGGAAAGCTCTCCCTGGCCATACGGTCAGCCGAAGAGCACAGGGATACCGGGGACGCGGGCACGATGTTCGGCTGCGACGTGTCGCAGGAGATCGCCCGCGAGACCGCAATCGCCAGCCAGAACGCAACGGTCGTGGTCTATACAGGCGACAAGACCAAGGAATACTCGGTCAGGAAACACGATGCAGCGGCCCCGGGCGCGGCATTCGGCTGCGATGCGTCGAGCGAAACGGCGCGCCAGGGCGCGGCTTCGAGTCGCGGGCGATAGGGGCAAGGCATGTTCAGTCAAGCTGCCGGGGAAACAGTGATGAGCGCCAATATTGCAGTCGTCAGTCCGCCTGAAGACACACCGTCTGTTGTCATTCGCAACCGAATCGTCTGTTTCGTGAATGACGACCTGAGCGCGGCGGCCCTTCGCACCGGCCTCGAAGGCGGCAACCTGGAGGTCAGGCGGGGCACGATCCGCAACGCCATGCGGATGCTCGAATCCGACACCGAGCTCTTCGCCCTGGTGGTGGACATCAGCGAAATCAGCGATCCGATCACCGAGCTGGAACGGTTGTCGCGCGTCTGTCCAGCCGACGTCCGGGTGGGTGTGATCGGCGAGAGCACGGACATCTCGTTCTACCGCGTGCTTATCGAGCTTGGCCTGAGCGAGTACCTTCCGAAGCCGCTCACCCGCGATGTGGTCCACACCCAGCTACGCCCGAAGCTGCTCGGCGAAGCAGGGCCCGATCCGGCGGATCGTGGCGGGCATGTGATCTCGATCTGCGGCGCGCAGGGGGGCGCCGGAGCAACGAGCATCGCTATCAATCTCGCACTCCAACTGGCCGAGACGACAAAGGCGAAGGTTGCGCTGCTCGACCTTCATCTCCAAGGCGGCGAAACAGCCGTCATGTTGGGTGTTCGGCCTGGGCCGGGGTTGCGCATCGCCCTGGAGAACCCGATGCGAGCGGACACGCTGTTCCTCGAACGCGCGGCGATTGAAGTCAACGAGCGCGTTCGGTTGATTTCCGCCGATGAGGACCTGGATGCGCAGCTCGACATCACCGAAGCGGGCGTGAGGCATGTGCTGGGTCTGCTCCGTCAACGGTTCAATTACATCGTTGTCGATGTACCTATGCCGCTGGCGCCAGCCATCCATCCGGTGATCGCTCTTTCCCGCCACGTGCTGGTGCTGCTGGAAGCGGAAGTGACCGGGCTACGCAATGCCCACGCGCTCCGCGCGGCCGTGATCAATATTGCCGGCAAGAATCGGGTGTTTACTTTGCTCAATCGCGCCAATCGCGCCGGGGGCCTTCCCACGGCGACGATCGTCAAGGGCTTGGGCGGAAAACCAGACATGGTGATTCCTGATCTCGGCAAGGGGATGACCCAAGCGGTCAATCTCGGAATTCCGGCTCTCCATCACGTGCGAAGACTGCGCCGTTACCTGGCGCCAATTGTACGGGAGGTCGCTGCTGTCGGCGACGAACGGAAGGGATGGTTCAAGAGAATGTTCGGGCGATGAAACCGTTTGGTCAGCTCGAGCGCGACGGCGCGTCAACGCGTCTGACTGCATTGACGCCAGGCGCTTTGACGCCACGGCGCGACGAACCTCCTGCCGAGCAGCCCGTAATGTCAGCTTCGCTGCGCGAACGAGTCATCGAGCAGATTGAGCCATCCGTGGCCGCAACTGTTTCGCGCGAGGTTCTTCGGCGGCAGATCGAGGAAATCATCCATGGAATCGCCAACCAGGAACGGCTCGAACTGTCAGGCCGCGAGCAGCTTCAACTGGCGGACGAGCTTGCGGACGACATGACCGGCTACGGGCCGCTCCGTCCGCTCCTGCTGGACGATTCGATCAACGATGTCCTGGTCAACGGACCCAGCAATGTCTATGTCGAGCGAAAGGGCAAGCTGGAGCGGGTCGCGGTTCGTTTCCGCGACAATGATCACATCGCATCGGTGGCGCAGAAGATTGCGGGGCGAGTCGGACGGCGCATCGACGAATCCAGTCCGATGGTGGATTGCCGCTTGCCTGACGGCAGCCGGGTCAACATCATCTTCCCGCCGCTGGCGATCCATAGCCCCTGCATCTCCATCCGCAAATTCCCAAGTCGACGTTATGACATCGCCGGAATGATCGAAAACGGCACAATGACCCCGGCCGTGGGACGATTGCTGGAGATCGCCGCCCGGACTCGGCTCAATGTTCTGGTCTCTGGCGGCACCGGTTCCGGCAAGACGACGCTGTTGAACGCCCTGAGCCAATTCATCGATCACAGCGAACGCATCGTCACCATCGAGGATGCGGCAGAGTTGCAACTTCAGCAGCCGCACGTGATCAGCCTGGAGACCCGGCCTCCCAGTCTCGAAGGCACGGGGCAGGTGACGCAACGCGATCTGGTGTGGAATGCGCTGCGCATGCGTCCCGACCGGATCATCGTGGGCGAGGTGCGCGGCGCCGAAGCGTTTGACATGCTGCAAGCGATGAACACCGGCCATGACGGGTCGATCTCCACGGTGCATGCGAACAGCGCGCGCGACGCCCTGACCCGCGTCGAGAACATGGTGCAGATGGGCCAGGTCAATCTGCCGTCCCGGGCCATTCGATTTCAGATCGTCGCCGCGCTGGACATCATCGTGCAAGTCGAACGCATGCGCGATGGCCAACGTCGCATCGTCCAGATCAGCGAGGTGATCGGCCTGGAAGGCGATGTGATCACCACCAATGACATCGCAGTGTTCGAGTTCCAGCAGGAGGATGTTCACGGACGGATATCGGGCGCCTATAGGTCCACGCAAGCAACCCCAAATTTCAAGAGCCGTCTTGTCTACTTCGGTCTCGATCGAGCGTGGGCTGAGGCGATGAGGCAACTCTAATGCAGCAGTATTTGATCATCATTGTCCTGCTGCTGCTGACAGGCGCCGCAGCCATGACGTTGTTGCTCGACGCTCGACAAAGGCGCATCGATCGTCAGGTAGCGATAGCTCTGTCAACCTCACAATCGGAGAGTGCGCCCTCGCTTCGTCGCTCACCGGTCGAGTCGAGGTGGCTGTTTTTCCATCGCCTGGCCAATTACAAGGCAGGTATTACTTACGATTGGCGCCCCGAATATGTGCTGCTGGCCGGGGCCATCGCACCGGCGATGATCTTTTATGCCAATAGCCTAGTGGGATTTTCCATCCGCTACGTGACTCTCGCGGCTATCATTGCGGCCATCATGGTGGTGCGGGGTCTGTTTGGATGGCAGCGCCGTCGCCTCGCCAATCAACTGTTTCGCCAGCTCCCTGACACGATCGAAATGGTGACAAGCGCCGTTCGATCCGGTCTTCCGGTGAATGAAGCGTTTCGCGCCATCTCTCGTGAGATGCCGCAACCCACAGCCGGGCAGTTTGCTATCGTATGCAATGAATTGGCTCTCGGGAGACCTCCGGAGGAAGCTATCGAAGGCGTCTATCGGCGAACGCAAGTGGCGGAATATGGATTTTTTGCGGTGACGCTTGGGGTCCAGATGAAGTCAGGCGGCGGTTTGGCCGAAACCTTGCAGACATTGGGAGAAACCGTGCGTCAGCGTGTTGCGCTGGCTGCTCGCGCCAAGGCTCTGGCAGGAGAGGTGATCTTTTCCGCGCGAGCACTTTCATTGTCGCCCTTCATTGTCGGTGGGTTACTCTACTCGCTTAATCGGCAGACAATTGATCTATTGTTCTACGATCCGACTGGAAGGACGCTCCTGGCCTACGCAGGAGCCTCGGTGCTTATCGGGAATCTGGTGATACGCTGGATGATCAGAAGGGATACAGCGCTATGACTTCTGGTCTCACTTTGGCAGCCCTCGCCATAGCATCCGCAACCGTGACCTTGGTGTTGATCATCCATGAACTCCACATTCGTGCGCTGAACACACGGGTGTCGAAGGCCGTGATGGGCGTTCCTGGCCAGTCAGCCCCCTTCCAGGACATGACCGGTTGGCTTTCATCGCTCGGCATGCGGTATCGCCGCTTCTACTCGGCGGAAGATCTGGAACAACTACGGACGATCGTTCAATCGTCAGGTTTCAATCCTCATCGAACCCTGCCGATCTGGATCGGCGTCAAAATTGTCAGCATGGTTTCATTCCCGATCATTGCCCTGTTTATCGGCGAGTTCTTCGGGAAGCCGCCGATCGACCTGTTGATCTTCACGCTCATCGGCGTGGCAGTCGGAATCATGGGGCCACGATGGATTCTGTCGACGCTCAAACGGCGTTTCGCCGCCGCCGTTCGGCGAGGCACGCCGGACGCCATCGATTTGCTGGTTGTGTGCAGCGAAGCGGGAATGGGCCTGGAGAGCGCGCTGGAACGCGTGGCGGAAGAAATGAACCGCTCCAATCCTGCCATGGCTCGGGTCTTGACCGGCCTTCTCGATGATCTCCGGATCTTGCCGAATCGCCGCGCGGCATTCGAGAAACTGGGATCGACGTCAGATGGACTGCGCCGATTCGGCGCCATGTTGGGCCAGAGCCTGCAATACGGAACGCCGTTGAGCCAGGCACTGCGCGCCATCGCTGATGAGCTCCGGCGAGACTCTATTATCAAGCTGGAAGAAAAAGCACACAAGTTAGGCGCCAAGCTGACTATTCCGATGGTGTTGTTCATGCTTCCGGCCATGTTCATCATTTTGGGTGGAAGCTCGTTTCTGCACCTCATGCGTGCGTTCCAGCATTAAGTACGGATAGAGCCATGAGCACGGATAGAGCCATGAGCACGGATAGAGCCATAAACACGGGTAGAGCCATGAGCACGAGTAGAGCCATAAGCACGGTTAGCCTGTCGAACGCCTGGTCTTACGATCGGATGATGCGACTGTTCGGCAGCATGTGGTTCATGCTGCTGGCGCTCTGCGTCGCGATTAAAATTGGGGCGTCGCCTACCGATCCCTGGCCGTCGCTTCTGTCGAGTCTTTGCCTTGCCAGCTTCTACCTGCTCCTGGCGCTGTTGATCATGACCCGGCCGCCGGCAAAGGCGCAAGCGGAGGGCCTGGCGCCCAGAACAGCTGCGTTCGTCGGCACCTATTTGCCATGGACGATCACCTTCTTCGGCAAAACGGACCAGGCGTTGCCGAACCTGGCGTCCACCGCCTGCGTGCTGACTGGCGTCATCATGATGCTTGTCACGATCCGGCATCTGGGCAGGTCGTTCAGTTTGGTCCCACAGGCGCGTTCGGTGGTGCAAACCGGTCCTTATCGATGGATCAAGCACCCACTGTATTTCTCAGAAGAGATCGCGATAGTGGGCGCAGCGCTGCAAGTCCTGACGCCGGTAACGGTGATCGTACTGATCCTGCATTTCGGCGTCCAGGTCTGCCGAATTCTTTACGAAGAAGACCTGCTTCGGCGCACCTGCCCTGAGTATTCCAGTTACGAAGCATCGCGCTGGAGGTTGATCCCTTATGTCTGGTGAACTGACCATTGGCCCGCTTGTTATCGACAGCTTGGATCGCCCCAATGTCGAGAGACGATAAGAACTTGGATGCTATGCCTGCCGGTTGGCTGGAGATGTGGATGCGGCTGCGCGTCTTGGCGCGGGACCGGCGCGGCGCCATGGCGATGCGGCCCATCATCTCGCTGGTCCGCTGTCGCAGGGGCGCCGTGGCGTTCGAGTTTATCCTCGTGGCGCCCGTCCTGTTGCTGATCCTCTTCGCGATCTTGTATTTGGGGATCGCGCTCAACAATCAACTGATATTGACCGCCGCGGCACAGCAGGGCGTGCAGACCCTGTCCTTGGGCCGCGGCACATCGACTCCCTATACGACGGCCGAAAACGCCATCACTAGCTCGGCCGTCAATCTCACAACAACCAAGATCACTCAGACCGTAACGATCGGCGGTTCGTCATGCGGCAGCGATAGCGCTTGCAGCGCTCTGCTCACCTCAGGCGCCGTCGCCTCGATTGCCCTGACTTATCCATGTGACCTCACGTTTATGGGCCTGAGCTTCGGAGGATCGCCATGCACCCTCAGCGCCAAATCCGCGGCGATCGTTCAGTAGGGAGATCAACAATGTATCGACGGGGCAGCTCAATCGCTCTCAAACTCAGGGGGGCGGCGCACGACCGCCGCGGCGTGGCCGCGCTGGTCGTCGCAGTTACGTTGGCGGCATTGGTTGGGGCGGCAGGGTTTGCAATCGACGTCGGCGTCGTGCTCACTGCGCGACAGGCGCTGCAAGCGAACACAAACGCAGCGGCGCTCGACGCTGCCTATCAATGGGACCAGCCGGGGGGCACCCAATCCACCGCGGAGAGCGCGGCCCAGAGCTGGAACACCACGCATCCCGTTCCCCTGGTCAGCAGCATTTCGGCAAGCGCATCCGCTATCTGCGCCAAGACGTCCGGCCTCCCGACGTGCGGGACTGGGGTCAACAATGCGATCTCGCTGACGCAGACCGGAACCGTTCCCACGTATTTCATCACGGTCCTCGGCTTCAAATCTTGGACCGTCTCGGCGACCGCGATTGCGGCCTATGCGGGCGGCCAGACGAAAGCGATGAACGTCATGTTTGTGCTCGACACGACGAAATCCATGGGTACGACGACGGACGACACCGGATGCAAGGTTCCGGGCATTTCCAGCCCCACCCGGCTCAATTGCGCGGTGTACGGTGTCCAGTTGATCCTGAAGCAACTCAACCCGCAGATCGATAAAGTGGGACTCATGGTGTTTCCGGGCATGTCCTCCACTTGGACGCCCTGCAATTCGCCGAACATCGAGGCCTATGGCACGACCGGCATCACCTATCAGCTCATCCATAATGCACTCGATACGGACTATGCGACTGCCATCGGCAAGCTGAATGACTCGTCGAATTTGATCAAGACAGTCGGCGACAACAGCAATAGTGTCACCAAGTGTCTCGAGGCCCCAGGAGGTGAGGGAACCTTTTACGCTCAGGCGATCTCAGCCGCACAGACCGCTCTTCAATCCGAGGGTTCGTCCACGGCGCAGAATGTCGTCATTCTGCTCAGCGACGGCGAGGCGAATGCGACATCGTCCGACATGAACTCCACCTACGCGTCGACAGCTTGCTCGCCGAGCACTGTTTGCTCCCCCGGGCATCTTGAACAGCAATGCAACCAGGCGGTTGCGAATGGCGCCACCGCGACGGGTGATGGGACCTGGGTCTATGTGATCGCCTATGACGCGGGCGGCGCGGGGACAGGCTGCCCAACGCAGAGCGTGACCACCGGGACAGGAAAAAGTCAGACGACCACCAGCTACTATGACAGTCCCACTGGCAAAGACACCAATGTGTGGACTCCGTGCTCTGCGCTGCAGACAATAGCTTCCGATCAGGCGAAGTTTTACTCCACAAACTCGAGCTGCACCAGCATCAACAGCTACACCGATGTCGCAACCCAATTTCAGCAAGCCGGCTATACGCTTAGCCAGCCGCGCCTGGTGTTGGACTAGGCGCGCCGGCGACGGCCGCCACGGCGGCGGCCGTCGGCTGCGCTCGTTCGCTGGGGATATGGACGCGCGAAGCAGGAGGCGGGCTTCACCATGATCATGCGGATATGGGGCACGGCCCCCAATGCGCCGAGCGCGTCCACCTCAATTCCGTTCTAGCCGGTGTGGTGGAGCATGGAGTTCCAATATACGACGCTCGTGGCGACGGCGATATTGCCGCTGGTACTTGGCTTCCTTTTAGAGAAGCTCTCTCCGGCCAAACACTGTCCATTCCGAGCCGTGGCGTTCAATCTCTTTTGTCTTGTTCCCTTCACGGTGCTGAGGGCCGTAGCTACTGCCCTCGTCATGGGTGTCACTGTTTTGCTGACCAATCGGCTGGGCGGAGGCATCATCCATCTACCCGCTGACGGGTACTTCTTCATCCCAGCGGTCGTTATATACACAGTGATGATGGACCTTGTAGAGTATCTCTTCCACCGGGCGCAGCATCGCATCCCAGTAATGTGGGCGATGCACTCCTTCCATCATAGCGACGAGTCGCTAAATGTCTCTACGACTTTCAGACACTTCTGGGCCGAACAGGCCATAAAGGCGTGTACGATCTACCTTTTGATCGGCCTGTTGTTCCGAACCGACGCAGAGATCATCGCAATCTATGGCGCCATCTCGCTTATGAACTATTTCTTTCACTTGAACGTTTGCGTCGGGCTTGGACGAGCTTGGTTCCTAATGAACTCTCCACAGTACCATCGAGTGCATCACTCTTCGCTGGCGATGCATCACGGCAAGAATTTCGCTGCTCTATTCCCGGTCTTCGACGTGATCTTTGGTACTGCCTATCGACCCCAAGCTCACGAGTACCCACCGAGCGGCCTCCATGAACATGACAGCCCACGAAGCGTGTTCGAGGCAACTATCTGGCCGTTACGGAGACTGTTGCGAACTGACTTGCAGACGTCATGATCGGCCACCAACGCCACCCAGATCGCGCCGAGCGCGTTAAGGCTTGCAAGCTGACGGCGCGCTTCTTCAGGCGCTCGGCGCGGGAATTCCCTGCTCGGGCGAAAAATTCCCTGCATATTCCCTGCTCGGGCGAAAAAAAATTCCCTGCTCGCCCGCGCAGGGAATTTTGCCGCAAGCCCCTCGAATCCAAGGCCTTTTCGATGCTCATTTTGGCCGAAAGAGGCCGAATTCCCTGCTGTCTCCCTGCTCCGCAGGGAATTTTTAACCCACCTCCAGGAGATCGGGGACGACGGCGGGCGGATCCTTGGGATCAATTGACCGCCGTCCGTCTGGAGTGTAGTTGTAAACAATGTGATTGGGTGTTCGCGGGCGCAACCGATTCGGGTGACGCTGCCGGTTGCGTACGCCGGACGAAAGCAAGCGGGGATGCGGCGGCTGACGAACCTGGTTCTTTCTGCAGCAGCAAAGGCGTCCGGCTTCGTTCGGGCCGGGACGGCGGCTATGGTCGCCATCGGGTTGGCCGGCTGTCAGCCGACCGTGACGCCGACGCCGATCTCGGGCGCCGTCACGGGACAGAACCCGAGCGATGTGAAGTACTATCCCTCCGATGAGCCGGTGAAATTGGGCATCCAGCGTTTTTATGAGGGCAACTTTGGGCTCGCCCAGCAGTACTTCCAAAACGCCGTCGAAAAAACGCCCAGAGACGCGACGGCCTGGGTCGGACTCGCGGCGAGCTACGACCGATTGGGGAGATTCGATCTCGCCGATCGCAGCTATGCGGCTGCGGCCAAACTGGTGGGCTCCACCCCGAGCATCCTCAATAACGAGGGATATTCATATATGCTGCGCGGGGAGTTGAGAAAGGCTCGGGCGAAGTTCGACGCCGCGCTGAGGCTCGACCCAGGCAACGCGACGGCGACCAACAATCTCGCTTTGCTCAACCAAAGCTCGAAATTCGTTGAGCGCGCGTCGAACGGGGAGCCGTGTGGGAGCGTCGACTGCGCTCAGTGAAAGGGCGATCGATCGGCCGCAAGCAGCTTGTGGGCGAAGGACGGAGGGTTTCAAGTGACGCACGACGAACGGCCGACGTCGTCGGCGAGGAGCGGCGGGGAGCACGCTGGACGCCTGGGGCGTCTGTGCGGCCTCATGGTCGCGGCCACGATGACCGCGAGCCTTTCTTTCGCCGGGTGTTGCGGAGCGGCCCGGGCGCAAGTCGTCGAAGACGCGCCCGTCCGTCACATCACCGTGACGCTCAACAAGTCGAAGACGCTGACGTTCAAATCTCCCTTCACCACGGCCGTGATCGGCTCGCCGGAGATCGCCGACCTCCTGCCGATGACCGACCGCACGCTTTATGTGCAGGGCAAGAAGGTCGGCACGACGAATATTTCGGTGTTCGACGCCGACAAGCGCCTGGTCGCGGTCTTGGACCTCGAGGTCGCCCTCGACACCGCCTCGCTGCACGGCAAGATCACCGCGAGCACCGGCGGCCGGGACATCAACGTCAGCAGCGCGAATGGCGAGGTGGTGCTGAGCGGCGAGGCGAGCGACGCGGTCTCGGCGGCGCGCGCGGTCGACGTGGCCAAGGGGCTGGCGAAAGACCCGTCGGGGAAAGAGACGCCCGTCATCGACGCCATGCGGGTCGCGCCCTCGCAGCAGGTGATGCTGAAAGTGCGCTTTCTCGAGGTCGACCGCACCGCAGGACGCGATCTCGGCGTGAACTTCTTTGGCGGGAACAAGAACGGGATCGGAACGACGGGGTTAGGCGCCATCGCCAATTCGGCGACCAGCAACGTGTCGGCGACGACGGTCAATGGGACCACCCTCAGCACTGCAACGACGAGCATCGGCGGCGCCCTCGGCAGCGGCGTCTTTCCCGGCGCGGCGTCGACACTCACGCCGTTCGGGTCGCTGCTGGCGCAAGTGATCAATGTCAACGGGCTCAGGGTCGACACCCTGATCTCCGCGCTGGAGGAAAAAGGTCTGGTCAAGACGCTCGCCGAGCCCGATCTCATCTCGCAATCGGGGGAGAAGGCGAGCTTCTTTGCCGGCTCCGAAATTCCCATACCGACCGTGCAACCGGGCACCGTCGGCACAACGCCGACGGTCACGACCACCTACTACCCGTGCGGCGTGACGCTCAATTTCGTCCCGACGGTGCTGAACACCGGCTTGATCAATGTCCATCTTGGACCGCAGGTCTGCCAAGTGGCCACGACGACGACGCCCGTCATGGTCAACGGAACGACGATCCCGGAGCTAAACACTCGGAGCGCCGACACCACCGTCGAACTGCGCGACGGCCAGAGCTTCGCCGTCGCCGGCCTTCTGCAAGCGCAGGACGTCAACGAGCTTTCGCAACTGCCGTGGATCGGCAACGTTCCGGTTCTCGGCGCGCTGTTCCGCTCGACGAACTATCAGAAGGCGGAGACCGACCTCGTCGTCATCGTGACCGTGCACCTCGTCAGGCCCGCTGCGCCCGGCACGCACCTCGCGACGCCGTTCGACACCACGCTCTCCGCCAACGACGCCGACCTGTTCCTGATGGGCGACACCGAGCGGAAGAAGAAATACACCGAATTCGTCACCAGCGGCGGCGGCATGCAGGGCCCCTACGGCCACATCCTGGAGGCCAAGTGATGCGCGCACGCTCACTCCAGATTGTCGCGGCGCTCGGCCTCGCGGCTGGGCTCAGCGGCTGCAATCCGCTCGCCTACCCCACCTGCTTCCGGGTGGAGTGCCCTTATCCGCCGGTGTATCAGAACAGCTACGCCGGCTATGTCCCGGCCTATGTCGGCGGCCGCCCCGCCTTCGGCGAGCCGCCGTTCGACGACCCCTTCGCCGACTATACGCAACGCAGCCTGACGATCTCGCCGGGGGCCGGCAATGCTCAGGCCGCAAACACGGCGCTGCAAACGGCCACGCCTTGGCCGCGCTACTCGAGCGACACCAACATCCCCGGCAACGGCGCGCAGATGGTGAAGGCGGTCCAGGAATTCGAGAGCGGGAAGAGGCCTCCGCTGGCGGAAGCGGCGGGTGGTGGCGCCCCTGGGCTCCAGATCAACAATATCAGCGGCGGAGGGGGCGGAGGCGGAGCGCCACAGTAACTGTACGGAATTCCCAGAAAGGGATAGTCGTGTTCGCCGCGTGGAGAAGGCTGCGGGAAGACCGCCGTGGGTCCGTGCTCTTCGAGGGGACGATCCTCGTTCCGGTGATGGTCACGCTCTTCCTCGGCGTCTTCGAGTTCTCCTGGAACTTCTTCAACCAGCAACTGGTTCACTCGGGTATATTATTAAAGAGATGCCGAAGAGTCTGTTACGGGTGTCATCTCTTTGGTTCGTAATCGCCCTGTTTGTTCTGATGGCTCTCGAAGTGCCTTCAGTACCCGGCCGTATATTGGAGAGATTTGGCGCAGACATCGTTGCTGGGTGGCTTGGCCAATTCGTCCTTCTGAGTTTACTCATTGACGCATTGAAGGGGACCTTGCCGCGGGCGGCCGCGCTGATTCCTATTGTTTTTTACTTAAGTTACTACTTC
>Ga0074044_10002210_pt1 | contig 17062 bp, 13 predicted proteins | sample BogForMeECP23OM1_FD_94443 | JGI IMG/M metagenome (GOLD analysis project Ga0074044, IMG submission 94443) | Bog forest soil microbial communities from Calvert Island, British Columbia, Canada - Bog Forest MetaG ECP23OM1 | ecosystem: Environmental > Terrestrial > Soil > Wetlands ...
GCCGTGTACGTCCCGTTCACCGTGACGAACCCGCCCGCGCCGATCCAGGGATAGGGCCCGCCGGTCGTGTTCGTCAGAGTGACGGACACGGAGGGGTAGTATCCTGCGCCGATGCTTGTCGCGCTCGGGTTCACCTTGAGCGCCACCAGTTGACCGGAGCCCGTGTGGGTGACCCCGGCCGGGGTGGTCGCGTTGGCGAACACGGTGTACAAGCCCGGCGTAGCGTAAGTGTAAGAGAGAGAGCCCGTGGAGCCAGTGGTAGTCTGCCCCGGGGCCCAAGCTACATTGAAAGTTTTAATGGTCTCAGTTCCTGTGACACCGACAGTCGCCGGCACCGAAGCTCCGGCCGCGACCACGGCGTAAGTTTGTCCCGCGCCCACCGTATACGGAATGAACAACGTCACGTCGTTCGTCGTGATGGTGGTGCTACAGGCGCTCGCGGGAGCGCACGATGTCTTCGTGGCCTTCTGGGCGCCCACGGAGTTGAGGGCCGCGAACGTCCCTACGCCTCCGATGATCACGATGACCGCCATCACGATAGCGGCCATTGCGACGGACATCCCTCGTCGATTCGAGAACATCGATGGTCTACCGGCGCCTTCGCTCTGTTGCATGTATCTCCTTACCTCCCGGGATGGGAACGCAAGGTCATCCCGAGGGTCCTATATATACTGTGACGCCCCGCCCTCCGGCGGACGAGCTATAGAGGCGTGTCCGGGCCTTGCGGACGCTGCGAAAACCGCGGGCTATAAAATTTTAGAGATGGAGGGCGCGGACCCTCCAACGGGTGCCCGCTCGGGCCGCTCCAGCGAACGCCGACCCCACCGCTTGTTTTGAAAAAAGAAAGGAAGGCCGGACCCTCCCCCCGCCTTGCGGGGAAAGGGTCCGTGTGGGAAGGAGTTAACCTCGTGGAGAGGCGGGACCGCTCCTCGGCTACTGCATCCCGTGCTCGGACTTGCTGTGCGCCGCGAGCTCCTCGGGGGTCGTGAACGATTGGCCGCAGACGCTGCAGGTGTTCGTGGCCGCGGGCTTCTGGCTCCACGGTTGGGCCGGGCCGGTAGTCTTCGGGCCTCCCCAAACCAAGCGTCCCACGACCATCGCGACGATCATTCCGATGATCAGGCCGACCACCAAGAGGATCGTACCCGCTGCGCCCGAACTCAAGCCGGGGATGAACGACGTGTTCGCCCACTGGGTCGAGTTGTAGTAGACTGGAGTACTGCCGGAGACGGCGATCGACCCCGACGAGCTGTAGGTTCCGAAGGCCGCGAACACCGACAGTGTGTACGGGTAGAGTCCCGCAGTCGCCTCGAGCCACGTGGCCGTGGTCGGGGTGGTGCCGTTCCAGCGGAGGTTCGTCGAGAACGCCAGGCCGCCCGTAGGAGTAAAGATCGACAGCTGGACTTTTCCCACGTACTGAGAGGTATAGGCGGCGGAGAGGGTGTACGTGGTGGGCGCGCCCGCGGTGGGACCGACCATAAGCAGGCTCGTCGGGGTCGCCAGAACCCACGAAGTAGTCTTGGAGGCCGAAGCGCTCGCCACGCCGTTCGTCGCGTTGTTCACCGTCGCGCTGATGGTCATAGTGCCGGTGTCGCTCAAGAAGTCGGGACAGGCCTTGGTCACGTTGGTGAAGTAGGTCGTGTCGACGACCAGCCCGAAGGCCTCCGTCAAGGCGGACGTAGTGACCACCAATCCGGAGATACTGTTGGACACGCAAGTCACCCCGGTGATACTGTCGGAGACATTCAGCCACAGCTGGGTAGAGAAGGTGCTAATGTTGGCGTTGGTGACCGAGACGGTGAACACCAAGTCGTAGGGAAGGACGGTGTAGGTAGACACCCCAGTGACCCACGCGACGCTGACCCCGGTCGCGGGGACCGTGAAGACGGCGGTCGCATTGTCCGGTACCCCATCGCTCCCTACGGCCGCGACCGTGTACGGGCCGGGGAGAAGGCCTAGGGGGGCGACAAACGAGCAGGCGAACTTGCCGAACGCCGACGAGGTCTGAACGTTGCACGACTGGAGGGCGGGCGTCGCTCCGTTGAAGGTGAACGTCGTGATTGCCGTGGAGCGCGTGAATCCGCTGCCGCTCACGGCCACGACGGTCCCGGGCGCGGCCGCGGAAGGGGTCAAGGCGATCGCCGGCTCCGGGATCGTGAAGACCGCGGTCGCATTGTCCGCGCCCCCGTCGGCCCCGATGGCGGTCACATTGTTGGCACTGGGAACGTGCGCGGGGACGACGAACGTGCAAGTGAAGTTGCCGTACGTGTTCGTGGTCTGAGCCGTGCACGTCTGGGTGGCGGGCGTCGTTGTGTTGAAGTCGAACGTGGCGATCGCCGTGCTGGCCGTGAATCCGGTGCCGTTAACGGTCACCGTGATACCGACCACGCCCGTGGATGGGGTCAAGGAAAGGGTCGGCGTCGCCACCGCCGGGTGAATCGTCGCGGCCGGCGAGGAACTTGCGGCCGAGTGGGGAGCGACCTGCGCGGAAGCTCCGCTCGCCCGCGCCCCGGCCGTGGAGTGTGGCCCCACGGACATCGCGGCCCCGACGGAAAACGCCAACACAAGCCCCAAAATTATCAGTACGACACCCACACCCGGTCTGGTCTGGCGCATAGGTCGGTCCATGAGGACCCTGCAGGTTTCGCGCTACTTAAAGTTCGCGCTAATGACATCACCTGAGGCGAGCCGTCCTGCAGACGACAATCGCCCCGTGCGAAGAGGCGTTTGCACGGTCGGACCCACGACCGACGAAGCGTTTGCGCAGGGCGCCCAAGTGACCCCACCCGGCGCCGGGACGCCGAGGAGACGGGAGTTGCGACCTTGGGGGCCCCCATCAGCCGACCTCCGATTGGAACTGATGGACCATCCGGGCGAGCGCTTCCATGAGAGAGACGGGGCAATCCACGACCGCCACCGCGGTCCGAGCGCCGGCGTACGTGATCGATCGAACCCGGCCGGCAGTCCAAACCACGGCCGATAGATTGCTCGGCGGAGCGCCGTCGGCCGGGCCAGGTGGCATGGCCGCGGGCGCCAAGAGCGCGACCGCGACCACCTCGCTCTCGTAACTCCGGCCGTACCGTAACCAGAGAAACAACGCCACGAACACGCCCGCCGCGACCCAGGGGGCTGCGAGAATCACCGAGCCGACGACATAGGCGTCGAGCCCACCCAGCGCGGCCCCTGCGCCCACCAGGACCGCGATCGACGCCCGTACGGGACGTCCCGTGGCGACTCGTCGGACGTTTCGTTCGGCATAGAGCTCGCCGGCGTCCCCGAGGGGGAGCGCGGTGCCGGACCCGGGGGACTGCCCTAGGGACGATTCAACAAGGGTGAAACCCCCCAACCCCACCGCGCTCGAGACTGCGGAGACGACTTTGTCCCGTGTCTGAAGCGGGACTGGGACCTTCTGACCCACGGGCAACGGCAGCCGATCGACCGAGCGGAGGGGTGCCGCATTCACGGACTTTCGTGAAATCACCCTCGCTGGCGGGTCCCGCTTCGCCATGACCGTCCGCAGCCAAGCGTCGCAGTCGGCTTATTCCCATCCACCGACGCGGAGAGCCGATCGAGCCTCGTTCGACTCGCGGAGTTCACGGCCACGTCCACTCTAGAGGGAGCGGTAAGGGCCGGGGAGGTCGTTCGCGATCGGATGGGTCGGGTCGTTTCGACCTCGGTGGTGGACGACCCGGTCGCGCCTTCATCGGTGGGTCTCCGAGAGCCCGAGGACCACGGGAGTTGCCGGGGTCGGCTCTCGACGCATGTGCGCCTAAATACGAGGGGAGAGTGGGAGGCTCCGTGCCGTTGAGCGCGCGCCGCTTGTCGCTCGCTCCGTCGCTTCTGAGCGCGGACTTCGGCGCTCTGGGCGAGGCGGTCCGCTCGGCCGAGGCGGCCGGTGCCGACGCCTTCCACCTCGACGTGATGGACGGCCACTTCGTTCCGAACATCTCCTTCGGTCCGGCTCTCGTGGCGGCCGTGAGGTCCCGCACGAAGCTTCCCCTCGATATCCACCTCATGATCGAAAACCCCCTCAAGCACGTCGAAGCGTTCCAACGCGCCGGCGGCAACACGCTCGTCTTCCACATGGAGGCCCGGTCCGACCCGGAGGAGGTCGTCCGAACCGTCCATCGCCTCGGCGCCGCGGTCGGTGCGGCGATCCGGCCCGACACCCCGTACGAACGGGTCGACCCGCTCGTCGAGCGACTCGACCAGGTGCTCGTCATGAGCGTGCACCCCGGCTTCTCGGGCCAGAAGTTCATCCCCGAGGTCCTTCCGAAGGTCCGGGCGGCGAGGGCCCGGCTCGATGCGCTCGGCTCGGCGGCCGACCTCTCGATCGACGGCGGGGTTGGCCCCGAGACTGCGGTCGAAGCGGCCGCGGCCGGTGCGACGTTCTTCGTCTGCGGGAACTCCGTGTTCCACGGCGGGGACGTGGCCACCAACCTCACCCGTCTCCGCGCCTCCGTCGAGGAGGGGGCCCGGCGTGCGGTTCGCTGAGCTCGCGGCCACCTACGAACGCCTCGAGGCGACTACCAAACGCCTCGAGATGCGGGCGACCCTCGTCGAGCTGATCCGGCCCCTGCGCCCCCCCGAGCTCTCCCACGTCCTCTACCTCTCGCAAGGCATGCTCCGCCCCGAGTACGAGGGGGTCGAGCTGGGGGTGGCGGATTCTCTCGCCCGCCGGGCCGTGGCGACGGCCACGGGGGTCGAGGAAGCGACCGTCGCCCGCCGGACGAAGGAATCCGGCGACCTCGGGTCGACCGCCGCCGAACTGCTGGCCCACGTCCGGCGGCTCGAGGAAAAGGAGCCGCTCACGGTCGCCGGGGTGTATGCCGACCTTCTCCGCGTCGCCGCCGCGAAGGGTGTCGGGTCGCAGGATGGGAAGGTCCAGATACTCACCGACCTCCTTCTCCGCGCGACGCCGATCGAGGGAAAGTACCTCGTCCGGTTCGTCCTCGGCACGTTGCGGGTCGGGGTCCGCGAGATGACGATCCTCGACGCGCTTGCCGAGGCGTTCGGAGACGGAACGAAGCCGACCCGTGCGCGGATCGAGGCGGCGTTCAACCTCTCGAGCGACCTCGGGTTGGTCGCCGGCGTGCTGGTCGAGTCGGGGGTGGAGGGCCTCGCTGCGGTCGGGCTCGAGGTCGGGCGGCCGATCCGCTCGATGCTCGCCGAGCGGGAACCGAACCTCGCCGCGGTCCTCGAACGAATGGGCGGGACCGCCGCCCTCGAGTACAAGTACGACGGCCTCCGCGTCCAGGCGCACATTCCGAAGCGCGGTCCGGTGCGCCTTTTCTCCCGACGGCTCGAGGAGATCAGCGCCCAGTTCCCCGAGCTCGTCGCCGAGCTCCCCCAGGCCGTCCGGGACACCCCCGCGATCCTGGAGGGCGAGTGCGTGCCGATCGACCTCGATACCGGAGAGATCCAACCGTTCCAGGAGGTTTCTCGGAGGAGGGGCCGCAAGCACGACCTCGCCCGGGTCCAGGAAGAGGTTCCGGTCTGCCTGTTCACGTTCGACGTCCTCCTCGCCGGCGGGTCACCGGTCTACGAGCGACCGTTCCCCGAGCGACGGAAGCGGCTCGAAGCGATGATCCACCCCACCCAACGGGTCCGGCTCGCCGTCCAGAAGGTCGTCTCGGACGAGGAGGAAGCGACCCGGTTCTTCGAGGAGGCGATCGCCGCGGGCGGCGAGGGCGTGATGGCGAAGTCGCTCAAGGAGGGCAGCTCCTATCGCGCCGGGGCTCGCGGGTACTGGTGGATCAAGTACAAGCGAGAGTACACCGCGGGGCTCTCCGACTCGATCGACGGCGTCGTGGTTGGCGCGTTCCAGGGACGGGGTCGCCGGTCGGGCCGCTACGGCGCCTTCCTGCTCGCGGTCTACGACCCGCCCCGCGACCGCTTCGAGTCGTTCTGCAAGGTCGGCACCGGTTTCGACGATGCCGCCCTCGAGGAGATGCCCCGGCGGCTCGCGAAGTTCGAGACCGACAGCCGGCCTCCCGAGGTCGATACCGCGCTCTCCCCCGACCGGTGGATGCGCCCCGGGCTCGTGCTCGAGGTCCGCGGCGCGGAGCTCACGGTGAGCCCGATCCACCGGGCCGCGTTCGGCGCGGTCCGGCCCGCCACGGGACTCGCGCTCCGCTTCCCCCGGTACACGGGCCGCGTCCGCGACGACAAGGCACCGATCGAGGCGACGACGTCCGCCGAGCTCCTGAAGATGTACCGCTCCCAGGTCCGCCAGGCCTCCGCTCCGGCGGAGGAGTCTCCGAAGGACGCTGCCTGACGGGACGACGCGCGCGGGCCCGGTCGCCGCCGGTTCGTTTCCGCCCAAAGGCATAAAAGGGTCGGGTCCGCTCGGCGGAGAGAGAGAACCGACCATGCTCGTCGAGATGACCGAACTGCTGGGACGCCAGATCTACACGCCGGACGGACGACTCCTGGGCGAGGTCGACAACGTCGTCGTCGACGTCGACGCGGCGAAGGTCGACGGCCTCTACGTCGACGAGACCAGTCCGATGTTAGTTGAAGATTCCCGGCCCACCAACATCCCGTATCGATGGGTATCGGCGGTCAACGACGTGGTCCTCCTGAAGTACTTCCCGCGCCGGGTCTCGGTGAAGAAGACCAGCTCGCGCGCGGCGAAGGAAGAGGCCCCCGCCGCTCCCGCACGGTAGTGCTGCGGGGATAGCCAAGCCCGGTCAACGGCGCAGGACTTAAAGGGCGGTCGACGCCGAAGAAATCCTGCCGCGCAGGCGTTCGCCGGTTCAAATCCGGCTCCCCGCTTCGCTCCCTTCGGAGGCCCTCAACGTCATCTCATCCGGACGGCATCGAGCGGTCGTGCGCCGAGATGAACTCGTTCGTCGGATCCAGTCGGTCCCTCTGCCTCCGGACCCGACCGCATCGCTCGAGCAGGTCGCGACTCCGGCCGAAGCCGCGGCGAACCTCCTTTCGGCCCTCGACCGGTATGTCGGTCTGCGTGGACGCTCGGTCCTCGACCTCGGGTGTGGGACCGGACGGCTCGCCATCGGGGCTGCGTTGCTCGGAGCGGACCCCGTCACGGGGGTCGAGGTCGACCCGTCCCTCGTATCAATCGCCCGTGAGGCCGCTCGGACGAACGATGCGGCGGTGAAGTTCGAAATCTCGGACGTTGCGAATTGGGACGGGGCCGCGGACGTGGTGGTCATGAACCCGCCGTTCGGTGCGCAACGACGGCACGCCGACCGGCCGTTCTGGGACCGCGCGTTCACCCTCGCCCAACGGTCGATCGGCGCTTTCGCTTCTTTCGAGTCCCGAAACTTTATAGCGCGTCTCGCGCTCGACCGCGGTGCCCACGTAGTCGAGGTCGAACCGGTTCCTTGGAACCTGCCTCGGACGTTCCCGCACCATCGGGCGGCGAACGTTCGGCTCGCCGTCGACCGCTGGGTCCTCGAAGCGGAATCGAAGCCATGACACCTGCGAACGAAGAGTCGAAGCTGGTCCTTCCCGGAGACTACCTCGGGACCGCGGAGGAGTTCCTCCCCGGCCGCGGAACGTACGAGAATCGGGGCCGGATCTACGCCTCCGTCCTCGGAACCTCCCATGTCGACCCGAGGGACCGGACGGTCCGCGTCGAACCTCGGAACGCGGTCCCGGAGATCCAGGAGGGCGAGATCGTCTACGCCCGCGTGGACGAGCTCAAGACCGCCATGGCGATCTGCACGATCCTCACCACCTCGGCGAGCCGACGGCCCGTCCCGGGCGAACCCGAAGGAACGGTGCACGTATCGAAGGCCAAGGACGGGTACACCGAATCGCTCTCGAGCGAGTTCGCGGTCGGCGACATCATCCTCGCGAAGGTCCTTCAATCCCACCCGTCGGTCAAGCTGACGACCGCCCCGTCGTCCCTCGGGGTCGTCTCGGCCCGCTGCCAGGTCTGCCACAACCTGCTCGCGCGTCGCGCGAAGGGGCTCGAGTGCCCCCGGTGCGGCCACCACGAGCAACGGAAGCTCGCTCACGGACCCGCGTTCCCGGCTCCCGCGCCGGACGGCGCGCATGCCCTCTGACGAGGAGCGCCGGCTCGCCGCGGTCGTCCGAGCGCACGACCGCTGGCGCGGCCGCGAAGTGTTCAACCTTCTCCCGAGCGAGAACGCCGTCTCCCCCGCGGCTCGTCACTATCTCGCGAGCGACCTCGCCGGCCGCTACACTCTTCCGATGACCGGGGAATTCGACGGCGAGCGCCTCGACAACAGCTACGCGGGGACCCGCTACACCGACGAGGTCGAGCGGATCGCGAATGCCGCGGCGCAGCGAGTCTTCCGCGCGCGCTTCGCGACCACGCGGCCGCTCTCGGGCCACATCGCGGCCCTCTCGGCGCTGGTCCCGCTCTTGCCCCCGAAGTCGCGATTTCTCGCGATCTCTCCGGAGGAAGGAGGATACGACGGGTATGCCCCCGGATACATCCCGGCCGTGTTCGGCTACACGGTCCGCCCGCTTCCTGCGACCGGACCTGGCCACCGGGTCCGAGTGGAGGAGGCCGTCGACACGATCCGCCGGGAACGGCCGAGCGCAGTGGTGCTCGGCCAGAGCTTCTTCCTGTTCCCGTACCCCCTGCGCGCGATCGCCGAGGAGGCGCACGCCCACGATGCCCTTGTCTTCTACGACGCCTCCCACGTCCTCGGCTTGATCGCGGGAGGAGGGTTTCAGGACCCGCTGCGCGAGGGCGCCGACGTCATGTACGGTAGCACCCACAAGTCGTTCTTCGGACCCCAGGGTGGGCTCCTCGTCACCGACCGCGAGGACCTGTTCGCTCAACTTGACCCGGCGCTCGTCTGGAGGATCTTCGATAACGCTCATTGGAACCGGATCGCCGCGCTCGGACAGACCCTGCTCGAGTTCGAACGCGTCGGGGCCGAGTACGCCCGGACCGTCGTCGCGAACGCGAAGGCGCTCGGTCGCGCCCTTTCGGACCGGGAGTTCCCGATGGTCGCCGAGGCCGAGGGATTCACCGAATCCCACCAGCTCCTCTTCGACCGAAAGGAGCTGCGTCGCCGCCACGGATTCGGTTCGGGCGAGCTCGCCCGGCGCCTCGAAAAGCAACGCCTCCTCCTCGACCTCGTCGGTCGTGTCGGCACGGCCGAGGTGGCCCGTCTCGGCCTCGTGCCCGAGGACATGCCCCGGCTCGCGGAGCTGCTCCACCGGGGCGGGCTGGGCAAGGAACGCGTGGGTCAAGAGGTTCTCGAGTGGCGCCGGACGTTCCGAACCCTTCGGTTCGCCTGACCTCACTCCTTCGGGCACCCGCGCTGGCTCTTCGGGACCGGCATCGGTAGCGACGCGTTCATCCGTTCGAAAGGGGTCGTTCGCGAAGCGATGCCGGCTCCAGTGGCGCTCACCGGTGTCCCGGGGACCGGGAAGAGCGCAACCGCGGCGCGACTGGCGCCCCGGCTCCGCACCCTCGAGGTTTCCGAGCTGGCGCTCGAATGGGGCCTGGCCTATCGGCGGGGCGGCTCCCTGACGGTGGATCTCGCGGGAATGCGCCGACGCTACCGGCAGAATCCGCCGCCAGTGGACGTAGTGGTCGGGCACCTCGCGCACCTTCTCCCCGTTCGTGACGTCCTCGTGCTCCGATGCCACCCCGAAGTGTTGGCCGGTCGGCTGCGACGCGCGCGTCGAGGGTCGGCGAGGGACCGAAGGGAGAATTACCTCTCCGAGGCCCTCGACCTCGTGCTGGTCGAGGCGCGAGGGCCCGGCCGTCGGGTCTGGGAGGTCGACACGACCCACCGCTCGCCGGAAGAGGTCGCCCGGATCGTCTCCCGGATCTGGAAGCGACGGCCTCCCCCTCGTTACGGACCCGTCGATTGGCTCGCCGACCCCGTGGTGACCGAGCATCTTTTGGAAGGGACGCGGTAGGTGGAATCGGATGGTCCTCGAATCGTATCGTGCGAAAGTGCATCCGTACGTCGCCCGGCTCGCCCGGCCGTACCTGGGTTGGGACCCGGGGAACCTGAGCCTGCTCGCGCTCCTCCTCGCGGTCGGCGCGGGCGTCGTCGCGCTCCTCGTGCGCTGGACCACGCCGGAGCTCTTCCTCGCCGTCGCCGTGCTCGTGTTCCTCGCCGGGTTCTTCGACGTGATCGACGGGGAGGTCGCGCGGCAGACCGGACGGGCCTCCGTCCGGGGGGACTTCGTCGACCACGTGTTCGACCGGTACGCCGACGTCGCGATCCTTCTCGGGATCGCTGTCTCTTCGTACGCGAACCCGTTCCTCGCTCTGCTCGCGCTCGTAAGCCTGCTCCTCGTGAGCTACATGGGGACCCAGGCCCAGGCGGTCGGCCAGGGCCGTCTCTACGGGGGCCTGCTCTCCCGGGCGGACCGTTTGGTCGTGATCGCCCTCGCCGCATTCCTCGAGTTCGACTGGTCGCTCCCCTGGCCGTGGGCCACGTCGCTCCCGTGGTCGAGGTTCCACGTGGGGGTCGTCGAGTTCACCGTGATCGACGTCGCGCTCGCCTACTTCGTTATCGCCGGCCAGTGGACCGCGATCGTGCGGGCGCTCCGGGTCTATCGCGCGCTCCCGCCGTCGGGCTCGGCGTAGCCCGGTCGGGTCCCTCCCCCTCGACGACCGTGCCGCCCCGGCGGCGGTAGTACTGAAGGGGATGGCGGAGCGACGGTTCGAAGCACCGCTCGTCGCGCGCTTTGTCCCGAGGGTCGGAGGCGGTCGGGTCGCCGTCGCGCACGCAGAGACCGTGGCTTCGCAGGGTCTCGCACTCCGGAGGCTCGTACCCGCGTCCTCCGTCGCGCAGCGAGATGTGCTCGACCTGGTAGCGGGTGACCGACTCGTCAAAGTCGGGCGCCCCGCGGTAGGCGTCGACGATCGTCTCGAAGTCGGCTCCCGCCCGGTGGAGGAACGCCGCGAGGCAGAACCGGCCCGAGTGCGAGAGGTTCTCGCCCCTTTGGAGCGTGCGCTGCATCTTGCGGATGCACGGCGGGAAGATCTCGGGGCGCAGCGGTCCTCCGTGGAGCTCGGCCCGGGCGACGGGAGAGGGAGTCCGACGGGCGAGCTCCGACAGGAGGTCCGCCTCCCGCTCCCGGACGTCGCGGACCACATCCTCGGCGAGGGGCAATACTTCGGCGAGTCGCAGGCGAACGGCCTCCTGGAGGAGGCGGGCCGCGCGGGCCGGACGAACGACCACCGACCCCCGGCGCACGGCCTGTCGAGGGAGGCGGAACTCCGCCTCGCGGATCGGAACGGAAAGGCGAAGGTAATCGACGAGCGGAACCTCGATACCGTCCGGACCGGGCACGAGGGAGAATCCGAGACGATGCGCGACCTCGGCGAGCTCCTCCGCCGGGACGGTCATCAGCCGTGCGTGGTTGCGCTTCGCTTCTGCGACGGCCCAACGACGGATCGCCGCCGGCGCTCCGGCGGCCGACAGGACGAGGCGCGCGAACAGGAACGAGAGCAGCCGCACGAACGGGTCCGCGCGCGCCAGCTCCTCGAGGTCCCGGGCGCCCCGGGGGTCGTCCGCGGCGGCGAGGATGCGGGCGCGACCGAGCGCGCGCGCCGCGCTGAACGCCGGGTCGGAGAGCAGTGCGCGGACCGACACGGTCTCCTCGCCGAGGAGCGTTTCCGCCCCCGGTAGGAACGGGTACTCTGCGAAGAGCGAGCGCTCGTCTAGAGGAGCCGAGGCACGAGGAACTGCCATACGAGGAGCAGGAGGACGAGGAGGGAAGAGAAGGTTACGGCGCGCCCTGCGAACTGGTCGAGACGGGCCTCGCTCCAGCCCCGACGCAATCGCGCCGCGATCGACGCGATGTAGTCCCGGAAGAGGAGTCCTCCGTCGAGCGGGAAGAGCGGAAGCGTGTTCGAGAGACCGAGCAGGAGATTCATCCAAGCCAACCAGTAGAGGATGTTGGCCCCAATCCAGAAGGTGCCCGGGTCTACCCCCGCGAGCGGGCCCGTGAGGTGGAAGTAGCCGGTCGTCGCCCCGGAGACCGGCTCGAGGCCGGCGAGCGGCAGGATGAGCCAGTACACGGTTCCCGTAAGCGGACCCTGGTCGCTCCCGAGCGGCCAAACGAGCGTCTGCTTGAGCTCGGAGGTGGAGAGACCGAGGACGACCACGCCGAGGAATCCCCGAGACTTTTCGTTCGGGTTGGTCGCCAGGACCAGCGTCGTCGTTACCGTGTGGCCGAGGCTCGACGAGTAGTACGCGAGCGGGATCGTCTCGCCGGGAGTGGTGTTTGCGAGGGCCGCCTCGAAGTCCGGGTAGGTCGGCGTGAGGGTCCCATTAACGGAAGTGATGATGTCTCCCGCGACGAGCGTCGCATTCGCGGCCGGAGTGCCGGACTCGACGGCCTGGATGGGAACCCCGTTCGCGTTCGGGGCGACGGAAGTGGCGACGAGGCCCGAGAGCAGGGCAAAGAACAGGATCGTGAGCGCGAAATTCGCGAGCACCCCGGCGGCGGCGACCCGGTCCCGCTTGCGCCGGGGAGCGGCGAGCATCTCGGCGTCGTCCTGCTCGACGAACGCTCCGATCGGGACGACGCACCAGAGGACCCCGAGGCTCTTCACCCCGATCCCCTGGGACCGGGCGAGGACGCCGTGGCTGAGCTCGTGCAATACGACCCCGACCACGAGCGCGAGAATGCCGTAACCGATCGGAATGATCGGGTTGATCCCCGGGAGCCCGATCGCTTCGGTGACGGGGGGAGCTTGGGCCGGCGAGATCCGGAACGACTCGATCGCACCGAACACGAGAAGACCGACGATCGTCCCCATCGCGAGGATCGAGAGGCCGATCCCGACGTCCCCGATGACCGACCAGAATCGCTTGAACCGACCCCAGCGGTCGAGCGCGGAGCGGCCCCGCTGGGTCTTGATCATCAGGGCGGGACCGAAGAGGGAGAGCGGCTTGCCCGGTCCGAGACGGCCCGTTTGGTGGAGCGCGTAGATGACCGCCCCGTAGAGGACGACAACGAGCAGCGCGATCTCGTAGCCGAGGTAGGGATTCACGGCGAGTTCCGACGTCCCCACGCCTCGGCTCGGTTAAGAGTTCTTGCGGAACGGCGGACCGGGAAGGAGAATATCCCCTCTCCTAGATGGGGTCTAGTAGCAGCATGGCAAATGGGTCGCTGGGAAGCGCAGTCATCTGGGCCTCGATAATCGCGGCCGTCCTGCTCGGGTCCGCCCTCGCCCCGGCACCATGGGTCGGGAACGGATCGAGTGCAGGGGGGTCAACGGTAGCTCTCGCGTCGTCTCCCACTCTCCCTATCGCGACGTCGGCTCAGCCGGGGACGGAAATCGAAGTCGCGCCCGGATTCTCCCCCTCGGTGGGGGAGGAACTGGTCGGAGCCGTCCCCGCCTCGAGTTCGATCAGTGTGGAGGTCGGACTCGCCCTCCCGGACCCGTCGGCCCTGTCCGGACTCGTTTCGGGGTTGTACGCCCCGGGAACCCCGGGATTCCACGCCTTCCGCACGTCGTCGGAGCTCGCCCGCGAATTCGGGCCGACAGATTCGGCCCTGTCGTCGGCCGAGACGTACTTCGAAGGTTTCGGCCTCCGGGTGAACCCGAGCCCGGACCACCTCCTGATCTCCGTGACCGGTCCGAGCGACCGAGTCGCGGTGGCGTTCGGGACCTCCTTCGAGCAGTACCGGGCGGCGGACGGGCGACCGTTCTTCAGCCACCCGACGCCGGCGATATTGCCGGCCATCGCTCCCTGGTCCGGCGTGTACGGTCTCGGAAACGTCACCCCCCTCGTTCCGGCCCTCGGCGGTCTCACCTCCGGCGAAACCGACATCACTCCCGCCTCGAGTTGCCTCGGAGCGGGCGCCGGACTCACCCCGTGCCAGGTTTGGCAAGCCTACAACATGTCGTCTCTGATCTCCGGCGGGACTAACGGTGCCGGCGAACGCATCGCGGTCGTGGACCCGTACAGCTCCCGGGAAAGTCAGACCGATCTCGCTTCCGACCTCGTGACGTTCACTTCCGAGTACGGGCTCGCCGTGGGGACGGTCGACTTCCTCTACCCGGACCCCGGGTCGGGGAACCTCAACGTGAGCTCGAACCCCAACTGGTACGACGAGGACGCCCTCGACCTCGAATGGGCCCGGGCTTCCGCTCCGGGAGCTACGGTCGACATGACGTTCTCGCCGAACGCCGGCTCGGGGCTCTACGAAGCGGTGGATTGGCTCGTGGCGCACCAGGCCGCGAACGTGATCTCCCTGAGCTGGGGGGAACCCGACGTCGGGGTCTACGACGCGTTCAGCATGCCGTGTTCGGTCGCGTGCAACGCGTCCACGGACGGGTCGTACGGTATCCTTTCTCCGGTCCTCGAGTTCGCCGCCGCCGAGGGCATCAGCGTCTTCGCCGCGAGCGGAGACTGCGGCGCGGCCGACGGGACCTCGGGCGTCTCGACCAATTTTCCGGCGTCCGACCCCGATGTCACGGGAGTCGGTGGCACCGTGCTCAGCGTCAACGCGAGCAGTGATTACGGCTCCGAGGTCGGCTGGAGCGGCAACGCCACCGGCGCGAAAGCCCCCGGCTGTAACAACCAGGGGGGCTCCGGCGGCGGATACTCTCCGTTCCCGCGTCCGAGCTGGCAGACCGGGCTTCCCTCGGGAACGACAAAACGCGGTGTACCCGACGTGGCGCTGGACGCCGGGACGCCGGTAAGCATTGTCCTGGGAGGGGGGAGCGCAGCGGTCGAAGGAACGAGCGTCGCGACGCCGATCTGGGCGGGCATCGCGGCGATCGCGGACCAGTACGCGGGTCGTTCGCTCGGACTCCTCGACCCCTCGTTGTACGCGATCGCGTCGGGGTCGAACTATTCGGTCGATTTCCATGACGTGCTCTTCGGGAACAACGGGTACGCGGCCGGGCTAGGATGGGACCCCGTGACGGGTCTCGGCTCCCCCCGGGCGGCGACCTTGGTAGTCGACCTGGCCCATCTTCCGACCCTCTCCTCGAGCGACCTCGCCGCGTTCCTGTACGCCACCCCCCGATTCGGGCGGGCTCCGCTTACGGTCACCCTCCGCGTAAACGCGACCGGTGGAACCGGTTCCTACCCGCTCGAAGGGGTCTCCTTCGGGGACAACAATTCGTCGTTCGCGCCCGGCGGCACCACGACGTACACGTACGAGAACCCGGGAGTCTACTCGGCGCAAGCCTACGTCTCCGACTCGGTCGCGAACTACTCGGTCTCCCCCCCGATCGCGATCGTGGTGGGCGGAGGGACGGCGCTCACCGTCGACTTGACCGCGTCGACGGTCACGCCGTCGCGAGGAGCGGCCGTCCTCTTCTCGGTCGGGGTCACCGGTGGGCAGGCCCCGTACACGTACAATTTCTCCTTCGGGGACGGAACGTTCCTCGGGAATACGGGGGACTCGAGTACGAGCCACGTTTTCGGGGCCGCCGGAAGCTTCTGCGCCGAGGTCGTCATATCGGACTCGGCCACTCCGGTGAACGGGGGAGCGAGCTCCCGGGTCGCGATCGGGGTGGGAGGGTCGCCGCTTCCGGATTGTCGGAACGACTCCTCTCCGCTCACGATCGCAACGATCCCGAACGTGGGGGTTCGGGACGCCCCCGCCGATTTCCCCGAGCTGTTCTCCGTCTCGGGAGGGTCGACGATTGCGAGCGCGTTGCCTCCGTCCATGCAGTACCGGTCCAGCGATCCGTATCCGGGGGCGTGCGAATGCACGATTTTCCGGTCCGCGGGGAACTATTCCGTCGTCGGATACGCGAACGATAGCGAGAACCTGGAGGTCGTCGGCGTGACCAACGTCACCGTCGCTCCCGCTCTGGTCGGCACATTTACCTCGAGCCCGACGTTCGGGAGCGCACCGCTCACGGTCTCCTTCAAGGCGAACGCGACGGGCGGTTTCGACGCCGATGTCACCACGACCGCCTGGACATTTGGGGACGGTACGGGAGCCGTCGGCGCTACCGTGTCGGCGACGTACTCGACACCCGGGAAATACATCGTGATCGGCCATCTCTCCGACCGGGGGCACGGGAACACGAGTGAAGCATTCCTAATCGACGTAGGAACTGCGGGCGGTTCTTCGGGTCCCTCGCCCCTCCCGAGCCTCACCGCTACGGTCACTCCTGCGGTCGACGTGCCGCTCGGAACGACGATCGTTGGGATGGCCCAACTCGTCGCGCCAAATGGGACAATCCTACCGGCGCTTCCACTCTGGAACATCGACTCTGATTCGGGTGGATTCAGGAATGCGTTCGGCTGGACGTATTCGTCCCCGTCATCCGTGCCCGCGAATGGAACGTTGAGAGTAACGCTGAACTCGACCGATCTTGCGACCGGCTCGAAGGACAACGTAACCTTCTGGCTGCCGGATTTCTCGGCGATCGAGGCCGGAAGGTTCACCCCTCGGGTCGACGCGCTCACGTTCATGGTTCGCGCGGGTCCGGACCGTGGTCCCGCACCTCTCGCGTGGACGGCGAACTCGACAGTATCCGGGCCCGGCAACATCTCGGTGAGCTGGGATTTCGGGGACGGCCTGATTGGCACCGGTCTCGATGTTCAGCATCTGTTCATCTTCGGAAACTACACGGTCGAGGCACTCGCGCACGACAGCTGGGGCGACTTCGCCACTGACGAGCATCCGGTCATGGCGTTGCTCACCCTCCAACTTTCGGCGTCGCTTTCCACTTCGTCGGGATCCGCTCCGCTTACCGTTTCGTTCCACTCGAATGCGGCGGGTGGTGTGGGTCCGCCCTACGCATATCTGTGGTCGTTTGGCGACGGGACCTACTCGAACAGCGAGAACGGGACGCACTCGTTCAATTCCACGGGCGTCTATCAAGTCTGGATCCGTGCTTCCGACGCGGGCCACGACACGAGGACGGCCTACTGGAACGTGACCGTCACCGCCTCTTCGAGCGGGTTCCCCGCGGGGATCCTCCTTGCCGTGGGAGGGGTCGCGGGGTCGACCGTCGCCCTCGTCGCGGTGATTCGTCGCCGCGACGCTCCCGGCGAAGGGGTTACCCCTTGACGACCCCAAGCGGGACGAGGCGAGCGACCCGTCGCGTGAGCCCCGCGCCTTCGGCGACCCGGACGACCTCTTCGACGTCCTTGTAGGCGCC
>Ga0074044_10002211_pt1 | contig 17061 bp, 15 predicted proteins | sample BogForMeECP23OM1_FD_94443 | JGI IMG/M metagenome (GOLD analysis project Ga0074044, IMG submission 94443) | Bog forest soil microbial communities from Calvert Island, British Columbia, Canada - Bog Forest MetaG ECP23OM1 | ecosystem: Environmental > Terrestrial > Soil > Wetlands ...
CCATAGCCGGCAAGCTCATGGCCACACACATGGCGCCGGCCAGGGTCAACCATTTCATTCTCGAGTCATGCATCCGATGTCGCCTCACCTCTGTGGATGCGGTTCAGCCGCGGAAGGTGGCGTCTTCCGAGCCTGCGACCCTCGGGGGAAGAGCGCCTTCACCAGCCGGTTGTCGAGGTCCTCGATTTCCTGTTGCGCCTTGCGCAGGGGCTCCCGGTCCTCCAGCGGCATCCCGAACACCACGTCGTTCACCTGGTGCAGTGACCTGCGCAGGTACATTTCCAGCTCGCGAAAGCCCGCGGAATGTTTCTCCGGGTCGACCCCCGTGGCGGTCAGGCCGGAGAAAGCGGCCGCGGCGGAATCGCGGTACTCCAGAAACAGCGGGAGCACTTGTTCGTACTGCTTCGCGGCTTCCAATTTCTTCATTTCGTCCAGCAGGGCCGCGCCGAGTTTGGGAAATAGCTTCGCGCGCTGCACCGGGTCCTGCCCCTGGTGGAATTGTTCGCGCAGACGTTCGACGTTCTCAGCAGCCCGTGCAGCCTCGGCGAAGATGGCCGCAGCGAGCAGGGCGGAGATCAGGCTGGCGACCAAATAGACGCGGTTTGGGTATCGTGTCCCCGACCAACCCATGCTCATCCACCCGTTCCCCTATCGTAGCAGAAGCGAGGCAGGGTAAGGCCCACGGTCGGAAATCCCAAGTCCCGAAGGTTCGGGATCGGGACTGACCGTAGTTACCCGGGCGGGAGTCAGGAGCGTTTCGGGCCGTTCTGGTTCAGAAGTCGCTGTAGGAATTTCCCGGTGTACGACTGCGCATTTCGCGCCACCTGCTCGGGCGTTCCCGCAGCCACCACGCGGCCGCCCCCCTCGCCGCCCTCCGGCCCCAGGTCAATCACCCAGTCGGCGGACTTGATCACGTCCAGGTTGTGCTCGATCACCAGCAGCGAAGCGCCCCGCTCGATCAACTTGCGCAGCGAAATGAGCAGCTTCTGGATGTCTTCGAAGTGCAGGCCGGTAGTCGGCTCGTCCAGGATGTAGAGCACGCCCTCGCTCGATTCCTGCGTCAGGTGCGCCGCCAGCTTCAGGCGCTGCGCCTCGCCGCCCGAGAGCGTCGTGGCGGACTGGCCCAGCCTCAGGTAGCCCAGGCCCACCTCGTCGAGCACGCGCAGCTTCGCCACCGCCCGAGGCACCGCGGAGAAAAACGCCAGCGCCTCGCGCACCGTAAGCTGCAGCGCCTCGTGGATGTTCTTCTCCCGGTAGCGCACCTCGAGCACGCTGGATTTGAATCGCGTGCCGCGGCATTCCTCGCACACCAACTCGACGTCGGCCAGGAACTGCATCTCCACGGTTACCGTACCGTCCCCCTGGCAGGCCTCGCACCGCCCGCCGGGGATGTTGAAGGAGAAGTTTCCGGAGGAAAATCCGCGGCGCACGGCTTCGGGAGTCGCGGCATAGACGTCCCGGATGGAGTCGAACGCCTTCAGATACGTCGCGGGGTTCGACCGCGGCGTGCGCCCGATGGGCGATTGGTCCACCAGCACAAAGTCGCGCAGCAGCGCGTCGCCTTCGATCCTCGCGCAGAATTCCTTGATGCTGCGGCCATTCCGCCGCGCCTCGAGCGCCTTCCAGATCACCTCGTGCACCAGCGTGGATTTGCCCGAGCCGGACACCCCTGTCACGCAGACGAGCAGGCCCAGCGGGATGGCCAGATCAATGTCTTGCAGGTTGTTGCCGCGCGCCCCGTGCAGCCTCAGGAAGCCGCTCGAGGGTTTGCGGCGCACCGCGGGCACGGGGACGCGGGCCTCCCCAGTCAGGTAGCGCGCCGTCAGGCTTCCGTTGCGCGCTTTCGCCAGCAACTCCTCGCGCGTGCCTGCAAAAATCAACCGCCCGCCATGCTCGCCTGCGCCGGGGCCCAGATCGAGCACGTGGTCCGCGGCCAGGATGAGGTCGCGGTCGTGCTCCACCACCAGGATGGTATTTCCCAAGTCCCGCAGCGTCTTCAGGATTTCGATGAGCCGGTGCGTGTCGCGCGGGTGCAGGCCCACCGAAGGCTCGTCCAGTATGTACAGCGCCCCCACCAGGCGCGACCCCAGCGACGTGGCCAGTTGGATTCGCTGCGCCTCGCCGCCCGAGAGCGTCGACGTCAGCCGGTCGAGCGTGATGTACTCGAGCCCGACATCATCCAGGAATCCCAGCCGCTGGTTCACCCCGTCCAGGATTTTCTGCGCCACCCGCGATTCCGTCGCATTGAGCTGCAGCCCGCGGAAGAATTCCCGGGCATGCGCCACCGTCAGCTTGCACACCTCAGTAATGGCGCGGCCTGCGATTTTCACCGCCCGCGCTTCCGGCCTCAGCCGCGTGCCGTGGCAATCCGGGCACACCGCGTAGCCGCGGTATCGGCTCAGGAATACCCGCACGTGCAGCTTGTATTTCTTCCGCTCCAGCCAGGCGAAGAAGCCCTGGATGCCCGAATATTCCCGCTTCGCCGGATCGCCTTCGATCACCAGCTCCTGATGCTTCGCCGAGAGCTCGCGGAAAGGCACGTCGAGCGGGATGCCTTTCGTCTTGGCGTAGCGCTTCAATTCGGCAAACGGCTGGCGGTAGCGCGGCTTGGTCCACGGATCAATGGCGCCCTGATTCAGCGTTTTGCTCCGGTCGGGGATTACCAGATTCAAATCGAAGTCAATCGTATTCCCGAAGCCCTGGCAGCGCGGGCAGGCGCCGTAAGGGCTGTTGAAACTGAACAGGCTCGGCTCCGGCTCCTGATACACGATGCCGCAGCGCTTACATTCGAACCGCTCGTTAAAAGTGAGGCGCACTCCCGCCACGGCCTCGGAGCCCGCAGCGCCGCCCGCGGGCGCATCCGCCGGGAATTCAAAGATCGCCTCGCCCCGCCCTTCCCGGTAGCACAGTTCCACGCCGTCAATCAGCCGCGAGCGGGATTCGGGCGAAACGCTCAGCCGGTCCGCCACCACGTACACCGGTTGGGCGAAATCGAGGTCCAGTAATTCCTCCGGCGTCGTGAACTCGTAGAGGCGGCCCGCCTGGTACAGCCGATTGAACCCGCGCTTCTGCAGGTCGGCAAGCGCGCGGCTCAGGTCATCCTTCGATGGCTTGGCAGGCTCGGCCGCGCCCGTCGGGCGGCCACGCGGGCGTTTTGCGGCAACGGGAGCTGTGGATGTGCCGACCGTGGGCTCGAATCGGTAGAGCAGGTAGAACCGCCGGCCCGCGGCATGCGACAGCACCCGGTCGGCGATCTGGTCCACCGTGTCCCGCTGCACCTCCTCGCCGCACTTGCCGCAAGATGTCCGCCCGATGCGCGCGTACAGCAGGCGCAGGTAGTCGTAGATCTCCGTGGATGTGGCCACCGTGGATCGCGGGTTCCGCGTCGTGTTCCTTTGCCGGATGGCGATCGCCGGGGCGATCCCGGTGATGGAATCCACATCCGGCTTCTCGATCCGCTCCAGGAATTGCCGAGCGTAGGCGGAGAGCGATTCGATGTATCGCCGCTGCCCCTCTGCATAGACCGTGTCGAACGCCAGCGTGGATTTGCCCGAGCCGCTCACCCCGGTGACCACGGTGAACGCGTTATGCGGAATGTCGAAGCTGATGTTTTTCAGGTTGTGCACGCGCGCGCCGCGCACTTGGATGGCCTCGGGTGCGGTCCCGCCCGGCGGGATCGGATTGGAAGCCGTGGAAGCTTTCGAGTCAGCCAACGTGCCCTCTACCAGCCGCGCTTCGCTGCGGCCAAACGCACCATTATACGATTGCGCGCGACGAGCGCCAAGCGCACCCAGCGGCAGGTAGTGGGCTACTTTCAATTTCCGCCAGCTTGAACCGCTAGAGCATTTCATGCCATCCTCCCCAGGCTTATGCGTTTTTAGGTGATAAAATATGCAGCATGGGCACCTTAAATCGCGACATGAAACTGTCGATTCTTTGCCCGAACTGCGAGGAGGTATTCAAGGAGACAATCGCGCGGCTGCTTGAGATGAATCCTACGCTCATTTGCCCAATCTGCGGGCCGTTCCAAGTCGAAGCTGACGATCTCCGAAGGACTCTTCAGCAGGTCGAGCGGGTACTTTTGGAGGCGGAGCGAATCTCCGGAAACTGAAAGTAGCCCACTACCCGGCGGCGGACGACTATTTCCGCCCTCTTCCACCTCCCCGTGCCGAACGCCTGTTTTCATCCACCCAGGCCGGCTGGCCGAAAACCACCAGCATCATTTCAAAACCACCAATTGCCAGCCGGCCGCAAATCAGAGCGGCGCACGCTGCGCAAGGCAAGGTACTGAAAATAGGCGCTTTCAGGGCTTCTCGCGCCACGCTACTGTTTGGCACTACTCTTGCTCTCTCCAGGGTGTAGTTCGAAAGAGCTTTTGAGGACTCATCAGAAAGGGGTCCAAACATGCGATACCTAAAACTGCTTCCTGTACTTGCTCTTTTCCTCCTTGCTGTTCCTGCCGCACACGCCCAGGTTGCGGTCGGTGTCGGAGTCGGTCCCGCGGTTGTTGCTGGACCGCCTGTGTGCCCCTATGGCTACTATGATTATTACCCGTATGCCTGCGCCCCCTACGGCTTCTACGGTCCCAATTGGTTTGCCGGCGGCGTATTCATCGGCGCCGGCCCCTGGTACCACGGCTACGGCCGTGGCTGGTACGGCCGTGGCGGTTACTACGGCCGCGGCGGCTACTATGGTCGCCCCGGTGTCGTAGGTCGCGGACCGGTTGGTGGCGTCCGCGGTGGTGCAATTGCTCGCGGCCCAGTTGGCGGCGGCGTCCGCGGTGGCGCAGTTGCACGCGGACCGGCTGGTGGTGGCGTTCGCGGTGGCGCGGTCGCTCGCGGATCGGCTGGCGGTGGCTTCCACGGTGGCGGCGCTCGCGCGGGCGGCGGCGGCCATGGCGGCGGCCACGGCGGCGGACACAGGTAACTTCCGCAGTTCAATGAGAAACCCCAACGGCCGGTCCGCCGCAGCGGACCGGCCTTCTCCTTTTTCGATCGAATTGCCTTCCACCGTTGGGGCCTTAGACATCTCGGTAGTGGGTCAGTTTGCCAGGTAGCACAGCCTTTCAGGCTGTGCGCCGCGCAACCACCTCGATACACGCCACCAACGCAATAGTAGAAACCCTCATCAAGTCCATCAGGGCAAACTGACCCACTACCCAAAGGTTTGTTGCGTTGCCCGGAGGCGGCGCTATGCTGGTCGCCGTGGAAGAAGCTGCTCTGCCCGAATCTTCGTGTGTATGAAGCTTGATTGCAAAAGGGTCGCCCAGGCCCTCGCCGCCATCGCTTGTATTTTGTGGTTGTCAGCCACGCACTCTGCGTCCGCCGCGCCCACGGACGACGCCGCACTTTCCGCTGCCCTCTGCCCGATTGTCTACCCGGTGGATCCGGTTCCCTCCGAGCGCGGCCATCGTTATCTTTTCTACGGCAACGGCTTCTTCATTAACGAACAGGGCTATCTCATCACCGTCGCCCACGTCTTAAGCCAGATTCGTGGAGGCCAGCCTTACATCCTGCTTCGCCCTCCGGCGGGGCCTCCCCGGTTTATTCCCGCCACCTTGGTGGCTTTGGATCGGGATCACGATGTGGCCATCCTGCGCGCCGCGCCCAATCCATTCGAAGCCGGGCTCAAAGTTGGGTTCCTGCCGTTGGCCGGCGACCCGCTCGCGCGAGGGCGCGCCGTGCTCGCCGCTTCTATCTCTCCCTCCAAGCCCCTCGACGCCCACACCCTGGACGCGTCCGTGGACGAGCGTTCCTTCGGTGAGCTCTTCGATTTCCAGTTTTCTCAACTGGAAAAGGGACGCAGCGATACCGAATTGCTTCTCTTCAATCATCAAGTGCGGCCAGGCCAGAGCGGCGCTCCTCTGGTCTCGGCCGGCTCCCAGGGCGTGATTGGCCTGGTCGAAGGACAATGGCTGCGGTCGAACTCCGTCCTGCTTGCCGCAGCCGCCCACGCGGACGCCCAGGGCGTCGGCGCGGCCGTGTCCATCCACTATGCCATCGCTCTGTTGCAGCAAAAGAACATCGCCTGGCACAATGCTTCGGAGGATTCTCGGCCCTCAGACAGCTCCGCAGCGCAAGCCGATGGTTTTTCGCCGCCCGCTCCGCTTTCCTTGGTCGCCTCACCCTATCCTTCGCAATCGCTGTTCGGCGGCGAAGTCGTCCTGGATGTCCTGATTGACACTCGAGGCAGGGTGACAGATACCCGGGTGGTCCGCGGGGCGCCCCCCTTCCTCGAAAACGTTCTAAGCTCGGTGCGCACCTGGACTTTCTTTCCCGCGCGCCTGGGTGGCCTTCCCGTCGCCGCTCGAGTTGGAATCACCTTCCAGTTTTCGCAATCCTATGAACCCCTGCGGGCAACCCCGGCGCATGATTACGACGAGCCTTTGCCGGATTCGCCCGACCGCGGCGCGCTCCCGGTTTCGACCGTCCCGTCGAAATACCCCGCCGCCGGCGCGGAAGATGGCAGCGTCATCCTCTACGGCCTCGTCGGATCGCAGGGCCAGCTCACTTCCGTCCAAATCCTGCGCGACTCGGAACCGCTGACTGCCGCAGCCTTGGCGGCGGTGCATCAATGGCGCTTTGTTCCGGGAAGGCTCGGGGGTCGAGACATCGAATCGGTAGCGATCCTGGTCGTCGCATTCCGCTACACGGGAACCGCGCGCCCCGTCCCGCCGGCGAATTAGCTCGCACAGAATTCATAGCCCGAAAAAAAAGCAGGCGCCAAGTTTCTTGGAATAATCTTGGCCGTCGAGCCTCCCGCACTCCTGCATCGTCCCGTAGGGGCGCTGCTCGGAGACCCTGACGCAGGAAGGGTTGCTGCGCCCTTCCTGCTCGCCCCTCGTCACTCGCCAACGATCTTTCTCGCCCCTCCGAACAGATCGCCGCGGTCCTCCTGCCCACCCTGCCGTCCCGGTTGCGGACAGCCCGTGAAAGCAGTTGGTGTGACGATTAGCCTAGAATTTGAAGCCTAGAAATGGTTGGTTGCTGATCGGATCGCCTCCCGACTTGCGCTGGCTAAGCACGTGTGTCAGGGTCTTCGCGCTCGAGAGCCTCTTTCCCTTCTTCAGGGCCTTTCGCTTTTTTGCCATTTGGAATCCTCCATGAACAAGTCGTGCCCGGTTGGGCCACCCTCTCAGTGAGCAGGTGACGGGCCCAACGCTTGGGCCGATTCTCGCATCCGCCCAGCAGCAAACAAAGCACTTCCTTGCCTTCCGAAGTTGCGGGCGAGGGGAAAATCTCCCCGGAGGGGAGAAATCCCCCCCCCGCAGCGAGACCAACTCCCCCGAGAGGCCGGTCCCCGCTCGCAGGCGGCTGGACAGAGTCGCGACGGCTCGACGACGCGCCTCGTCCGGCGCACGGTAGCCTTCAGTTCGGGTAGACGAACATCAGGTCGTCGCCGTTCTCGATACGCCCGCCCGTGCTCTTATAGAACGCGACCGCGCCCTCGTTCGAATGGTTCGTCAGCACAAACGCATTCATCAGCCCCTCGCGCCTCACGATTTCCCGGATGGCTCCGATCAGCGACGTGCCCATCCCTTTCCGCCGGTGCGCCTCCGCCACTTCAATCTCGTAGATGAACATCTTCGCGGATGGCCGGTCCATGCGTTCCAGCCGGTACGCCAGCAGGAACCCCACAGGCTCGCCGCCCGTCTCGGCAACGATTACAAAGTGGCGCGGGTCGGCCAGAAAGTCCTGCGCGTGCCCCGCGGAGATTTCACGGCCCTTGAAACTTCGTACCGTGCTCACGAGCATTGCGAGATCGTCCGTGTCGAGTCGCTTCACCTTCATTTGCACACCTCGCACGCCGCCGGCTGCCCCGGCGCTTTCGTTCCCCGGAAAAGCTGTCTTATTACTCCCACAATGCGCCTGCTCCGTCCGCAATTTCGTTGAGTCCAGGGCCAGGGAATCGTACGATGCGCACGCGCAAGTGCTCCAAATCAGAAATCCCGGCGAATTACGAACGGAGAGGAGAGATTCCCAATGAAGCGAGCCGTTCTTCTTGTCATCGTCGCGGTTCTCGGACTTCCCGCCCACCTTTCGGCGCAAGCCGAACGAGCGACCTCCATCCAGCAGGCAATTCTGGGCACCTGGAAGCTGATTTCCTACGTCCGCGAGGACCTTCCATCCGGCGCCAAGTCCGACGTCATGGGAACTCATCCCTCCGGCTTCATCAACTACGGCCCCGACGGCCGCATGATCGTCATGATTGTCGGCAGCGACCGTAAAAAACCCGCAGGTGCGGTTGCCACACCTGACGAAGCAGAAGCCCTCATCCGCAGCATGCTCGCCTATGCCGGGACCTATACGCTCGACACCAAAACCCAAACCGTCACCCACCACATCGAAATATCCTGGGACCAGTCTCGCGCCGGCACGGACCACGTCCGAACTTATAAACTGGATGGCAATCATCTTACGCTGACCACGGAACCCTCCACCGATCCGGCCTCCGGCAAGAAAACCGTACGCACGTTGCTCTGGGAGAAATTGAAATAACTCAGCAGGGTGCTGCGCCCCCGGCCGATCTTCGAGTTTTGAGTTTCGATTTTCGCCGGCAACCCGCGGAATATCTTCGAGAAGCAAGGCGCCTGCTGATTCCAGTCGTCCCGCAATTCGGATGGAGCGGTGCAACTCGGCCAGGGATGCGACGCGGCCTATCGACAGCCAATCAACTAGGAAGGATGAGGGTAGTGCCGCAGGCTTCGTTCATGGAGCGCGTGGTCTCTTTATCGAGTTCGATGATGGGAATCGAGCGCCGCGCCCCTTCCGGCGTGATGTAGGTCAAGTGGTCCCCGGAGATCGTGAACGCCGCGGCGAACACCACACGCCCATCCTTGCGCACCAGGATAAACTGCCCCGCGTCGGGTGCGGCGGCTTGCGGCGCAGCAACGCCGTACTCGCTGGGCGCCAGAGCGGGCTGTTCGGCTGCATTCGGAGCAGGCTGCTGCACGGCGGCTTGCTGCTGTGCGCTGTCATCGTAAGCGTCGCCGGAATCGAATCCATATCCGTATGGGTAATAGGAATAGCCCGGATACGCTCCGCCCAGGAAGATGATGCCCCTTCCGCGGTGAAAGTGTCCGAAACGATCGCGCGTCGTGCCGGTTCCGCCCGCTCGCGGGATACCGTAGCCCCGGGCGCGTACGCCACTGGGCACGGCAATCCTCTGACTCGGAGGCCGCACCACCCGCGGCGCAACACGAGCCATCGGCGCACGCGACGCGCTGCCCATCCCGCGTGACACTCCGCCCATCCCGCGCGACACGCTGCCCATCCCACGGGCCCCTCCTCGTGACTGAGCCCATGCCGGGACGGCCAAGGCGATCACCAGCGTCCCGCCCGCCAACGCCACCAACCCGGCTTTGATTGCTCTCATCATGTCGAGAGTCACGCCTACTACTGAAGATGCTCGGCGCCCAGGGCCGGTTGCCATGATTCTCCGGTTTGGGCCTCAGCCTCGCGCATCGTACGCTTCCCACGCCCTCAATTCAACAAATGTGCCACCCGACTACTGCGTGCGTTCGCCCATTGGCACAGATATTCCTGCGTGCCCTGAGGTAAGAAGGGTCTATGCGAGCGCTCAACGGACTCAAGGCACAACAGCCAAGGAAAAGCTCTACCCGATTTTCGAGTTTCGAAATTCGATCTTCGCCGGCAACCCACGGAGACTCTTCGAGAAGCAAGGCCCCTGCTGCGGGTTTCCGCGCGTCCCCCGACTGGCGAACGAGCAGAATTGACATGTGTTAAGCGACAGGCTACACTCCGGAGGGTGAACATACGGAGTTTCGCCCACAAGGGCCTGAAAAGGCTCTACGTGGAGGACAGCGCGAGAGGCGTCCCGCCCGATTCGGTGGACAAACTCCGCAAGATGCTGGCATTCCTCGACGACATGCAGGACCCCGAGGAATTGCGCTCACTCCCGGCTTGGAAGGTGCATACGCTGGCCGGGGATCGCAAGGGCACATGGAGCCTCAGCGTCACCCGGAACCGCCGCCTGACGTTTCGTATCGACATGGCAGAACGCGAAATCTGCGACGTGGACCTGGAAGATTATCACTAGAAAACAGGAGGAGACTTCATGCCCATAAAGAATCCGCCCCATCCCGGAGATTTCATCCGCACGGAAATCATCCGCCCCGCGGGCCTCTCCGTAACGACGGCGGCTGCCGCGCTTCATGTCTCCCGGCCCGCGCTCTCCAGCCTCCTGAACGGCAAGGCCGATCTCTCCGGAGATATGGCCCTGCGCATCGAAAAGGCCTTTGGCGTGAAAATGGACACCCTCATGCGCATGCAGGCCTCCTACGACATCGCCCAAATCCGCAAGCGTGCGAAGCAAATCCATGTGCGCCGGATTCGCCACGCGGCTCTCCTTCACGCATAACAGATAGCCACGTCGGATGCCCCAGCCGCTTCGTTTTCCCCAAAGGGTGGCGTACTTCTGTCACAAGGAGCCTGCTCTGTGGGCAAACTCGTTGTGTCGTGAGCACCGGAAGCGTACGATGCGCCAGCCGGAGGTCGGAGTCGCAAATTCCGGTCAACATATTCAAAACCTGGAGGGAGATTCGATGAAACTACGCATTCTGAGCATCATGGGTCTGGCGTTGTTGTTTGCCTCAGCGGCTGGCGCGCAAACAAAGGTCACCGGAAAGCAGCAATGTCCCAAGGACGAGGTGGTCGGCACCGCCGACGCCGGCGACAAGCCCGGTCACTCCCTGCAGTTGATTAAAAGCGGTACCTGCACCTGGGCCACTCCCATGGAAATGGAAGGCGGAAAATCCAAGGATGGATCGTCCGTTGCCTTAGTCGAAATTACGACCACCCGCGCCACATCTTCGGGCACCTACGTCGGCAACATGGAAAACGGCGATAAATTCTTCGTCAGCTTCCGCGATTCCGCCGCGGTGAAAGATGGCAAGCCAGGAAACGCCAAGGGCACCTGGGCCTACACGGGCGGCACGGGAAAGCTCAAGGGAATCACCGGCAAGGGCACTTACACCGTCACGAACAACGCCGACGGCACTTCGGTGGTTGACGTGGAAGGCGAGTATGCCGTGCCCGCAGCCGCGCCAAAAAAGGCAGCAGCCAAGAAGTCAAGCTAGCTTCTCCATCTCCTGCTCACGGCAGCTTGTGTGGCAAAAGGAAATCCTGGGATGGCCATGGACCAAAATCACCATGGCAGCGGCGTTGAAACCCACGAAGGCCAACATCCGCAGCCTTCAGCACGAGCGCGACTTTTACGCCCTGCTCGTTTGGTGCCCCGCCCAGGCCAGCATGCGCAGGCCGGCACGAGCGAGAAGAAACAGCGCTAGAACTGCCCCAGCTACCACGGCGAATAGAACAAAACATATCGCCAGTTCAGCAATCACTTCCCGTACGTAATAGAACCGAGTCGCCGCCAACGCGGCAAGGCCGAGCAAGATCCAGTTGCGGGCCCTGCTCGCGAAAACTGATTTCAGGGAAATCGCGGCCCCCGTCCATTCCCATCTCGCTGGTTTCATCATGTTTTTCATAGAAACAATCGATTCAACTTTCTCCTGCTTCGGCAGGCCCCGCGCAGCTTCCTCACATCATTCCCGATGGGGCCCTAGCTCGCTGTGGTGCTGGCCTGACGGCGCCGGAACTCTTCAATCCTTTCGAAAGCCCTCTCCAAAGTCACTTTCTGCCTGTGTGCCATCCGCAGGGCCACTTGTAGGGCATGAGCTTGGTGGGAGGGGAAGAACCGCCTCCCGTCCTTCAGTTTCGGGTGAATCAAACCCTTGGACTCGAGTTCAGCGATCTGTTCTTCGCTGAGACCCAGCTTCACGGCTAGCTGTACGGGTGTGTAATAGTCTGGCATGGCTCCCTATCGACCCTCCTTCGGCTCAATCTCCAAATCTCCGATGGACCCAAACATTAGTTGAAGGCATATGCGAATATTTGCAGGTCTTCGACAAAAAAATAGTTCCTCCCTAGGACGCCGCTTCCATTTGCTCCAGCATGTCTCGTACACCGACCAGATGATTGTTGAAAATGGCTTTCGCGACATCCAAGAGCTTGAAAAGGGTCTTGTCGGAAACGGAGTAATACACGCTGCTGCCGGATTTCCGCCCGATCACAATATTGCGCACCCGTAGAATCGCCAACTGCTGAGAGACGTTTGCCGGTTCAATTTGCAGAGCTTCGCTCAGCTCATTCACGCCTTTCTCGCCATCGCGCAGACAGTCGAGGATCCGGATTCGGATGGGGTGTGCCAGTGCCTTGAAAAACTCCGCCTTGAAGTTGGCAAGCTGCTGTGGCATGGGTTCCTCTATACCTACATACTGTAATCTGCGCATATGGCTCTGTCAAGCGGCCGAATGGTCCGGCTCCGAGTCTGTCCGGCCACACAACTCTGCCTGCCCAAGCGGTCTTACGACAACTTCGAAGGTGAGGCTTAGTACCCACCCTTGCGCTGCGGGCAACTCGAACTGGCAGTTGACAGCCAGGAAGGCGTTCCGTCCTTCAAGGGGGTAATAAACCCCCTCTTTTATTCGACTTTATACCAGGTTCCCCCGCGCCATCCTTCGCGCTAACCTCGGTGCATGAGTTGCCTTCGGAATTCGGCCCGTCGAATCCCAAATAGTGAACGAGAGCCCTGCCCTGTGTTCATTTTCAATTCGTTTCACACTAAACCCCATGGCGATACAAGCTCCGTGATACTTGGCGATCGGAGTCCGCGGAGATCCCGATCCCATCGGGACCGGAGTCTGCGGAGATCCCGGTCAGGTCGGGATTCACTCGGGAGCGGCAACAGAGATTTTCAATCTAACCCTATTAGAATCAAGCGCTCACGCACTCCCATGCCACCCCTGAAATTCGATGTCCAGTGTTTTCAGCGATTTACAAACTCCCCGTTCTACCGCTGCGATCAATCTCCATTGTTTTCTGGTGATTACAAACTCCGGGGGGAGGGGGGGCCATACCAGAACGGCAGTAAACGCACGGTATCTCCCCAGCTTCCCCTCTTCTATCTCCTTCAGAATCAACACTTGCATCAACTCGCCCGCAACCCCTGCAGATTCAACACTTGCACAAAAACACCCGGGGGGGGGCGCGTACCGAATTTCGAGTTTCGAGTTTCGCCTCTGCTCGATCGCCTCTACCCCATTTTCGTCCCGAGGCTTCGGGATCGAGTTTCGATTTTCGCGGTGATACTTTGTATGACGCCAATGAACGGCATCCGCATTTCCCGCGTCCTCTGGATCGTGCTCGACAGCGTAGGCATCGGCCCGCTGCCCGACGCCGCGGACTACGGCGACGCGGGGCGGGATACCCTCGGCCACATCGCCCGCTCGCGCCCGCTGCTCCTGCCCACACTCTCGCGCCTGGGGCTGGGCAATCTCGCCCCGCTCCACCACCTCCCTCCTGCCTCGGCCCCGCTCGCCAGTTTCGGCCGCGGCGCCACGCGTTCGCCGGGGAAAGACACCACCACCGGCCACTGGGAAATGGCCGGCATCTGGCTCGAGCACGCCTTTCCCGTGTACCCTCACGGCTTCCCACAGGAATTGATGTCGGAATTCGAACGTCAGATCGGCCGCGCCACGCTGGGCAACAAACCGGCATCCGGCACGGAGATCCTCAAAGAGCTGGGCGCGGAGCACATCCGCACCGGCCGGCCGATTGTCTACACCTCGGGCGACAGCGTGTTCCAAATCGCCGCGCACGAAGATGTAATCCCCATCGCCGAGCTCTACCGCATGTGCGAGATAGCGCGGAGCCTTCTCGACGGGCCGCACCGCGTGGGACGCGTGATTGCCCGGCCCTTCTCCGGCGCTCCCGGCAGCTTCCGCCGCACGGAACGCCGCCACGATTACGCCGTCGAGCCCCCGCGGCCCATGCTGCTGGATGTGCTGGCGGAGCGCCGCGTGCCCGTCGTCGGAATCGGAAAGATTCACGACATCTACCACGGCCGCGGCGTGGAGAATTACGTCACCACGAAGAACAACTCCGACGGGATGGAGAAAATCGCCGCGGCCCTCGCCGCGCATCCGCACGGACTGATTTTCGCCAACTTGGTGGATTTCGACATGCTCTACGGCCACCGCAAAGACGTGGAAGGCTTCGCGCAATTGCTCGAGGAGTTCGACAACGGGCTGGCAGCGCTCCTGCCGCGCCTCCAGCAGCAAGATTTGCTCCTGATTACGGCCGACCACGGCTGCGATCCCTGTCCCTGCTCGCCTTCCACCGACCATTCGCGCGAGTACGTCCCCATTCTCGCCTGCGCCCCGGCCCGGCAGGGCGGTCACAATCTCGGCACCCGCGAAACGCTCGCCGATATGGGCCAGACGGTGGCGGAAATTTTCGGCGGTAAGATCCCTCACGGCAGCAGTTTTCTCGCGGAGATTGGAGCGGCGTGAAAGTGTCAGCCTCGTGCGGAAAAGAATCGGGCGCGGGTAGCCACGGTCAGTGCTCTTCTGACCGTGGGTCTTTTCCCTCCGCATCTTCTCTCCCTCAAGACCCGCGCCGTGCGTTTGCTGTGCCGCGAAGGAGTACAATGCAATCGGCGGTGCTCGCCGGCCTGACTCGGAGGAGTAAGGCGCTCTCCCGCCGTTGCGGGGTCGCGAAGCGAAAGCCGTTGCAATCCGGATTTCCGAGAAGCGAGGCAATTATGCGAATTCTTCCTGGGGGCTCCCTCCTGCTGTCTTTCCTGATTTCAATTTTACTCTTCGGGGCCGCTCGCACGGAGGCCCTCCCGGCACAGGATCCCGCGCAGCAGAGTCCGGACCAGAGCCAAAATCCCGACCAGGCCCAGAATCCGGACCAGAGCGTCTACGCCGACTACGCGCCGGACCAGTTGGACAATCTCCTCGCCCCCATCGCGCTCTATCCCGACCCGCTCCTCGCCCAGGTACTGGTCGCCGCGACCTTTCCCGACCAGATTGACGAAGCCTCGCGCTTCCTGCGCGGTGGCGGCAGTGCCGACGACATCGACAATCAAAACTGGGACGTGAGCGTGAAGGCCGTGGCGCACTATCCCACGGTGCTCTACATGATGGACAACCGCCTCGACTGGACCACCTCGCTGGGCCAGGCCTACGTGAATCAGTCCACCGATGTGCAGACCTCCATCCAGCGGCTGCGCGGCATGGCCCACGACGCCGGAACCCTCCAGTCCGGGCCGCAGATGGATGTGGAGAACCAGGGCGGCTACTGGGACATCTGGCCGGTCGAGCCGCAGATGATCTACGTGCCGGTGTATGACCCAGCCATCCTATATATCGGCCGTCGCGGATGGATCGGGCCGTACATCACCTTCGGCGTCGGGTTTCCCATCGGCGCCTGGCTCTGCTACGACTTCGGCTGGGGTGGGCCCGGTATCTATTATTTCGGCTGGGGCGGCCATCTGCCGCCCTGGGCCGTGCGCTCGCGCCCCTTTGTGCACATCAACAGCGTCTACGTCAACGAGCGCTACCGCAACGTGACCGTGAACCGCGCCGTCCTCAACCGCAGAGTGAACGTCGAAAATCTGAACCGCTACAACGCCGTGCATCGCGACGTGCGTTACTCGAATGTGGCGGTGGGCAACGCCGAACGCGCGAACGAGCGCGTCGGCGAGCGTCCCAACCGGCCGGTGAACAACCAGGTGGTCCAGCGGAATATCAACACCAGCGACACGCGCATCCAGGATTTCCGCGGTCACGAAGGCGGCGGCGCGAGCATGACCATGGAGGGACAAGGGCGCCCGGCGCCCGTCGAACAGCCCAGACCCGTCGAACAAGCAAGGCCGCCCGCGCAGCCACAGGCACGACCGCCGGAAAGGCCGGCTCCGCCTCCCCAGGCGCGCCCGGCCCCGCAGCCTGTTGCCCGGCCGAACACGGCCTTCGACACCGAGCCCCGAACATTCAATCCCTCCCAGAGCAGCCAGCGGGGACAGTCCAGCCGTCAGGCCCCGGTCAGCCGTCCTGCGCCTGCGCCGGCGCCGCCGTCGGGCGGCGGGAAGCGGCCATGACAATGGCACAGGTGTGCATCACCAAGGGCAGCGTTCCGAGCCGCAGGAAAGATCCGATGATCGAAAGGAACGAAGTCATGAAGAGACATCAGCCGGTGAATTCCGGTCTGCGCGCCGCGCGGAATCTGCTCGTGACCGCGCTCGCTCTCGCTGCTGCGGCACTCGCGGTGAGTCCCGCCTCCTGGGCACAGTCTGGCACAGCTCCGCACGCGGCGAAGAAGGCAGCGGAGACCAAGCCTGCCGTGCAACAGAAACTCTTCTCAACCCCGGAAGAAGCCAAGGACGCCCTCGTCGCCGCGGGCATCGCCAAGGACGAAACCGCAATGGCCGAAATCTTCGGGCCCGAGCACGAGAAGTTGCGCTCCAGCGATCCCGTGCAGCACCAGCAACACATGGAGCGCTTCGCGGCGCACCTGCAAGAGGCCTGCACGCTCGGAAAAGTAGCCGAGGGGAAGTACACCGTCTACGTCGGCGCGAATCATTTTCCGTTTCCCATCCCCATCGTAAAGGACGGAGGTAAATGGCGATTCGACACCCGAGCGGGCGTCGAAGAAATCCTGAACCGCCGCATCGGCGAAGACGAACTCTCCGCCATCATGACCTGCCGCGCCTTCGTCCTGGCCCAATGGGAGTACTTCACGCAGGGCGAAAACGACGAAGATGGCCTAGCCCAGTACGCCCGAAAATTCATCAGCACTTCTGGAAAGCACGATGGGTTGTATTGGGACACCGCGCCCGGTCAGGAGCCCAGTCCGCTCGGACCACTGGTGGCCCAGGCGCGCGCGGAAGGATACGCGGCCGGCCGGTCGAGCGGAACCCCCTCGGTAAAACCTGCCAAGGCCAGCACCGGTAATTCCGCGAGTTCCGAAGAACCCTCGCGGTCCCATTCGCCGTACCACGGCTATCTTTTCAGTATTTTGACCCGGCAAGGCGCCAGTGCGCCGGGCGGAGCGTTCAGTTATCTGCTGAACCAGCACATGATCGCGGGGTTTGCGCTGGTGGCCTATCCCGCCGAATGGGGCAATTCCGGCGTGATGACCTTCATCGTCAATACCCAGGGCCGGGTCTACCAGAAAAACCTGGGGCCAAAGACGG
>Ga0074044_10002212_pt1 | contig 17059 bp, 18 predicted proteins | sample BogForMeECP23OM1_FD_94443 | JGI IMG/M metagenome (GOLD analysis project Ga0074044, IMG submission 94443) | Bog forest soil microbial communities from Calvert Island, British Columbia, Canada - Bog Forest MetaG ECP23OM1 | ecosystem: Environmental > Terrestrial > Soil > Wetlands ...
ACTGAATACGAAAAAGCTTCCAATTCGATGGTGCGTTCCCGCACACGCTGCTCAAGGGATTCGTTGAGTTGGCGGATTTCATCCTCCGCCTTTTTTCGTTCGGTGATATCGCGGCACAGTGTCATGATAACCGTCCCGCCCGTCGTTTCCACAACGGTGGCATTTATTTCGACGGGTGTAACGCGTCCATCCTTGTCCACATAATCAATTTCCAGGTTTCTGACAAACCCTTGCTTCAGGCATAATCCGACCTCTTCGGCGTTTCTTGCGCGATCATGTTCGGCGGTCCACTCTGTAACCTTTTTGCCAATAATCTGCCCTAAGATGTTGTGACCGGAGAGCCGTATATATTCCTTGTTGGCATCAAGCACTTTGCCTTCCACGTCAATGATCGCGAAACCGGTGTCTGTGGTTTCGATCAAAGAGCGATACTTTGTTTCGCTTTCTTTGATGGTTTGATTCGCTGTTTCCAGTTCATGGATCTTCTTTTCCAGTTTTCGAAAGAGTGTTTCATTGTATTTTTTAAAAACCTCTTCTTCGGGAATTTCCACCTCCGGTGTTTTCTCTATTATTTCAGGTTTACTGTCTGCCATGACCTTTTGCACTATATCCAGCAGGACATCCGGCTCCTGAGGTTTTATGATAAACAGATCCGCGCCCAGGTCCCTGGCCAGTTTTTCGTCTTTGGGATCCGTATAGGTTGCCGTATAGAATACAAAAGGAATATTTTTGAGGCGGCTGTCTTTTTTCCACTGGCGGCATAGCATGAAGCCATCCATTACCGGCATGAGAATATCGGAAATGATGATATCGGGAGGATCTTTTCTTGCGCTATCCAGAGCTTTTGCGCCATTATCAGCCGTCGTTACATGGAAACCTTGAGCCGCAAAAAGTGTTTCCAGATAGGAAACATTATTTTTGTCATCATCAGCAACAAGAATTTTTTTCATAAGTCACCCTTATTAAAAATGTTATTGGAGCTGACAGTTACTTATATATCTTTTTATCTGTTCGACAAACCTCTCCGGGTCGATCGGTTTTTCAATATAGCCGTCCGCTCCGGCTTCAAGAATGCGTTCACGATCGCCAACCATGGCATAAGAGGTAACGGCGACAATGATTGTGCCGTCAAGTTCATCATTTTTTCTCAGTTCGCGCGCCACCGCGTATCCATCCATTGCAGGAAGCTGGATATCAAGGAGAACAAGATAGGGCTTTAGCTCTTTTGCCATTTCCAATCCTTTTATACCATCGGTTGCCTCGGCTACGGCAAAACCGTATTTCGTCAGAAGAAACCGCATAAGATAGAGATTCTGTTCGTTATCTTCAATTATAAGAATGACCGGATTCATTTTATTGCTCCTTTGTTACGGGTAATATAACCGTGAAGGTAGAGCCTTTTTCCCACTCGCTTTTCACATGGATGGAGCCGCCCATCATTTCGATAAGTTTTTTAGTGATGTTAAGTCCAAGGCCTGTTCCTTCCTGAGTCCTCGCGGTTCCCGCATCCACCTGGCGAAAAGCCTCAAAGATAATATTAATGTTTTCCGGTTTGATGCCGATGCCCGTATCCTCTACGGACAGCGTAACCAAACCGTTGTCCAAATGGCAGTTAAGACGGATTTCTCCATGGTCGGTAAATTTCACGGCGTTGGAGAGAAGATTGAGAATGATTTGTTCCACTCTTCGCTGGTCCCCGCGCATATCGGAGATGTTATCTTCGATTCTGGAATGCAGAAGAATATTTTTTTTATCGGCCAGGGGCGATATGATTTGCACCGTCTTTTCGATGGATCCTCTCAGGTCAAAGTTTTCCGACATTATATTAAACTGCCCTGCTTCGATCTTGGAGATATCCAGAATATCGTTTATCAGATCGAGGAGATGGCGGGCGCTTCCGCGCACCATCCCCAGTTGTTTTGTCTGCTCTTCGTTTAAAGGACCCGCAAGGCCCTGCAGAACCATTCCTGTAAAGCCGATAATCGAGTTAAGGGGTGTGCGAAGCTCGTGAGACATGCTGGCCAGAAAAGCCGATTTGATCCGGTCTGCCGCCTGAGCGCTATCCCTGGCTACTGCCAGTTCGGCGGTACGCTCGGCTACACGCCGCTCCAGACCGGTATTGAGCTCCCGAATCGTCTCCTCCGCCTGTTTGAGCTCCGTGATATCTGTGCCGATACTCAGAATCTCGCCCACCTGGCCCTGTGCATCGTGCACGATTCTGTTGGTCCAGGCAATCCAGACCCGGTCTCCATTACGGCGCATATTCTCATTGATATTGCGTTCGAAGGCAACGGGGTCCAGGAGAATCTGCTCCATGAGCCTATTGAGGTCGCGTCCGTCACTTTCTATTGCGGGGACGATGGTGCCAATGACGTGGCGTCCGATAATCTCATCGGCTGCGTAACCAAAGAAACGCTGCCCGAATTCGTTGAGAAAGGTGATCCGCCCGTCGCGCGTCCAGTGCAGAATAATGGAATTGGCGTGCTCCACCAATTCGCGATATTTTCGTTCACTTTCCTGCAACGCTTTTTCCGCCTGCTTGCGTTCGGAGATGTCGCGAATAATGGCCTGATAAAACTTCTTCCCCTCGCTGTCAATGGCGCGCACACTGACATCTACAGGAAAACGGCTGCCGTCTTTGCGCTGATGAATGGTCTCATAGATCGTCTTGCCCGAAACCGGCGCAAGCATTATCTGCTCCATGAAATCTTTCTTTGTCTCGGACGCGCGCAACTGTGAGGCATGCATGCCGATCAACTCTTCGCGGGTGTATCCGTAAAAATCTATCACGCGCTCATTAACTTCGATAAAACGGAAATTTTCATCGAGCAGGATAATGAAGTCATTGGCGTACTTTGATAAATAATGTATATTTTGGGCGGATAGTTTTGCCTCATCCTCCGCTTTGTTGCGAGCTATAAATATTTCCTTAATCCCCACAATTCCCAGAAACATGAATAATGATAATAGCAGACCGAAGAATTCATTTGAAAAATCAATGGGATAAGTCGACTTTGTAGAAATTACATAATATAAGGGGATTATTCGCCTGACCATCATCAGACAAAGGGCGCCGGAGATGAATATCCAGAAATACGCCCTGCCGGTTAGTTTGATGAGCCGCATGGCATATAAAACTGCCAGGAATTGAAACAGGACTGCGCAAGTTAACACTACCACGGTTAACATAGCTGTTCCCTTTTATCAGGCGGTTGATACTTCTGGAAAAGTAATTTTTATTTAAGTTAATTATAAGGAAAGGTTGTTTATATGTCAAAGGTTATAATTTACGATCGTAATGCGGCATAAAACCATGCTGAAAAACGGTTGCGCGGCCCCGGTCAAAAACGGAGTGTTGCCCGAATATTCTTTTTGCTGCTCCTTTGCAGGGATTGCCCGACCTGGCAATCTATAAGCTGCTTCTGCGTCTTTGCTGTCCCCCGCTGGCGGGGGATCAAGGAGGTGGAAATTTTTTGTTTCAACCTCTTCATTTGTTTCCTCCCCCGTCGCTCCGCGTCACCCCCTCCAAAGGGGGACAATCATTCTGCTTCAAGCCCGTAGGGTGGATGAAGCGGAGCGCATCCACCAAATGTTTCGATAATGGTGGAACCGCTATGCTTGTTCCACCCTACAATACTGGATTCCCGCCGGAGTTTACCCTCGCGAAGGCGGGGGCGGGAATGACAGCTTAGGGATTGCCCGCCCTGGCAATCCCTAAGCTGCGCGTTTGGGAAACGCGCCCTGCATGGGCATTGTTTGGGCAACAGGCCGAAAAAGACCCGGCCTGACCACGATGGTGAGGATTACAGTTGAAGGCGGGAGATTGTCCTGACGGCTCTGTGATAGAACGCGCCCAGGCCTTCCTCCATGATCACTATTTTTGAGATCCGGTATTTGCAATATATCAGAAAAATCAGCCAAGCGCCCGGAAAAGCGGAAAATGTAAAAAAATAAAAGAATTTTTCCAGGGGCCGCAGGAAGCGGCCGTTCCCGCATTCTCGGCAAAAAGTGGCATATCTTTGCCGCTGCCCGGCACGGGCTTGTTCATCACCCGCATTATAATAAGCGCGACACAGGGCATTAAGATAAGTGATCGCGGCCTGACGGCAAAAGCGTTTCTCGCCTTTGGCAAAAAAATATCGGACACGTTCATAAAATGCCGCATGACAATCCTCGCTTAAAAAACTCTGTAAGCCGCTGATACCGTCGCTTCGCAGAATATAATGATATTTGGGAATATTATGCAAAACCACCCTCCGCGCCTTTTCAAAGATAAGATGCTGGGTGAAAACATCTTCGAATGTTTTTCCTTCCGGCATTCTTATTCCGTTGAATAATTCCTTTTTATACAGCTTGCACCAAAAGTAATTCTGGAGCAGCCTGTCCTGCAGCAGCAAGTCAAGAGCTTCCGCCCGTTTCATAACGCGGCGGGTGCGCGATCTGTCATTGGGCTCTTCATATTTATCAAAAGTGCGGAAAAAGCCGCAGACGGCAATGTCCGCGCCTTCGCCTGCCAGATCGTTTTGCAGAATTTGATACATATCGCTCTCCAGCCAGTCATCGCTGTCTGCAAAGCCATAATATTCCCCGGTCGCGATATTCAATCCGGAATTGCGGGCCGCCGAAACGCCGCCATTTTCCCGATGGATTACTTTTATTCTGCCGTCTGCGGCCGCGTACCGGTCGCAGATTTCACCGCTTTTGTCTTTCGAGCCGTCGTCGACAAGCATGATTTCCAGCTGCCGGTAATTCTGGCCTATTATCGAGTCCAGGCATTTCTCCAGATAACGTTCCACATTATAAACCGGAACAATCACGCTGATCAGCTTTTGCTTTTCCTTTTCCATCGTATGCATCACTTATAAAAAATTATCGCGGTGTACTTTGCCAATTGCCGTAAGGCATATAGACGCGGAGATTTTAAACTCCGCCGCGGGCAATAACCGGGCATCGGGAAATTACTTCCGCCTGCCCCTGTGGACAGGGTGAACATAAGGAAGTTCCGTTTGTATGTCAATTATTTTTAAAATAAATATTACGGCGCATTTTACGGATAGTAAGATAGATCTTCCAATCGGCTCCCATTTTATTACCATTGCATTTCGTATATGGCCTGCAATATCATATGATAAAGATAATTTATAAATGACGATCAGGATGTTAATCATGAACGAATATATCCGTATTCTAATTTTGGAAGATAGAGTAAGTGATGCCGAACTTGTGCGGGAAACTTTGATGGAAGCAGGAATTCCTTTTACCGCACAATGGGCAGCCAACGAGAAAGAATTTTTGAGGGAATTGGAAAGATTTAATCCCGATCTGATTCTATCCGACTACGATCTCCCTCAATACAACGGAGCCTTGGCTTTGGCAGAGGCAAAAAAACGATTTCCGCATATTCCGTTTATACTGGTTACCGGTGCGCTAAAAGACGACGAAGAAAGAATCAAACACATCCTCGCTCAGGGCGCCAGCGCATGTGTTTTAAAAGACCGCCTTGATCAGCTTCTACCGACAATATATAAAACACTCATGATTAACAGTGGAACCTGAAAATAGTTTTTATATTCGATGTAATCGGGATCATAAGCTATTGATCGATATTTTTGATTGCTTCAATAAAATTTTCATATTCCAAAGGTTTTTCAATAAAGCCTGAAACCCCTAATAGTTCACATTTAGCTATATCCTTTGGGGTATGTATCAAAGGGAAGCGTTTTCGTAGATGTTGATGCCAGCATGGCCATTAACGCCGCCCGGAAACGCCGGTCCTTGTCCCATGTGGCGTTGGTCGGGATACGGGCCCAGTCTTTTGACCAGTGCCCTATCAAGCGATTGCCACCTGTCGTGGCCGCTGCCGGCAGATGGTGGATGCGCGCATAAATCCATCGGAGAGCGAAGGTCACATCCGCGCAGTCTATGCGCATGTTAAGGCGAATAAAAAAATCTTCCATGACATTCGTTTCTATCCACTTGCTGTATTTATCTTCCTCTTGAATCGTCCATCGATTCTGATCGACCTTCCACACTTGGGAATCAGACTCATGAGAATCATCACAAAAGGCAAACGTCGACATGAATGCGTATGCTACAAGGAATATAACTGTAAAGCGAAAAGATGGCATAGTGATTCCGATGCGATGAAACTCCGTGAATGGATATGCACGTAAAACAAAGACCCCCGCAGTAAACTGCGGGGGTCTTTGTTTTTGTTAAGTTATTAGAAACGAAAATTTACTTCTCAATTAGATAATCAACGGCTGCTTCCACGCGACGATTCTTCTGCCGCCCTTCTTCGGTGTCATTGGAAGCAATAGGCCGGTCGAAACCGAAACCTTGTGCGGTTATACGATTTGCATCAATACCTTTTTCGACCAGGTATTTCTTTACAGCTTCAGCGCGCTCCTGGGAAAGATTTTTATTGTACTCAGCCGTACCTATATTATCCGTATGTCCTTCGATGACGACTTTAAGATCGGGATAATCTTTCATCACTTTAGCCAGATCATCGATGTCTTTGTAGTACCCTTGCTTAATGATTGCTTTATTAAAATCGAACTCGACATCAAGTGTCTGCCTGCCTTTTTCAATAATGACGGGCTTGGCAGCTGGCTCCGGAGGAGGAGCCATAACCGGAGCAGGTTCTGGCGCTGGCGCCATTGCTGGCTGAGCACAGCAGGAGGGATCGATCTTACATGAACAGTTAGGAATCATTTCATCCACAGTAATGGCGGGTAAACCACCGGCCCTGACTTCTGCCTGAACTGCCGTGACAACAGCCAGCATCATTATAATAAACACTAACACACACATTTTTTTCATAATATTCTCCTTTCGTTCTCGTATTGAAAATAAATTTATTAAAAAAATTAACTTGTTGTAATAAACAATTGCATCCAAACTAATTTTGTCATTTATATTTACAGGCGGTTCTTATGACCACTTCTTGCCCAGCTGATCCAGACCGGCCTTTTGTAAATCCTCCGGGCTCATCAGGATGCGGAAACTACAAGCGGCCTGGAAGTTGAGAAAGAAGGGCTCCGCAAAGAAAGGCACATCTGATGGTGTTTTTACATCAACCACAAAGATTCCGCCGCGTTTCCCGTCTCTCTCCGAAAAATAGGCCGTCTCCGGCTTGATTGATTCGAGGATACGCCCGATGATCTCGCCCACCTTGCCGCTTCTGATAAGAGAGTTGAAAGGCTCAGGCGGGAATTCTACTGAAAGTAACATTTTCATGTAATGACCTCCTTATGTTGCGGCATTTGAAGTTTGTAATTAATTAATACCCTTATCAGAGGAAGACAATATGGATTTAATGGGAGGATAATAGCAGTGATAAACTACCTGTGAGAAGAGTTTCGCGGGCCTAAAGGCCCGAACTACGAAAGCCTTAATTACTGGTTAAGTATTTTGGTTTTCTCTTTTTCAAATTCTTCTTTGGTGATTACACCATTATCTAAGAGTTTTTTTAGATTATTCAGCTTTATATACAGAACATCATCAAAAGCCGATGGTGTTGTAACATTTGGCGCTGCTTTCTCCGGTGTTGTTGGCGCTGTTGGCTGTTGGACATAATCAAAGGGGACATAGCGAATCGAGATGGCGTATGCTCTGTCTCTGCCGCCCGTTGCTATGATTTCGTACTTAACCTCTACTTTTCTACCTATCAAAGTATCATTCTTAAATTCTTTTTTCGTTTTTCCGTCAATATCATAAAAAGTGGTGGCATGTGGCCCCTCCCCAACTAGACGAAAATCATCTTTATCGCCATTATCCGCGGCAACCACAATCATACCAAATGGCCATAAGGGCGGTCCGGACTTAAAATGGAACCCAAAGACAAAGGATTCAATAGTGCCTATAAAGATTTTAGCTTCACCGGCGCTGGTTGATGCCTGTTGAGATGATTCAGTATTGCCGGCGACGGCGTTAGTACCATTCTTTTCACATGCGACAGGTGTGCCTGACACTAACTCAACCTTCGGATAATGATTAAAATTTATAGGCCATGAAGCCATAAATTTATAAGTCATTCCAGCGCCAACGCACATTTGAATCGGCGGTGTGCGTGTGTATATTTCGGTGCCTGTAAGCGCGTTAAATCCAATTAATTGCATAGGCCCCGCATTTCTATCCCATGAAATCTGACTATTCAATCCAACTTCGCCAATCTGTTTGCCGCTGTCTATAATGCCGATAGGAGCAGCTGATCCAGTAATGCCTCCCTCTCTTAAAATTATTATTCGAGCTGAATTGGCTGGAATTGTTCCTGAAGCTACAGGCACTATTTGTTTGGTGGTTGCACAACCAATCAGGAAAGCAGTGGTTAGACAAACTGCGAAGAAGGTAAGCATAACACACCTGCGATTCATTGGATTACCTCCCTGGTCAGATAGGAATTACTAGTTTTAACCTAACATAAAATCTGAAATTTGCAAATTGAGGATTAGCAGGAAGGAAGAAATAAAAATCTGAATCTCGAATCGACAGAATTGTTTGTAGCACCTGCAAGTTCTCAGTATTTGGCTGTATAAAGAATTGAGGATTACCACTAGAAGAAAGGTGCAGCGTATGAGCTCACTGGCGTAGCCCGAGAGATACATTCTGTGTAGCGATTGGTTATACGCTCAAATAATTTACTTCCAGATAGATAAAAACCGACCATCCCAACCTTTGCGACCTTTATACCAACCATTGTTTCTATTAAAAAAGTCCAAGTAAGAGACTTCCATTCGCTTACCATTTGCCGGATCATTATAAAACAACTTCTGGTTATCATCATCGTAACCGACAACAAGCAAATAATGCCCCTCAACATGAACTATTGTTGGAATTCCCTGCTTGACAAAAGACATGAATTCCACAATTCGTTCTTCATCTACGACCCCTGAACTTTGATTGAACTTTGTCCTTGTGTTTTTGATATTAAACCCAAGGTTTCTAATGTATTGGGCTAAAATAGGTTGATAGGTTTCTGGATAATTGGGCCAAATGCATGGTTTAGGGTCTGAATCCGGATATTTACGTTTATATTCTTCAACCATTCCGCATACAGATTTTCCGATCTCGTATTGATCTAAATCCGTGCGACCGTAATACTTTAAAACCATTTCGGCTGAAGCCGTTGCACACAAATTATTAACTCTTTGAGATTGTCGGATTGGCGCTATTCCCTTAATAAGGCCTGAAGAATTATTCGCGTATGTCGATTTTCCTGGTGAGGGAGCTTCAACATGGGATTCCATTAACACACATTTTGTCATTCCATCTTGAGGGTTATCAGTAATAATTTTGTTACCATCACGACCAATACAACGATACACTTCTCCTGCATTTGCAGAGGTTATGAAAGCGATAAAGACGCACAATGTAAAAAATATTTGTTTCATTGCGTTCTCTCCATGCTTCCTATGTACAAGGTTCAGGATTCTAATCTTTTGGTGTTACAGGATTTTTATATCACGATTACCATTCGAAAGGAAGTAGTCAAGTCAAAATTGCCGTATGCTTTGTTTCAGGAAACAAGAAATAAAAATCTGAATCTCGAATCGACAGAATTGTTTGTGGCACTTGCAACTCCACAGTATTTTGCAGTTGTCTGACTTGAGGATTATGTGTCGAAATGTGCAGGCTTTCTCTTACCATAAGCCATTTAGTCATTTAGTATTCTTGTTAAAATTCTCAAATACTTTGTCTGTAATTTTCTTGCTGACGTTATTCATGTAGTCTGTTTCTTCTTTGGTGAGAAAATCACCACTGTAATTTTCCGGCGGCATGGGACTACTTTCGGGAGGAGGAGTGAATTTTTTTAGAAAATCTCTGGTTGCTTTAAATTCCCTTAGGATTGGCATATTACAATTCTTTTTACGACTTTCAAGCACAAGTTCGATTTTCTCTTTCCCGTCGGGAGGCAGTTTGGGGATGACATCGATGTCAGACTGTTCTATATTGCAACTCTTTAGAAACTTTATATCATCAGCAGTCAGGTTGTCCTGAGCTTTGACAAACGGACAATAAAACAACATAATGGTTAATACGAAAGACATTAAAATAATCTTCATGAAAACACTCCTTTTTTAAAAGGAATTAATGTTAGATCATTAATTCATGGTGTAACTTAGCACAAAATTAATGTTTTGAAAACTATGGATAAAGGAAGAAAGAAATAGAATTCGATTTTCAAATCGGCAGAATTATTTCTTTCACAAAGTTTCAATAGTGGACAGTTGTCAGAATTGAAGATTATTAGTTGAAAGGTGCAACACTATTATTATGTTTCACTTGTATCTGTTTCATCAGTACGGTTAGAATCAATTTTAATTAGCTTATTTGCAATCATATTTGAATAAAAAACCAGTACAAGGCCAGTAATAATATAAAGGACAGCTGATATGGCTGATGAGGCAAGATGTACCTTACTTGGGTCATCATAAAATTTCAGGTTCTCTCTCATAACCCAATACTTGGATAATAGATCAGAGACGTAGGGTATTGATGACAGTATAGCGAAAAAACCAAATATTTTTATGCAAAAATTAAGAACAGAGATTGATAAATAATCCGAATGTTCACTATTAAAAGGCTCTTCATTTCTTAAAAGATAATCAGCTATATTCTCAGACTTAAAGATAATAAACAATGCAATAAAAAAGAAAAGAATCGGAAGGAGCAATCCAGCTATTGTCGCACTTTTGAAGTTGACCATCGTTCTAAGATCATATTGGTCGTTATGATTCCATTCACCCCAGAATAATATGATTTGTGAGATGCTCGACGGAATCATATTCAGGGCTTTTAATGCGTAGTATACACCCATGACCTTGAGACAGATATTTAAAATCGATTTAGAGTTCATCTTAATCTCCTTGTGATTTGTACCCAAGATGTATTTTATGCAACATAACAAAAAATCAGCCGGAGCGCAGCGATCGGCTGGATTACCCTTGTTATGTATTCTTTTTCATTTTCCAGATAACCAAGCCATACCCAACAAGTGTAATAATAAGACCTATGGAATAAACCACAGCCCCTATTCCGAGCCATATCAAAGATAAGTCATTCTCTTGATTATGCATAAATGTTCCCATGAGAGACACAACGGTAATAATTAAACCTCTAAGCCACATGAGCGTTATTCCTAAAGCAAATATCAAGATTTCTTTTGTTCTTTGTTTTTTCCAAAATATAATACCGATGATTATCGGTGCGCAGAAGAAAAAAATCAAATTTACATAATAATTTAAAGAAAAACTGAAATCATGCATCGATAGTTCCTCGTATGTTATTTATTCTACATAACGCAGAAATCAACCGGCGCGTTAGCGATCGGCTGGATTGATTTTGTTATAAAATAGTCGCATTTAAAATTAAAAATAATAAAAACGCAATAGATATCAACATAAATATTACTATCATATTTTTTTCCAGTTTACTTCTTCTCACTGGTTCATTATATTTAGCTTCGATATATAAACGGTGAAATATTAGAAATAAAACAACAATCCCTGCTCCAATGCTAATAATCACTTCCCTGACCGAATCACTAATGCCTACTGCGCCAAATAAACTATTACCAAAATCGTAAATGCTGAGCGAATCAAATAATTTGTCTCCCAAATACATGATAAAGAAAGAACCAAGGATCTTAATGCACAGCACGATTAATGGAGATATTAATATACAGATAATCACGATAATTAAGAATATTGTATTTTTGCTTTGTTTAGTCAACATCATAGTTAAATATCAGGTTTTTTAATAATTTCTGCATAACGAAAAAATCAACCGGTGCGTTAGCGATCGGCTGGATTGACACGTTACGTATTTATTTCTTTTTATGCTTATTTCTTTTCATGGGCATGTCTGGCGTCCATAGTTCAGGTGGTGGATTACAGCCTCTTGCCAAACTTGACGCCCGCAGTCTATCGGAATTTGAAAATTCCTTATGTTTTGGTGGAGTATCCCATAGAGCAAATATCATGAAAAAAGTAATGCCACCCATAAAGAGTACAAGATATGTAAGGTCTGTCCCTATGGCAAAGTAGACCCAAAGAGCTGTAACAACTGTTATTACAAAAATAATACACAATGTTTTATTTTTTGGAGTCATATTTTTAAATGTAGTATTGCTTATATTGATGGATCTAATCCTGCAACCGTTAACGATTACTTGTTGTAACATATCACAAAATTACAGAAATGAAAATGAGGATTTGAGGAAGCTATCAATAGCCTTGACACTCTATGTCAGGTCAAATTATGTTCAGGGCAAATAATTATTTATATTATTGAATAAATATATTTATAGGAAAGTATTGTAGGGTGGAACTCCCAACAGTAGGAATCCCATGTTTGCTTGTTGCCATGTTCATATTTTAAGCATTATTAAATTGCGGTTCGGCTATAATATTTAAATTGACACTCATTATTTTTTAATTTAAAAAAAATTGGAAATCATTTTGATATAAGGGGTGTCCAATGAAACGAATACTTGGTTTTGTGTTTTGTATTATTCTGATACCGGCGATTATTGCCGGGGCAGTTCAATCGGACAAAAATGCCGAATTGTTTCAAGCCGCGGTTACGGGCAATCTGAAGCAAATACAGGCAGCACTTGCCCGAGGCGCGGATATAAATGTAATGAATAACAGCACTAATGGTATAACGCCTCTTATGACGGCATCGGCAAACGGCCATATAGAAGTCGTCAAACTCCTTTTGAATAAGGGAGCCAACGTAAATATAAAGAGTAAGAATGCCGGCGAAACCGCGCTGATCAAAGCCTCAATCGGCGGTTACACGGAAATCGTCAAACTCCTTTTGAATAAGGGAGCGGATGTAAATGCAAAAATGACCAAAGGCGAATATACCGCTCTGATGTGCGCGTCCGGCGGCGGCTACACGGAAATCGTCAAACTCCTGTTGAATAAGGGAGCCGATGTGAATGCAAAGGATGTCTATCATACAACCGCCTTGTTGGAAGCGTCGTCAGGCGGCCATGCAGAGGTTGTCGAACTTCTTTTAAAAAAGGGCGCCGATATGAATGCGAGAAGTATCTATGCTTCTGCTGCCCTGACGGCGGCATCGGCAAACGGCCATATAGAAGTCGTCAAACTCCTTTTGAATAAGGGAGCCAACGTAAACATAAAGGGTATCAATGCCGGCGAAACCGCACTGATGAAGGCATCGGTTGGCGGCCATAAGGAGATTGTTAAACTTCTTTTGGAAAATGGAGCGGATGTAAATATCAAAAGTAACGACGGTTCTACAGTCCTGGCTCTTGCCAAAAAGAACGGCAGAAAAGAAATCGTTGACATGCTGGAAAAAGCCGGAGCAAACCCCGGAGCAAACCCCGGGGCAAACCCCAGAGCAGACCAATGATCCACCCCCGCCGCCTTAGCATCGCCGCGGCCTCACTTTAAAACGTGCTGCGGTTATGGGTCGGCAGGGCAGGGGGGTACGGGGAGCGACAGGAATTGCTCTTCCGGTACTCTCGCGATTGTCATTCCCGCCGCCAACCGGTTGACGCGCTTTTATTACCATGGCATGGCACGCGCTCCTGTCGCCTGTTCCCTGCATTCAGGGGTAACGAACTTAGATTACGCGCTCCCGTTCCCCAGGTCTTTCGACCGCCATGCCTTAAACTTCCTGTTGCACCTGTTCGCGGGTTTGAGGCGGCGCGGGAAGCCCCGTTTTCCGGCGTCACATTATTGAAGGGGCTGTGCGCGTCCGCTTACCTGCGCGTGAACGCCTTTATTGTTTGTGAATAGTGTTGCATAAATGGAACTGCGTGTCAAGAGAAATATTTCATATATGGAATATTTAGGTGATACCGTCCGCTTTCTTCGGCTAACTATGTTGGCAGCGTCGTCGGCTTCCTCAACGTATGTTTATATACGTCTCCGGAGCCTCCTCCTTGCCGCCTCGTTATCCTTTGGAATCGAAGCGGTATAAAGTTTTATAGGTGATACCATCCACCCCCTACCCCCGCCAGCGGGGGACAAGAAACATGAGATTGCCGCAACGGCCACAGAGCCGTTTTGCAATGACAGAAGGAAGTAGGGCGCGATTCCCAAACGCGCCGCTTAGGATCGGCAGGCGTTCGATCCCTACATTAATATGTTTTATTATAATTACGGGATTGCCACGGCTAAAAGGGTTGGCTCGTGCGGTATAAAGTATTGTAGGGTGGAACAAGCATAGCGGTTCCACCATTATCGAAACATTCGGTGGATGCGCCTGGCTTCATCCACCCTACGATTTTAAGAGATTGACACAGCGCACGAGGTGCGTTTCGCAATGACAGCGTAGGGTAATGCGTGCCTTTGGGCGCGCGGGGAAGGGGGTAAGAAAGTGAATAGCGGGTAGATAGCCTGAGGCTCAAAGCCAATCCTTCAGGATTGGCGGGGTTTGGCGGTTATAGTTCAAGCAACTCTCCATCCTGAGGTATCCATACCTTTTGGGATAATCCTTCTCTTACAACGGCATCTCTGAGCATATCCCGACTCGTTAAACAATGATTGAAGGCATCCAAATGCACGGCAATGACCATACCGGGCGCGCATCTTATGAAATCCAACTGCTCATGGAGAGGCATAAGAATAGGTCTGCCGATATCAAGGGTTGCTGTTCCAGCGTTTAATATTGAAATATCGGGCCGAAGGTCTTTAAGCACATGGCGGACCGTTTGTGTCATTACCGTATCGCCGCTGATATAAATGGTTTTATCTGCTTCAGGTTCAATGAGATATCCTGTTCCCGGTCCCATGAACTTACCGATTACACCATATCCGTGCGCGGTTGGAAAGGGGGTGATATGACCGGATACAAAATTATTTCTGAGATTAATTTTAAGGGGAATTGTATTAACGCGGCGCCGTTTCAGACACGGTTCATCGCGCTTATTACAATATACAGGAACCTGTTTTTGCAAAAGCAGGCGAATTCCCGACTTATCAAGGTGATCAAAATGTCCATAACGGAAATGCGTGATAAGACCGCATGTTATTTGATTTAACGCGGCGCGAGCGTCCGGGGGCAAATCAACTGTAGGATTAAGCCGGGGCCTTCTGCGAAAAACGGTATAGGGCGGCAGGCTGCCTTTAGGATTCAGGCAGGGATCAACTAAAATCCTCTGGCCATTGTAACCAATGATCATGCACGCGTTTCGGATATGTTGTATCTTCATAAGTCGTTTTACAAAAGTACTTCCAACCGGATTGCTCCCCCTGGCAAGCGCCTTTAGCTGCGCATTGGGGGAAACACGCCCTTTTTTTCAGCAACCTCTTTTTTAAGAAAAGTTCAGGTATTCACGCCGGGAACGAACCGGAGAAAAACTTTTTTTAACGGTCATTCCAATTCATCGTTGTTTAATATTGCTTTTTTTGAATAAATCTTGCTGTCAAATGTCAGATATACTACATTGCCTTTTTCTTCCGGGTATTCTTTCTGGTGCGCGCCGAGGATAATCCGGCATTGGATTTTTTTAAGCTGTTAATTTTTTTTGCCTGTTTAATGGCCGAAAGAACTGCGTCTTTCTCTTCCTTTCCCCCGAAAGCCAGTATTTCCCTTACGTCATTGCAGGCGTTAATGGCTTCTTTCGACCAACCGCAAGTCATGTCGGCATCAGGTAAATTAATCAGATCCAGAGAACGCAGCATTGAAAATAAATTATCGTCGCTTGTTCCCAGAACCTTATTTAAATAGCGGCTTATAACGCCGGTTGAAACCCCCGACTGTCGGGATAGTTCCGCGGCATTCCAGCCCTTTTTCTCCTTGGCTCTTTTTACTAGTTCCAGATGTGAAATTTTTTTCTTGACTTTGGATTTCATATATGAAATAACTCCTTTCATGAAATTTGACGCCTGTTTAAAACAAACACAATATCCGTTGGCGCCTTCACAAGAAAAAATAAACTATCACCTGTTACTGTTAACGTGCAGAACGAGAGCGAGATGTGAGACCGTATAACGCCGAACTTATATCTTTAGAACTACTGTATCTAAAAAAAACAAGGGTAGCAGGGGGCGCGAAAATTCGCCTCTATAGGCGGCCAGCTTCCCCAAGCAGCAAACCCTACTACATATTAAACAATTTTTATTTATTTTCAACAAGTATTTTTAAGGCCGGCAAATTAAGGGTGAAAGGTGAGGGCAGGGGGTGGGCACAAAAAGTTCGTCATTGCCGTCTTTCAGACGGCGCGGCAATCTCTAAGGGTTGGTGTACGGGATCTCAGCGAACACTTGTAAGTACTCGTAATGACAGACATTATTAATCATTTATCTGCCTTTGTCACTTACATGACACCTCCGCAAGAGATTCAATGGTGAAGATATGGCTAATCCGGTTGCAGACGGAAGAATGATAAACAGGGCAATCGCTGATTCCGACAAATTCGCGGCGTTAACGCCGGAGGCGGCTGTTCTTTTCGCGTTATTAATCCCGTGGTTTAATTCCCATGGAAAATTAAACGGCGGGCCCGGACATATAAAAGATGAAATCTGTCCCAAGGTACCCTATCTGACCTATGAAAATATCCCCGTGCTTTTGACCGAAATAAGCAGCAAAACAAATGTTAAATGGTTTATGTCCGGCGGCCGCCACTGGATTCACGCCTTAAAATTCAACTCAGAACATCAAAGACTGGAGAAAAAATTAGGAATTGATAAACTTCCTTCATACAGTCCCGCGCCAGTCGCCGACAAGCCGCAGACTTCTCCCGAAGCAGTCGCCGATAAGTCCGCCCTGAAGGATAAGGATAAGGATAAGAAGAAGGCTAAGGAAGTTCCCGACACGGGCGGACAACATCAACCTGTGGACAATTCGCAACCGCAGGCTCTTTAGAAAAACAAAAAAAACCGGATCAACCGGATCAACCGGACCCAAAAGAAGAGTTCCTTTTAAAACTTCAATCCGCGATGAAAAAAACAGCCCAAAAATTTAATACAAGCCTAAGGCAACAAGAAATCGTCAACTTTGTAAAATCAAATATACGTTCCAGGCATCCTGAGGCAATACTGCATTGCATAAACTCACTGATTGTTAATCCGGGAGA
>Ga0074044_10002213_pt1 | contig 17055 bp, 12 predicted proteins | sample BogForMeECP23OM1_FD_94443 | JGI IMG/M metagenome (GOLD analysis project Ga0074044, IMG submission 94443) | Bog forest soil microbial communities from Calvert Island, British Columbia, Canada - Bog Forest MetaG ECP23OM1 | ecosystem: Environmental > Terrestrial > Soil > Wetlands ...
AAGCTTCCTCTGCCTTGGCCATCGCCGAACCAACCACTACTCGAACTCCTTTCTCTGAACCCGATCGGCATGACTACTTCAGCCAATCGCTCCCGCACAACGACCTGTGCAGAGCTTCCCTAGAGGCCGCTCAACACAAATCCGAGTCTCCGTATGGTCACGGCGACGCGCGGGTCGCCGCCGACGCCGCGAAGCTGATCGGCGGCGCACTCGCGCCGAAGCCGAGCGCGCCAACGATCCCGGCTGAAACGAACGGAGCGGCAAATCATGGTTGATGAGAAGCCCGCGCCGAAGGTGCGCATTCCGCTGAATCTTACCGGACATCCGCAGGGCAGAGTATTCCTGCTTTTGTAACAGCGCGGGACGCCGCCGCCGCTGAAAAGGGAGTCACCGTCCACGGCGGCGGAAGCGATAGCGGCGGCCCTTCAAGCCATCATCGGCGCGCCGAAGCGTCGGTCGAAGCCGACCGAAAAGCAATAAAAAAGCAAAGCATTGCGCGAGGTCCGGCGCGCCACGATAATCGCGGTTGAACATGGTGACGTGGGAATCAGTGATCATCATCGCTGTGGTGCTGGTCGTTGTCGGCGCGCTCTACATCCGTGTGCGTCGGAGTCGCTCGCCACAAGCTTACCGCGCGATGATCGCGCTCACCGCTTGCTACTTCATTGCAGGCTCGCTGGTCGGCGCTTGGGTTTTGCACCTCATCGCGCCAAGGCCGAGCGTACCGATAGCTGAAATAGCGACTCCTAGCGCCGTTGTGCCGAGTTCCACGCTCGCGCCCGTGGCTCCAATGCTCAAACCAGAGGGTTCCTACACACCCTCATCCGCGCCAATTCCGCCACTTCACTATGACCCCGCGCACGCCGTCTTGCCCAATCCCAAGCTGACGCCGGGCGACGTATTCGCGGACGCGACGAAGGATGATGTGTGCACGCCGGGGTGGGCGCGCGAGCATCGGCACGTGACCGCATCGGATCGCGAACGAGTCTATGCAGAATACGGTCGCACAGAGGGACCCGGATGCTGTGAAGTCGATCACTTGGTGCCGCTCGAACTCGGCGGCTCCAACGACATGAAGAACCTATGGCCGCAGCCCGAGGAGCCACGCCCCGGCGATCTGGAAAAGGACGATCTTGAGAATGTGCTGCACGAGTTGGTGTGCAAGGGAGAAATAGTATTACCTGATGCGCAGAAGTGCATCGCATCAAACTGGGTAACCTGTTGGGAGAAATACGTAGTGCCGAGGTATGGACCTGAGTGGGCAGCGGCGAATCGTCATGGGTGGTAAAAGACCGCTAGCTGGCGCTGACCTGTTCCGATACCAGCCAGATAGCGCGCGCGGCTAAAGCGTCGAAAAGCGCCAAACCCTTGTGCGCGTGTGCTTTTCTTACGCCCGTCACTACTCTGGTATATCATGGCGGGGAGCGTACTGTCCGCTATTTGTCGGTCGCGCGACGGTTTGCTAACTCAATCTCCATGAACCTCCGCCACGCCGCCGCGCTCGCGCTTGTGGGGTTTCTCCAGTTCTGGTGCCTGCCGTTAGAAGCTGGCCCGATAGATTGGCATATGCTCGCCCCGCCGTTAGATTCAACCGGGGTTCGTCCTGATTTGCCACTGAAACGATGGAAACTATCGCAAGCGGAGTTTGGGAGTCGCGACGGCTGTATGCAGTTTCGGAAAGCATACTTGGCCGCCATCTAAAAAGAGGCTAACGAGAAGATTCACGATGCCTCATGGGTAGCGAACTACGTCGGGAAAATCGCCGATCACACGGAATGTATCAGCACCGACGATCCACGCTATCCCGGAGACTTTCATCGATGGTGGTCTCATCGGTCACGGCAAAATATTCAGCCAGAACCCTAAACGTCGCGTCAACGCCACCTAAGAATTAGGATTCAGCGAATGGGCGAGGTGTCGATACCGAAAACCTGATCCTGGGTGACGGGCCAGTCGGACTGTGATAATCGAACGCCCGATTGTCGAGATTCTGATCAAGTTCCTGCTCGTCGTACGGTCCCGACTGAAGTCATGGGCGCGACCCGAGGCTGAAATGCTGGCGTTGCCAAGGAGCGCGCGATTTCGGAGGATCATCGACATGTTCTATCTGATTTCCGTGAACCTGCTGCGCAATCCGCGCCGCGCGATTCTGACCACGCTGGCGATCGCGGTTTCGATCTTTGTGTTGTCTGTTCTGTTGAGCCTGCCCGCAATCGCAGATCGGATTCTAACAGGGTGTTGATGAAAGGGTTAAATCACGAACTTCGCTGGGTATGGTGGCGGTGGCGGAATGAGTTGTGAGGTTGCTGGTCGGGTAGTTGGAAGGTCGATGGCAGTGGGCGGAGCTAGCTGGCCGCCCAATTCATCCGCCGGGACAGAGCTTCGCGATCCTCAGCAAGTTGTAGGCGGCGCCGATCAGGTAGGCGGCGAAGCTGGTCCGCTGCAGGCCTCGATAGCGGGTGCGGCGGAAGTTCCCGACCGTCTTGATCCAGCCAAAGATCTCCTCGACCCGCTTGCGGATGCGCTGGCTCACCGCGTATCCGGGCCAACTGGTGGTACGATGGTCGAGTGCCGAGCCGCCCCGCCGCCGCTCATTCTGCGCCACGTGTGGAGTGATGTTGAGAACGCGACAGCCTGCCACGAACCCGGCGACATCGTAACCCTTGTCGCCGGCAACTGTGATCCGGCTCGACCCGCGCAGCTGTTGAAGCATCTGAAGCCCATGCTCGCATTCGGCCCGACCAGGGGCCTGACCGACCCGCAGATCGATCATTATCCCGTTGCGATTCTCCATCAGCACGCTCTCGGTGTAACAGAGCTTGGCCTCTTTGCCCGCGCCCTTTTTGGCCAGCCTCGCTTCGGGGTCGGTAGTCGACTGGTGGGTCGCGTTTTGGCGCCTGTGTGTGGCGAATTGCTGATTCTGGGAAAATCAGTAATTCGCCACACACACCTTCCAGATGCTATTGCTCGGCGGTGGGGGTGGGGTGAGGAGCTTCACCCCCAGCTTCGCCAGCCAGCAGACCTTCGCCACGGGCGCTACTCCGATCTCGGTGACGACCGCCGACCTTAACGGCGACGGCAAGCCCGACCTGATCGTCGCGAAGGAAGAAGCTCGTCCTCCTACGGAGCGGTTGACGTTAACCCGCCAATGTTGGATGTTCGGTTGGTAGGCAACCGAGGGGGAACCTTGTCCGAATGCCAATAAGAGTGGCAGTCATTGGTGGCGGCTGCGCATCCATTAGCGCGGCTTTTGAGTTAACCCGTCCCGAGCACAAGGGCAAATACGAGGTAACGATCTATCAAGTCGGCTGGCGCCTGGGAGGCAAAGGAGCGTCTGGACGCGGGCATGCCGCTCGAATCGAAGAGCACGGGTTCCATGTCTGGATGGGTTTCTACGAAAATGCCTTTCGATTGATGCGAGAGTGCTACGCGGAATTGAACCGCGACCCCGCCAAATGCCGAATTTCCGACTGGCGCGATGCATTTTTCCCGGCGCCGTTCATCGGCGTCGCGTCGCGTTCACAGGCCGGCCCTTATTCCACCTGGCTCTCGTACTTTACTTCAGCTGAAGGTCTCCCGGGAGACCCGCTAACCCAGGAGTACCCCTTCAGTGTTTCCTCCTACCTCTCTCACACCGCCTCTGCATTGCGCACCATGCTACTGGCCGCAGAAACTCGAGCCTCACGCGGACATGACGGCGCACCCCGGACAGAGAACCACGTGAGCGACGAATCCGCGCCCCCGTCGCGCGGCGGGGCATTGCCGGAAGACCTCGCAAATCGAATCGCGCGACTTCTTAAATTTGGCTTGCTTGCGACAACCGCTGGAATCATTGAAGCCTTGGAACTGTTACGGGCTGCGTTTGAACGTTCCGCAATTTACCCTGATTTCCTTCTACCTCTGCTGGAAGCCATGTCATCGACCGCGCGAGGACAAATCGAGACCTTGCTGGGTAACGATTCAGAGCTGCAATTTGTGTGGCAAGCGATCGATATGGCGATGACCGCGATGTCGGGGGTCATAAGATTTGGATTGTTCTCCGATCCCAGAGGTTTCGACGCAATCAATGACTACGATTTTCGCGAATGGATGACGATCAATGGTGCATCTGAAAGTACCATGAACTCGCCTCTGGTACGCTCATCCTATGACCTGGCAATGGCCTACGAAGGCGGCGACTATCAGAGGGCTCGCCATGCTGCCGGCGTCGCGCTGCGAGGTTCTCTACGTTTCCTGTTCACCTATCGCGGTTCGATAGTGTGGAAGATGCGCGCCGGTATGGGTGATGTTGTGTTCGCGCCCTTTTACGAAGTCCTGAAGCGACGAGGCGTGTCGTTCCGGTTCTTTCACCGACTGGAAGCGGTAAAACTCTCGGAGCTGGGCGAGTTGTCCGGCAGCGAGCGGCCTTACGTCAAGGCCCTTGAATTCGCGATACAAGCCGAAGTGCGCGATGGCGAGTATCGTCCGCTGAAGGATATTGATGGTCTTCCGTGCTGGTCATCGACGCCCGACTGTTCGCAGTTAGTGGAGGGCCAGCGCCACTTGGACTGGAAATTCGAGTCACATTGGGATCGACGGGCAGTGGGAACCAAGACTCTAAAGGTCACGGATGATTTTGACTTCGTCGTTCTGGGTGTCGGCCTTGGGGCGATTCCATTTGTCTGCCAGGACATCCTGGAACGCGACCAGCGATGGCGCGACATGGTCACCCATCTAAAGACGGTTGAGACTCAGGCTTTTCAGCTTTGGATGAGCGAAGATATGGAATCACTTGGTTGGGACGGCCCTCCCATCTCTTTGTGCGGCTTTGCCAGGCCTTTCGATACCTGGGGTGACATGCGACATCTTATTCCTGAGGAGAGATGGCCGTCGCCTCCAAAGTCCATAGCATACTTCTGCAGCGCGCTGGCTGACTCGGGCTCTCCCACCGAGTCAAATGATGTCAACTATGAAGCCACGCGCCGCGAGCAAGTCCGCAAGAATGCCATCACCTTTCTCAACAATGACATCGGACAGCTTTGGCCCCGTGCCGTCCGGGATCCTGGCAAATTCAGATGGGAGCTGTTGGCGGACGCGAATGGCACGGTCGCGGAAGACGGAGAAGCTCGTTTCGACTCTCAGTTCTGGACTGCGAATGTGAATCCCTCCGATCGGTATGTGCTGTCGCTTCCGGGCACCCCGAAATATCGCATCTCTCCTTTGGACAACACCTACGACAATATGACAATTGCGGGCGACTGGACGGCTTGCGGGCTTGACACCGGGTGCGTGGAATCGGCAGTCATTTCCGGCAGGCTGGCTGCTCACGCGATTGCTGGCCGCCCTGCGCTCGGAGAGATCGTGGGTTACGACCACCCTTAAAACCTAAGGTGAGCATGAGTTACAGCAAGCGGCTACATCGTGACGATCCAGTGAGAACGGGTCCAATCCGTAACTTCTCGGGGCTTTATCAATCGAACTATTCTGACGGTCATTCTTCAAACTCTTCCAGTTCAGCTTCTTCCAAAAACGGAGCTCCGGCCGACGGACGAGAACGCTCGCAGGATGAGGGTATTGGACTTGCTTATCGAGTGATCGAGAAGCACATTCGTGATGGCAAGAAGAACGCTGAACGATTCAACGACCAGCCTTACAATGCCCGTCCGATCACAGACGGTTTCCCGGAGCTCTTGGAGCGAACGATACGATATCAGAACGAGTTGCTTCCATTATGGCTCCAAGCATTGGGTTCGGCGGTAAGAATTGATTCGCTTCGGATGCCCAACACTCCGGGACCCTTCACGAGACCGGAAAGCAACAATCCGGCGAGTCACGGCTCGAAAGCGATATCTCTCGAGATTGCTTCGGCCCGTCCGGTGCAGGTCTCTCTGGACCTCCGGGAACATTCGGAAGCGCTGCCCCTGATCAGCCTGGGACTTCGCGCGGTCGACGAGAACAAGCCGCCGTTGAACGATATCAGTTTCGCGCCTGCGACTACTCGAGGTGCCATCAGACTCAGGATCTCAGTACCTGATTCTCATCCTCCGGGTACTTATTCGGGTGTAATAGTGAACCGTGATAGCGGCGAAACCTTGGGAACGCTGAGCATCAGTATCGCGGAGTAACCCTAGATCTGCGGGATCCAAAATGACGGCCGGTACCACAGCCAGTCTGGTCTCGACCAAGTTACACGAGTACGGCGACATGACCCGTGCCGCCCTTCGAAGGTATCTCCCCGAGCGGGAACCGCGCCGTTACCTCTATGACCTTTTGGCTGACTACCCCCAGCGCGGGGGTAAAATGATGCGCCCGAGCTTGTGCATCGCGACCGCCCGCTTGTTCGGGGCGCCGATCGAACAGGCACTTCCGACCGCCATCGCGATCGAGCTCCTGCACAACGCGTTGCTTATTCATGACGATATCGAGGATGGAAGTGAGAAACGTCGTGGCCGCCCAACTCTCCATCTTCTCCACGGTGTGCCGCTCGCGCTCAACGCGGGGGACACGTTGACTCTGATGGCTCTGCGCCCATTGATCGAAAATCGCACCGTCATGGGCGAGGGGGTCGCGCTGATGATAATCTCCGAGACAGAGAGAATGGCCCGCGAATGCGCCGAGGGGCAGGCGATGGAACTCGGATGGCGCCACTACAACGCCACCGAAATCGGCGACGCCGAGTATCTGGAGATGGTACTGAAGAAGACCTGCTGGCTCGCAACCATATTTCCGATCCGGGTTGGAGCCCTGATCGGCAGTCGCGGAGTTGCGGACCCCGAGTCGTTTCTCCGATTCGGGTTTTTCCTGGGCGCTGCGTTCCAAATACAGGATGACCTGCTCAATCTTATCGGGGACGAGCGCTACGGAAAGGAAAAGGATGGTGACCTTTGGGAGGGCAAGCGGACGCTGATGCTAATCCGGGCGTTACGTGAGTCGAACTCGAATGAACACGAACGGCTTTGCGCGCTATTGTGCCGTTCAAGAGAACAACGGTCGTTAGAAGACGTTATATGGATGCGCTGGCTCATCGAGAAGTATGATGGCGCCACCTATGCACGACAGTTCGCGCAGGAGCTAGCAGGCGCGGCCCTTCATGAGTTTTCCCTCTTGTCGGCCGGCCTGCCGGATTCGCACGACAAGTTGTTTCTGGAACAGATGGCCACGTGGGTGATTGCAAGAAACTGATTCGCTGAGTCGAATCCTCGGTCTCAATCGGACGGTGAGGAGCCTGCAGACATGAAATACAATACTGAGCTTTGTGCCTTCCTCGATTTAAAGAACGGCCTCCGCCAGGAATACACCGATGTGATCACGCAGGTCTATCCGTTGCGCGCGAATCCGGGAGAGCTCAAATCCTTCTGCGAAAAATATCTCAACGGGAATCCGTTCCTGGAGTTCACACCGGTGGGTTCTCTGATCATGATGCAGGTGTGTAAGTATACAAAGATGAGCTCAGCCAGTGACCAACAGAACGGGAGCCGCACGAAGGCTGATCGCTCGTTTGGCCAGCACGAGCTGGCCTTTGGCATTCCCTTAAGGTGCTTTGAAAAGAGCCAGGAAAAAGAGGGCACGCCGAAGTTCAGGGACCTGGCGATGGCATATCCGTTTATTTTCGTGGATAACCCGCTCTCGATGGAAGGTGGACGTCAAATTTACGGCTGGTCGAAAGCTGGGATACGTTTCAACTGCACCGATCCTGAGTTCCAACCGAATGAACCACGCTGCTTGGTTAGCGGCACCTTCAAGTCGCCCGGTCTTCAGAGTCTTCCCGACACCCTCCTTGAGGTGCATCAGAGGCGGCCGTTTTTGTCCGGCCGTTCAGGAGTAGCAGCTGCGTTGACCTCTATCCCCACCGCCATTGGGGGTTACCTAGCCGCTACTTCCGGCTTTCTTGATATGCTGGGCGGACTCATTTCAGACTATAAGCTTCCGAGCTCACGCGATCTGTCCAAAGACATTATTGCTGCCGGGGTCGACGTACGGTCGCTGGGAGAGGTAATGCAGCGATGGTACGGCAACATGAATGCGCTGGTACCTACATTCTTGGGAATGGCGCTGGGCCGAGCAGACTCGTCGACCCAGACTGGCGGTCCTGAGATGACCATTTTCACGATGAAGCAGGTGCGTGACGCTGTCAATCCGACGAATGCTTGTTACCAGGCCATAGTCGAGTCGAAGATGAAAGTCACGGACCTTAAGGACGGAGGCCTTCTTTTTGATCCCCTATCCGGAGACTCTACCGGAGGGATCGAGATCAATCTGCGCAGCAACAACGAATACATCAAGCAGCTAATAAAAGTGCTCTCCCCGCTGGAGAAAACGACCGACGGTAAAGAGGTAGAAGCGATCTCCTTGCGGCCCGTGATACCATTCTGGGAGAAGGTAAATCTTACGTATGGACTCGCCAACTACCAGTGTTGGCGGACGGGACAGACTGCATGGCGGGGGGAAGGAGAACCCGCGACCCAGCTACCAGGAAAGACGCCAGAAGAGACTGGGCCGATAAAATACATTCCGCGCGGAAGCGGCGCCGCGCTTGAGATAACCGGGCGTCGCGTTGCGTCGAATGCGGTGCTTCACTTCTTTCCCTTATCGGCGACTAGAAAGACTCTACAAGACTTGGTTGACCGTTATCTGAACAAGCTTGCTGATCAGAAGGAAGACCGCTTCAGTTTTCAGATAAAGACGTATCCGGAGCCTCCTAATATCTATGTAACCCTCCTCAGTTACGACAAAATGAAGATAGGCAAGAGCGAGCCTGTATATAGTGATCGCGTGCTCACGTTCGCTGCCTTGGTTGACTACTATTCTGAAACTGATCGGAGCGGAAAAGGTATAAAAGATTCACTGCACCATGCATTCATTCCATTCTATACTTTCGTCGGTACTGACTGGAATTTCATAAGTGAATATGAAATCTATGGCAGGCTCACCTTTAAGTCCGAGCTCGTAAGTCCCGCGAACACGTGGATAAGAGAGTCTGCGCCAGATAGGTGCGAACACGAGGTTCTTACTCTGCTCACAACCCTCTTTCCCGACCAGAGCGAGGGACAAGCCGCTCGCCAAGCGCCATTCATAGGAGTTTACTCTGAACCGGAATTCGATTCGTCGGATCCAGCCATTCTGTCCGGCTCCGCCGCCACAAAACACTTGCGAAAACTCGGACTCGACCAATATTTGAGACCGGAGGGTACGCCCGCGGAAGAGCAAGAATCTTTGAGCATCGCTTTGAAGCAAGTTCGGAACGCGATACAATGTGAGTCTGCAGACTACCAGTCACTCGTTGGAATTGAGAGAGCGTTCACCTATAAAGAAAAGAAGATCAAACAAATGCCCTTGAAGATCAGGATATACAGCTACCAGAGTTTCCAGATTGTCCAAGAACTAGGCTTGGAAGGTGGTGAAATGTCAGAAGATGGATCTTCCGTGGCATTTAAGGTTCCGGAGGCGTTCAGTATCGCTGGCGATTTGATTGAGGAGCAGGGAAAGGAGTTATGGCGACGTGTAGCGCCAAAAGAAGCATGGGAGAAAGTCAGCGGAGCTTAGGACTTCTGTTTCAGCAGTAGCCAATCTGGCGATACCAACGGATTGCATCGGCTATGGTTTCCGACAGTGGCCTGGGCGTGATTCCCAATTTGGTGAGCGTCTGATCAGGAACCAGGTAGTCGATCGCGGTGGCCATCATCATGCCGGCAGAGATTATCGGCGTTTGCTGGCCGAGCAGCTTGAACATGATCTCCGTCCAGTATGACCCGAAAATCGCTAAGCTGCTCGAAGCACCAAGCCTCGGTGTGGGCACGCCTCCAAGTTCACAAACCAACGCATACAAGTCGCGAGTGGAGATATTGCATCCGGTCATCAAGAGCGGCTCTCCATATCGTTCGGTCTCTATCGCAGCCATCAGACCTGCTGCGACGTCTCGAACGTCGATTACATTCAACATTTGCGTGATCCAACCGGGTATCTTGCCGCAGAGCAGAAGCGGAATCGTGCAAATGCGGCGGTCGTGTAAATCCCACGGGCCTAAGCAGTAAGTGGGGTTCAGTAGGATCGCACGTAGTCCGTGCCTCTCGGCGTCGAGAATCTGCGACTCGATTAGCTCTTTGACCTCAAAGTACGGCAGCGTGAGACGGATAATTTTCGCGCGAACGCGCTGCGCATCTGTGCGCGGCGTCACCAGCGTGACGAACGATCCCACGTAGGCGAGCCGGGCGTCATGCTTCAATACGGCATGCAGGAGTCGACGCGTCCTGGTTTCAGCCGCAATGAACGGGTCTTGCTCAGGTGCGCGCCCGGGGAACACAAGCGACATAGGATAGGGCGCGGCTCCATCAATGACTAGATCACGTCCCCGTATCCATTCGTCCAATTGGCCCGGCGCGTCAGCGTCACCCGCCAGATAAGTTACAGGGAGACCGGCCAGGTTTACCGGCGGGATCGGGCGGCGTCCACACGCGGTCACTTCCCATCTTCTGTCGAGGAGCGCGCGAGTGATCGCATTGCCAATATGCCCTGCCGCTCCAATTACTAGCGCTTTCATCATGCATCGTTACTATTAGATTAGGTTCAGCGGATCGAGGCGTGTAGCGCGCGCGTGACTATGGTTCTATACGGATCGTTCCACGAGTGAGTCAAGCAAGCTCTTTGCCTCGGTAAGATCCGGTGTATCGAGACCCTCGGTAAACCAGTCGAAAATTCTCCTCAATATGAGGTAGGCCTCTGCCTGTCTGCTCGTTCGACCGAGAAGGCGGCTCAGGCTCGTGGCCGCCCGCAATTCGAACATTTTGGCATCCCGGCGCCCGGCGATTGCCATCGCATCGCGAAAGCTCTGCTCCGCGGCTTCCGCCGACTGAACATCAAGTGAGGCACCGGACGCGCCCATCTTCCTCAAGGTCAGTTCACCTGTAATACGATGTACCTCGGGCTCGAAGTATCGCTCTTCGTTCCGTTGCATCACCTCGGAAGCCTGCTCAAGCAGAACCTCCGCAGTCTCGATCTTCCCTAGATTGCCCAATCCGTCCGCAAAAGCGGAACGAAACCATGTCTGACATATTTCGTAGCCCGTATCTGAGAGTCTTCGGCCGCGGTCGACAGCGCTTATCTGGTCAGTCTTTTTTCCCTGTACCGTTAGAGCTATAAGCAGATACGCCCGAAATCCCTCTTCAAAGAAGCCGAATCCGTGCTCTTTGGTCAAAGCGATACCTTCGTCGATAAGGTCGACCGCTCGCCGAAGATTCCGCCGAATCAAGTAGTAGATTGTCAGATTCGCCAAACCCCAGGCTAGACTGAACGGATGTCCTAGCTCGCGGGCCAGATTGAGTGAGTCCTGGGCCCGCTTCTCAGCCTGATCGGCATAACCCAGTATCCAAAGAGTCGTCGCGTCGTAGCACAAACAACTCATACACGGATCTTGCCCGTATTCCAGCGCAAGGGTCCCGTGGCGTTGCCGGTCATACTTACTAATACCTTGCTGAAAACTGGCATGAGCATTAGTGAACTGGCCCATGAAAAACTCGCCCGAACCGGTAGCCCAATGCGCCTGAACCACCATACCGTCATCGGCCGACCGTATTCCCAACCGCATCATTTCAGCGGCGTAGGGAACGGCTTTGGGGTGTTGCCCTCGAACGTGATGGAAGCTCCACAAGCCAAATAGCACCGAAAAAAGCCTTGGATCGCCTCCTAGCTCCTGGCAAAGCTCATGCGCTCTCAGATAGATATTTTCCCTTTCGGGCACGTGCCATCCTCTGGCGGCCAGCAGCGACAAGCCGTAGTCGAATAGAAGATCTAGCTCCCGATGAGCGCGCTCCATTGAATGTGGCAGTTGCTGCAGCAACTTGAGCGCATTTTGTAGATCGCGAATGGCGCTATCATAAGCGCTCTGCAAGATCTCGCGTTTGGCGGCGATGGCGAGATATCGGACGGTTTTGCCAGGATCTTCGGATGCGCTACCGGCCTGCAGCAGGTGGTAAGCGAGATCGTTGGCATGATCTTCAATCGAGTCGGCATGAAGGCGCTCGATCGCGTTAGCTACGCGCAAATGAATCCGCTGCCGGCGCGGCAAAGACAGGCCTTCGATCACGGCTTGACGTACGAGCTCATGGGCAAATTGAAAACGCGCCACCGGATGATCCAGGGTGGACGAGATCATCCCCGCTCTCTCCGCCTCTTCCACGCGATCCAGAAGCCTCTCGGCATCTTCACCGGTGACCGTCTCGAGCAATTCAAAAGTGAACGACCGTCCAATCACCGCGGCGGAGTTCAACATCGTCAATGTTGCTTCGCTGAGCTGAGCCAGGTGTCGCCCGATAACCAACCGCAAACTGTGAGGTATGTCGATTTCCACGAGCTTGAGGTCTCTGCGGAATTTGCCGTTTGAATCGGTCAGCTGACCTCGTTCGGTCAGATTTCGATACAGCTCCTCAACAAAGAACGGGTTACCTTCCGTGTTCGAGCAAATGAGCCTTACGAGCGCCTCAGGCGGATTTCTTCCGCTGAGAGCGCGAATCATTTCGGCCACATCGTTTTGCGGAAGCCCGCGCAGGAATATGCGCTCGACCAGATGCAGGTGAATCAACTCGTCGAGAGTCCTTGCCAGCGATCCGCCGGGATCGAGGTCATTATCCCGATAGGTTCCGATGACCATCACCGGCACCTTGGGGATCGAACGCGACAAATGATTGACGAGTGACAGTGTTCCCTCGTCGGCCCAATGGAGATCCTCGAGCAGCAACACCATCGGCGTGTTCAAAGCCGTGCGGCCGATCAATTCCAGAACCGCGTTGAAAAGGATTCGGCGCGACTGCTCCGGTGAAACTTCGAGCGGCGGCGGAATATCCGGAAACATCTGGCGCAACTGCGGCATCAGACGCGCCATCTCGCCGGCGTCCTTGCCGAGCGCGCGGCGAAATACCTCCGGGCTCGGCGCCTGTGCCAACGCCGCCTCCAGAATCTCGACGAATGGGATGAACGGGACCGAATCCTCCCGATCGTAACAACTGCCCATGCAGGTCAGGATGCTCCTCCGCGAAGCCTGCGCGCAGATTTCGGCTGCGATACGCGTCTTGCCAACTCCAGCTGGGCCCCCGATCATCACCACGCTCCCCTCGCCACTTGCTGCTCGCTCGAGGCAGTGACTGAGCTTGGCGCGCTCCGCTTCCCTGCCGACGAAGGTAGTTCGATCGGCAAAGTCGCGCAGGAGGGTCGCTCCACGCCTGAAGAGGAACGGCGCCGTCGCCTCGGGTTCGCCAGCGGGCTGGGGACCCTCCATGGAGAATCGCCAAGACACAGGGATGCGAGGATCCGGAGCGTAAGAGCAAAACGAACCGGTTCGGATCGAGCGACCCAGCAACTCGCCCATCGAAACCTGCTGTTCGGAGATCTTCTGCAACGCGGCCTTGATTGCGCGAGTCACGTTGAGACGTGCGCGTTCCGAGACCGAGCCCGCACGGCGGTCGCGCCCACCAAGTCCGACGGCGCGCCTAATCTCGCGCTCGAGAAAGTCGATTTCAGATTCGACCTGCTCCGCGCGCTGGTGATTGCCGCGCTCGCGCTGGTCTTCGAGGTCTTCGTTCAGTTCGCGCAACTGGCGCTTGTAATCCTGTTTCGCTTGCGTATCGAGCATCTCGCCGGAATCGCCGAGTCCACCAACCCGGTCGGTGCCCTCGATCTGTTTTGAAGGTTTGTGGTCGCTCTCAGTGAAATTCATCAATCCCGGACCGCTCAAGAGATCGAGCGAATGGAATTCCTGGCCCGGATGCTGCAGCAGACGCTGGATGTAACTGAGCCCCTTGACATCCTTGAGCGCGAAGGTACTGCCGCCGTAGCCGAGCGTCCAGTAATCGCCGCGTACGGCAAAGGTGCCAATCTTCGCGGCTGGCTTGCCAATGAATTCGACTCCCGTCTTGCGGCCGCCCAACCCTTCTTTTGAGGTCGCCAACGATATCCCCTATTCAAAGAACCAACGCTCTGCAGCCTTCGGCTGGAGGTTCAGTTCATGATACCCGGCTCCAATTGCTTAAGCTTCTCGATGTTTGCGCTGTGTAACGCGAAGGTACCACTCGGTCAGACTACTGTAAATCCACTCCGGCTGTTGAGTGCTGGTTGAATTTACTGAATCAGCGCCGGTTGAAACGGTTTGACTGGGCGTGACGCAACCCGCGGGTTTATCAACAAGTTTACCAGCGCTTTCTTCATTCCGAGTCCCTTGGATCAGGACGGCTAAACATTGATCTCAAGAAGGTAGGGAGGCTTCTATGCTCACCGACGCGAGGGCGATCAGCACCCCCGTGACGGTCGAACAGACCGAAGTCTCGGACGGAATAGATCGCGCGCTACAGCCCGCTGCATGAGTTGCAGGGGCTGATCTTTGGAATCATGACCGTGGTGATCAACGACAATTAGATCTGCCGGTCGTGTTGCTTCAGGCAGAAATGGTTGACGCCGCGCACCGTGGTCTACCTCGCCCTGTCGTGCACCCAACTCGCTGCTGGATGCGGGTCAACCCAACAAGAACCTGGGCCAACGGGGTTCCCTCATCGCTGTCGTGACGGAAACGCCGACTGCTCAAATTGCCTGAGGCGTTGACCGCAGACGAAGATGACAACCGGCCCAGAGGAGCGTTGAACTGACGCCGAGACACCTGGCGAAAACCGAGGCCGACCGCTCGCGACGCTCTCGACGGTGCGGTAGACGTTCGCATTCTCCCCGCTGGTGAGCTTATCGGGTGATCAGGTCGTGAGACCGCATTCCCGGCGTTCGAGTATCTGATCCGATCAGCGACAATCTCTGCCAATAATATGGCTTTCACCGGGGGGGTGGCCCCGAGAACTTCAGGTCCTCTGCGGGCGTGTCTTTCTGCCAGCTCGCTTGCTCAGTCTGATGGTGTTACGCCTTCCCCTGCATGGTCACCATACTGAGGCTTTCAGCCACGCGACGGCGTCTGTCAGGTCGATTGACCCTGCGAAGTCCATCAGGTCGACAATTTTGTTGACGTCGTCCAGTGGAAACGACTTTCCGGCCGGAAATATGGGTTCGAGACGGCAATAGCGATTGCCAAGCAGTTGCTTGCATACGAAGTCGGCTACGCCTACGCTGCCGTCCATCATCACGTTGAGGATTGGCGTGATCCACTGCGCGGCGCCCCAATCGAGGTTCTGTCCCTCGATGTATTGTAGCGAGGCGCCCGTACCTACCGACAGCAGCTTGATCCCGTCCAGCGTCGCGCGTTCGTCGGCTTGATTGCGCGTATCCAGCGCCTGCGCAACCGCCGCCATGCTCGGATTGTTGGCAATCACCCCTCCATCGATGAATACTCCGTACGAGGGGAAGTAAGTAGGCGCCGCGCTCGAGGACATGGCGACGTCAACCACCAACGATTCGCCGTCGCTGTCCGCGCCGGGAAAATTGTGGAAGAACTTGGGGTTCCAGGTACGGGAAGACGGATCGGCCGCCTGGTTGTCCAGGCTGAACGATGCGATCAGGACGCGTGATTTCAAATCCTGGAGTTTCAGAGCGCCTAAAGTCTCTCGCAGAATTTGCCTGAGATTGACGTTGTCGTACTTCGAGCCGCTGAGTCCGCCTATATCGACTACGTCGCGAATCCACGAAGAATCAAAGATCAACTTTCCGTTGGTAACATATAGGTCGCGGATCTGCGCGGGAGTGAGACCAGCAGCCAGCCCGAGAGCCAGGATTCCACCGGTCGAGGTGCCGGCGAACATCGTGATCGTGTCGGGTCGATCCTGCAGCAACGCCGGAAATTTGCCCAAAAGTCGATTGAGAAGAACCGCCGTCAGCACTCCACGGATTCCTCCACCGTCACACGACAGTATTCGAACGTTGGCCACTTGAGTTCACCTACCACTGGGTCGCTGACCGCGGCCGTGGGCAGACAAATAGCTGATCCAACCCGGCGTTTTTCTCAACACATCGTTACTTCTCAACATATAAACGGTCAAGTCAAAAGTTCACTCGCCTACGCAACAGACGATCAACCGCCGCGAGAACCAAGATAAGACTGCTTTCATCGCTGCTCGGCGACATTAGGATTTTCGCTGCAATAGCGAGGCGGAGATCCCCTGTACCTTTTTCGCTGTGACTAGTCATCGTTTGTTCGAATCAGCTTGGCCCAATGGCAGCGCTGATCAAAAATCTTTAGACGCGTTGTCCACAAGTCCACAGGCGGGATTCTTAAACCGATCCCAGAGCCTGTGGACCCTGTGGGCAACGCCTTCCTTTTATGTCTGGTGGTAAGTTGGAATATGAATACGGCCGCCTCGTCGGGAGTGCCAGGAGATCCCCCTGCGCTTTCCGAGCGCCTCGCGAGGACCCGCGCCCCGGCGAGGCTGACCGTTGATGCACGTCCCGTGGGGAGTTGCGCCGCGAGCGCCTGTACAGGGGTGATGAAGCATCATCGGCGGCCGAGACAAGAAGGAGGTGAAGTGGTGGAGAGCGATTATCGGATCTACGTAGGCATCGACTGGGCGAGTGAAGCCCACCAAGCCTGCGTGCTGAATCACGAACCACGAATTGTGGCCGAGCGATCCTTCGCGCACGCCGGTAATGCGATTGCGGAGTTTGCACAGTGGCTGAGCGGACTGGCCGATGATCCTGGACACGTCGCCATCGCAATTGAGATTCCGCGCGGCGCCGTGGTCGAGACCTTGGTTGAGCGTGGCTTTCACGTCTACGCTATCAACCCTAAGCAGCTAGATCGTTTTCGCGACCGCTACAGCATGGGTGGGGCCAAGGACGACCGGCGTGACGCGTTCGTGCTGGCTGACTCGCTGCGCACCGATCAGCCCTGCTTTCGCCGCGTGCAGTTGGATGATCCGCGGGTGATCCAACTGCGGGAACTCTCGCGCGTAGACGAGGACCTGCAACGCGAAGGCAATCAGCTGGCCAACCGCCTGCGCGAACAGCTTCACCGCTTCTACGTGCAGGCCCTTAAGCTGCGTCCGGCGGCCGACGAGCCCTGGTTGTGGACTCTGCTCGAGCTCGCACCATCGCCCAGCGTTGCGCAGCGCTTGCGACCCAAGCGCGTCGAGCGGCTGCTGCGCGCACACCGCATTCGCCGCC